>Ga0315914_1000162_pt1 | contig 65314 bp, 34 predicted proteins | sample MpolenodulesMG_FD_203920 | JGI IMG/M metagenome (GOLD analysis project Ga0315914, IMG submission 203920) | Medicago polymorpha root nodule microbial communities from Los Angeles, California, United States - elongated nodules | ecosystem: Host-associated > Plants > Roots > Nodule | place: USA...
CTATTCCATGGTAACACACAAAACTAAATCTCTACAACTTAAAAATCAATTTTTTTTTCTAGTATGAAAAGATGATAAAATGAAAAAAAAATTATGTACAATAAAGGGTCAAAAAACCACACACGACTTAAAAATCAAATCTTTCTGAAGAACATAATGAAAATTCCATCATCCAAATTCAAAAATGACAAACAAGATTTTATATCATAATTGTAAGGAAAATTCAACATGTAACCAAGGGAAATATATATTTCATGAAGATAGATGAATCTTTTTCAAAAAGACTTTGTTAGGATTAACATCAATCCCCAAAATTAACATTCAAAGGTCTAAAACTTCATGCAAACAAAAAATCAACCCTTTTCAAGAGTCATATACAAATTTACAAAATTACTCCTAAAAAGTTACATGCATGGTTTGATCTTCAAGCTTTTTGAAGAAAGAATTGAAATTTGTACCCATCTAACACCACGAGATTTCAACCTCTACAAGGAAAATGAGGAGGGAGAATTTTCTTGAGAAGAGAATAAGTTCAATGGACATATGGGGTTGAGATGAGTGAGATTAATGTAGTAAGTTTGTTGAATTGGGTGATGGACCATGGACATGCAAGAATATGAAGATATAGGTTTTTGAAGAACTTGACCAACACTCAGTGTTTTCTATTTACAAATAACGAGAAGAATTTAAATTTAAGGTGTTGAATGAGAAATGAGAAAGTGAGAGACTGGCCTGTCTATTAAAGGGAAAATGAAGGAAAAATCATTCCAAAAACACCATTGATAGGATTTACAAACACAATTACTAGCTACCTTAATGTCCTTTAAAAATATCATTATGTTTATGTTAAATTCGACTAAATTCTAGCCACTTCAATCCTTTAAACCTTTCTTGATGCATGAGATGACACTTTGCTTTATTGCATGAATGACATTTTACTTGTTGCATGTGATGCAAATGGAAGTTTCATAGAAGTAACAAGTGACACTAGAAGACCTATTTGCATGAACTACACTTTACTTTATGCATGTAATCCTCCTTATATGTATGTGACTCATATAATTCTTACATTGGTGTCTTTTCTAGTGAGTTTTATAGCCTCAATGTTATGTCATACATGCAAGGACTTAAATTCAACTTGCATCTAAAAAAAAATATTTTTCATCAAGATAGATGGGTTTTTTCAAAAATATTTTGATAAGACTATGATCAACATCAACATGTAAAGTTCTTAAACTTCATGAAAGAATCAACCTTCTTCAAGAATCATATGCTAAGTTCCAAAACAACTCTTCAATTCAATTGCAAGAACTTAAAACACGCATGCATGGTTTGATCTTCAATTTTATGAAGAAAAGGTTGAAATTCTTACTCTTCTAACACCACGAGGCCTACACCTCTACTTTGAAAGGGAGGAGAAAGATTTTTCTTGAGATCAAAATAGGTTCAATAAATTTATGAGGTTGAATGAAGTGATATTGATGAAGAAAGATTGTTGATTTGGGTGATGGATCATGGACATGCAAGAAGATAGAGATGAAGGACTTTGGAGAACTTCACCAAAACTATGTGGTTTTTTTGTTTATAGAAATTGAGGAGAATTAAAATTCAAGTGAATTCGAATGAGAGAGATAAGCTCGTGTATTAAAGAGAAAATGAAGGATTTTTTTCTCTTTCAAATCCACCATTGGTTGTATATATACTAAAAAAATTACTAGCTACCTTACGATGCATTGAAAAACAACATTACGTTCGTGTGAAATCTCACTAAATTCTAGCAACTTCTATGCTTTAAACAATTCTTGATCCATAAGGAGACTCCTTGCATTATTACATCAATGACACCTTACTTGTTGCATGTGAAGCAAGGGGAAGTTGATAGAAGCAATGAGCGACACTTGGTCTATTTGCATGAACCACAATTGCCTTTATGCATGCATATAATCCTCCATACATAAATTTTATTCATACAATTCTTATCTATATGTCACTTCTAGTTTGTTGATTCATACAATTCCTAAGTGTAAAACTTGTTTGCTGACGATTTACTCATTCCAGAGACAACAAAAAGTTTAAATAAATAATGATGATATTTCCAACGATTAAATCATTATCTATGTTAAATAATTATTATCTCACTGAGAATAAGATGATTTAACTTCACTGATCCATAAAAAATAATTATAGAAAATCTCGGCTGTGAATTTCGAGTTTATTTGAAAATTAAACGATGAGTAAATTTTCGCGATTTCTTCAAAAATAATAAAATTTGCTAAATTCCAAACCTTCAGTCAAATTACTTCTAAGGCACGTAGTACCTATAAACAAACCTCAAGAAAACATGACAATGTGATCATCTTAAGAGAAGATTTAAAGAATGCTAAAAGGAAGATAATGACATCCTCATAGTCTTTGGTAGACAATTTCTAGCTACCGTGGTTGAAGTATGTGACCCTTAGATATGGAGATAATATGGTTGAAGTATGACACGAGAAAGAAAAAAAACATAATGTAGTCATCCTCCTACCATAACAATGGAACAACCTTCACAACTTATACTAAAAAAAAACATAAAACAATAATTAGGGAAGGAGTGAATGGTACCAAATTCCATTTCTTATACTTCCACCATACCTGAAACAAAGGTCAAGTTCAAGACCTTAAACACGTGCTTTATGGGAGACAACCCATACTTTTTATTTGCTAATAAATCTATTTTTTAGTCTTTGAAATTGTCACGAAGGTAATAACAAAAAGGAAAGCTTAAAAAATTAAGGTCAAAATACCAAAACCCCAAAAGAATTAAGACCAATACAAACAACAAAAATCATTACGCCCAACTGTGACCCTAGGCTATGGTCGTAATGACACAAAAACTCACAACCCTTCCCAAAATTTTATCACATACCAAATTCAGAGAGGGTTGCAACCAACCATAACCATAACCCTAGGCTACAATGATAACAAAAAATTAGCCCCTCAAACCTTAAAAAAATTGCATGCCACATCCATACACATTTCATGCCAAAGCTTCATCATGCATAAAGGAAGTAAAGACAAGCTATGAGCTTTGCATCCAAGAAAATGAAGCAATGCACTAAGAAAAAGGTCTCATCTTTAAATAAAATACGAATTTTCGTTACGCTTTTGAGAACATGTAACTTAAAGGATCATAAGATTCTAATTTGAATTTTAAGATAATTACCCCTTGATTGTTGAACCTTCACAATGACTATACATGCAATTGAATCTCTATTCTTTTGTCTTTATGCAATGTTCGTCTTAAAAATCTTTTCTATTTAAGCTAACTGTTAGAGGACGAACAATAGTTCTAACATGTGGAAGTTTTGATAACTAAATATATTGTGGCTTCAAGACCCAAACCGTCACCAATCACTAAGAAAAACAAAAGATTAAGGTCATAAAACTGTGGCTGTTAAAAGAAATTAAACAATTGTGAAAGATATTTCTATATTGTATTAAAAATGACAGCAAAAACTAACTCAATGTTTCAAATAATATATATAAGTTTTACTTAAATGCAAAGAGATTAAAAGTCCCGGTAGAAAACAATTGGGTATCAAAACTTGCTAAAAAAATATTAGAACCAAAAACTCATTTAACCTATTATTTTTACAAATAAGTAAGTATTCATCACTTGTTTCACATATATATATTTTTCGGTCCAGATTTTTTGTTTTCTTCTTCAAACGTGTCATACTAGATTAGTAGTGTTTTCAATATTTTTAATATGCATAATTTTATTATTTTATTTTATTTTGGACAAAATTTTACAATTCGTCACTTAACTTAATTTTTAGTAACTTTTTTCTCCTGATTTAATTCTTTGTGTTATAAAATATCAACATAATTATCCTTTTTTATCAAAAAAAATTTTAAAACTAAAAGAAAACCATAAAAAAAGCCAAAAAAAAATCATAAACAAATCCAGATCTTCGTCATACAAACCTAAAAACTCATACTTCATTAAAAAAATCTCATATAAAATGATATAATATTGACATTTTATAACATGAGAGTAAATTGAGACAAAAAAAAAAGATAAATGACAAAATTATTGCATAAAATTAAATTAAGGAAAAATTGTACAATTTTATCTATATTTTATTATATTTTTATCGAGTGATTCCATACCTAAAATTTTATTCATTTATATGAATAAGTGAGTAATCTTAAATTTGAATCACAATTCCGTATTATAATGTTTTTGCTTATCAAGATATACTTACAATGATTTTTCTCATTTTTTTATTACAAAATAGAAAGCTGCAGTATTAAGAGAGAATGGAAAAACAATTTTTTATTAATTTATGTGTTCCTTGCTCCATGCTTGGATGCAAATAGGAATGGAGGTATTGAGGTATACATATAAGCCGAACCAACAACCAATCATTCATTCATTTCAATATCTTTCCTTCTTTCCTTTCACCTTTTTCTTCTTGCTTATTATCCTTCTCATCCCACTTGTGTATACCTTAAGCACGCGCCTACCCCTCTCTCTTCTGGAGATATTTTATTTTCAATGTTAAAGTATCCAAGATGAAAATCCTTAATTTTAGAGGTCTTAAATGGGTTCCACATAGACATATATTTTTTATTTATAATTTGTTAACAATAGTACATTATAGTTACTCAACCACTTCAATAGAGATTCTCTAACAAAATATCTAAGGAAAATGTTAACTTGTGTCCTTAAGACACAAATTAAATGAAACAAATATAGAAATAGTTCATTAGAATGTGTGCATTACATGTAATATTTAGTTTTTTAATAAGTTGAATGCACAAAATTTAATAAAATATTTACTCTTTTAGGTTTCTTAACATGTGCTCTAAGGGCACAAGTTAACACTACCCAATATCTAAATAGGTCACACCAATAACTCTTTATTATTTACATTTCAAAAACAACCCAGCAATGATTATTTTATTAAAAAATGGTGTGGGGTCCACTTAAGAATTGAGTCTTAAGTGAAACCATGTGTCTTAAGAGACCCCTAAATTTTTTTCCTAATAGAGGTACCTATTAGATACCGAATTTTAATGATGAAGACCTCACAATTGGGGATGGTCATAATAGAATATTTTATGACAATCATACATCGTTAAATCTTTTGAAGAAAAAAAAACCGTCATTCATTGTAATTTTACATGATTGGAAATCAATCTTTGCATTTAGATATAAAGGATATTGAGTTTAACAAAAAATTTAAAACCATTCTTATGAGATGGCAATCAGCCTTCTTAACGAAAGATAAAGATATTGAGTTTGAATCCAGTTCTAAAAATACAATAATGTTAAGAGGAATGCTAACAAATACATTTGAGATAATCTTTATAGAGCTTTTTTTTTTTTTGAATCAGCAAATATTATTAAACGCCATCCTCGCAAGACGCAAGATATGGACGAAACAAGATACCAATGGTGTCGCATATAAACGGTACACCATAACCCCCCCAAACAAAGCCCATGAAGATAAACCCACCAAAACACATCACCACCTAAGACGGACACCTTATCAGAAACAAACAATGTAAACACAATATCCACAACCACCCATCGTCAATACCCACCCCAAAGAAAACCCCTCAGAAAACTCTCAGATTTCAACACCTAAACTGAGCCACATTTGAAAAGCTCTTAACCGAATGAACATGCAGCTTCCACAACCTCTCAACCTCCGATCCACCGAAAGAGCTCAAAACAAAAGCCCAAAAACCAACTTGCGCCAAATAGCTGACTCCCGATCTCGAATCAAAAGTGATCGGCCCACCATACTTTAGAACCAAATCGACAAGGCACCCCTCGCCCCCGGTACACCAGAGAACACCATATCAAGTCAAACAGTATTGCAGCTAGGCGCCGATTCCTGATCTCGAAGTAAAAATAACCGGCCCACCAAAAACCAACACACAAAATGAAGGACAAAAGACATGGTATGTGAATGTGCAAAACCAATCAAATCAAAAGGAAAATGCTCATCACAACGGGACACCCACCCTCCAAACACCCTAAACAACCCAAAAAGCGCAAAACAATAGATAGTGACGATGAACATGGACCCGTGTAACAGAGGTTGTCTCCAAAGGAAATCACTCCAACAAACACCCTCCTCCTCACCTAAACAACACCTGCCACCCCCTTGGGTAGCTCACGTCCGCAATCCTTTTCGACACCAAATCTGAGTCCAAAGCAACCCTGACCACTTATACAAACCTCACCAAGACAGCCCCACGATCTCCCACACAAAACCACCACCACCACCACCACCACCAGACAAACAGAAAACAACCCCAGTGACCTTGGGGGGTCTGCCACCAAACAAGCAAAATTTGAATCATCATTGCCAACAACGTGAACAACCACAACCACCACGATCCTTACAACAACAAACGATCTGGAAGTTTGTTGAAGGAGGATTAATCGTGAATGAAAGGGGAGCCACCACACCTGCTGCCGTTGAAAACAGATCTCACATATCGGCACCACACAACGCCCCTTCCACACCAACCATCCCGTCTCCACCTACACTCCACCCAAAAACCACCACCAATCAAGCCGCCAGAAAACAGACCACCCACTGCACCACACATCCCCACCGCTGCCTCAGCCTCACCTCCTTTACACGGATTGGTGACAGATCCACCACCACACAACCTAGAACCACCCAAATTCACACCACCGGAACAACCTCCCATCACCACCAGAACCACAACACATGGATCGGTAGAGGTGGAGTGACATAGCCGAAGTCACCAAAGCAACAAGAGCATCACAAAATCTTCAAACCAAAGAGAAGAAGACATGCTACAAGATGGTGTAATGATAGGATGACAATTGGACCCAAGCCCAATGGGCACCCGCAAAAATACCCACAATGGGCGGGGAAATACCCGCATTGTTGGGTATGGGCCTAGGCATGGGTTATTGCCCGCAAATTTGAGCGAGTATGGGTGCGGGTACGACACTCTAGTGCCCACCCCGCCCCATGCCCGCACAATATATAGACTATACCAATAATTTTATTTATATTAAATTTAGTTAATTAATCCTAAATCTTTGTTATTTATTGTAATATGCACTTGTTTTTTATACTTTAGATGTTTTTTTTGGCTAAATAATATGATGCCTAAATATTTTATATGTTGATTTAGAAAATTTCATATCATATTTTAATTATGTTATGATATTTTTTGTTATTTATTATCTTTTTGTTGTGAAAATGCGGGTAATGGATGCAGGTACGGGCATTGAGATACCCATAGGGTAAGGGGACGGGCACCAAACTTACTGCCCACAAGGGTATGGGCTCGGGTATGAGGATTTTCATAAAACGCGGGTATGGGGATGGGCATTATGGTACCCTGCCCAATGGGTACCCATTGCCATCCCTATGTAATGACGCTAGATCTGGAGCAGATATGCGCAGGAAACAACAGGACCGGACCCAAAAAGAACCAAGACAAGGAGATGTGAAAACAAAACGAACACAAATAGAGCACCACCAGGGGAGGAGGACCGTGGTGCGGAGACGAGGTCTCATCGCATCACCGCCGCAACACAGCTACATAGGGTCGGCCGGAATTTGGATTAAAGGGTGGAAGAAGGTTTGAGAAACTAGAGAGAGGTCAGAGAGAAAGTTTTTATTTTTTAAGAGTGCAATTGTATAAACACTTAATCTTTATAGAGTTTAAATACTCCATCCGTATTAAATTATATTTCTTTTTGAAAAAAATTGTCTCATATTATCTCGCTTTACAATTCCAATAAAACATTAATGTTTTTTTCCTATTATATCTTTAACTATTTGTTATTATATCTTTTTTCAATTCTTTAATTTATCTTTCTCATACTATTTAATAAAGACAATTTTGTAAAACAACTCATAATATCTTATTTTCATACAACATTAATTAAATTCCTTAATACTTGTGTAATGACCAAACATCATATAATTTGAGATACAGAGAATAATAAGTTTTTACAAAAAATTATTTAATGAATTGAAAATCAAAATATTTGACATTTTCTAAAAATAGTAATTTCTTAATTTAGAATTCTTAAAAAATGTCATGAAACCCTCGTTAACAAAACATAACGTTAGATATCTTGAGATCATGTATTAGTCTTGAAGTTTAACTCATAATTCTGATTCTATTCGACTCGATGTATTAGTCTTAATATATTAGTCCATCTACATTATATATTTAATTTTTTGGTCAAATAATCTAGTGGTTAAAATTCACCTTATAAGATAAATAAGTGGGGTGTTCGGGGTTCGAACCCCGCCCTATATATAATAGTGACCTATGCATTATATTCTATTAAGATAAAAAAATATAATTTGGTGGTAATAATTTTCTCTCACCTCAATACTCCGTACTTGAGACAGTGACCGGTGAAGGATGGTGGTACATGCTTGCTGTCACATCAAACAATTTCAACAGTCAAGATTACCCCGTACGGATAATCCAACGGTTCAGATATATTTACCGTCCCATAACTCTCAAACATTAGTTTCTCTCTCTTTCTCTTACACTTTCTCTCTCTACTGTACCCATGTCCAGCTTGGTCGGGGCCCCCTTATATATGCAAAGAAAAGAAATGACCCTCTTCCTTTAATTCTCTCTTTCTCTCTCTAACTTTCTCTCTCTTCTGTCATCACACTCCCTGTGAGTACTGTAAAACACTTCCTCACTCGGTCTCAATCGATAGTGATAGGCCACAAAAGAGGCCCTTTACTTTGTTTTTGGTTTTTTTTTCATGGTGATCTTGAACAACGTGTCACTCGTGCAGGTTAAGTCCAACTGGGTCATGCTGTTTCTGGGTCATCAAGTTTCTGCTTGAAATTTGTGTAGCTCAAGTAAAAAACAAAACTTTCTTTGTTTTTTTAGTGTTTTACCTTAAAGGGTTGTTTTTTTCATTATTGTTTTTGGGATGTTTTGGTTTTGTTTGGATTTTGGGTTTGTTTGATTTTGAGTATTTAAGTATGGAGTGGTAGAGTAGTGCATTGGTTTTGATTGATGAAATGATTGGTGAATGTGAATTGAAATGGCTTGAAGTTAATTGAAAGTTTATGGTTTTAAGTTAGGGTTTTTGTGATTGCCAAATTTATAGTACTATTGAGTCTTTGAATGAAAGAGAAAGAAGATATAAAGGAAAAGGGTAAAGCTTGAGTGATATGAAGCTTTCAACATCAGGGTTGGGTCAGCAGGGACATGAAGGTATCCATTTCAATTCTTTCTTTTTGCTTTATTAACATTTCTTAGTATTTGTTTTGGCTTTTAGTCTTACATATGTATATAAATATGTTGTGTGTCTCTATCATAGTACTCCTTTTATGTTGTTTAAACAACCTTGTAAGTTTTTTTATTTCCTTTTTCTCTTTTTGATGATGGTAGGAGGAGGAGGGGAGAAGAAATGTCTGAATTCTGAGCTATGGCATGCATGTGCGGGGCCCTTAGTGTCCCTACCAACTGCAGGAACTCGTGTGGTTTACTTCCCTCAGGGTCATAGTGAGCAGGTTTTTGCTTTTCCATTCCCTACATTGTTTCAATTTGCTTGCAATGGAAGATAATGAAACCTTTCTTGCAAATTTGTTTTGGAAACAATTCAATAGATTCTATGAATGGATGGACATTGAGTTGAACATGTTTTGATTGATTCCAGGTGTCTGCTACAACTAACCGAGAAATCGATGGACAAATACCAAATTACCCTAGTTTACCACCTCAATTGGTTTGTCAACTTCATAATGTTACAATGCATGTGAGTATATTCATATCTTTCGCTTATGATAATCGAGTTATGCTTGTTTGTCTACAGAGTAAATTCATTGAGCTTGAGTGCTTGTTGATTTTCAGGCAGATGTTGAAACAGATGAAGTGTATGCTCAAATGACACTACAGCCGTTGACTCCGGTATGGTGACTTTCTTTGACCTGTTTGCATTATGTGTTCTGAACTTCTCTTTATATTTGGAGAACTGAAATTTGTGTTTGTAACTATGGATGTAGGAAGAGCAGAAGGATACATTTCTTCCTATGGAATTGGGCATTCCAAGTAAGCAGCCCTCAAACTATTTTTGCAAGACTTTGACAGCTAGTGACACCAGCACACATGGAGGATTCTCTGTTCCTCGTCGCGCAGCTGAGAAAGTTTTCCCTCCGCTGGTAATGTTCATATTTTGCCTTTGTGTTTGATTCTAGATGGTTATAGATGCATTTATCTTAAATTTTGGGCTACACAGGATTTCTCGCAGCAACCACCAGCACAAGAACTAATTGCTAGAGATCTCCATGATGTTGAATGGAAGTTTCGACATATTTTTCGGGGTACAACTCTAACTTCATTCTTACGATCTTGTTATTTATATCAGAGTCTTAAAAATATGCAACAAAATATTGCTAGTACGTTTTTCTCTAGAGATGCATGCCTTTGGCACCTGTGAATTACCTAGAGTACTGGATTGTGCGTAGATATGCCATACTAAAGATTAAGTTAGGATTCTCCAGTTTAGGCGGGGAATTTTGTGCAAGACCTTGAGGAAACTAAGGCACTTTAGTAGTCAGAGCTGTCTGGTTTTTATGTACCTTAAAGATTAATTTAATTGTTAAGTCCCTATATATATATTTTATTTTTTTTCAAACTTTTTAATAAATTCTTACAGGTTAAAAACTATAAATATGTCTCTATAGCTCTATGAAAACGGCATTTCTGATCTTGGCCTTTTGGGAATCATTATTTTTAAACAATAGGATACCTATTTAAAAATTTTCAAAAAGTATTGCTAAGCGCCTTGGGTCCATAATGCAAAACAACCGAAAATATAAAAGATGTCAATCATAGGATACAAGAAGCAGGGCGAATGAAATGAAAGAATGTTATTAGTGTATTGTGTAGTAAAATTGTTTAACTCAGTTAAAAAATTACTGCATAACCATGTGATTGCGAACTACATTGTTGTGAAATTGAATGCATGAGAACATTATAATGATTAAGTTGTTGCACAGGATATAATAGAATAAAGGTTAATATCATTAAAGAGAACGCCAGGTTAGCTCCCATTGTTAAAATGATAGCAGTCTCTTCTTTGATGGTTTGGGCATGTATGGAGAAGACCCTATACACACCGATGAATAGGGCATACTAGATGGATGAAATTCATATAATTAGAGAGCGGCCAAGGAAAACAATTAGGTATAATATTGAGAGATTTAGATGTAAATGGTCTATCACTAGACTTGAGTCATACTATAGAATTGCTCAGCTCATGTAGCCGGCTTCATAATGAGAAGGGAATTATTTATTAATTTTTTTAGAAGGGACTTTGATTGGTATTGTTGTTGGTGAACATTAAATTTCAGATCAATAGTGTGACCTATCACGAGTGTCCAAGATTTGGGAAACTCCTGTTTGTACATGCTCCACATATATATTGCTAACTATTTTCTTGCATTTTTCTTTTGTTCTTTCATGAGTATCACCAATGTAAGTACATGGAAACTCCATCAACTTCATTATTAGATGCCTAATCCTGATATAAACTAGCAAAAACAAAATTGACCAACCTTCGAACTCTGAACTGTCCCCAACAGTAGCCATCTTTTTTGTATGAGGAGCTTGAATGAATCCAAAACTTGAGTGATCTGACCATGGATTGTGACCATGACGGTTGGCTGAAAGGGAGATTTGTGTGACGGAAGCTTATGCATCAATCTTCTTCCATTATTTCATAGTTTTACTTTAAGTGAAAAATTAGTAAATGTAGTAACTTCATATCATTTACCTGTCGTTTTAAGTTAATCTTACAAGTTTGCTTATTCATGTTTTGGTTTCGGAGCCATTCTTTCTGCCACAACAGAAACACATCTTTAAGTGCACTATTTCTAATTTAGAGAAATGTACTGGAGTCATTATTAATTATGCTACCAATACATAACCACAAATAAACAAATTTCAGCTGTATTTTCTACTCTTGCTAATGCCTTTGTTGCTTGCATGTCATTTCAGGACAGCCTAAACGACACCTTCTTACAACAGGCTGGAGCATATTTGTCAGTGCTAAGAGACTTGTAGCTGGAGATTCCGTGCTTTTCATATGGTGATTGTTTCTTTTTTCTCTTTTGGCTACCGTTTCTTCCCCTTGAGAGCTGGGCATTAATTCTTTTATATTCATCCCATGTATTTTTGCTTTTAGGAATGAGAAGAATCAGCTTCTTTTGGGAATACGTCGAGCCAATCGACCGCAAACTGTAATGCCATCATCTGTTCTGTCCAGTGACAGTATGCACATTGGACTTCTTGCAGCCGCTGCTCATGCTTCAGCAACTAATAGCTGTTTTACTGTCTTCTATAATCCAAGGTTGTTAATGTTGTCTGAATTTTCATTTATGAGTTCTTTATAAGAAATTACAATGCTTCTTTTGACAGTTTACATCATGGGCAGGGCTAGTCCATCTGAGTTTGTCATACCACTTTCAAAATATATCAAAGCCGTGTACCATACACGTATTTCTGTTGGTATGCGCTTCAGGATGCTCTTTGAGACTGAAGAGTCAAGTGTCCGCAGGTACATGTAGACATTAGATACTATTTCTCCTAAAGCTACTTATTTTTCTTTAAGCAGCTGTAGTGCTGTCAAATAGCGGAATTTTAACAAACCACTATTGCTCTGTGATATGCGATTTAAAATAAAGTGTTGTCAAATAGTGGCTATAGCAGCGATAGCATAGCGGAATCTGAAAAAACCGCTATTTTATGTGATCGGCAATTGATATGTGAGAGAAGGAAAAATACTATCATCTTGTAGTACTGCACCAAACTATTTCTCATTTACTTACCCATGTCTCACTTTCATTTTGTAGGTACATGGGCACAATAACAGGCATAAGTGATCTGGATGCTGTTCGGTGGCCGAATTCTCATTGGCGCTCTGTCAAGGTAAGTAAAGATGTCAATGCAAGGTGTTTGAAAGATAGATAGCAGTATATATTATACCTATTGTTATTATGTAAACTTCAGTGCTGCTATTTAGTTATATGCCTTGTTCTGTTGACTGTGCCCAAGGAGGAGCGCGGTCTTCCTAGATATCTTTCCATGTTTTTCTCTATTTTAATGCTTTGTTACATGCTTACGTTTCAGAGGTCTTTGTTTTCCTTCCTTTTAATTCCCAATCAAATTCTCAACCTTCATGCATAGGTATCTACTTGTTTGTTGTCCTTGAAAGCATTGACCTAATCCTTAAAACCTTTCTGTTTAATGTACACATATGCCTTCAGTCAACGTCATTTCAGGATTTTTGTATTTCCACCTTCGCGTCCTAATTACCTTTTTCAAATTCTAGAATCCTTTTTTGCCAGCAAAATTTTCAGGAAATTATGTTTGTAAGGATCAATTTGATATTTACAAACTCTGGTATTTAAAGCCACTTTGCCTGTTCTATATTATTTGTAAATGTAAGTCAACCTAGGACAATTGAAGAACTGTACCATATCTCTAAATGGTTTTTGAAATAGTTACACTTGCATATATCATTGTTTTACAGCTTTTTTTATATTGGTTTCACTTATTAATGTTATTATGGCTCTTGTTAATATCATTATATTTATGTAAAAAATAAAGTTACATGTATCACACATAAGTCCTTTGTGATTTTCACAGTTAAATTTCATTAGACATTTTCAAAAATGGCTCTTACTCAGTCTTTTTATCTGTTGTGAATAGGTTGGATGGGATGAATCAACAGCAGGAGAGAGACAGCCACGGGTGTCATTATGGGAAATTGAGCCTTTAACAACATTCCCAATGTATCCGTCATTGTTTCCCCTCAGATTGAAACGTCCATGGCATCCTGGCACCTCATCTTTGCTTGGTACATTTTTCCTTATCAGTTTATCTGTGTAATATGGTTTACAAATTTCCATCTGTAATTTTTCTTTGACTATCACGTGCTTTGAGTTATGACATGTGTAATTGAAAGCAATTGAGAGTTAAAGTTAGTGAATACTGCAAATTAATTTTTTAATTAAATGGAGATGGAAAAAAGTGAAATAAGGCGACAATTTTGTAGTCATTAGTACCTGTTTGTGTGTGTGTCTGTATATATAGCCTTTAGATTTTGTAGCTTTCATATTTTTCATGTCCAAAACATAGGGACATGATTTTTTTATTGTTGATCCATATTTTTGGGCTTGTTTGGATTGACTTTTGAGTTTATCTACTGGCATAGACACCTGGGAGACTATTTGGGAGAGTTTATGGAAACAGCTCCTGACACGTCTATAAACTATTTTCATCTTATTTCCACAAGCTCTCCATGACAGCTCTTATGAAAACAACTTGTAGCTTACATGAAAACAATTTGACTTCTTTTATTTTTTTGTTGTAGATATAACTTATTCATAAGCACATGTAGGATAAATGCTTATGCTATACGTGCTTAATTAAGTTGTTTATCCAAGCAGCACTTAGGGGTCTTAGTGTTTCTTGTCTTTTCCTCTTTCCAAAAATCCTTTGGTTATTTTGAGGGTCTTCTTGTGTATCCTCTACTTACCTAGGATCTTGTTTCAGATGGTAGAGACGAAGCAACAAATGCCCTAATGTGGATGAGAGGTGGACCTGCAGACCAAGGTCTCAATTCCCTAAACTTTCAAGGTGCTGGTATGTTGCCCTGGATGCAGCAGAGACTCGATCCAACTTTACTCGGGAATGATCAGAATCAACAATACCAAGCCATGTTGGCAGCAGCTGGAATGCAGAACATGGGTAGTGGGTATCTCATGAGGCCACAAATGGTGAATTTTCAACAACAGCCTACCCATTACCTTCAATCAGGAAACACTAATTCACCTTTGCAACTTCACCAGCCACAATCAATTCAACAATCGGTGTCCTCTAATATGATGCAGCCACAACAAACCCAAGTACTTACAGAAAACCTGTCTCAGCACCTTCTTCAGAAACCAAATAATAATCAAGAACTCCAAGCTCAACAACAGCAACATGCATATCAAGATACACTTCTTGTTCAAAATGATCAGCTCCATCAGAGACAACAACAATCCAATGTGCCGTCACCATCATATTCAAAACCAGATTTCCTGGATTCAAATATTAAGTTTCCTGCTTCAGTTCCCTCGGGACAAAACATGCTTGGTTCGCTTTGCGCTGAAGGAACTGGCAATCTCTTGAATCTATCGAGTCTGACGAGAAGTGGTCAGTCATTGATGAATGAACAATTACCACAACAATCATGGACTCCAAAGTATGGAAATATGCAGGTCAATGCCTTTGGCAGTGCAATGTCACATGCACAATATTCTGGAAAAGATTCAGCTATAGTGCCTCCACATTGTGATTCAGATGCCCAAAATCATACTCTCTCGGGTGTCAATATCGATTCATCTGGTCTTCTACTCCCCACCACTGTCCCGAATTACACTGCTTCAACATCGGACACTGGTGCATCAACACAATTAGGGGAGTCTGGATTCCAGGGTTCTCTATATGCCTGCATGCAAGATTCATCTTCATTTTTGCAAAATGCAGAGCAAATCGACCCACAAAACCAGAACCCAACATTTGTAAAGGTATGATTCTTAAGTAATCCGCACAGCTTTTGTCTGTTCTTTGATTGAATTTAGTAGTTTAATTTTGTCTTTTCATAGGTTTACAAATCGGGATCGGTTGGGCGTTCACTTGACATCTCTCGGTTCAGCTGCTATCGCGAGCTGCGAGAGGAGTTGGGTCAAATGTTTGGAATTGAGGGGAAGTTAGAAGACCCTCTTAGATCAGGCTGGCAGCTTGTGTTCGTTGACCGGGAGAATGATGTGCTTCTCCTTGGCGACGATCCGTGGGAGTAAGTATCGGTTTCAATTCCACCAATACTTTTGCTGAACTTGCGTTTAAAATTTCTTATCTTTGGTTGATGTCTGTTGACATTTTCTTTATTTTTTGCATGACCCTTTGTAGATCATTCGTGAATAACGTTTGGTATATCAAAATACTTTCACCGGAAGATATTCAGAAGATGGGAGATCAAGCGGTAGAAATGCATGGACTAGGCTCAGGACAAAGGCTTAATGGCACTGGTGAATCTCACCACATTGTTTCTGGACAACCACCATCAATTGGCTCACTTGATTACTGAGAACGAGATGATTCCCAAATGTAACCTTCAGGTTCCACGGTTAAGACAATTTCTTTGTGTATTATTATTAATCATTTTCTTTGGGAAGTACTGTTAATCTATTCCACGTGCCATCTTTATTATTTATGTCATGATTGAGAAGAAAATATACATTTATGTATGATAAGAAGTTTAGGACAAGCTTTTGTGTCAATCTGAACTTGAGGCACTGAAAGCTAGAATTAATGTTACTAGTTACTAGTACTATCTTAGCATTTGATAAACTTATTGCTTGTACTTGTGTACTCTAAGTAGGCAACTAGAGAAAACTGTTTTATATTAAAGCTCTTTATGTTCTAGTACTTTCTTTGAATGATCCAACTTCTACCTCATTAAAATCACAACTATAAACCATTTATAGGGATCTCTTAAATGCTGCTATCCCCAGATATATGATCTCTCTGAAACATTAATTGAAAGGTTATTTTGAAACATACATAAAATTGACGAATTTAATATGTGAAACTATCGAATGATACTTGTATTTAATATAGGATGGAAGCAGTACTATTTTGTTTGTAATATGTGCATGTTTTGAGTAGTTATGCATGCAGTTAACTGTGTATTTGATCGTCTTACGAATGTGGTATTACATTTTTAAACTGTTTCTCCGTTTTATAGGGTTGCTCATGTTCATACAAGAGTAGCCACATGTCTAGCTAATTTTCATCTATATTCTTTTGTGCAATTGAGTCATTATTATTTATGAATTAATGAAATGCTATAAACTTTTTGCCGTAAAAAATAACCTATCTACTATTTGTGTGAAACTTAAAATCGTTACTCTTGGTTGATAAGGTCATAGATATGACATCTAATAGTTTTTTTTGTCTAACAAATATGGGTCGTGCGTCATTTTCATGTGAACATACAATAATGTTTGAATTGTCAATGTTAACATGTGATTCTTACTAAATTCTATTTGTAAGACTCAAACGAGTACAGGTCACAAGATACAAAAACAGTTCTTCAGATATTTTTATTAGTGATAAAAGTAGAAATTCATACATTTTACGTAAACCAAAAGTAGTAAAAATGAGTTGTCTTCTTTCTATTTTTTCATCAGATGAGTATCCTTTATATTTAGAAAATTACCCTATATGTCTAGTGAATTGCCCGGCTTGTTACGCTTTGATACAAAAAACGCTCATGGGTCATTCTTGATAGACTTTGCAGACTCATGGGTTTCGATTCAAGGGGCTTTTGAGCAATCCACGAACACCGAACAATTCTCTGATATTTATCCTTTACACAACGTCGGTAAGATAAACGTGGGAAAAAAAAACTTCCACCAAAGTGTTCAAATGCATTGACGCAATTTTCCTAAATAAACAAGGGTTAGGCTAACCAGGACCCTAAGGGCACTAGTTAAGGAAATCCAAAATGGTAACTTTGCATTGAATTTAGCAATTTTTTAACTTATAAAAAGTCACATCTATCACTTTTCACCATTTTTCCAATGCAACATTTCTAAATTTGTCCTCTTAACCAATGTTCTAAGGACACTCTTTAGCATCCCCCAATAAACAAAGCAGGCGTTGAAATGTGTCAAAGAGTTAAACATGGTCATTTTACCTATGCGAAGAGAGCTCTTGGGTTATGCTGCGCTATCCATTGGATGACTGAATTACGTGCTGAAAACATTACTTTTATAGTTTGATTAAAAATTAGTAGTTGATAGTTTTAATAAACCTAAAAACAATGTCTCTTCTTCTAGTTTTATTATCAAAGTTTGTATTGTTTTTATTCATCGGTAGAGTTCATTAAGAGACATGCTAATATAATTACTCATTTTTCAGCTAGAGCAGCTATATAAACTCATTGGTAGAGTTCACCAAGAGAACCGCTAAAATAATTATTTATTTTTATCTAGAGCTGCTATATCCATGGCAAATTTTTTTATTTTTTATTTTTTTTTTTTATTCCAGATTGTATTCATCAAGCTATTGCTAATGATTGACATAAGTTCGTTTCCATAAATAAGATAGATACGAAGCACGACAAAATACTAATGAACAGTTAGACGTTAATGAGAAATGGGATACATAGGATGAAAAAAACAGTAGGAATTTCAAATTTTCCCCAGCTTCTTATAAATGATGAAACTAACTCAGAATCACACCCTTTAAAACGCTAATACACTATCATCTCTATCTGCTATTACCAACCAGTCCTGCTACCTTGAGAATGCTCATGCAAGATCGAATTCGATCTCAACGCATGTAGTATAGAGTATCAACCATTTTTTCACCTTTATCATCTTTGTTGCGCTTATGAACATGAAAATACACTTTTCAAACAACCGTCTAGAATGGCATCGTATAAAAGGGGTTTGCTTGGGAGATACAACTAACAAGAAGGTTTCTATCGAACGCTTTACCGTAGCATACTTGCGAAAAATAGTGGACCCCGGACCCCGCATAAAATGATACAACAAATCCATAGGGCATATGTTAACATTAAGCCACTACATAGATCTTATTTTATTAAGTGACTACAGAGCTGCACAACCGGAGAATGTACAGGAACAATTTTATTAAATTAACTCAGTGTCATTAGACCTCACAATGCAGTTGTATTCACAATAATTAACGACTCCACACCAAATACCACTTCTTAAACAAATAAAATTTAAATTCTTGCTGTTAATTCATAACCTGGCGGAAAACCCAAAAATAGCATATCTACAAATGTTTCTTGAGCCTAAGGCTTCAGCAACTTCCCACATCATTCAAGAGCATATTAGAAGAATAATACTTATATGTTAATGTTACGAAATTCACATAACTAGAATAGATTGTACCCTATTAGAGAGGGTTAATTTTCAAGTTCAACTTCTACACGCAATCATCAACATTCACTTAAATGTCGGAACTTCTCTGGATTTGACAGCAAAGAGGACTTAGATTATTGTGCGGAATAAAAGCTAAGGGGTGAAAGAAAAAACTGAGAAGGAACAATAACTTCACCTTTATTCTATAACAAAAATATATCAAAGAGCCTTAATAAAGAGCAGTTAGAACTAAACCATTTTAGCCTATAATTACGTTTGTTACTAGCATGGATTGTGTGCTCCTCACACAGTCCTTCAATTTTGATTGAGTGGAATATTTAAACTTGAACTCAACAATACAACTAAAAAAATTAAACAAAGAATATATGTAAATAATAAAGACTAGGTTGGTAAAATGGCAGCAAACTGAAACCAAATATAAACTAATGTTACGTATACAATAGGGTTTCTATTTACACAAAAGTATCTTTCGACTCCATCGTAGTTTTTGAACATTGCTTCTTAAAGAAAAATAAAATATCATTTTAAGTGTATAATATGTTTCAAAATGAATAAAAGGATGAGAGTAATTCAAAAACAGATAGTTCAATATATGCAAAAGCACTTTGGATCCTCTCTAGTATGTAAAATGGAGGTTGAGTTTAAATTAGCAGATGGAGGGTGAGGCGAGGGCCTTAACTAAAAATGAAATGAAACTGGACATCCAGATACTAGGTTGTGTGTGCGAGAGACAGGACAGGTAACCCACATTATCCCAAATCTGTCATTAACCTGATAACTGAATCATAAAATAAACCATGCTCCAACCCTATTTTATTGTTAAACAAGTTAAGAATAAACTCTAGAACCGGGTTAAGTTAACTGGTTGGGCGGGGTTATGACTTATGAACACCCTTACCATGTTACCCATGATAAGTAACACTGAGGCCCAATTTAGATAAACGACTTGTTTACAGCTTATAGCACAAACGTTTACCATGATAAACACTTATGTATAAGCTTACATAAACTATTTTTAGAGCAAAAGATAGTATAAAGTTAAATTGTTTATGCTATAAGCTGTTTTTATAAGCTATATTAGAGAACTTATGAAAATAAGCTGAAAAAAGCTTATGAAAATTGTCAAAAACTGTTTTCACAAGTTCTTCAAAACAGCGACAAACAGACCCTAACTCTCGAAGCAATCGAAACCAAACTTGATAGAATTTGTGCTTTAAACCCATTATTGGCATCTGTATAATAAAATAATCATGGGAACCTAAAGCTGCATATATATAATATAATACGGTGATGAAATCAAGCCATGACAAAATACTCCCATTGTTCCATATAAATATATATCACGATTACTTCCATTTGCATCATCAAGTTTAACATAATTTAAGTAAGGCTTCCACATTGAAACAAATCAACACAGAAAACCAACATAATCAACAGGGTTTTCATCATCATAATAATAATCCTAAGATATTGCAAAATACATGATAAGTTCCAAATTAAACATGTAATAGAGAAACAATTACTGATACAGCGCAAGAGTTTGCACCTTTCGGTGTTTCTTCTTTTACATTCAAATTCAACTATGATTATTAACAATCCACATAAACCACTTAAAATCCGATTCTTAAAATTCTCATACCGAATCCTTCACCGGTGCTGCAGGAGCAGGAGCAGCCGTCTCAGTCGCTGGAATCTTGACATAACCACCCATTTTCTTGGGGCTTTCAATCTCATCATCGGAGAAATCACCGTAAGCAGCGGCGCGAAGTTCATGACGAGCGGTGAAGACGGACCAGACAAGGTACATGGTGGCGGCGGTAAGAGCACCACAACCAACACCGAAGAGTAAGGCGAGAGCGACGCTGAGGATATCCTTGGTGCGGTCGCGAAGGGAAGAGAAATCGTAAGCGTCGGTGGAAAACCCTAAACCTAAGGGGCCGCGTGGATGCGACGCGCTTTGAGATTGGGTTAGGTGTTGAATAGGGCGATCGAGGAGGATTTCGTAGGGTTTGTTGTTGTCGTTGATGAAGAGAGGGGAGATGGATCGGATCTCGGTGATGGTAGCGAAGGTGTGGGAGGATGGGTTGCGGATGGAGTAGGAGGAGATGATGAAGGTGCGGCAAGGACGAGCGGTGACGGTGGTGGTGGAGAGAGCGAGGAGGAGGAGAGCGACGGCGGCGATTGGGAGACGGAGGAGGAGAGAAGCCATGGCGGAGAGAGAAAGAGAGAGATTGAAATTTGAAGAGATTTTTTTTTCTAATCGTTTGATTTTGTGGTGTGAAAGAAAAAGAGAGAAAGAAAAGGGAAAAAGATTGGAAAAATAACGGAAGAAGACAAAATCTGACGTGATTTTCCAAAAATCAAGCCCACGTCAATGGCACGAATCAAAAGATTTACACTTCAAAAATAGCAATTTTTCTTTGTCAATTTTTTCAAAAATAATAATTTCCTTCTCATTTATTTATTTAATTCGTTCTATATCTGTACTTCTTTGTATGTGATTTTGATGTGGCTTTTTATGCTTTATATGTTGTTGATAAAAATAAGGATCTTTTTTTAAGGAAAAGAAAAAGATTTATGGTATCGTTATATATTGGTGTTTGAAAAAGATAAAGATCCTCTAAAAAAAAGAGATAAAGATGATTTGTTACGATTTGAAAAATAATAAATATAATTTTTTTGACAAAAAAAGTCATAAATATAATTTTAATCAAAGTTAAAATAGTTTTAATCAAAACCAAAGTTTTATAAAAAAGTATGTTCATAATTTATACGCTTTAATACAATAAAAAAACAAATAGACGATACGAGAATGTATGTCTGATTTCTAGTTAATAAGAAAGGAAACCAAAGAAAAATAGAAACTACGACCTAGGCCTTAAGAGACACGAAGCACGATAAGGACGAGGGCAAGAGTCCTAAATCGAGGAGTCTTGGTTGATACTTCAGTTATATGTGAATTTAACAAATATGTTTCATTCATCGAAGGTGTCCTGAAATCTAAGTTTTCAAGCATAATTCTTATAGGTACAACCACAAACTCCTACTCAGAGGTACACATCACTTGTTTATACACGAACAATTGTCAATCTCAAAGTCAAGTTGTTAGTTATTGTTCATAGCTCTCTTTAAAAAAAAGTTATTGTTCATGACTCAATTTTTTTCATGTCAGTAGATTAACCAAAACTAATAGAGAAATGATATTTATACAGTCATTTTGTGACAACTTTTGGAACAATTATCTTATACTCTCATTTTGTTCTTACTCTCTCTGTACTATTTTTATTTTTCGCGTCAATACCTACATTTTTTATATATCTTTGATTGTCTCATAAGTTGTCACAAAAATGGTTGTTCAAATAACATCTATCCAATTAACTTCTCAAAAAAAAATAAAAATACATCCAACTAATATGTGAATCAAATTCTAAAGTTACTCTACCTACTTTTTTGAAGATGGTTTCCTCCCCCTACTTTTTTTCAAGATGTTTCAGATACTCACCCTTTTATGATAGTGTGCTTTATTATATCAAGTTGGGTGTACCTGTTAAGAAGAGGTGTGGTTGTACAATTCTTTTTCAAGCACAGGTGAGGGGTGTGGGGTGTGGGGTGCCTGCAAGAGACACTCTAGTGTCAAAGTTAGACGATGTACTGACATACGCGTAGCAAACATGTGAGTAAGTTAGATGAGTATTAACCGATCATGTTTGGGGAAAACCCCTTATTTACAGTGTGACTTGATGTAAGTATGTTCTATTTGGTTGATATATTTACCCCTTAGATTGATAATGAATAATTTTAGCTTGTCATAGTAACATAATATCTAAATATATGGGACCTCATATCTGATTTGAATGAGCTCCTTGATATACAGAACGATGGAAGCACATCGGAGCTTCTGCATCCTTATATGCATGAGTTTTAGATCTTTCGGATGATGTATGAAGTAGTTTTCAAATTGCTTTATTCTTTATGTCAAGGTCGAGCATTTATATGTATCTAGATGTACAATGGTCCGTCCCCTATCCAAGATGCGTCTAGTTCATCGGTAGATACCTGGTTTTGTTCCTCGGCCATATCGAATCTAAAAGGGAAAGAGGGGAAGAATGAATTCCACGTTCAAAATCATCATTTCCTTCACCAATCAATTTGATTTTGGCAATGAAGAGCCTAAATGTTCCTTGCGAACGGATCAATATAAAGAGGAAAAAAAATAAAACAAAGAGGCAAACTATTGATGCGGTTTCAACCACCACTCATGGTGGTGCTTGGTTAAAACTCTTGCAGTTCAAAACCTCATACCGAATTTTTTTAAGCAAAAACGATAGTTTAATAGTTTTGCTATGGTTTTCCTACACAAGAACACTAAAAACTACCATCAACCACCGTCTATTACGGTGGAAACCACAACTATCTTTCTCATCTTTCCTAAAACCACGTGTTTGATAGTTGATACACTTAAAACATAAAACAGAAAGATACGAAAATGCTAACCTTAATACGAAGTGAAAGGATGAACGGGAAATAATCAAACTTCGGTGAAATTTTAAAGAGGAGAAATAAACTCATGTGAAACTCTTGAACTTGAAACAAAGAGGGAAATGTTTGAACATCGAGCAAGAAGTATTCACTCAAGCTCTTTTATACTCCTACTCAAAATGTTTTAGTAATTGAAACGCTGATCCAATACATCACTTCACCTAGAGATCTATTATTAACAATGGCTCAGATCAACGTTTGCGATTCATCCAACAAACCGCAATGAATCCCTCGAACATCAAAACGTCGGATTAAATCAACAGTTGTGATCAGGCCTTGAAAAACAACGCTGACATAACCACTCAAGGGTCTAAGCAATCAAGTACATTACTAGCCTTTACACGTCGCTGTCAGTAACCAAAGGTCATGTCCACTTAATCTCATCCTTGACACACTCACATTAAATGATGAGAGGGACAACGACCACTACTCCTTCGAGGGTATCAAATAGTCCCATCACTGGCGAGTAACCCGACAAACGTAAAGGTAAAGCTTATTCGAGCGTTTGTTAAAAGACTTACCACACATATTTCTCCAAATCACATAGATTCCTTGCAGAAGTTCCATTAGAGCCAACTCGTTCGTGAGCATCAAAAGCTCCCAGCGAGCACAAACCATTTTTATTAACAGCTGGCTCCTTGCGAGCACATCAAAACAAGCAGTTCCAAACAAGCGTAATCTTAAAGATTCTCAACATCTTTAACACAAGTGTCACGCGATCATCATGTTTGACACTTCTCCACCCTTCTTCATGACCTTAAGGTTTTCCCTCGCACAAACTATTTCACTGAAAGTCATTACTCTTATCCAAGAGTAACGACTTGGGGGCTATTTTTCTGAACCAAACAAACATATCAAAAGGCCCAAATCATACAAGCCAAAGTATGCATTTTGGTTAAACATTCCTTATACAACCCATTCCGCGGGGGGGTGCTCGTAGTACCTCGGGAGACCAGTTCAAACTGAACGTCTCCCCCACATGTCTGAGTAGTATCTCGCCTCGACAATTACAACTCCCACGACGTGTCTTACAACGACTCCTGCACCTCCTCACTATATTAGGGGGCTTTACACAGTCGTCAGAAGTACAATTCATTCTAACCATAACCCCCCATTCTAAGCTCCTTACTGACTTAAGTGTCTGCAGGTAAAATCACATGCCGTTCTAGAGCCTACAAACGCTCTAAAGCACCGCACCGAACATCATTCTGCTGATAAGGTACAATCATATATATTTTGAATCATAGAAGCTCAATGAGAACTTTTAGAGAACGATAATATCTCAATCTTTTGCATTTCTCATCGAAGAAAGTTGTTTTTTATCCATGTTTTTAATTTGGTATGTGTTTGATAGAAATATTGTTGGATGAAAATGAAATTGTAATGTTAGATCAAATTTGAAACATTGTTGCAAATAAATTGTTTTTAACTTTTTAATTTGATTTTAGGGTTGATATATGTTTAGCCCCCTGTAATATTAGCGATTTCCGGTTTACCCCCTATAAAAAAAATTGTTTAGATTCCGCACTGGTTTGATTTGATTTTTATTTTAAAAGTCAATTGAATCAAATCAAAACGCATTTTTTCAGGGTTAAATAAGTAAATGGTCCCCATAAATATACTAACATTTGATTTTAGTCCCCCTAAAATATTCTTAGGCTTTTGGTCCCTCTATTTTTTATTCATGAAATTAGTCCATGTTGTTAAAAAAAAATAGTGTAATACTTAATGTAGAGCAAGAACTAATTTCATGGTTGAAATTTTTTTTAGAGACCAAATACCTAAAAAATATTTTAGGGGGACTAAAATCAAACGTTGGTATATTTAGAAGGGTTATTTACTTACTATTTAACCTTTTTCTTATGTTACGGTTCACACGACTTTTAACATCAAAATTGAAGTAGACCGAACCATAAACACCATAACTAGAATAGTGCCAAACAAGGAAGAGTCATGGGATGGCGAGTATACTATCCTACTGATGCTAGCAGCTAGCAAGGGGAATAGCAGAAAAACATGGTTGCACTATACTCAATAGTCTTCGGGAACATACCTCGTTTCTTTGCCTTTATTGCTGTTAATATTGCTATTCGATGCACCTTGAATGGTTAAAGTCTATTAATGAACGCATCAACTTATCTCGGTAAATGTCATATTTTTTGCCTAAAAAATACTACTATAACAACTGGAAGGTCTAGATGCAAAGAAATTACTCACTATATATATGTTCATTTTCTTTCCTTTCTTCTTCCATTTTCTTCTTCACCTTGGCAAAGCATACACACATAGTGTCGTAACACATTAAGATGGAGGTGCTTTCCAATAAGATTGATAGGAAACAACTGAAAGCCGGAGATCACATCTACTCATGGAGGCAGGCTTACCTCTATGCACATCATGGTCTAATCTTTTCTCTTATATTCATCTGCCAATTTATATTTTCATATTCAACTATGTACCATTTTATTATGTATCAAACTTATCCTATGCATAAGGATCATACTGAAGTTAATGTCATATTTGTGTTCTGCTAACTGCATTTCTGTAATACAACAGGAATATATGTTGGAGATGAAATGGTGATCCATTTCACCATTGGATCAGGACAACAAACATCAACTGTTTTGGACCGTTTCTTTACTAGTTCAGCTCCCTCTGTTGATTCCAACATCCCATGCCAAAGATGTCGTGATGGCGCGCAAACAAGGATTCACGGTGTCTTCTCATCCTGCTTAGATTGCTTTCTTTCAGGAGGTGAACTCTACCTCTTTCAGTATGGTGTATCCAAACTACATTTTTTAGCCCAAGCTAGAGGAGGTACCTGCACCCTTGCATCGTCGGATCCACCTGAAGATGTCCTTCCCCGTGCTTTATATCTTCTTGAAAATGGATTTGGTGACTACCATATCTCTAACAATAACTGTGAAGATTTTGCAGTTTATTGCAAAACAGGTCTTTTTGCAACCACAAAAGGCTGCAGTGGACAAGCAGCATCTTATTTGGCTGCTGCCAGTACAGTAGCCTCTTCATCACTTCGGTTTGTGAACTCCAGTCTTTTTGGTAAGGCTTTGGTTGGCTGTGGAACTTACTGCATTAAAAGATTGGTTTCTGATATTGGATTTCGCTACGAAGTAATTAAAGATGTAACTAAAGTTCCAGTAGAAAAAATACCCGAGTTGACCATGGAAGCTAGAAGACTGGAGTTCTAAAAAATGCCTTTGTTAACTTTGTATTCAAAGCAAATAATTTTGCATTTGTTATAATTTGCGGTTGTGCTAATGCTTGTCAGCTTGAATCTACAAATAGTCATGAACTCTTATTGGAGCCTTATAGTCGCTTGCATAATGCATATCAAAACATCGACTTAGTTCGCTTATTTAGTTTTTGGAGTGGTTTCAAAAGCCATTTCAGTAAAATTAATAAAAACTTGTTTCGGTGAGAATTGTTTATAGATGATCACATTATTTTCTGTTTGATTTCAAACATCAGTGATGCAAGCACATCATGAGTTAGTATTTATGTACTATTTCCTGAATATTGTTTCTTTAGTCCCATGCTTTTAATGTTGTCGCTGTTCAATATTAAAATTGAGTTGTACAAAATATGGATTGGTTTACATTTTCTAAAATGTCATCAAGGATTACCATAATCTTTCATATCACAAATATTTTAAAGTCTAGTATGTCTTTCTCAGTTGCATGAATGCAACTTATATTTATCTGTTTCATGATTGAGAGGCTTTCAAACAATTACATCTTTGAAACGAGTTTGTAAAAATAGAAGCATGAAGATCTTTTGCAAACCAAGCCGAGTTGCTTCTTCAAATTTTTTTTTGCCGAAAAGTTGCTTCTTCAACTTGTTAAGGAGAGTGTATCTGTGAGATGATGAAAATAACTAAAAAAAATGTCAATATGCTGACCCTAATTTTCTTTTAACGAGAAGATTAATCAACTAAGAAATAAAATGCGGATAACTAATGCCGCTAAAATCATTCTGAATTAAAATGCATAAATAAGGAAAACTAGAACTAAAAGTCTCAACGACCAAGCCAGCATTCGCTTCACGATAGATATGATGGATAGAGAAAGCCAGAGCTGAAGAGTTGTGTAAGGCATGGATCTCGCCAAGGAGAGATTTAAAAAGTAAGGAGGAAGTCGCTTTGGACTGAACCATCTGAGTGACCACCACTGAACCAGTTTAAAAAATTATTGTAGGAAGATTAAGCTCACGAGTACACTTACTACAAATAAGGAGAGCATGAAGCTCGGATTGAGAGCAGTACATGCTCATAGGTTGCAGAAAAATCCTTGAATAAAATTTCCATTAGAACAAATGATACCACCACAAGCAGAGTAGTGATACGATTGTGAGATCCATCCACATTGACCTTAAAAGCCTTTCGGGGAGGGAAGACCAACCAATCTGCGGTTATCTTCTCTTATCCTCTGTGAAATTAAGGGCATGCATAGTTTCCTTATCAGTCCATTGCACTTGATGATTAATTTTCAAGAAAAGATCATCTTCTATGAGTCTTTCGAGAGAAGATAAGTTTATTGCTATCTCTCCAAATAGCATTCACAACTAATGTGAAATAGTAGTAAACCGATTTGAACTTCCCTCACCGATATCCTTAGTAGTATGTGCACTGGCGGATTTTTTGGGGGCATGCAGGTGCCATGGCATCCCCCACAGTTTCCTTATATACTATATTAGGTGTATCATAACAACCAGATTCTTTTTACATATTTAATCTTCTACTTTTGCATATTCTTTTTACATATTTAATCTTCTACTTTTGCATATTGTATTTAAAAAAACGTTTTAGAGGGGATTCCAACCCACACCCTCTTTTCCTTTAAAACCATTCTATACCACTTGGCCAGTTATATCATACTTGAAACCATTTAATATATATTCCATAAAAGTTTGACACCCCCAACAAATTTACTCAAGATCCGCCACTGAGTATGTGGTCATTTTTCTCTTAGACCTTTCTTCATTAGCAAGTAATCTACCATAAATTCACGTCCAAAGGAAAGTTCAAAGTCTGATAGGACCTTGCCAACTCCAAGGAGTTTCGAATTCTATAATCTGAACACGGTTCAAATGTGTTTGGATTACAAAGTTCGAAATAAGCTTATATCAGTTCCATGACTTACTATTATATTCATTCTTGTGCAATTAAGAAAGCGTGAAAAGCGCTACACACCTTAAGCACTAGAAGGAATTCAGATAAGCTGCAATCAAAATTCTCTTTTAAAAATAACCAAAAAAACAAAGTTAAAAATGATCAAACATGTTAAATGAAATAAAAATAAAATAAAAATAGCACAAAAAATTCTAAATATCAAATAAAAATAATGTAAATTTTTTTCGGATTTTTCCAAGAATACGAAAAAAACTAAAAATAATGAAAAATGAGTCGAAACGATGAAATTTTGAATTTTGAAGAGTGAAGTCCCATAAGAAGTCCTTTCTTGGGGAGTCTTGATCCTTAATTTTTCCCCCCTGATTTTCTAGGAAAATTTTGGAGCAATATGATCAAGTAGCCCGAAAACCGAATTTTCGACTGAGACACAACGATAATAACTAACAATGACCGAAAACACAAGAATGGGGTTAGGAAGATTAGTGTGGTCCTTAAAGAGGATATACATGTTACAAACATGTTAAAAATTTGATTTAATACGATTATGATCATATAATCCAAACTGGTTTTTTCCCTAAATTCTTGACACAAGTGGGGTGTTTACGGAGTGTTCAAATTTTATAATCCGAAAAAAAAAAACAAGAAAGACACCATATTTTTTTGGGATGTCTGGATTATAAAATCCGAATTGATGAAAAACTAATTTTACCACACAAAACATGGGAAAACTCATTTCAGATAATAGAATTTGAAAATCACGTGAACATTTTCGTAAAAAAATTAGGACGTGCGAAAAATAGATATGGTGAAAAAAATAATAGTCTGATATTTTATTATACTAATTTTGTACTCCCTCCGGTCTCAAATGTAAGAAACTTATCACTTTTTAGGTTCATTCAATAAATGATGTATATGGTCTATAATATAGACTACATACATAATTTATTGAATGAACCTAAAAAGTGAAAAATTTCTTATATTTGAGACCGGAGGGAGTATCTGACTGATGCTAGCAGCTAGGGAGGGCAATAGCACAAAAACGGTTGGATTATTATTAGTCTTCTGGAACATATACCTCGTTCCTTTCCCTTCAATGTTGTAAATACTTAATAGTGCTATTCGATGCACCTTGAATAACTAAAGGTTATTAACGAATGCAAAAACTTGCCTAGGGAAATGTCATATTGTTTGCCTCAAAAATATAATACTGGAAGGTCTAGAGTCAAAGAAATTGTATTTATTCTGTTCATTTTCTTGCCTTTCTTCTTCCAATTCATTCTTCACCTTGGCAAAAGCATACACACTTTAAGATGGGACTGCTTTCCAATAAGATTGATCGGAGACAATTGAAAGCCGGTGATCACATCTACTCTTGGAGGCTTGGTTACCTCTATTCACATCATGGTCATCTTTTCTCTCTTCTATTCATCTCTGAATTTATATATTATTCAACTATGTCTCACACTTATTCTATGCTTAAAATTATTAAGATGATGCTGAAGTTAATATTATATTTGTGCTGATCTGCTAACTGCATTATTGTATGATAACAGGAATATCTGCTTTAGGTAAACAATTAGAGTTGTTGCTTTATCAACTTGTGATGCAGAAAGTGCCTGTTTGTATGACAATGAAAATAATTGATATCAAAGAATGTCATGTATTAATGCGTTTAGTTTTTCCTTCATCTTTTCATAACATCCAATTAAGTTTGTCATCATCGCAAAACACAGATATGCCACACGAGGTGCATTTGAAAGAGCTTATTTCCATGAGTATGACATAAGTATTTGGGTAAGCATTTGAGAGAACTCAATGAAAACAATTGAAAACATATATGAAAATAGGTTAACCACATTCATTATTTAATTATTGAAATAACTTATACACAAACACTTATCTTTCTAATCAAAGATAAAAGATTATGCCTTGTGGAATATTAGTGAAATATAAACAACATATGAAAGTTGAGCGTGAACAGGTTCCTTTCAGCCCTTCTATTCCTAAACTAAGGGGAAACAAGGTATTGTATGAGAAGGCTAATCAACTAAGTAACAAAATGTGGATAACTAATGCCCTATAATCATTATGAGTTAAAATGCTTAAATAAGGAAAACTAGAACTAAAGTCTCAACCACCAAGCCAGCTTCCATGCCACAATCAGCAAGAAGATCCGTACAAGCATTCGCTTCACGTTAGTTATGATGGATAGAGAAATCCCAAGTTGAAGAGTTGAGTAAGGCATGAATCTTGTCAAGGAGAAATTTAAACAGGGCCGTTCCTTGGCAAGCGCAAGGAGTTTTACGGAGCCGGACCTCCAATTTATAGGGGCCTCAATTATTTGTAGGGGTACAAGTATAATTGTTGGAATGTAATATAATATTTTCTTTTGTTACGTAGGGCTAAACAAACACTTATTATTTGACAAAAATAAAGAGTAAATTGCAAACCCACACATCTATCAACAAAAAAAAAATTCAACAAAACAAATTAAAATCAAAATAATCCTTATTGTTAATTTGTAATTGTTTAAATTATCATTAATTATTTTTATTAGGAGCCATTTTAAATATTAGAGCCGAGCCTCCAATTTTATTGGAACGACCCTTAAAAAGTAAGGAGGAAGTTGCTTCTGGACTGAACCATTTTGAGAGCAACCACCGTCTTCTACTTCATTCTCTTTTTAATTTAATTTTTACTTTGATTATAAACATGAAAAATATTTGACTCGTAATTTTTTATGTTTCAATAATAAATACTTGTCCTGTCCCTGAGCTTAGCTCAGTTGGTAAGGACAATGCATAATATATACAAGGTCTGGGGTCCTGACCACCACAAAAAAAAACGTGTCCCATGTTTTTTCTTTTATATAAAAACTTCATAAAAAAATTGTGATAAATACTTGTACCGTACTTTTTTTATGTATGAGTTATGAATATTTTTCCGTGTTTTTTAATATTTGTCTAGTGTTTTCTTAATATTTATCAATTAGTTCATATAGAAAGTAATTCATGCGCATAGAGGTTAGATAACATTTGTTTAGCCTTTTATTTATATGTTTGTTCCCTTCTCTTCCTAGTAGCATCAACCTAGATTACATAAGAAATTAGTTAGGCTTACATAACTTTAGATTTATGTCTTTTTAAAAATGTGTTGACCTAGTTTCCCTTTTCTTTCTTCGCATTTCTTTTTTCTTTTTTTGCTTAATGAATTTGGGTAATGCATCTAGCATCACTTTTGTTTCATAAAAATAATAATATTTACCGATAACAAATATTTTTCTCTTTTCTTAAAAAAAATAAAAATTTCCCATGTTATTTTTTTAGGATCCAGTGATTAATAGTTGTGTCGTATTTCTTTTTAATATTTATCATTGAGAAATATTTGTTCTGTAATTTTTATGTATTAATTGAAAATAATAGTCTTGTGATTTTTTTCGATGATATATTGTTTCATATTTCTGTGTATTAGGGGCAAACATCACACAAGTGTTTTTTTTTTTTTTTTGGTATATACATATGAGATTTGAATTCAAGAAATAGCGTCACATATGCCTAAATACACTAATCAACACTCTTTCTCTTCACAGTTATAAGAGTAGCATAATTTTTAATAACTCATATATCACTCAAGATTATATTAATAAATAACATATGAATTAGTGTACTTTCTACACAAAAAAAAAAACAGATGCAGTGTCCCATTGAATTGTCTTGCACTAAATTATTTACGTGTGAAATTTGTTTTTTTAACGGTAAGATGAAAATAAACAAAATCTACACTCATTTATAATATCGTGAGGAAGGTAAATAAAGTCTGATAACTTTTTCTTTTGTTCCAACCAGTAAATAATTTTTCACTCGAATTAAATACCTTTTTTTTTAAGGTTAGTCAAATAGCTTGTTATAAATAAAAGATGTTCTAATTCTGTCAAAAAAAATGTTATTAAGATATTTAGTAGTAAAGAAAATTTATTACCAATTTCAAGTCAACCTGAGTTAAAACCCGAATTAACTTTTAATTAGTAATTTAAGCCTTGTTATTAAACAAATTCTTTGTAGGTATAAAATAATATCTTGCCAAAATAAAATAAAGGAAGAACAATTAGTCCTTTGTAGGTTATGAAAATAATCTACAGAAAAACAATCCGTCCTTTTTTATTTTTATACTTAGTTTCGATTGTTTTTTAATTTAATATTCTCACACACACATATATACATATTAATGTCGCTGACAAAAAAAATATAAAATATCAAACAATCAGTCCTTTTTATTTTTTATACTTAGTTTCGATTTTATTTTATTGTGATTTAAATGTCATTTGAATATCACATTATTAAAATAAGTCAACCCAATTTGAATGACTTATTTTAAGATTTTTTTTTTATTTTTTTATTGAATGGTTTGCAAAGAGGAGGACACGTGGCAATGGCTTTGCTAGAAACATTCTTGAATGCCATGTGGATTGTCTCTTTTGAACATGTTCAAATGAATGTATAAGAGATAAGAGATAGGATAGAAGATGCAACTGATGTTGCAACATCGACACCATTTAAGTGTATATTTTTGCTTCCAAATTCAAGCTCAAGTTTCCTCATCTAGAAGACAACAAAAAGAATGTTATTCAACAAACAAAAAACAACAAACGAACGCATCAATTTTCATATGCACCAATGATTTTTCAGATTCACCCTTCAAATATCAAACAAATTAACATAAGCAACTGTTAAAACACACAATCAGCACTCCATTGAACCCCAAAAAGAGTAAATGTTCAAGTCGGTTATATCCCCGTGAGCTTAGCTCAGTTGGTAGGGATATTGCATTTTATATGTAGGGGCCGGGGTTCGAACCCTGGACACTCCACTTCTCCACAATTAAATTGTGTGAGCTCTAACCACTAGGCTACTTGACCAAAAGAAAAAAGATAAGCTTGAAAATTTGGTAAACCTTACTGATGATCTTATCTTCCTATTATAAAGATTATGCAAGTAACAAAAACACTGATGAGTACTGACGGTATAACACTGACGAGTATATCTGTATTTCTACTTTTCCAGACCTGTCCAAATTTCAAACAACTCCACTTTGCTTATCTACTTAGTACCGTGGATTAAATTGGTTTTCCTTTTGTTTATTTAATTATTTTTTGAATTTGCACTCAATACCCAACCTAGGGATTAAATTAGAAGAGAAACAAATCGAAATGAAAAGAGAAGTGACAAAATTTAATAGGTGGTCATTGATCTCAAATATAGGAAGAGAAAATGTGAATCCATAAAGTGTTTCTTCAACGGTTTCAAATTGCACTAAAAAGGGGAGCTCGCGGGGCAACCAAATTAGCAGACTCAGCAAACTTTTGAACTCATGAATCAAATTACTTCATGTCTCAAAACTATAGCTTTCATGCTAAATTATTTTCTCTTCAAATTTTTGCAACATATAAAACAATTTCAAGCAGTGACCACAACATTCATTAGAACAAATGTAAGTTCATAAAGTGTTTCTTCATTGGTTTCAAATTGTACCAAAAAGGGGAGCGCAAGGGGATAACAAACAAAGCTGTCAATGTTACCGACAAGCATATTGCAAATACTTAACCAATATACATTTTGTGACATATATATCGGATCAACTCATGAGGCATACTGGCTCATGTCACAAATGCAGCACCCAATGGTTCATAAAACAATATAATCATCAATATCCAGAAAATGATCAAGGAGAATATTTGATACCTCATTATTCTTGGTGTCATCTTCTTAAGCTTGCTCACTGTCATTGGGGAGTGAAAGCAGAGACTCTGTATACAAAGTCATTTGGGATCCCGGTGCATCTTCATCATAGGAGTTATGCTCTAGAAACTCTCCTTTGTCATTATATTTCACCAGTCCAATCCAACCATTTGATGCAACAATATTGCCACTTTTTGTACAACATATGGGGTAAAGGTAGGGAAAGGCATCAATGGGAAGCACAAGAGTTTTAATCCAAGATGAATGCACTCCATATTCTTCCATCACCCATATATCAACCTTATGATCCCCCGAAACCCATAGACTGAGAAATCCTCTAAATACCCATAAATCACGATCATTAGAATGATTGTGAATATCATTAGAATGATTGTGAATATCATCTGGGAGAGGTATCAATAGAAGTTCCCTTTCCGTTAAATGAAAGGCAACAATAACATAAACACCTATATCATGACGAAAAGCCAACCAATGAATAGCCCCGTTGAAGAACGAGTCTACCATGGGATAATAAGAGGAAACGATCTTACTACAATAAGGCCAATGGGTAGTACCCACAGTTTCCTTCCATACATTAGCTTTTAATGAGAAAATCTCCAAGTGGGATACCTTGTCATCTGAGTTTGGAATACTATCATACGATACTGAAACCACCAAGTAATCATCTTCTGACGGATCATACCCAAAACCGGAGAAATTTAAATAATAATCATTAGGAGGCGAAGGTATTTGTTTCTGAGCTCCGGTGGATGGATTCCATACGTAGATGTTTGAAGCACAGTAGAAAACAATAAAGCCTCTAGATGAAGCTTTAATACTAAGATCTGAATAAGGTTCTGGAAGTATAAAAGCAGAATCATCTTGAAGTGATGCTTCTAAATCTACAGAATGAAATTCAGAAGTTGATGTTCTGAACAGAATTCTACTATTGTGGGTTGAGGCTGTAAGTTGAAAATGTGATTTTGCAAAATGAGGATGAGAGATGAGAGAAAACCAAGACTTGCAGACGCATTTGAAACGAATAAGAGACTTCACCGGTAACTTTAGGAGGATTAGGATTATCAATTCATGAGGCAGAAACATTGGTAATATCTCTTCTTACAAGGAATTCAAAGTTATGAGAGATATTTTAAAGTGCGTAACGTATCAGCCAAAGCCACCAAATAAGACAATCCCATGCCTGCAACGATGATATGTAGTGACAACGGCGACGGTGAATACATACAATGACAGCCACTTCCCACGCCTGCAGCGATGGTGCATTTCTATTAAATTAATTGAAAAAAAATTATAAAATACCCAAAATTCAAGTATATACTGTTTGTAAAAAAAAGGTCAAAAAATATAGTTATTCAAAAAGACATTTTTGATATCGTAAAAATAATATATACTTTAAAATAAACAAAATTTACTAAAATAACATAATTTGGGATTGAGGAAGAACCATTTTATAGAATTACCCACTTATTTTAAAATTTGATAGTTTAAGCCCCTCCTGCGATCTGTCTCAATAATAATCACCACTTTTTGTAGAACATATTGAAAAACAAGTAGTGAGTACAAATGGAACTAAAAGAAAAGGATGCAACTTGTATTCTTTCATTACCAATATTTCAAATGTATCATCCCCATAACCCATATACTTAGAAATTATCTAAATACATAAAAATCACAATATGTATGATCATGGTCAAAATTATCGCGAAAAGACATCTCTAAAAGTTTCTTTTTTATTAAATCAAATGCAACAATAGCAATCATCGATGTTGATAAATCACGACCAAAAGTCAGTCAATGAACAACCCCATTAAAAAGCCCAATTCTAGGTTTGACTAATCGACAAGTATGACATCCAACAAAACTCTTGTGAATAATTTTTTTTGAGTAAATCACCAAAGTGATCTCTAAATTTGTAAGACACTCTCATATAGGGCTGGCAATGAACCAAACCAACTCGATTAAAGTTCGATTCAACAATTGATTCGTCGAACTTGGTTCATGACAAATGAGCCGAACTTGAACTGGAAATTAAGTTCGTCAACTAATTGAGCTGAACTTGATCTATATGTAGTTCGACTCATTTGGTCAACAATATGACTTGATTATATATATATATATATATATATATATATATATATATATATATATATCACTTCAAAAAATATTTTAATCATATATATATAATACTTTAAAAACTAAAACAAACACTTAGCAATAATAGGATAAAAATGAGCTACATTAAAATTGATAGACAATGACATGCACAATGTTGTTGTAGTTTTTAAGGATTTCAAAACTAAAATGGTCCCCCATAGGAACATGCTTGAAAAAGGGAGGATATGATTATCCATAATAAGAGATACCTATGACACAAGAAGGCTAAACTAGATTTGGTGGTTGCATACCGGTGTTAATTACTATGTGTAATAATAGCTTTGTCCAGTTCATACATAAAGTTATGTGCTTTGAACAAACGAATTGAACCTAATGAGCCGAACCAAACTGTTCGTAAACTTTAAACGAGCCGAACTCGAGCTTAAAAAAAAGTTTGTGTCAAGCTCGAACCGAGGTTCGAACCGAGCCAATTCTTAACGAGTCGAGTCGAGCTCAGATAGGTTCGATTCAACTCGACTCATTTCCAACCCTACTCACATATATATTTTAAATATTTTGAAAGGCCTCTAACACTATTAAACTGCCAAGTTGATCCTCGTATTTAACCATTTACTATCGATTTATTCTCTAACATGTCTCCTAACATGTCTTAAGAAGGATTAATATAAATAAAATTTGATAGAGTCATGAATCTTTTTCAAATATTCATAGTGCTGGAGACCTATTTGAGAGTGTGAACGGATTTAGTGGTTTACTAAAAAAAATCAGAAGTTATAAAATATTTATTGATAATATTTATCTTGCGATTGAAATATCTCTCTTTGCCCGATTATGAATTATCACAAATCTTTTCAACTTTGGAAACAAATTAGCACACAATGATTTTAAACGCCGCTTTGAACTTTTGAACAAAGCAAATCGAAGGGCTGTGATAAGTTTTCACAGTAGAGAATTTTGTTAATGAAAGGACTTATAACTTATTTTGTAGACATATTAGAACAAGATATCTCGTTTTATTCTGCTGATAGGTGTTCTATAGTGTAAACATAAACTTGGTACACATGATTGCGCATAATTTTTTCAAGCAAATCCAAAAATGAAAAAGTATTGAGGATATTTCAGCACTAGTCTTACACTTTTTTAGTGTAAATAGACACTGACAATGAGAGTTTTGCATCCTTTGTTCCATCTTAGAAATAGTGTTAGCTCACACTTACTCTTTTGGAAAAAAATAGACCTCAATTCAGCTGAGTCATGCTCTTCTTAATCTACATTATTCCTTGTTTCACAGCATCTCTTCTCATAACCCTTAGGCAGCATGACATAAGTATTTACGGTCAATGTCTCGTACAAGAATGCAGATTTGACATCTAGTTCATGTAATTTTTTTCATCATCCGAATTGCAATAATCATGACTATTCTCAAAGGATCCAATTTAATAACAGGGAAAAAAAATTAAGTATGCAGTCACAACTCCTATCTCTGCAGTGTCTACATACTGCTATCATGAACCACTCAACCACATAGCTTGTTTCACCGCATGCTTCACTTTCTTACTAAGGCTTTGTTTGAAAGTTCGGAGGGGAGGGGAAGGGAGGATTTTAGGGGTTGGAAATATATAGAAAATCGATAAGTCTTTTGCATTTTACAAAAAACAATTTTTTAGAGAATGATAAACTAATGCTTATAATTAATATATTTTTAATTTTAAGAATATTATAACAATAGATTGATTTTGAAAATTTCACATAAACCCTCAAAAACCTTCTCTCAGTACAATTTTTTAGTTCCCCAAATGAGAGAGATTTTGTATTATGAATAAAAAAATTAACCTTCAAAGCCCTCTCCTCCCAATGTCTTCTATTTCTTCCACTTGCTCCTTCCTTTTTTCCAAAACCCTCCCCTCCCCTCCAAACTCTCAAACAAAGCCTAAATGTCTGCATCACTACCCCAATCTAATTAATTTCCATCTCTTTCTTACGACTTTCGTCCCAATGCCACTGAGTTACTTGTTCTAATTTCATATCCCAAGTTGCACACACTTTCATCTCAATGCTCTACTGAGAGGTTTATTCCACTCCAATCCTCATTTGGTGTTTGATTCTTGCCAGCCAAGGTTGGTGATCAGTTTAAAACATAAAACTGCCTATGTTTCTACTTCAGGCCAAAAAACAATTTATGAATTTGCTTCTCTGATAATAGTGTTCTGACTGTGTTCAGTAAATATTATGTTTTCCTCTCTGCCTCCCACTCTGTTAAACATGTTACTGAACACCTTATTTCAAATTTCCTATGTATTTTATTTGGCCAAATGTAAATGCCCACACATATGTTCTGTCAATGTTACTTGCCTTCAAGATAAATGTGCAAAATTATATGCATGTTTATTCTCAAACCATCAAAGTGTCTTAGGTTTTACATTTAGCAGTAATGTGAATAGAGATACAAAGAAAAGCTTAAAACACCAACAATGATAATGAGGTTTCTCTATTATCCCCCACAATTTGTGACCGATATTAGTCAGGTGTCCTTACTTCAAACATAAACTACAACCAGCTATTTACAAATTTATATTTCAATTATATCAAATGTGACTCTACATATCGGGCGAGTGACAACTAAATGCTAAGGATGACTTCGGACAGACTTAGGAGAGAACTAGAAGAGAAGGTTATCTTTCAACGATAAATCTTAGTCCTATGAAGTATAAACTTGGGAATGGTAAGACCACATATTCCAGCCAGTTTGTGGATACTACTACTTGACCACATAAATGTAAAACCAGCAAGGGAGATAGTTTCCATTATTTTGGGTTGAATCCAATGTACATCAGGTGAATAATTTTTATTACATTGTCTTGGGACAAATAATATACAAAGAAATAGGCATCATACTGATCCATAAACACTTGAAATTTGCATGCTACTAATTCCTCTCAAGAATTAACGAAGAAAACTGAAATAAAAGGATGTGCAAGACACTCAGAGAGGCAGGCCCCGTTTGGCAGGGTTAATCAACAAACTCTTTATTAGCACTTAAAGGTCAATTTAGCTAAAACTTTGATGCAAACAGTATAACCATCTGTGGAAGTTAGGGAACTCTTTGAAATGAGTGCATTAAAGATAGCTAACAGGAAGGATACTAAGACAGACAATTAGAGGAGCATGGTAGCACAGATAACTTAAATAAGTACATTAAAGATAGGTAGCAGGAAGGATACTAACTACTGAGACAACCAAACCAAAGATAATAGAGGGCATTAAAATTAGAGTACATATCCTTCTTTCTTGTTCAAATACATATATGGCCGCGATCAAATTCCTAATAAAGTGCTTTGAGTAAGAGTCATGTAATTATGATTTTGATCTTGATCAGTAACATGCATAAACTCGTCAACTAAATGACAATATAGAATAATTTCAAACAGTGACTACAACATACTTTAGAACTTAACTCAATTACACATGCATAAATAAAACCGAGTCACAAAAACAATTTAAGCTGTCAAAGTTTTCAACAAACGTACTACAAATTGTCGACCAATAAATATTTCATAACAGATTACATCAGTTTGTGTGGCATACTACTAGCCCATGTTACAAATGCCATCACCGAAAAGTACATAAGACACTAATTATAAATAGCAACAAATTACTTGCTGTCATAACAAAATGGCTAATTGTCACTAGGGAATGAGAGGAGAGACTCTGTATACATAACCACTAGAGATAGATAACCATTTTTACGACAGGAGCAATGCTCTAGCAATTGTCCTTTGTTATCAAACTTGACCATTACACCATTACCAACCGTTCCAATAATATCACCACGTTTTGTAGAGCATATTGGGGAAACGTACACAGTGGAAATGCCATCAACAGAAAGAACAAGAGTCTTAGTCCAAGAAGAATGCACTTTGTATTCTTTCATAACCCATATTTCAATTGTATAATTGTTATAATTCATAGCCCATAGACTGATTAACTTTCCAAATACCCACAAATCACAATGTTTATGTTCATGGTCAAAATCATCTGGTAAAGAAATCTCAAAAAGTTTCCTTTCCATTAAATCAAAGGCAAGAATAACATCCTTTAATAAATCATCACGACAAGCCAACCAATGAATAGCCGTATTATAGAGCAACCATGCTTCACGCGTACGAGAGGCATCTGAATAAGAGGAGGGAGTGCCCTCAATTGTCTCAATTGTATTCCAGGTATTATCTCTCAATGAGAAAAACTTCAAATATGATGAATTATCCTATGGGAAGTCATCTGTTGTTTCATCTATTGCCCAATGGATTGAAACTACCAAGTAATCATCTGTTGACTGATCATACCCAAAACCATAGAAATCATTTCCATTATCGGAAGGCATTATAAACTCAGGTATTTGTTTGTGAACTCCGGTGGATGGATTCCATAGGTAAAGGTTGGGATAACAATGGAAAAATATAAACCGTCTACAAGAACCTTTAACTCTAAGATATATATAAGATAGGGGACTCAAAAAATTAAAGTTTGGTGAAGCAGAAACAGCAAAATCATCACTAAGTGATGCTTCTACATTGAAAGATCGAGTTTCAAGAGGTGAAGTTGATATAGGTACAATTCTACGAGTGTGTGTTGCGGCGGTAAGGTCAAATTGCGAATTTGCAAAGTGAGGATCATGAGAGATAAGAGAAAACCAAGACTTGCAAACAGATTTGAAACAAATAAGAGACTTCACAGGTAACCTCTGCAAGATTTGAATGATCAATTCATGAGGGATATGCAGAGTCGTCGTCATCGTCTTCTTCTTTTTTATGCGTCTTCGTCCTTTGCGACCCATGTTTCTCTTCATCTCGGTGCACTTTGATACTTCTTCAAGTAACCCTAACCCTAATAGGTGATTCCAAAGGGTAAATAAAGTTTTTTGGGATTTAGGTTACGCTTGCCCCAAGTTTTTTTTGCTACGTTACCGATTGGATTAAAAATAAAAGGATTAATTAATTATAAATATTTTAAAAAATTGTTTAATCCTTATAAAAAAAATCACTCGTTAATTCCTTTAATAAATATTTTTTTTATAAAAAATTCAGAGAAAAAACTTTTTAGAGCTAAAAACTCCGATGGAAAATTTTACAATGGCTAGGTGCGTTTGATATGCTAACAAGGGACTAAACATGATGGTTCTAGTTATACTGTATTTAAATGTAAAATTGTGTTTAGATAAATTAAGGGGGTAAGGAACAAAAAAACCACATTTAACTACTTGCGTAAACATTTAAGAGAACATACAAAAAAACCCACAACTTATATGGAAACAGATTAACCACATTCACTAATTATAAAAAAAATAGCTTATAGCTTATGCTGTACATAAACACTTATCTTTCATGTCAAAGATAAGGATCGTGGAATATTAGTAAACTGTAAACCACATTTGAGAACTGAGCATGAATAGGGTCCGAGCATTTCTGTTCCTAAGCTAAACGAAACAAGATATAGAATGAGACAAATCCATCCAATTTGAAATAGAGACAGACAACAGAAAATCTATTGTCGCCATTTTTTTACTTGATTTTGCTATACCTAACTAGAATGTAACATTAACATCATACAAATATGTGGTAGTTTCATCTGTTTTTCCTACAAACTTATATAAAGATACAAATACAAAAGGAAATATGCGAAATCATCACAGGCGTGTGCTTAGAATACCTCCACAGATGGCATCCAACCTGTCCAAGCATCAATTCCTTTAAAAGGGCCAAAGTTCTGGTCCACCACCACCAGGCTTCTTCACAAATACTTGATTATATTCAGGTCTCGATGTCTGCAGTTTATGTAAAACGGTCATTGAAACTTATTGCTAAATGCAAAATTATGAGACAAACAGGGGAGGGACTAGAGGGTGGAAGTTATGATGCAGAACACGTGACATGTTGCAAAAATGTCCACTTATCATAACCAACCATATATGAATGAATTATGAAGCACGAACACTTCTCAGATTAGGTGTGGTCCCAGTGGCGGACATGCATTGGTGTCAGACACCGACACCTATAATTACACTGAATTATATCATTTTATCAAATTATTATTGGTGTTGGTGTGTCTGTGTCGTGTCTGATGTCCGTGCTTCATATACATGATACACCGAAACCTATCATATGCTGATTGTAATAAATGATTACGAGTTTGTTTGAACTAGCTTATTTGGGTTTATCCACCGATACAAAAACTTGTGAAGTGAATCTGTTCGAAAGAACTGACGGAAACAACTTATGAGGCGTTCATATGCTCTTCTATATAGCTTACAAAAACAACTTATAGCTTATATAAAAATAGTTTGACTTTATTTCATCTTATGTTACAGAAACAGCTTATACAAAAGCAATTATATGATAAGCGCTTTAATTAAGCTTCTTACCAAAACTATATAGTATACCAATTCCGATTGGAGTCAGAATCTCTACCTTTTTTATATAATTATCCAATCAATCATCAAACCAGTTTTCAATTTAGTAATCACTAATCAAATTCAAAAAAATGCAAAATTTTAGCCTAATTTCTCAAACATGAAGAAAAACACGATGCCGACATGAAAAAGAACGAAAATTTGAAGAAATGATGTAAATGGGTGTTCATAAATCATTATAAGAAAAAACAGAGAGGAAGAAGAAGCTTACGATGTCTTTGAAGAGAATATAAGCGATGAAGAAGAAAAGAAAGAAGAGGATCTCAAATTCAGCATTTCTCACAAAGGCGAATATGGAATCAACAATCCGAGTCAATAACGACTCGTTCCGAGCCTCGACTCGCCGCCTAGCCATCGCTGTTCTCTCTCACCTCCAAATTCTAGCAATCTAGTCTAGTCTTCTTCTCTCTGTCTTAAACAAATCACCTAAAAATGACATGACATGACGACATAGGATTGACCCGACCCTCTTCCAAATGGATCAGTTTAACAAATCCGGGATTGTTGGACCCGACCCGGTTCAATCCGTTTAGCACCACTCTTACCTACAAAAATGACCCGGCTCGGATTTTAGAATGTATAGTGTGGTTTTTGTGTTTGGATTCTAAAACTCGAACATGTCTTATATGTATTATTCAAAGATGTATGTTAACGACACATATTTTTACAAACATTTTTTCAACAATTTTTTTTTGATTGATTAAAATTCACATGAACTTCAACAAACCGTATAGGTCCCACAAATTTAGCAGGTCCCATATGAATTTTAATCAATCTAAGAGTGTATTGAAAAATGTGTTTCTCTTATTCAAATGCACTATCTTCTCGTCACCTGAGTATTTTATGTTAAAAAAAACTCAACCCCTCAAAATCTGAAACTTATTATAACCAGGGTCGTCTTCAACAATTCGGAGGACTTGTTATAATCTTAACAATTTTCTTTTAAAGAAAATTGAAAAAAAATCCAACACCACTTATAATGATAGACAATTAAGTTATAGTTAGATATATGAACAGTGATTCAATTATAACTTTTACCTATAGACAAATAAAGATTTACTTATGGACAATGTATAATTGATAGGAAAATGATTGTCTTTCAAAATTTTACATACGGAAAAATGACCTTTAGTGACGGATTTTGCGTTGTAGATATAAGTCTTTTTTTTGTTTTATTTCAATTTTTGAGGCCCCATTAAGTTTAAGGCTCAGTGCCAAGGGTCTTATTGCACTTGCACATGGTCGACCCTGACTATAATGACACTCAAATTTTGCTTGAATCTTGAGGTGCTTTAGGCGGAAGAACAACACAAAGACCCACCAAACCAGTCACCTCATTTAAGGACCTTTTTTAGTTTACTTCCATTGTGGATGCACTAAAATGGTTTTTGATTCTGCACTACGTTACGTTAGTCAAAATAATTTCTAACGTTAAAATACTCCATTAATAGTCATATAAATCCCTTAATATAGTTATTGTCCTTTTAATCTTTACAAGTACTTTTTTTACAAGAGTCTTTATAAGTACTTATTTACTGTTGTATTAATCTCTATAAGAAAATAATTATTGTCAACATTTAAAGATTATTTTAACGATATAGACCATTTTGATTAACATATTGTATAAACAGAGACTAATTTAAAATGAGTTTTTCTAACACGTGAAAATTTTACACATATTAAAAAGTTAAAAAAAGTAAATTTACATTAAAACTTATGCATTTAATATTAAATATGTATTTTTTAATAAATAATTGTTGTTTTTAAAAAAAAATATTACTTTTCATTCCGTTGATTTTATAATTTCAATATATTAAAAAATTATGGTGATTATTCGTTACGGTAAATATTGTAAGAGGGTCTCATTGACTAAGAAAAATTCTTAACCACCAGGAAATCAATTTGGGCAAAATGGCGGTGACTTCTAATTTTGGTCCAATCACAACTTTTCTTATTGACCAAGTATACGATACGATTCAATTTGTTTCCAAGTCTTCTCGTATTCTTGATTACACAACCCTCCTTGTTCGGTTCACCCCGAGTTTGAGAATTGATCAATCCTCAAAATGGGTTTTTCAAGAAAACACGTTACGAGTATCATTGCTTTGTCACTGCTTGTATTAACATGGAACCTTAACCTAGTTTCAGCCTCCTCAGGAGGTGTCATTGGAGGAAGTTTCTTCAAATCAGATTCTTCTTCCTCATCCTCCAAATCATCCTCTGGATCATTCAAAACTTATTCAAATTCTCCAAGTGTATGGGTGCAACATCATACCTATGTTACCCCCTCTCCTGATGCTGATGATAAGGTTACAAATGGTGAAGGAGGGGTCGTGTTTCTCATCATCGTTGGCATAATGGTTGTCATTTATGCTGTAGGTCGTTGTAAAGAAAATAATGATAATCCAGTTACTGTTCTCAAGCTTCAGGTTTGTTAACAAAAACATCTATACTTGTTTCTGCAATGACAGTGTGTGATATCTCTAAGACATTGTAAATGTTTTTGTGTCTGTTGTTTAAGGTTGGAATGTTGGATGAGATGGGATGCACATTACAAAGGGATCTAGCTAGGATTGCAGAAGCTGCTAATACATCGTATGAGGAAGGCGTGTGCCGTTTATTGAGAGGTGAGTGAGTTGCTTCCAATAGTTTGAGTTTGACACCTGCATTCAATCATGTGTTGCCAAATCAGTTAATGAGGTATGACAAAGCCATGTGTTTTTAACTCGTTAAATTATGTGACAACACGCCATTAGATACATGTGTAGAACTTTTGTGCACTGACATTGTATATAAATTAAATTCATATTTTTATATTGTATATGTCTGTTAGGAGAAATTTATTTGTCTATTTTATAAGACCATTCAAATTACTTGACTGACATATAACAATAAGACCATGCCAACCAAGACTTATTCCATTAAGTGGGGTCGGCTATAGAGATTCGACAAAGTTATATGTTGTCTATCGAGGACTAACACAACCTCTCCTTTTACCCGGACATGAGACTGGATAAAAAACAAACACTTTGATATAGATTGTCGAGGTGGGGTTATGTAATAAAAACAAACATTTTGATATAGATTGTCGAGGTGGGGTACATAGAGGTAAGAAATAAAGAAAGGGGATCAGGCTAATTTGGCATACTACACTTTGGATGATTTGGAAGACAAGAAATGGGATTATATTTGTGAATGAAGTGGTGAATGAGATCAAACTTTTGTCATGCAGATGGTTTGAGTGGAGGGAAGATTTCTCACTGCTTTCTCTATGAGTGTAGGTGGAATCCTATTAACTGTTTATACAAATAAGGAGTGGGTGAGGAGGGGTACGTTTTGGTTGGAGTCCTTGGTGAAGAGTTTTCTGGTCGCTGCTGTCAGTTTGTGTGAGAGGCCTGCTTTGGGCTTAGTTGTTATTCTGGTTGACTGTGTCCTGCCGATGCTGACACAAAGCTTCCGATTCAGTGTGTTTTGCTTCTAGTGCTGGTTTTGGTTTGAGTTTCTGTAGCTTTTTTTCCGGATGCAGGACGCTGCAGTTTTCTCTAGTTTTTAAGTGTAGCAGGTAGTTAGTTTGTAGGTGTGATTTATGGCTGATTAGTGTTCACACTGTAGTGCCGTTGGGGCCTTATTTTAGTGCAGGACAGTTTCAGTTTTGGTTCTGTGGTAGTATCATTGGACGGCAGTTTTCGAGGCCTGTCTTCTGCTGCCTTTTTATGGTGTAAAGGGGAAAATTTAGGATTCTGGTGCCGCCTGCTGCTAGAGTTGACGTTCAGATGCAGAGTTGTGTGCTTCTGGTCTCCAGCTTTGGTGCATTATAGTGTCCCTAGGTTGTTTTGGGCTGTTTCTGTTTTGTTGCTAGTTTGTTTAGTATTTGGGCTTCTATGTCTTTAGTGTAATATGTCGTATTTATTTTTGTTGCACGTTAACTCCCTAGCTTGTGTGATGGGTCAATAACTTTATACCAATTCCGGATTCATCTCGTGTTCGGTTTGGATTTAATGAAATTACCAATTGTAAGTAAATTTAATACCACTGCAAACTTTCTTAATTTTGATGATTTTGTCTGGCCTTCTGTAACAGAGACAATACAAACTTTGGATAAACATCATGGTTACTGTATAGCAGGATATTCATCTGTAAGTTCATTCCTTAGTCCGAAGTGCAATTTGAGTTATAGCCTATAATAGGTGTTAAAGGGGTTACCCTTGATGAACAATCTTTGGCAGGTGGATCTTAAAAGGAGCGAGGAGGGTGGAGAAACATGCTATAAACAACTATCAATTGAAGAAAGGGAAAAATTGGACGGAGAGACATTAGTTAACTTGAGCAACAACAATAAGACACGTATAAGAAGCCAGAGTTATGATAGGTTTAGCAATGAATATTCCACGGTATGATATAATTTTTAAACATATTTTGTTAAAGCAATTAAAGGGCAGGTACTTACCGTGTAAAATAGTTTTATACTCATATCCAATGAGAATCCACTACTTTGCCATGTCATACCCCCTTCTGGATGGTTATTTTGAAACTCATGGAAAAATGTTAGACTCTCATTGAACGTCAGCATAAAACTGTTTTACACTGACAAAGTATGACCATTTAACTCTATAAAATGTGCTTCGATTTCTTTCTAGTAATATGTGGGAACAGATCCTCTCTCGTGAGGTGTTTACTGGGTGGAAATCCTCACCCTTCAATTCTCTTTTAATGGCTTTGATATCATGTGACACTGCAGAAACTCTTTTAATGGCTTGATATCATCAGACACTGCTGAAAATGAGTGACTGAGATTTCACTGCAGAAACTTTACAGGTTTCTATAATATGCACATTGACAAAAGAAGTTATCAACTTCAATTTCAACTATTGGACAAGCTATTTCTTAATTTTGTTTCAAATAGTACTTATAGAGCTTTAATCATTAACTAACCACTAGTTCTCTGCAGTTTGATGTAAAAAAGAGTGCTGAAGAAACCGAGAAATTTGAAAAAGAGAAACTTTGCAGTGGGTTCGACAACAAGTACATAGTGGTATGATATAATTTACTTTTCTTTGGGTTTCATAAATTTGATTTATTTTTGAGTTACCATAAACTTTCACCTTCAATTCTGTATCTGGTATCAGAGGGCGAGTCATCATATTTTGCAAAAGCTACATTATGTAGTTTTTGGAAAATCACGTTGGCTCACCGTGGTTCCGGCAGGTATGAACTTGCACAGAAAATTCTTTCGTTTTCAAGACTATATCACTTTAATAAGTAGAATTCTACGTGTCCTAATGCCATAATATTTTATCCTTGTTTGCTCAGTAATGGATCATCGATGTTTTAACAATGTGATGTTGCAAGTGGAAGATTTGACATTTGCAGCATCAATTTAGCTTGCCATTTTAATTTTTTTAGTAGATGTAAACCTCTACTACTTTGACTATATTCAGCATTTAAAAGAATCAATTTTTAAACCATGCATGAATCGATTGGATGCTTTCAAAAATAAAAAATCAAGTTGTTTCCATACTCTAATGTCATACCAATCCATGCTCTAATGTGATACCAATGTAGTATACTTATGTCCAATTACTTATGAATGCAGTAGTTCATTTTTAGTAGCATCGATCCTTTGAGACTATTACTTGTACAATTTTCATGAATCTTCCTAATGTTTGATATCTTCAAATAAATCCTCAATTAAACATAAGGAGTAAGCACTCATTCACACAGACTATTCATGCAATATTTTCTGGATCACATGAATGACTGAAGCATTCATATAGCGTATGGTTCATTGTTAAAGGACGGGTCATGAGAAGATGTCTGCATTTGAAAGCAGTAGGATCAAGGTTTCCTTGGATTATCTTTAGATAAATACCACCAATCAGAGAGAGAGAGAACCTTGGTGGTTCAATATTGCCTCATATTTTGTTTGGATAGGGAACTTGATTTTAACTTCTATTTTACAACATCTTTTTAGTCTAAGTGGAAGAATCCTTGAGATATTCACAAAGGCTACATAATTGTCTTAATTTGTGGCTATTCCTATTACATGTAACCTATGGCATTTTGACTTCTTACTGTAAATTTTGAATATTACTTTCTTCTTATATTTGAGATGTCCTATGTTAGGTAACAATATTGGTAGCTACTAGAGGAGCACATAAGCTACCTAACATGAAGGGAGCTGAAGATTTAAAGGGAGCTTTGCAAAAGCTTAAATCCCTTCTCTACTGGGAAGATTTATTAGTAAGCTAAAAGAGACATTCATTTCATATGTTATTACATTAATTTCTTCAATATTATAAGTGTATAACTATATAACCTTGAAATTCTTTCAGGCTGGTGAGGTATTATGGACCCCACAGAGAGAGGATGAGACCCTTTCAGATGGAAAACTACATAAAGATTACCCTCAGCTAGCTAAGTCTATGAAATATGAATAAACAAGTGGGTACTGGGTAATGCTTGGTTATCATTTTTGTATTCATTTTTTTCCTAGTAATTGAATTGATTTTGTAAAAAATAGCAGTTGGATTTATTTTTTAAGATTTTAAATGTTTAGAATTCGATACAAAATTTAGACCAAATACATATATTTTTTGTTTATATGTTTAAGTCCGGAGTGAGTACATATTTTAAACCCTATGAGATCGAGGTCCACAAAGTGAGTGACATTTAAATTGCAAAACACTAATGGAAGGTTTGCCCCTTGCATTGAGCTGCGGACAAGGTGTTGTAGTAGTAACTGAAGACTGCTGATGGTGTTGAGCTCTTTTCCAGTCGACCGTCACTTGCTTGCCTCAATGATCAACTTGCAAATGAGTTTTATTTTTCATTTGATCCAAAGTTGGGAGTTTATCTTGTTGCAAAAGACTCCCAATCATCATGCCCAAAGCTCTCTGTTTACTCATAATTTTTTTACAAATAAAAAATCTAAGTGACTGTAATATTTATAACCAACTCATTTTTTTAAACATCATTTTTGTGACAACTTGCAAGACAACTAAAAATATAAATGTAAGTATTAACACGAAAATCAAAACAATAAAGAAAAAGAGAGAGTCAAAACACAATGAAAGTATGACACATCTATCTTCTTCCTCTTAATGTGTTAGTTTAACTAACAGGTTTGTCTAACATGTGCAACATTGCACTTGTTAAAGAAACCAAAAGTAGTAATATTTTATTGAAAAACCACAACTATTTATTAAAAAGTTATATATTCAATACAAAATGTTCAAGTTTCAATACAAACTTACTACTTTAAATTTCTTAACATATGCAAATTTGCCCATGATAGAAAAACCCTTAACTAAATAGAACTTGATGAACACTTAATTTTCTTCGAATAATGATACATTTGAAAATGAATGACTTATTACTTTTTATTCTTATATGATATCATGACAATTTGTATTGAAAGGGAAATTAGTATGCTGCGAGTCTATGAGCCCGTTCATTATAGATTTAAAATAATCTGATTTTGTTTTCTTTGTATTTTTAGAAATGATTTTTATGCCCTTCAAAAAAAGAAAAGTTTTTTTTTTTTTTTATGAAAATTTACTCAAAAATAATAAATATTATTTGAAACTCATCTCTTATCAATTAAAAGAGTAATTTTGGATCCTCGTGAGCTTAACCCAGTTGGTATGAATAATGCATAATATATGTAAGGTCCAAGTTTAAATCTTGGCCACCACAGAAAAAAAGGAGTAATTTTGGCATCCATTAATATAGATATACATTGTTAGAGATTTAAAATTATAAAACTCACATATTTTTCAAAAAGATATATGTCAAGAATGATTTTTAAGAGAAACTATTTAAAATTGCTTATCATTTTAAGCATTTTTTAAAATTTTACTATCCAAAATAAGTCTTCCTAAGAGGATGAAATTGTTAAAATAACTTTGTATGAAACACTATGCAAACCAATTTCTCATTTAAATCTTTCTTTAAAAATTAAAGGGTTAAATATGTTTTTAATCCCTATAAAATAATTAGTTTTCAAATTTGTCTTATAAAATTTTAATGGTGATTTTAGTCCCCTGTAATATTGTAGTTTGTAAGAATAACCCTTATTTTGAAAACTTTTTACAAAATATTGATACTTATGATCCTCCAAAATAGTCCCTATAAATGCAAATAAGGACTAAAAGTGAATAATTTTTTTATAAGAATTAAACTTGAAAACTTGTAAGTTTGTGAGACTAAAAAGATATTTAACCCAAATTTCAAAAAGAGAAAAATAATAAAATACAAAAATAAGGGTTAAATATTTTTTTGGTCCCTAAATATACTAACTTTTCGTTTTAGTCCCTCTAATTTTTTTTTCTTTCCGATTTTCAGTCCCCCAAAAGTTTTCCGTCTTCACTTTTGATCCATCTTTTCAAGTAAACTCGTATGTAGAATTCATATTTTCGAATAAAAATGTGCAGAAAAATATATAATATTATAAGAATCTCTCACGAAAAAAATAGAGTTTTTTTAACAAAACATTAATTAAATATGAATTTTTATATTTTTTTGCGGTTAAAAATTAATATTTAATTTATGTTTTGTTGAAAAATTCTACTTTTTTGGACAGATTTTGTAATATTCTACACGATTTCGTTAAAAATACAAATACTACACATAAATTGGCTTAAGATAAAGATCAAAATTGATGATTGAAAATTTTATAGGGACTAAAAGTCAACGGAAATTTTTAGAAAAACTAATATAAAAAGTTAGTATATTTAAAGGGATTAAAAACATATTTAACCTGCAAATAATAATAAAAAAAGTTTTGAATAAAGACTTAGGTCCCGTTTGGTTTGAGCTTATTTTAAGCTTATGAAAAATAGCTTACGTAAATAAATAAGTTTTTATTTTAATTTATAAGTTCTCACTAACGAAAATCGTATCCTTATAAACTGTTTTTTCATAAACTATCTTAAAAACTTATAAATAATACATAAAGACATATTTATTTGCATAAGCTGTTTTATATAAACTCTAAAATAAGTTAATCCAAACGGGTCCTTAAAATGACTTTTCCTGAAAAAATTAAAAATAAATTAATGATTTTTTTTGAAGAATAAAAAAATACTGGAAAGGAAAAAAATTTAAGATCCTCAATCTCCGCCAAATTCATTTCTCAACCAAATATGACACACAATTTCCTTCCAAATCACATAAACTTTTGATGAAACATCACACCAATTTCTTCTACAATAAAAAGACTCAATTTGATTGTACACAAATGATTTTCTCAAGAAAACACGTTCAAAGTGTTATTGCTTTGATACTAATTGCGTTGTTATCATTAACATGGAACCTTAATTCAGTTTCAGCCTCCTCAGGAGGTGTTGCGGGAGGAAGCTTCTTCGATTCAGATTCTTCCTCCTCTGATTCATTCACCAGTGACTCAGATTCTGAACGTGTAAGGGAACATCATCATATGTATGATTCCCCTCCTCATCATGATGGTGATGAGGTTGCAAGTGGTGGAAATGGACCCTTGGTGTTCTTCATGGTATTTGTATTTGGTATCTTTTTTGTTGGATTTTGGAATAAAGATGCTAATGGGAATAGGAATGCAGTTACTGTGCTCAAGCTTCAGGTTTTTAACATAAAACATTATTGTTAGTACTAGTAGTAACCTCTGTAGCACCGATACCTCTGATCAAAAACTTGTCTGGTGTCCAACACGTGTCGGTGTCTACACCAACAAATGTGATTACGTTCAAATAAAATTCAATTTTCTCATATTATTACCAGTGTGGAAGTGTCGGTGTCATAGTTCGATGTCTGTGTCTGTACTTCATAGATACAGACACCTCTGATCGAATGCATGTTTGGTGTCTGTCTAACATATCACATTTGATTATATTCAATTAATTCAAATTTTCCAACTCGTTATCAATTTTGATGTGTGAGTGTTCGATGTATGTGTTAGTGATTCATAGGTAGTAAATGTAAGATATATGTAAATGTTTTTGTTTCTGTTGTTTAAGGTTGGAATGTTGGGTGAGATAGGATGCACAATACAAAGGGATCTAGCTAGGATTGCAGAAGCTGCTAATACATCCTCTCGAGAAGGTGTCTGCAATTTATTGAAAGGTGAGTTGATTCTAATATTTTTATAGTACATTTATAGTATCCTAAATATATGACACTTTTGAGAAATTTACTTATCTTTTATAATCGGACTCCTTCAAATTTTCAACAACATTAATGATATTTTTATCAAAATACCTCTACTTATTTTACATATTTCATATTTGTATATTTTTATGTGATAAAAAACAAACTAACTATCTGTTATAAACTGAATGGTTAGCTTGTAAACCAATACAAATTATAAGCAAATTTAATACTACTACAAGCTTTTTGAATTCTGGTAATTTAGGCAACAAATATAGTCCTATATTTATAATCTTGTATGGTATGCCGAACTTGTGAAAATGGTTGTTGTTCTTCTTACTATTAATATTTGACGTCAAGTAGCCTCAATCAGTAGCTTACAAAATCGGCTTAGTCGATTGTTCTTGTTATCAAGCGATAAAGATGCAAAAGTGGCATGTATATCTTAGAAGATGGGTTGAGGGAAAGTGGGAGTTGAGGTGAAGGAGAGAGTTGCTTCAATGGGAAATACAATTTCTCAAGGGTCTTATAATAGAGTTGGATGAAGTCAATTTTAGTGAAAATTCAGTCGGGAAGTACACTGTTAAATAAATCAGCATATCTTTTGTTAAGGAAGGCGACTAGTAGGTGTTTGAAGGATTGTCATACGTTGGTATGACATAATTTGGTCCCATTAAAGGTGGTAGTTTTTGCTTGGCGGTTAACTCTAAATATAATTACTTCCAAAGTCAACTTTCCTAACTGAGGGATTATAGGAAGGGATGGTCAAAGTTGTATCGGTGAATGTGGAAGAATCCGTAAAACATCTGTTTTTTTGAATGCACACTTTTTTTATTATGTGTGATATGAAATTGCAAAGTTGATGGGTGTTTCTGTTGTGTTTCACAAAGAGGGAGGAATCACTTAAATTGTATCTCAGGCATGATTCAGGGTGTGAGAGTTGTAGATTAAAAATTTCAACTGATGTTATTTGCTTGTATTTGGTCCATATGGAGAGAAAGCAATCAAGGTATTTTCTGTGCAAAATCTTTATCAGTGGCTAACATTTTCGAGTTTTCTTAACTGTTGGCTTGGAAATGGTTGAGTTCGAAAGCACCGAGTTTCAATTACTCTTTGTCATGGTTAATCTATTAGCTTGTTTCGGACTTGGGGGGTCTAGCTTATTTTGCATCGGCTGCAGTCTTGATTGTTTTTTTTTTCTTTTGAAGAAGCTAAACTAGCCCACCCAAATTGGCACTGGGGAGAATCGAACCTGCTTCAGTCTAGATTGTAACATTCTTGGATGTCCAAGGGCTCGGTTTTGGAGAGAAGGGAAGCAGTATGTGGGAACAGTTTACTTGCAGCTGGGGATTTTAGTTGTGCAGGCCACTTGGCAGTTCAATCGATGTAAATCTTATTTCAATGGGATGTGGAGGTGGTAGAAGGGTGGGTTGCTTCTCTTTAATGCTGGGTGGGGTTTGTAATGCAAGAAAGGATGTCTCAATGGTATCATAGATGGGGGGTTGTGCAGTTTTGCGTTCAAAGGATGGATCTTGGTGTGAATTTTGGCAGCTTGTTTGGATTAATTTTCATGTGAAGAAGCGAGGTTAGAGAAGGGATGGAATCCATTATGTTATGCTCTTACATTGGTGGCTTGTTTGATTCTTCACTATGCATAACTATGCAGCACAGTACCTGCTCTGAAGTTGCATTCAAGCCGTGTTAGGATGCACACGGGAGGAATGCAGAAAAGTGTGACTAGAGAGGGGATGAAATCTATTATGATTTGCAATCAGTTTGTTGGTTTGTCCCTTTGCGTAATTCTTCTTGTTGATTTGCAATCTATTATGCAGTAAATTGATTAATGCTTTGAGAGATATCTAAAACAAATGCACAAGTGGAAATATGTTATCTTCACTTCTTTCTTTCAATTTGGAGAGAACCTTCAAAGGTGTGGGCCATCAGTTCAAAACTGAAAAGTTGAGAATGTAAGGTGGCTAGTTTTTTGAGCACGTTCTGAGGTTTGAGGGCTGCAAGCAAGAAGTTCATGTTGCTGATTTATTTTTCTTTGTTATAAGTATTATATTGAGGTACATCATTGTAGTATTATCATGGGGCTTGGAGTTTCTTTGTTCTGGGATGTGTTTTAATACAAGTTTCTTTGGCCTTTTGAAAAAAAAGCCTCAAGTAATAATGTTTTGTTCTATAATCTAGCTAACAATGAACTTTGTATTTGATATTCTTCTTGTTGCTTGACCTTTTGTGACAGAGACAATTCAAACTCTGGATCAACATCATGGTTACTGTATAGCAGGATATTCATCTGTAAGTTCATTCCTTCTTCCAATTAGGCCCAAAGTGCAATATCAGTTATACTGTTATAGACTTATAGCCTATAGGTGTTAAAAGGGTTACACTTGATGAACAATGTCTTTATCAGGTGGATCTTACACGAAGCAAGGAAGACGGAGAAAATTGCTATAACCAGCTATCAAACGAAGAAAGGGCAAAATTTGATGAAGAGACATTAGTTAACTTGACCGACAACCATAAAACAATTATAAGAAGCCAGAGTTATGATAAGCTTGGCAATGAAAACTCCACGGTAAGATATTATTTTTATAGAGATTTTAATTGTGCTTAAATTTCTTGGAATGCACATTGACAAAAAAAAAGTTACTATCAAATTAAATTTCAACTATTGAGCAAGTTATTTCATTATTTTGTTCCAAATAGTAGTTATATAGAGCTTTAGCCTTTAACCAACTAATAGTTTTCTGCAGTTTGATGTGAGAAAGAGTTCTGAAGAAGCAGAGAAATTCGAAACAGAGAAACTTCTCGATGGGTCTGGCAACAAGTACATAGTGGTACGGTATGATCTATTTATCTGTGGTTTACATAGATTTGATTTAATTTTTGCGTTGGCATAAACTTTCACAGTTTCATTCTCAATTTTAAAATTTCCATCGTTTTCAACCATAGTATTTTGTGTGGAGTGGTGATATTTTGACAACGCAAAAACGTTGTCGTGTACACACACCGTATCCGACCAGAATGTATCTCTGCAATTGCAATCCTCGCATGCAAATCGAGATAAAGAAAAAAACTATTAAATAAAGTAGAAGAATGGTAGAGTTATACGTTGACAGACACTTAATGTTGTTCAAATATCTTTACTGTTTGATATATTTCATTTTCTTTCTTATATTTGAGAAATGTCTTATGCTAGATAATATTATTAGTAGCTGTTAAAGGAGCACATAAGCTACCTGATATCAATGGAGCTGAAGATTTAAAGGAAGTCTTACCAAAGCTTAAATCCCTTATCTCCAGCAAATATTTATTAGTAAGTTAAAAGAGACATTCATTCATTTCATGTGTCATTTCTTCAATTCATAGTATTATTACTATAACCTTGAAATTCTTACAGGCTGGTGAGGTGTTATGGACCCCACAGAAAGAGGATGACACCCTCTCAGATGGAAAGCTACTTAAAAACTACCTTCAGCTAGCTAAGTCTATGAAAATCTCTCTAGTTAAGAAACATGAATAAAATAAGTGGGTAGTGCTTGGTTACTATTTTTGTATTAAATTGTTTTTCTAACAATTGGATTTATCTTTATTAAAAAAAGCAGTTGGATTTATTTTTAAAGTTTTTAAATGTTTCTAGAGACTTTGTAGGCCAACATTATATTGATCCAAATGAAATTGAACTAAAATCCCTTAAATAAAATATCAACTTCAAATCTTATGGTTTGAAAAAATGTGGTTGAAAAGGAAGATCTTACATAATTATTGAAAGAAAGTACTGTGGTGAACCCACTCATATAAGAATGGAGTGATTGCCTCCAAAAATTTAATTTTATTGCAATTTAATATTTGTTTTTAACTATTTCCCTTTAATTCCATCTGTCATTCAATTTCTTGTTTTTCTAGAGATCAAGCCTATGATTATTTGATTAATACAAATTCCGTGATACATTTAATGATAAAGATATAATTGTAGCAACAATTTAATTTTATAGCAATATTAAATAAGTTTATTGCTTTGTAAAATTTATTTTTTATTGGTCTTTGTGGTTTTTTATTTTAATTTTTTGATCGGTTAGTCCACCATAAAGGCAGTCAAGCAATGACAAATTTGAAAATGAAAGTTAAAACAAAGGTCAACGCTTCAGCAAAACATTTGATAGTTGACAACAAAAAATTGTCACTCACTCCGTCTCAAAATAACTAAGTGTTTTGTCTATTAAAATTGATCCAATTCACTTTTCAATGCAATACTAATTACATTTTTTTTAATTATAATTCTAATTAATACTACATTCATCACTTTGCATCTATGATAATGAAAAAATACACAAATACTTAAAAAGACGCTTAAAACTATTTTCCACTCACTTTCACTTATACATTTTTTTTTTTTAATATGTATGAAATGAACAAAATGATTGTTATAAGACAAGGGAGTAAAAAGAAAGGAGAACAAACTATACAAGTTTGACAGATCAAAACCGACAGTAGTAAAAGTCTATGTGTGTGGGTGTCCGTAACATGTTAATGATAAAGCTAGTTCAACAAAAGCATCTGTTAGGAACATTACTTATCACTAAAATGACTCCTTTTATAAGTGGCAATTCTCACAAGAAAATAATGGTGGGGTGATCAATTTTGAATAAAACTTCAACTTGGTCCTTAAATTACCACTCTTCTATTTGGTCCATGATTCCCTTAAATCACCTTCAACTTTGGGAGTGCACTAACAGTGCAAAAAAAAAAAAAAAAGGCTCTGCTAGGTTTTCTTCCCTAAACGCGATCCTGATCGTATTCTTGATGATTCCCTTTTAAAGCCAATCAATTTCTTCATGTTGTATGATTCTCTCACTCAAATATTATCATTGGTGAATTGCGACCACCCAATTCCAATCGGTGATTGGATTTTCATCCCTATTGAATTCAAGGCTTTTCACCGTTTTGAGTTCACGTGTGCTTTTATCCTATTGAAAATAATAGGGTTAATAAGTCTTTACCCCCTGTAATATAGGTCATTTTCAGTTTTTCCTCTGTAAAATATTTTTGTTTTGATTTACCCCCCTAATAGGCCAAACAAAAACCAATTTCATTTTTTTTTCAAGAAATTTTCGTTTTTGTTTGGCCTATTAGGGGGTAAATCAAAACAAAAATATTTTACAGGGGGTAAATCAAAAAAAATATTTTACAGGGGGAAAATCAGAAATGACCTATATTACAGGGGGTAAAGACCTATTAACCCAAAATAATAAACGCATTTCCATGGCTTTGCTAGGGTTTTGCGATTCCGCTTACTGAAAGCGTTTCCCTGCGATCTAATTATGAATGTTTTCTTCTGGTTCGATTCTTCACATCTGTTTGGTTACAACACAGCTTGCCTCGCCATGTTTTATGGGCAAGCTGAACTTGCGGCTCCGACTCGATTTACTATTTCACCATACGCGCAGACACAGATTTCTACCTTCTCAGAATGTTACAGACTCTTGTTAGATTGTCACGGTACCTCACAGTCCTTTGCGGCGGCGTTAGGGGGCAGTAGGTCATTTCATCGGATGAGAGGCTCCTTTTCCGGTTCCCGCATCAAGGGTGATGCTCTTTGTATTCGAATTGGACATGAAGAATATACTAAAGGATTGGCTGAATGTCAGAATGCCCCTCGGGGACAACTGACTTTGAATAAAATAAGTTAGACAAGTTATGGAGGATGGTTAACAAATAGAAAATGGTTTCACTTGGTCGTGGGATATTATAAAAAGACGATCCACATACTACCACAAAGTAGCAAAGAAAAATAAAATTACGTTACAACATGAAAACATGATAAAAGATTTAACCTCCAAACCGAATACGCAAAATCAAAAACATCATAATAAGATTTAAACCACCAAAATGCTTGGAGTTTAATCTTTTCCAATAAAGATAGTAGTTATTCCAAAAAGTTGTCTAAAAGAATTAAGAACTTTTATATACTATCTCCGTTCCTTTTTAAGTGTCGTTTTAGAATTTTAACACAAAAATAGCGAAGTGTATTTTTGCACACTTTTTTTCTATTATACCCTCATGTTAATCCAGTAACAATTTCCTATTTTTTTCACAGACTTTATCTTTCTAATAAATTTAATATGCAACAAACAATTGTTAGTTACTACTCTCGTTCTCAACAAATTCCTCTTTTTTTGCGCGATCTAATAACAAGCAAATTTCAATTTTCTAAATATTGTGCATATCTCTTGAAATTTTTAACAAGTACTACTCATGTTATTTATAGAATTTTAACTCTTTATGGAACTATTATCATAGGTAACAAAATTTTGTTTAAATTTGAAGATAACAAGAAACAAATTTTTTTTTAAAACAAAACAAACTTTAATTTTCCAAATATATAGCATTAATTAGTTTAATTGAAAAGTATAAGAATAATTGACAAAGGGTATAATTGACAAATCATACCCTTAAAATACCAAAACGACAGTTGAATAGGAACGAAAAAATCATCCTAGAAAGACACTTAAAAAAAAACGGAGGGAATATAAGATAAGATTAGGAAGGAAATTTGGAAGAAAATTTGCAACAACTTTTTTGTCTCAAAAAATTTATCTAAGAAACTTAAAAACTTTTTAATATATAAGATAAGAAATGAGATCATTTAAAAAATCCAAAATGTTTAGGAGGGAAACTCGCAACTTTTTTCTTCTAAAAAATTATCTAAGAGACTTAAGCACTTTTATCTATACTATAATAGCGAAAAAACGGGCACTCACGTGCCCGTCTTTCCGCTTTTTTAATCGCGCCAACGTTTGAAAATTATAAACGGTGTTTTTTTAATGAAATTTTGACTTTGATTAAAACTAAAAATATAAATTTTTGTTGCTTTCAAGTTATAAAAAACCAAACTAACCATGATTATCTATTTCAATGACACCAACAATTTAACAAAAAAAAAATAATATAATTTTTTTTATCTATTTCAATGACACCAACAATATAACAAAAAAATATAATTTAAATTCTTTTTTTTAATGACACCAACAACAATCTTTATTATATAAAAAGTTGTTTAAGTGTATAATTGGGATAATGAAAAAATAAGTATTAATATACTCATCTAGTTTTGTTACAGGAAAAAAAATCATATATATATATATATATGTGTGTGTGTGTGTGTGTCTCTCTCTCTATTTTGTTACACTTTTTTAATGATTTTTTTTCCTTTATCATGTAAAAAGTGTAACAAATTAGATGAGTATATTTCTAACTGATTTTTTTCCTTTATCATGTAAAAAGTGTAACAAACTAGATGAGTATATTTATAGTTACTTTTTCATTATCCTAATTATACCCTTAAATAACTTTCTTCTATAACGAAGATTTTTTTTGGTGTCATTTAAAAAAATTAGATTATATATTTTTTTTATATTATTGATGTCATTGAAATAGATAATCATGGTTAGTTTGGTTTGTTGTAACTTGAAAACAACAAATATTTATATTTTTAATTTTAATCAAAATCAAAGTTTCATAAAAAAACCGTTCATATTTTCAAACTTTAACGCAATAGAATTAGCGGAAAAACGAGCATGTGAGTGTCCATCTTTGCGCTAGTAGATATAAATAAAGTAGCTTATTTTACCTCTTTTGTGCTGCCTTTTTGTTATTCCAATTATACCCTTAAACAAAATTTCTTATAATAATGTTATATTGTTGGTGTTATTAAAAAAGATAAGATATATAAGATATGAGACCATTTTTTCAAAAAAAAAAAAGAAGCAAAAAATAAGATATTTGCAACAATTTTTTTGACTCCAAAATTTCCTTAAGACAACTTAGGAACTTTTATATATAAGATAAGAAAGATATATAAGATATGAGACTATTTTTTTAAAAAAAGAGCAAGAGCAAAAAATTAGGAAATTTGCAACAATTTTTTTGGCTCCAAAATTTCCTTAAAACAACTTAGCAACTCTTATATAGAAGATTTTTTTTTTTAAAAAGCAAAAAATTAGGAAATTTGCAACAACTTTTTTGCCTCCAAAATTTCCTTAAGACAACTTAGAAACTCTTATATAGAAGATAAGATGTGGATTGTGTGGTAGCTTAAAATCTGAAGAGACTGTCCAAAACTTGTATGGTTAGGTGGATCAGAAAAGAAGAAAAAATGTGCAGACTCTGAGAGGGTATCTTAGGCACCAGATTAGAAAATATCAAAGTTAGTGGGATTGGACGGATCCATTGGATGAATCAGGATAATTGTTTTGTGTCACCTTCTCTATCCCTTAACTCCTTTATTTGATAGTTCAGAAGCGCACACACCCAAATTCACTTTGATACATACTTCAGATTCTTAAATCTAAATTTCTTCACAAGGTTTGAGACGCAACCAAAACTTTTAAAGGGTCACAATTCAAATTCTCTTCCTTGTGACATATATTGTTTGTAATTTACAAGCGTTGACACAACAAAAAGAACGGAAAAACGGGCACATGAGTTTCCATTTTTCCGCTAGTATCAGTTCTCTATAGTTATGAAAGTTAATGACTAGCATTTATTCTCTAATCGCGAGCGTCTGTCTTTTAGCGTATTGTTATAGATGATGTTTAACAAACTAATTTATCTTTGTGGGCATAAAAAAACTATATTTATCTTTGTCAAAAAACAAACGAACTATGTTTATCTTTTACCAACAATATAATAAATATATTAAAAAAATATTATCTTTTTCAAAAACACTAACAATATAATATTTTTTTAGGGGAATTTAGCATTCTTAAAACCAAGTTTGTTTTAGTAAAAAAAAAAGCAAGTTTGTTTAAATGTATAACCAAAATAATAAAAAATTTAGTCCATTTTTTTTTCTAATTTCTTTATTTATTGTTATGGGCAGATTATAGAATAAATACACTGTTATAGAAAATAGATTTTTTTCTTTGATTTAATTAGTTTGATTTGTTTTATGATATTTAAATTTAAAAGAAAAAAAACGTAAGAAAAAAGTGCAACTAAAACATATAGTTAGTTGGTTTTTTTTTTGTTGTTGATAAAATTTAGTTTGTTATAGTACTCACGATAGATTTAAAGAAACAAACTTTCAAAATACTAAGCATGATTTTCTTAACAGAAATACCAATATAAAGATATGTTAGCCATCGTGTATATATAGACCAGTAATACCACAAGTAAGCACACAACTTTAATTCACTCTTTTGCATGTCAGCAAATCCTTCTCGATAAACCACTCCAACTCTCCAAAGCTCAACATCCTTAACATTAACAATATCAAAATACAACACACCGTTTTCTTTCATATTTTCATCGTCAAAGAATGTCTCAAGATTCCTATGACGTCGAAAGCCACAGCACCGCTGCGGTTGCACCGGTGTCGAACGATGAACAACTCGAGGAGATTTCTGTGGAAAAAGGGTTTGAAGGAACATCTGTTCCAACGTGGCAGAAACAGGTTACCGTTAGGGCAATATTTGTGAGTCTCATGTTGTCGGTGATGTTCACGTTTATCGTGATGAAGTTGAATCTCACAACTGGGATTATTCCTTCGTTGAATGTTTCTGCTGGGTTGTTAGGGTTTTTCTTTGTGAAGACATGGACCACGTTGCTTGAGAAAGCTGGTTGGCTTAATCAACCTTTTACCAGACAGGAGAACACTGTTATTCAGACTTGTGTTGTTGCTGCTAGTGGGATTGCATTCAGCGGTAATTATTCTAACCTAATTGTAGATGTTACTTCACTTCAATTTAATACTTGACTTTGAGTTGAATAAATATTTTATGCCCTAATAGTTTTTTGAACGAGTTTATGCTCTAATAGTTAATTGCAGTTCTGATACAATGATCTTGTTTGTTGTTGACAAATCTTTTACTTGATTTGTTTGTGTAGGTGGGTTTGGTAGCTACTTGTTTGGAATGAGTCCAACTATTGCAAAACAAATTCCAGAATTTGACACTGCCAATGATGTTAAGAGTCTTGGTTTAGGATGGATGATTGCATTTCTATTTGTTGTTAGCTTTCTTGGTCTCTTTTCAGTGGTTCCACTCCGAAAGGTACACTAACTTATTACATCATACCTTAATAAAATGCAACCTTCAACACTAGAATATAGGCCTTTTTAATTATTTGATTTTGCATTGAAATATTTGCTAGCATGACATATATCTTTCATATGAATGAACTATATTTAAAAAATTGACTCATGACTTGGATACCTCGTTGCAGCGATGTTTAAATCGATTTTTAAAACATGGGATGGGAATGAGTCCAAACATTTAGTTTTAATTTAATGTTTCCCTGTTGCAGATTATGATTGTTGACTTCGGATTGACATATCCAAGTGGTACCGCAACAGCTCATCTTATCAACAGTTTCCATACATCTGAAGGTGCCAAACTAGCAAAGAAGCAAGTACAAGCACTTGGAAAGTTCTTCTCCTTTAGCTTCTTGTGGGGTTTCTTCCAATGGTTTTTCACTGCTGGTGATGCTTGCGGATTTACAAACTTCCCCACATTTGGTCTAGAAGCCTATCAAAATATGTACGTAACTCGCCTTTATTTTATTAATGAGAGAATTTAAATAAAAAATAAAAAAAATTAACTCTGTTGCTTGGATTTATAAACTACACAATATAAAAGCTGACCGAAACTGAAACCTCTATGTTCTCGATAGCATGATGAGTTGCCAACTTTTTTAGATAATATTGCTTTGATAAAATAGATTAATATGTATTTAAGTTCCTTTTCTTTTATCTAACATTTATTATTTAATGTACATAACAGGTTCTACTTTGATTTTTCTGCTACCTATGTGGGGGTTGGGATGATATGTCCATATATAATCAATATTTCGCTGTTGATTGGTGGAATTCTTTCATGGGGTGTCATGTGGCCTCTCATTGGTGCTAAAAAAGGAGATTGGTTCCCTTCTGATCTCAAACAAAGCAGCTTACATGGTCTTCAAGGTTACAAAGTAAGTTTGTCTTTCTACATTTCAATTTTTTAAATTGTAGGCGAAAATCTACATTTTTGACAATACTCCACTTTTTGTAAGTATACTTTGGAATTGGTATAAAAAAATAGTAATTGGATTGAAACAAGTACAAAACTGGAATTTGGAGATACCCTGATGCAATAGATCTTTTTCAACGCGACTGGTTGATAATGTATTCTTTTGGTAGTTTTCTAATTGTATTCTTTTTAAATCACAGGTTTTCATAGCCATAGCAATGATCCTTGGTGATGGTCTATACAACTTTGTGAAAGTTCTTGGCACAACTCTTTTAGGTTTGAAAAAACAATGGAAGAAAAAAGACATTAGAGCACAACCTGATGATCCAAATGCTCCTCTCCCACCTACAATTTCATTCGATGACAAGCGCAGAACCGAGATGTTCCTCAAAGATCAAATCCCCTCATGGTTCGCAATCTCAGGCTATGTCATAATTGCAATAATCTCAATCATTACTATCCCCCACATTTTCCACCAGCTAAAGTGGTATTACATCATTTGCATTTACATCATTGCACCCGCATTAGCCTTTTGCAATGCCTATGGTTGTGGACTAACGGATTGGTCCCTTGCATCGACTTACGGAAAATTAGCCATCTTTGCTATTGGTGCTTGGGCAGGTGCAGCTAACGGCGGTGTCCTAGCCGGTTTAGCAGCATGTGGTGTCATGATGAACATTGTTTCAACAGCTTCTGATCTCGTGCAAGACTTCAAAACAGGTTACATGACATTGGCTTCTCCGAGATCAATGTTTGTGAGCCAAGTTATTGGAACTGCCATGGGATGTGTTATATCGCCGTGTGTTTTCTGGCTATTCTACAACGCTTTCGGTACTCTTGGTCAACCTGGTACAGCATACCCTGCACCGTACGCACTTGTTTTCCGAAACATTGCAATACTAGGTGTGGACGGATTCTCGGCTCTGCCGAAAAACTGCCTCGTACTCTGCATCGTGTTTTTCTTCGGTGCCATAATTATTAATTTTGTTCGCGACTTGGTTGGAAAGAAATACTCCAAGTTTATTCCTGTTCCTATGGCTATGGCTATACCATTTTACATTGGAAGCTACTTTGCTATTGATATGTGTGTTGGAAGCTTGATATTATTTATTTGGCAGAAGGTTGATAGGGCTAAGGCTGATGCA
>Ga0315914_1000163_pt1 | contig 65304 bp, 34 predicted proteins | sample MpolenodulesMG_FD_203920 | JGI IMG/M metagenome (GOLD analysis project Ga0315914, IMG submission 203920) | Medicago polymorpha root nodule microbial communities from Los Angeles, California, United States - elongated nodules | ecosystem: Host-associated > Plants > Roots > Nodule | place: USA...
CGTATACGGTGTTCCAACTAAAATGGCAAGAAAGAAACTCGTTGAGGTGCAGTTGATCGTCATGACAAAGCCAAGTAGTAAATAACAAACTGTCCCAGTACACAAACAACACCTACTCGGTAGAGAGTAGAGACAAAAGGAACCACCTTGGTTAAGAAATTCCCACTCAGATTGTAGAGAATAATAATTTTAACATAATTGTATTTTGGTGTCCTTGGTTTGATGAATTGGCGATTTTACTGACTGTAGTTTCAATTACTTAAACAAATCCTCAAACATATAATTTAATCATTTTAGATCAATGGAATTTGGTTTTGATGCTTTGTCTAATTGTTAAGGTGGATGTCAATTTATGATGTTACAACTCAGATGACACGACAATCCATTGCAAAATAGAAATTCAGCCCAATCGTTAATGTTGTCCAATTACTAACGTAGTGACACATCATACCATCTTAGGTTGTTGATACATTACTTCAAAATATCACTCACATCACATTAGGTCATATTCTCAGTATTGGAAGCATGCATTACCGGTTGGACTCTATCTCATTCTCGTTTATTTATGGAGACTTTGATTTAATTAAGCATTTGAATCTGTTGAGATTTTTTTTATGGAGACTATCTGATTCTAATATTATTATATTATTGTTCATATTTGACATAAAAAAAAATGGAAGAATATTATTAGAATCAGTTGTCTAGATAGCAAGTACCATTGAGCTAATTAAAAAGTCAGTCTTGAAAATTGTTTCTCCCAAAGAAGACAAAGGGCGGCCACTGTCTAATTTATGAGTGGTGTGTTTCTAGCCATATTCATTGAACGAAGATTTCCACTGAGAATTACATTAGTTCATGTTTGGGATATGCCAAATAGCCATATTCTGTTGCAATTCATTGGTCATTTGTTTTCAGTAAATTTCCATTGGAAGCAATTATGTTGAATTTTGTCATTTGACTTCGTGAGTTTCATAGAGTGCAACAGTGCACTAAGGTCATCCGATTGACATATTACAGCACAATACATATGCAAAACAATTAATCTTGCTTACACAATAATACACATTATTGGCGTGTGAGATTTTATCATTTGCTCGAGTTCAGTTTGATTTCAATGATACACGAACACAATTATGAGCTTCTGACACAGGCTCACGATTGAGAGAACCTTATATCAGTAATGCTGTCAATTTTATCATCATAATGAGTTCAAGATTGAATTAATAATAGGACTTGGTGCTGAAAACAGTGTGATAGTATAAATTAGACTGAATGTAAGCACTCAAACCAAACCAAATCCTTTGCAAACCACAATCAAATATATTACAGAGAGGTGGCACTATAACTGCAAGAGGCAACACTACAAGCCATACTTACAGAGAGGCAATGTGTCTCTATGCAAGAGCCATCCCAAACTTTATTAGGGGATTAGGCCATGAGATCTTGGTGAAATCAGTGTCTTGGCAGGAGAATACATAAACTTAAAGTTTCTCCCAATCAGGTTTATACATTAAAATACAACACTAGACCGGAACAGGTTCCGGAACTTTGCCATTGCTTGAAAGTACTAAACTATCATAATAGTCAACTAGCACCTTCCAGCCACCAGGGCACATAAATCCATCAGGAGGACTTTCTTTGTTCCTAGCAAGTGTGCGCATCTGCAAAATGCAAGTAACCTTTGTTAATTAAGATACAACATATATGCAACTTGTGTAGATGTGTCAGCATCAGTGTCATGTCTGATGTTTGTGTCTGTGTTAGTGCTTCATAGTAAATTAGAACAAGACCGTATGTTCCAAAATCACATAATAAACATACCTTTGTGCCTGATATGAACACGAAATCCTGAGGCCTTGATGGATCAAAGAATGCCATTTTACCCTGAGTCTTGTCATATGCAGCAACCTACACATGAATGGAAATAATCAACAGAGAGACCTAAGTGAACCTCAATGTATTTATTAGTGAGAAAATAAATTCATCAATTACCCTGAAAGGAAGAATGTTTAAGCGCTCGAGTCCAGGTGCCATGCTCAATACTTTCTTTCCGTGGTCAGCATCATATAGATCTCTTTTTTCAACGGGATGACCCATGCCTGCAGGGTCTCTACCGACAATGTAGAAGTTAGCCCCTGCATTGATCCTAGCCTTTGCATGCCACTGCACCTCAGTTGGTCCAGCATAGTGCATGGGAGATGGGAATATGGATACAACTGTTGTCTCTGGATCGAGAACACCATCCTCAAGTACCTAAAGAAAGATCAAAAGATATCACGTATAAGTGAAATTTTCCATCCAAAAAAGCAACTTGAACCATGAGGGGCAGCTCTAGCTGATTTTTTTAGTAGGTAAATAAATTATGGTTCTTAGTCAACTACAGTTGGGATACGGTAAAACTATAGAAATTAGAAGCAATGTTGTCAATCACGGCTCACAATAATTTAACGGTTTTTTTCAAATTCTACTAAACAAAAATGCTATGACTCTGCTATTTGACACCATTTTGTACGAAATAGCATTCATAAAACAATAGTAGTTTGTTAAAATTCTGCTGTGCTATAGCATTATGGCGTTCTATAGCCGATTAGCCGCTATATAATAATACTTATTAGAAGGGAAACATGCATGTGTGGAAAAGCAAGAAATTAAGGTATTTTCTAACACAAAAAGAAAAGAAAGTGGCCTAGTTTCAACAATGAGACTCCGTAGTCACATCTTCAATTTAGTACGCTTACCTTCTCATGCTGTTTCATCCTCCAATCAAGTGGTACATCATCAGCTTTGGTATAGCCTCCAAGTGGATGAAGCAAAAGGACTGGATTCTTGTAACCCATATCAAGAAGCCGCTTGCGGGTATCGGTCATTAGCAAAGCATGGCCATTGTGGACAGGATTCCGGAGCTGGAACGCAAACACAGCATCGGCATTGCGCCTTGTGAACTCATCACGAAGTTCTGAAGGGGACAGACGAAAATGATCAAGTCCATCATGATACTTGATGGGTTCTATAACCTCTAGGTCACCACCAATCAGCCAATTTCCAGCATTAGTTATAGTTTCTTCAACATAAGGCAGGCCGGGAGCAGTTGTTCCCCAAGTCCGAGCTATCCTTTCTTCTTTAGGGTGCTTATAAATTTCGATACTGAAATAGCCAGATGAAAAATATTAGTCATAGGAAGCAAATGGAACAATTAAAAAAATTGAAAATCACATATAAATATCCCTATGCATAAAAATGTGTTTAATAAAATAAAATCAACTATGCATATCAATATGCAAATAATGAACATAGAGACATTCAACAAAATCAACTAGAAACTGCAATAGTAGACAAAATACAATATTCATGGCATGATTATGTATTGACACATTCTCCTATTTGCAACAAGAATTTCAAAGTCAAACATGATATTGTGTATTCTACACATATGTATATACAAACACTATATATTCAATGTATATCTTATGGCATGGTGTTCAGTGAGAATATTGTCTTCTTGAACTTATCTTAAATTTCCCAGTTGAAATAAGGAAGATGAAAACAAAATCTAATTTATTTTTGTACTTGTTTGGTCAAAGACCCTATTTATCTAGAGGTTTTGTAGGTGTACTTTTTCCTATAGTCTATTTCACAATGCTTTATCACGAGTTATTGTTTTAGTTCCTTACCAATCAGAACAACCAACATTGGTAAATAGAACCTGATATGACTAAATATAAATAAATTGAACTAATACGAGTAAAAATAAAATGAAAAATGAGACAATGACAATAGAGGAAATCCATCTCAAAATCATCACGGCATTATATGAATTGTTGACTATCCAACCAATCATGACATTCCAACACAAAATGAAAAAGAATTAAAACAAGGACACAAAACATGTACGGAAAATGAGCTTGTCCTCATCATATTCTGACCTACAACTCTTTCCATTTCTCAACATACAACTTGATCACAAAAACAAAAAAAAAAAAAAACAGATCATAATAGTTGACCAATTAAACTCTATGATTGGAGAAAGAAGCCAATCAAATCTGCATATTGAAAACAGTACAATTTACAAAGCATATCACTCCTAAAAAACAAAAATAGAAACTTTAATCATAACAAAAATAATCAAACCTTTCGACCACTTACCAAGTGGTTTGGCCCAACTTGTTAAGGATGAATCAATTGGGGAGTAACAACTTTTTTTTATCAATCTTTCAACTAAACTACTCTAGATTACTATTACCAGAATCTCTTTCCCCTAAGAACCCTTCCATTGAATCAAATACAAGAAAAAATGCTAAAAGTTATGAAATTTACACACTAAAAAGAGAAAATAACAAAAACATTACAAGTATACTATACATGAACAAGAGAAGAAAAGGGTATCTTACTCTTTGAGAATAGCAACAGGGTTACCCTTAGAATCAAAAAGAGCAACTTTTGTAGATTCACCGATCCGATGTTTCTGATCATCATCAATAGCCAAAACAATCGGAACAGACATATTCACAAAAGACCCATCATTGAGTCTAAGTGAATTGAAATGAAGCGTTTGGAGGAACTCTCTTTCTCTCATGAAACCACCAAGTGGGGTTGCCCACCCTTCACTCAGCACATGAACCCATTCAACATCAATCTTTGAAAGCTTTATCCTTGGCAATGATAAAGCTTCACCCTTTTTCAAATCTCTCTTTGATTCTTCCACCACAAGCTCAATCAATTTTCCACCATCTGGTTCAATCAAACCGGATGAAACACGGAGTTTCTGATTGGTTCTGGCTTTTGTGCCAATTGCTACGTTGACTCTGACAGGAGGGGCAAAATGGGTATCAAACGTTTTGGAGAGAGAGTGAGAAGGGAAAGAGGTTTTGGACAAAAAGGTAGCCATGGAAGCCATTGAAGGTTTGGTGGCTGAAGAAAAATGAAATTCGTTTTGGTATATAAAACTAGAAAAAGGTGTTTGTTGCTAGTGGATGAAGGAGGGTAAAAGGGTAATTCAAAAAACGCACAAAAATGTGAACTTTAAATATTAATTGAATTGAAAAATTAAAAAAACAAAAACTTTTTATGTAGTGGTCGTAGACAGAAAGACAGAAACGTAGGTAGATCAGAGTGAAGAGTTTGTGTGTTTATATATAGTGGAGTTGATTTGATAGAGACATGTTGGGGGGATGAACCTAGACACTGTTTTTTTTTACCCTTTTAATTTGTTCGGTTACATACTTATTTCGTGATCTCAACATATCTCGCCTTTCCCTTTTGGAATAACTGTTTTTATGATGATTGGTTAATACATTTTTCTTTTTTCCTAATATTATGGTGTTTTTTTTTTAATATTTATCGTCTGGTTTTTCAAAGAAATAGACATTTTTTTTTTATGGTGGCCGAGGTTTAAACCCTGGACCTTAGTATATATTATGCATTGTCTTTACCAACTGAGTTAAGGTCACGAGGACAAAGAAATAGACTTTGATAATACTGATTTTAGTTGAAACGTAAATAAAATTTGACAAAAATTTATTCAACATTAAAAATTAGATCCTCTTAAACAATTCGTAACTTTATTTTTCAAAAAAAAATCATAATTTTATTAACCACATAAGTTTTTTTTTTGAAAGAACCACCTAAGTCTAATTATTTGGTTTAATATTACGAAGGTTTGACACTGTTTTTTTTTTTTTTTTTAAGGAAAAGGTTGACACTGTTGTTGTTAGCAAGACCATAATATATTAATGTTTTTACTTTTTTGCCATAAAAAAATGTTTGATGATAATAATTTTTTTTTACGTTATGAATTAACGTTGACTACTCTTGAGTTAATGAGCTTTCATTTTTTTCATTATTATATTTAAATTTAATGAAAAATTATATTTTTTTGACCGGTTAAATTTTTTTTTTGGAGAGAAAATAGCTTATACCTTTTCATTAAAAATCAAAGTCGAGATACAAAAAGGTACATCATCAAAAACATGGGGACTAGCTAGGGAAATGGCCTCTCGAGCAAGAGTATGAGCGGCCACATTCGCTTGTCTCCGACTAAACTCCACCTTAGAGTTTTCAAACCAATAATTGCAATTCTTCCTACATTCATCCATTATAGCTCCAAACTCGGATATATCATTCCCGCCCTTAATATTCCACAACTTTCTTGGCATCCAACTCAAAATCTACATTCGAAAGTTGTAATTCTCGCACCCACTGAATAGCATGGTAAAGACCCAATGCTTCGCCTACATCCGAAGAGCAAATGGGAATCAACCACAATGTTTTAGCTTTGATAAAATTCCTGTATTCATCTCTAATACATAGTCCAAAACCAACACAGTTCAATGCTTCCGAAAATGACGCATCGACATTGCATTTTAACCTTTCTTGGTGCGGTTTCAGCCATTTGCACTGAACTGGCAGCGCTACTGTTGCTGCAGAATCTGTCATGACAGCAGCGGCAGAATCTGTCATGATAGCAGTAGTATGTGGCGCAGCTGCAGCGCCAGCAGCCCCACTTATTTGCTTCTTACAATTTACGAGATTCCAGTTTTGCAGCAATTGCTTCGCGGGCTCAACAATAACCTGCCCAGTGTCCGTAACATTCTCCCAAACACGCAAATTACGGCTTTTCCAAACACTCCACAATAATGTTGCAAACTGTTCTGCTTGGCCTTGTGGCAGCTCTTGTAATAGAGTAAAAATAATTTCAGCCGTGGTGCTGCTTTTCTGCATTACTGAAATCACTTTGCTCAATAACAAACTCTGCTGCCACACAATTCTCGCCCTCAGGCAGTCGAAAAACACATGACTCGTGTCTTCATAACTTTCATCACACATAGCACATAACGAAGTACAGTTCACCCCTTTGTCCAGCAATCTTGCTCGCGTCGGCAGGCAGCCCTGACAAATTCTCCATAATAAATTCTTCACTTTCGGCAGGACTTTAAGCTTCCAAATACTACCCCAATTTCCTGTCCGGTATAAGTGTGAATTGTCTGCTATATTTTTCATACACAAGCGATATGCACTTTTAACCGAATATTGTCCATTCTTAATGTTATTAAAAAAAGTTAAATACCAAATTAAGAAAAGAAAAAAAAAGTTATTAAAAAAAGAAAACAAATATTTATCTTAATGTTTTATGAGTAAATTGAGTTTCCTCTCTTTTTCTGAAAGGAAGTTCCCTCTCTTGAGAGGGGTTTAAACTATAAATTACATCATTTCATCTTTCGTGTTTAAGTATTTATTAAGTAGGAAATATATGGAGTAAATTATATTATTCTTTTTTAATGCATGTTTGAATTACACTTCAACATTCGTAAGAATTATTGTCTTATACTCTTCAGTTTTATGCGTAAGAGAAAATTGAGTAAATAAAAATTGATGTATCTTATTTAAATTTTAAACAAGATACAACAACTTTTATATAAGACCGAGGAAATACATTTTAATGTATTTCTAAAAAAAAAAAACTCACTTTAATGTAAATAATTTTTTTTATAACAACAGTCGACACTACTTTATAACAAAAAAGAACACTTTAAGGAAATCATTTTACCATTAACACTCAATATTGATTTTATGATTTTAGAAAGGGTTAATTAAGTTTTTAGTCCCTATAAATATTCACAGTTTTGTTTTTAATCCCTACAAAATAAAATCACACTTTTTAGTCCCCGTGACATTTTCCTTAAACATTTTAAGGACCAAAACTGTTGATGAATTTTTTTTATGGGGACTAAAAGTGCTGATGGAAAAATTTATAGGGACTAAAAATGTTGATGGAAAATTTTATAGGGACTAAAAAATGTGATTTTATTTTGTGGGGACTAAAAACAAAACTGTGAATATTTATAGGGACTAAAAACTTAATTAACCCTTTTAGAAATGAAATTTAATTTTATATATTTTTTTTTAGAAAAAAAAAATTTGCACCGAAAGTTTTTTTAGTAACAAAAGATGGCAAAACCCAAAAGAAAAAAAAAACTATGGATCAAACCGAACATTCCTACATATGCAAGCTTAGAATATATCGTTAAAGATGAGACTATTAAGCTCACTACGGAAGTCTCCAACACGTGAGTATCAAAGATGCTCGTTGTGAAGCTATGTTTCCAACCTCTCAACATGTTATGGATTTTGCTAATGATACGATTGAGTTTCTCCCTTGTAGTCCTGCCTGAAGCTATGTCTGTTAGCACCCGAATATGGGAAGCATTTTTGACATTGGGGTGCTAATGTCATGTGACATTGGCCAACCACAATGTCACTAAAGTGTGTAAAAGGACAAAAAATGCTTGTTAGTGAAAGAGAAAAAAGTCATGATTTTTTGTCTTTTTGCACACTTGTGATATTGTGGACTAATGTCACCAAAGTGCTACCCCCGAATACTTTGCCCTAGCAATCCAAGTGAACCATGAATAATGAAGGATGCCATCTCTAAGCCGTTGATCATTAATCCTTGGAGAAATTTTTTTACTGTCTTTCGATAGTTGATCTTTTGGCCTAAAGCTTTGACAAAAAAAGATCAAGGCAATGCATCACATGATGTGGCTGCTCAATAGAAGTATATGCAAAAAAAAAAATTATTGTTAGCAAAGGAAGATGAGATATTTGTGCCTGCATTAGAAGTTATTTATATTAAAATGGATTAAAATATTTATTAAGATAGAAAAATATATATTTTAACATAAGAGGCAACAATAATATGAAAGACATATTTTGTACACTCAACTCTCAGTTCGAGTTTGGTGTTATTATTTTACATTGTAAATTGTTGTCACCGTCTTTTTCATAATTTATGATTAGCTTTAGGGTTAAATATGTTTAAGGTCCCTACAAATATGCGACCTTCTAACAATAGTCTATGTTTAAATTTTATTATATTTTTAGTCCCCAACGTTTTTTCCGTTTGCAGAAATGGTCCCTGTCGTCAATAGTGTGCTTATTAGGTTAACAGAATGCTGACACAAACATGCCACATGTGCATTTTAAATGAGGTGGCGTGCCCATGTGGAAATTCTCTCAATAAATTTTTTCATTCATTATTTGTTTCTTACCAAATTAAAAATATTCTGAAATTAATTTATAAAAAAAAACCTTAAAAAAAAATTAAACAAAAAAACCTAATCCCAACCCTTCTCTTTCTCCGCCGTCACCCACTAATCTTTCTCCCCATATCCATCTGTTCAATTCAATTGAAAAAACGTATTTCATACCCTCTGCAACTGAAACATCAATTCAACAAAATCCCACCCCCATCGAAACTACTACCACTTCAAATCTCTACTCGCTCCCTTGGTCAAAAATCACATTTGGTGTCTATTTATTCAATACAATCTTTCACGGAAATCACTATTAAGTTTCATGAATTAAAATGACGAGTGACTTTGATCGGATAAATCTTTGATATCTTACAAAATTTTATATTTGACATTACACATCCTTACACATCCTTAAAAAAATAAACCTATTTAAAACAAATCTCTTTTTTATGCGACTTAGGTTTTTCTCAACATGTACCATTTTAACATAAAAAAATTATTATTATTAATACTTAAAATGAGTTTGGATCCTTTCTCACAAAACTTCTGTACATCTCTCTCCCACATTATTTTTCTATCTATCTCCCTGAATCACTTGCTCAATTTTTTCCCCATCTTCTCTCTCCTTTCACTTACATCTTTTTTGTTGGAAAGGATGCTTGTGGGAGATCATCAAAACCCAATTAGAACATATGCATCGGATATGCTCTAACTCTATCAATGCTATAAATTTCAAAAAGTTATTGACTATTTCAATAATTCACAATAAAAGAAATAAAGAATCTTCAATTAAAAATAAAAGAGAATAGTGACAATGCTATTTTGCATGCCTCCATCAATCCACAATGGACAGAAGTGAAAGCACCTAATCCAAAAGAAACAAATTAGTCAGCAAAGTGGAAGCGGTGGCTACCTATAAACTTTACAAAATAATGATATCTTAATGCAAATGGTTTTACCTATACTTGTTTTATGTGAACTCGTAAAAACTAATACTCCTTTTTTTAGTATATTGTTGTAAAAGAACAGTACCTCAAATTCTCACACGTTGTTGGTGATGTTTGTTACACTTAGTTACCACGAATGTTCCTGAGTTGAAATTCAAAGATTCAAAAAGCAATTGGAATTGGAACATAAACGTTGGATAGAGACAGTGGCCGAAGAAAAGTGACCTCATCCGTTAGCTAAGAAGAATGGCTCATTCAACACATGATGGCTGGCTGCATATATATTATAGATAGATAAATAATATCAAGAAAATGAATTTTCCCTTTCTCTCGTCTTCATTCATTCATCAATTTAATTTGAAACATTTTTAAGTGTTCGTATGAGAAACAAACACTTCCAGTTTCTTCTCTATTTCATAAAAAAACCATTTTCGTTTTTGAATATTTGTATTCAATTTATTTATCTTAATCATTCATTTTGAATTCAACAATCAATTCCCCGTCCTTGGTATTACTAGTATTTTTTATTATTTTTATATAAGTTCTAATACTACATTTTTATATCTTTAATACGTGCATCATGTGCCTTTTTTTTATATAAATTTATTAATCTTATTCATTCATTTTATATAAGTTTTACTAATACTGCATTTGTATATCTTTAATACGTGCATCATGTGCCCTCTTTTATATAAATTTATTTACCTTTTTTTTTTGAAAGAGTAAATTTATTTATCTTATTCATTCATTTTATATAAGTTTTTGTATAAATTTATATAAGTTTTACTAATACTACATTTTTATATCTTTAATATGTGTATCATGTGCCTTTTCTTTTTCTTCTCTAAGAAGAGGATCAAACTACAAGGCCATCATGTGACATTCTCTTACTAAATTTAAGACTTCAATAATTATATACATATATAGATTTATATCTCATCGTTTATCACATTATAACACATGTACTTCTTTATATGACTGTAACATACAATATATATTTAGAAACTCCAAGGGTTTGATGTTGTAGTAAGAACACACATTGGACTTGGATGTCATAGATGCAAGTCCCGTCAGTGGGTTTGAAGGTAAATAGACTTAATTCTTCATTTGCTCCCTTAATTTAATTCTTCATTTCACAATGTTTCCTTAACTAAAAAACGTTTCAATTTAGTCCCTTATATCTTCTGTCGCTGTCTCTTTTGGTCTTCTCAGTTAATTTTTAACAACAAATGTCTAAGGTGAATCATATTTAAAGGTGATCCACCATAGACCTTAGTAAATTTTTTAATCGTAACCCTTTAATTTTTTGTTTAAAAGAGGATTGTTGGATCATGTAGGATCTATTGTATTTTACTGTGAACCTATGACATCTAATACTTTTCTCACTTCTCTTCATCTTATTTGATTCACAGTAAAATACAATAGAGGGGACAAACATGTGCATACGACGATTGTATGCATATGTTTGTCCCCTCACTTTACCAATACGAGCAAGACTTTCATATGGAGTTTTCCCATGGTGAAGACGAATTTGTCCGATTTTCTTTCTCGCTTCGATTCGCTTTTCGATTTCGGTTATGGGTCGTGTAACTCGTGTTCATTTTGATTTGATCAAATTTTGGGTTGTATATGCTTAGTTCTTTGTTTGATTTCTGGGTTGTGTTATGCTTCATTTTGTGTTCAATGAGCGTGATGTTGAAGAAGGAGAAAAAAGATGAAGAAAAGGAAGAAAAAATTATGTGTTTTTGGTAATTTATTTGTATTAATTGTGTGTTGTTGGTGGCTGTAATGGAGGAAGAAATTGATATGGGGTTTCAAATTTGACAATCAGATCAAGAAAGGGGAAGGAGTAGAAGAATAGGGGAAATTTTTTTAGATATGGACCTGCAATCGAACGATTATAATCATGTTAAAGATATTAGACATCAAAAAACTAACTGCGATGACCAAAATAATAAGCGGCAGAAGATTTATGGGACCGAATTGAGACACTTTATAGTTAGGGGAACTAAAAATAAGTTAAGAGATCAAATAATGAATTAAGCCATATAAATAAATATATATATTTGGAGGGCTTTTGTACACTCACAAATTGAAGAGTTTTGGTATATTTTTTTCTCTAAACCAATAAAGTAAATGTCATTTTTATGAATAAAAACACTATATACCGACTTTTGTGTTTTAAACAAATCATTTCATAAGAGGAAAACATCATCGTAAGTGTTGCTATACTAATTTTTTAAATTTTATCATAAAAACATTTATATTCGCTATCATGAGTAATAAAATTAAAAAAAATCATAGTACATAGTCATTAGATTTGTATAAATGATAGAAAATAATTTTTTTCTTTAAAAAACTCTCATTTAACTATCAATTTAAAGATTAAATATATCGATACATGTCGAATTGACTCATTTATAGCAGGAATTCTCATATTTATACCTCATTAGAAGTCTAAAACTATTCTTGTAAAAAAAAGGTCAAAACTATGGTTTAGATAGTAGTTCGTCTCGCTTTAAAAAATAAGTTAGAAGTTTTGTCCTTTTTTTGTCCAATTGATGATTTTAGATTATTTTTTTAAGGAATGATTTGAGAATCCTATTTTTCAAAATCAAACAAAGTAGGTAGTGCGTGTGAGGAGGTAATTAATTATTTGTGGGAAAGACAAGTAACGGATAATACTTAAGTGACATTGGCCAACCACAATGTCACAAGTGTACTAAAAACAAAAAAATCATGTGGAAAAGAGATAAGAAAAGCCACTTGTGACATTGTGGTCGGTCAATGTCACCAACTACAATGTCACCAAAGTGATACCCGACAATTAACCTCCTCCAGTACCTGCTTGCTTAGTACCGTACCAGTATATTTGGTCTTATTAACTAGTGTATCGGATACTAGTTAAAAAATTCTCAAATAGAAATTTCGTTTTAAAAATGTGAGTTTTTACTTTTAATCAAGTGATAGTTTCACTACCTTTTTATATAAATTTATGCTTGATCAATGTTTCTAGGATACGGGTTAGCATTCTCCAAAAATAATAATAATCGGGGTAACATATTCTTTTTCACTTCGATCGTATTTGTGACAAAGATATACGGTTTCTTTTGTTTTTGCTAGTGGTTGCATAATTGAGAGAGTTCTGTTGAGGCATGGAGCTTATTCCATGACTAGGGAATGTATCATCACCATCAAAATAGAAGCAAGGAAAAGTACGCATGATTAATAATGCTTATTGATATCTATTAAAGGACCTTAGTAATGCTTATCGGACAATAATATGGGGCATGGCCCTAAGAAAACAACAATGGTAAAGTGGCATTGTTTTTTTATATAAAGGAAAAGTGGCATGTTGACATTGGCAGGCCAAAATAATTTAATAATACAACCAGTTTATTTAGTTCAAAAAATGTCATTAAGAGAAGATGCTACCCTGTCAAAAAATTATAATAATATTTTTCAACCTCTCATAAATATTAAAGAAAACTTGTTTCATAAGAATAAAACTAACTATTATAGAAAATATCTTCGTAAACATAGATCAATTGATAAGGATATTGTAGTATGCATGTGTTGGAGTTTGAACTTCAAATTTATCACTTATTCACATTAATAGTGAACTTTTAGTAATAAAAAATGTTGTCTTACAGATACAACCATTTTATCATCTTTTTACTCTCAAGTTACTTTTTTTTTCCTTAAAAAATATTTTAGAGCACTTAAATAATTTAAAAATAATAGCATCGTACCAAATATAATTTTTGTTGTTGTTTATAATTTATATTCGATATCGGGGAAAAGACTAAAGTGGAGTAGGGAATCTGTCATTACAACTTTATAAACTAATCTCATATAGACAACATTGTCTTTATCAAAATTAACCTTAAAATGTGCTTAGAGATTATAATAACCTATTACCCCCTCGTTGTGTGTGATACAAGATTCATAACTTACCTACTGAATTCTATTTAATAACAAGTGGATTTTTGAATTTGATAGTAAAAAAGTTTGGCACATGTATTCAATTACTTTTCCCTTAAAAAAATGTATTTACTTTACTCGTTCCTTATTATAATAAGCTTCAAAGAAAATTACGAGCATTAAAAAAAGTAGTTGTATTAATAAATTTTTCAAAAAATTGTGTCATTCTTACAATTAATTTTTTATGTAGAAATCATTAATCAATGTTGAATTTGAAAAAGTCTTATAATAAAGGACAAATAAAAGTTTAAAAATGTCTTTTAAGTAGGAAGGGAGTACAGCTTCTCACTTTGTTATGTTACTTCGTAAAAATATCAACATAATTATCTACGTGGTAAAATGTGATTCTATGTATGTGCAAAATTTTTTTTTACCGTGAGATTGAATACTGATTATTAAACTCTTAAAAAATACCAAGAAAAATAAATTTATGTTTCATAGTTTTTTTAGCAGTTTTCTGCATTTAAACAACAACTAATCCTTCTATAAAACTATGATCAAAAGCGTCAAAGTTTGGGGAAAAGATATCGAAGCAAACCAATAAAACTAATTCAGGCTATATTACCTACCTTTGATTTTAATATATGCTGCAAGAATATACTAAAGAAGATATAGAATTAATTAGCCTACTTTTATATTATCAAAGAGAGAGAAAACAAGGAAAATATTTTCTTTTTCTTGTAATGTTAAATGCACACATGAGGAGAAGGACCAAGAAAAAAGTTGCAAGGAATGTTGATTCAGAAATTATGAATTTAACACAGTGCCTAAGTAAGGGTGCTTAATATTGGTAGTTTTTTTTTACCGGCTAAACATCATTTTGGTCTATGAATGTTAAGGAGCTATTCTTATAGTCCTTAAATTAACCAAACTATAAAACTATCATCGAACGTGTTTCTTGTTAGTCACTAAAACAACCTCACACATTTAGACACCAAAATATTGTTTACTTCTTTTAGTTGCTTATTGTCATGTCATGCAACCGATGTAAGCTATGTTTTCTTTATGAGAAGAGATTTTATTAGACATTTATCATCTATCCGTGTATGCTAATACATTTTTAATTAGACCCACAGATTTCATTTTCTTTTTGTTTTGTTTCTGAATTCTGACAATCCAAGATTTATTTTATTAAGCTGGACAATTGTATTTTCCATTTTTGCTAATGTCTATTTTATACGCACTGCACCAGCAGGCCTATGGTTAGTTGGTTACTAATTTATTGCACTATATAATGCCAAGCTTACGTTTTGTTTGAGTCTCAACAAGTATGCACATACTACATAAGTTAAGCTCATGAGAGTCTTGTAGTCTTCTATAGACAAATACTGCAAATGTATTTATTTTTAATTTAAAATACCAAAAACACATGCTGCACATTCTGATTTGATATTTATTTTTAAAAAAAGATAATATCTGATATGATTATTTCTATGTTTGGGGATTAGTTTGTGACATGCATTTAGAATATGTTTGGTGATATGTATAGTTGCCGACAATAAGTCTATGTTTGGATTCACACTGAATTTGACAAAATCACTAATTATCTGTGATTTTGTGAAAATTACACTTTAAAATTTTAACAAAATAGAAGGAACCTAGAAGAATTCCTTCTATTTAGGGTTAGAACCTACAAGGATTCAACTATCTCAAAACATGCATTTAGAGTATGTAGGATTAGAACCTAAAAGGATTCAACTAGGTCACTTTTTTCTGATTTATTTATTAACTTCATGTAAGATTCAAGAAGTTGAGTTGTGAAGAGTCTGGATATTGATGGTGCCGTACTTCTCTTCAAATTGTATTATCATCAGGTGTAATGTGTAGAGCGCTCAAATGGTTGCACAGGCATAACAAAGTTATATACATTTATTTGTCCTATGTTAATTAGGAACTATAGGAATGGGGTGGCCAGATTACACCAAGTAATAAGAGGCACATCCATGAATGGGGTGGTCTAATAATTGAAGTATAGCTCAACATAATTTCCATTTCTTTCCACTTTTCATATGTGTACCTTCTATTTCAATTGCTTCTAAGTGATTATCCTTTCTAAAAATTGCACTTATCTTCAATTTCTCCAATTGAACTCTCTTGGAAATAAGAGAATAATAAAAATCTCAAAGGAGAAATTACATAAGAATATACAAAAAGTTTTATAGATTGACTGCTAACCACAAATTCTATAAACCTTAACCGTGTTACTATAGAAATCTATTACACAAGGGCAGTACCCTTAACAAATTCTGTAAAAGCCAAAGCAATCAAACCCAACATAGCAATTCTACCATTCCAAAGTTCAGCATCTGAAGACATGACACCTTTTGACTTGGACTCAACACTAACACCTTGGAAAAATGGAATCAAAGAAGCAAGTGACAACAACACACTTGTCCCCAAGAACCATGGAATTCCACCACCAGATATTTGATCAAACAAACCCTGTCCATTTGCTATCTCCACCCCCATTGCTGCTACAAAACCAATCATAGCCAACCTTCCATTGATTCTTTCAGGTGCTGGCCCACCAAAAGCCATCAAATCCGAAAACTTTGTGCTCATCTGCCATATTTTCATCATTATTATTTATTAAAAGGGTCTCATAAATTTTAAACAAAATTAGCACTTTGCATAGCTAATCTTGCACAAATCACTACTAAAAAAACAAAAATTAGTGAGGGAAAACGTGAAATCCCTCTCTAATTCCGTCACTAAATTTTGCGACCAAAGAATTTGTGAGAGATTTTATTTTTTCAGTCACTAATTTTCCTCTCTGATTTTGCTTTTTCTAGTAGTAAATTCAGAGAAAACAAAGACGATTTTTTTTACTACTATGCTCACCTTTGGGGCACGAGTGTAGGCTGGTTGTGGTGGTGGAGTTGGTACTGATGGTGGTGTAATCGGGTCTAGAGGCACCTTTGGTTGCTCTTTATGCTCTCCCTGAATAATGTAATGAAAAATTATTATTAATTAAATAACAGCAATGATTATCACATAAATCTTTAGCAGAAGGGCATTCAACTCACAACTCAAGAATATATTACATAAATCATTCTTATATCATAATTTATAAACATGATTCATAAAGCTTAAATTCTTAACATGTTACGTATGATTGTTCATTCTTAGTAAACAAATCAAATATGCATGTACAAAAAATACTAAATATGTGCACCCTTAAATTTTGTTTTCTAAAACATTACCTCAGCCATGGACCGAACTTTGAGGCTAGCATTTCTTCTGAAGCTAGGCATATAAACAGAAGGGATGTTGTTAAATTGGTTAACTCTAGACCTGCTAGAAATGGTGCTCATTGAGCTTGACATGATAGATTGATAAGATGAAACAGCCATTGATAGTTTCTTAATGATACAATGCAAAACTCAAGATCTAAAGAGACCAAGTATATATGAAGATAGGATAGCTTAGTGAATATTAATGAACTCTTTTATTACACCTTAGATGGTTAAGGTTGGTATGTATAGCATTGAAGAAGGTTGTTTATATAGAGTTAAAATGGAAAGCATTGTGAGGGGCATTTTGGTTCCACGTAGTTTGTAACATGTTCTAAAGGTTATTGAAAGGGAAGTATTTTGGTGGATGTTTAAGTTCCACGTAATGTGTAAATGGGTCCTAAAGGTAATTGGTTCACGTGGGTTCATTTGTCCACACATGGTTAAAGCAATAGACGTGGCTTTAGTTAGGACCAGAAGTTAGGACTCTGCAGATGCTCCTTTTGAACTACAACCTCTCAATTCTCAAATAAACAAGTTCGTAAATCATCATCTATATGAAGATTTGCCTCAAGCTAAACGGAAAAAAGAAAAAGGTTTAATCCTACCACAATAAATTTTGGACTTGTACTTGCAGTTGCAGAAACAATAAGTGGTTTAATGCACATCTAAGAATACCTGATCTGCAGGAGATATAACAGAACTAAAAGATTAAGATATATCTTCGAGTTGGCCAAGATTGTAGAAGACTATAATGATAAATGAAATGCAATCACACGAGAAAAATGCATGTTACATGTTACGCACACTAACACAAGGTAAACACACAAAGGCTACAAAGTGCCGCACCATTGCATATATGATTCATGTTCTCTCCAAATAATAATTTGATGCAGCAATAAGCTATGATTCATGTTCTCTCCAAATAATAATTCGATGCAGCAATAAGCTATATCCTATAGTATAGCATAACTACATTATCTAATAGTGCACATTTAAATTCATTTTGTATCAGGTTAAAGGTTTTGGGGGGAAGCTCTTTTCTATGGTTACACAGAGTTTGTCTTCTTTATTCTTTACTTTTACTTGTTACAAGAATAATACCAAACCAACTATACAAGCAATCCCTCTCATAAAGTACAGGTTGCAAGAATCTTTTCACCAGTTATAAAAACCTTCTTCCATCATATCATCATTTTCATCGGACAAAATTCTTTTTGATAGTGCAGATTAGGACTTGGGAGCTTTGATTTCAGTTTCAATTTTGGAATTTTCTGGTTATTGAGCCTCCAGCTCATTTTCTTGCTTACTGTTATATACCAAAGGAAAGATTGTTCAAAAGAACCCAATTTCAATTTTTGGGTGAAACAATTCTTGGTCATGTTTTACGTACCTCCCGACCGAACTACAGATTACCAAGGTCCCTTTCCCTTAGAAACCGGAAGGTTAAACCAAAAAAAGAAAAAGAAAAGGGTTTACGCCTATAAGAATTCTATTATAAAAATTGAATCCAGTCGAAAAAATAATATTACGATTATATCACAACAATATTCCACAAATACTTTTTGGGATGTAACAGAAAGTAATCTCCAACTCTACTACATATATGGTTGAGAATTGATTTTGTTGACATAGAAGCTAGTAATTAAAGCTTCAGGTTAACGGGATGAATTGGTGAAAAGCCAAACATCATTCTTTACCATCAAATCACATTTTAAGATCCTAAACGCACCAATGAGGGATCGGAACATGGATCCAAACATAGCATTAGTATTGCAAACACAATGTATGGATCTGTTAGTAATTCTCCCAGAGGAAAGTCAGCTCAAGGAAGTGATAAGGCTTTCTGTCAACCTTCCCATATGTTGTTTGAGAGTATCTTGGTTCTCCATAAACAAAAAGGAAAACCATTCCTGATCACTGTCAGTTCTATTCTATACTTCTCTACAGTCTTCTCAAGAAGCAACAAAGTCGTTCTCCACTAAGGTGACTCCGTTGTGTTTGGGGCACTGAAGTATTTGCTCTTTAGTTTGTCACTGGCCTTGAACTGCATTAAACTGTTCAGCTACACCATTGGCAGCAACAAAGTCGTTCTTCCACGATTGTGATAATTTCTCCCTCACCTGATTGATAAACTATAACTCAACCTATCAGATTGAATCATACTCAATTTCAGCAAGGTGCTTCCATGCATGTTGAGGCAAACAGATTTCTTTCTTGTGCTTGTATAAATGTATTTGTGTTGACCATTTTGGGCTTTTCGATTTTGATTGTACGCTTTTTGTAAGGTTCTTATCTGAGGCAGCTCCATATGTGTACATGGAACTGGAGAACTTTCAGCTAAGTCAAACTTCCCTTCTTTCTTTCTGATCCAAACCTTTAGCCCACCATAGAACTGAGCCGGTCAATTTGGTGCCGACCAGGCCTAAATCAAGTCATAGACATAAATAACATTCAATATCTTCAAATAGTTTCTTGAATAAGAACAATCTCGACAGATAGAAGCCATGAACACATAACGTGTCTTAAATTTTGAGGAGTCATCATAATTAATTAGCAGGATAATTTTTTTTTACACTGTAGGTCAATTAATGGCATCCCACAAACATAGTTAAAAACACACAACTTATGAAAGGAAATATAATAGCATTGGTTCATGTATTATTCAGATAGAACTCAGTGTTGTTGACCTCTAGAGAAAAAGAAAAAAGGTCAAAACTTTGCTCTGATTGGAAATATGTTCAGAGATAGACATAGATTCTCCTGCACAAGCAGCAATTGGGATCTGTTGGTCATTGGCTATTGCATCCAAATTTGAGCTCTGACCCATGCCAACTAACAGTCTTGGTTTCATGATCACCCCTACTATCAGGAAAGAAGCATATACTGAAGTTTGTACAAGTAGAAATAGAAATCTCTACAGAGAAATAATTTTTAAGACTAGGAAGGAGGGTAAACAATGGAAAAAAAAAGTGCCCTTTTATTGAAGAAAAATAGCAAAGATCCCTTTTCCACTGCTTGCTTATATGAAGAAGATATCAGTCTTAGGGTAAGAGACTGTTCAAGAACAGATAAGAAATCTATAATGAGAGCAGAAAGGAAAATGTACAGACATTGCTATAACTTTGAAAGGCTTGCTTTCTACTTCCCAAACCTCACCCAAAATTCAATTACCTTTCCCCTTTGGCCCTCTCCCCACTTCTTTTATCCCATTCCCACTACCCAAAACTATTTTCTACCACATGGGTAGATTGTCAAAATTGCATATTTACCATTACCTATCCGCAGTCGTACAAATTTCAAGCAAGTTTTTAAGCCCATGTACACCTAGGATTGCAATCTGATGGATCAAAGTATAATCACTGGGGAAATTCATAAAACCAGCGGTGATTTCTGCCTAGTAATGGTGGACTAAAGTAGAATCACCAAGGGCATAAAAAGTGGGATCGATATTGCAACCTAGTTATTATTCTGGACCCCACAATCAATTTTACTCAAATCTCACTTGTTTCGCAGCTCATCCAAATAACAAATCTAGAGTTTAAAATGGCCAGACTGTCAGTGTAAAATAGTTATACACTAGCATCCAATGAGGCCACCATTTTTCCATGACACACTGTCAGTTTAAAAATAACCATACAAAGGTAGGGCGATGTGGCAAAGTAGTGGATTGTCATTGGCTTTCAGTATAACTGTTTTACATTGACAATGCATACCCTTGAAAAGTCGATTTTCCTCGGTCATTTCCACCTTCTTTTCAAACCGTCGTAACTTCCAAATCTTCTCTATTTCAATTACTCTACTATTCCAGACCTCTCTTCCATGAAGAAAAGCCTCAGACAGACTTGACAAGCAACAAAACTTGTCCATGCTATACCAAGCATGAAAGCAAAGTTTTAAATTGTAGTTGCAGTCCCAGATGCAATTACGTCATGTTCGTTGAAACTGCAGACAAATGTGGCTGATCTAGCCGCAACTGCAGTTGCAAAGACTCGAACCACCTTGGCACCGTGACCGCAAAATTACAGTTGCACACTAGTATTATCAATGGCAGCTGATGAATTATGGCAGTCATCCATAAACTCGCCATATAAATATAAATGGTGGATATGATAGGCATTGCAGCCTATGACGACTGGCATATAATCTGCCACGGAAGTAATTTGACAACACTGTCGCATATCACAATTAAAAACCTTGCGTGAAAGGAAAATAAAAATAAAAATAAATGGCAATAGCAGCTTGTATAGAGTAAAAGAACTCAAAAAAATCACTAGGCTACATTTCCACAATCAACAAGGATGTATATACACTTTTACTGGACACAGATACTATCAAGCTGTTAGTTCACAAATATTACAATAACCAAAGACCTCTATCTTTAAAAATATGTACGCCACCAAATAGAGATTTACCAGCAAAAAAGGAATCAAATTAACAGCTCTAAAATATAGTAACCACGAATTCTACATGTCAGTCACAAAATCCTCACCAGAACATCGGAAAGCCCGTAACTTCAGCCTCAGAACCTACAAAAGAGTGAGTTCTTGTCGATTCTCCATAGACTGTCTAAGAATATACTCGGCCCTCCTTTTCTTATCATCTCTTTCATCTTCTCTCCCAACCAAATATATCGCGTGCAAAGCATCCCTCTTCTTATTTCTATCATCCAAAGATTCTCCAATAAACTTCTTCCCAGATTTGAACTTGAAATGCACAGTAGGTCTTGCAGTAGCAGCGGGAATGGCCGTCTTTTCTCCGTCAATCTCATCATCTTCACATAAAACACCACTACCCCCTAGCTTCTCAATTGCAGGTGCAAATGCCTCCATCACCGAAACTCTATCTCTGTCAACAATCGGTAGCTTCACCGGCAAAACAACTGGAGCAACATCTTCATCAGGATCACTTCTTGTAGTTGTTGGTTCAGTGGATTCGTTTCGATTACGGTTACCATTACAAAGCAACAAACGCTTCTGCAAATTCAACAACGATCTCTCAGCCTTCCTCCGCTGTCTAGCTTGTTCAACCTTATCCTCACGCGGATCAGAAACTCTTTCATCCCAAACCGGCGTATGAATGTAAGTATGAGGATCAGGTAACGCCGGCAACCACGCCGGAATATGCTTCCCTGGTGGAGTTTCACCCATCTGTATAAAACTCGGAATAATTTTCCGTTCACGAATCACCGGAAAATTAGGAATCGGTTGAGCAAACGGAGTTTCAGGCATAGATTCAGCGTAATTCATAATTTCCTTCATACCGTTTGAAAACCCTAAAGGAGCTTGTAAATCTTCCCAAGCTCGTAACAAATCGAATACGGTGCATTGTGATCTTCCGGCGAGGTTGGAGTAGAATTTCGCAGTTTTGCTGAAATCGATTAAGTAACGGATTACGATATCGGAGAAGGATTCGAGAGCTGAATCTTTGACGGCGTGGAAACCGGTGGCTTCGCATAGCTGCGCCACCGCGATTTTTGCCGTTGATCGGCCGAATTCGTCGGTGGCGGAAGGTCTTGCTCTGGTGATTGTGTTGGTTGAAGATGGAATTAGGGTTTTCGAATTGGTTTTGGATTTTTCGTTTGGTGCCATTGAAGAGAAGAAAGATGAAAATGAATCCAGTGAAGGGTTTGAGAGCGAGAAAGTATTTGAGACGTTGTGGCAGGGTGTATTTATACGGCTATAGCTAAATCACATCATGCTCTTTTTGAGAAATATAAGTTATTTTGGTATACAAATTCTTTCTTGGTCACAAACATAACGAGAAATTGTTTAGGCCCACACATATAATTGAATAAATTTAAAGAAAAAATAATTAAATGATATGATTAAATTGTTTTTTATTTATTTTCTTTATTTGTGTGAGTGTGTCTCAACCTTTTTTATTTGTATTTGTGTTCAAGCAAGTCTTTCTCATTTTTGTTACATAAGTCTTTCTTAAGTGTATGATTTGGCATTTTGATGGATCAAACACCGCATTTTTGTGATTTGATGTGGCTAATGTCATCTCCAAATTTGTAAGTATCGTTTGATTTCATCCTTGAATTTTTTTAAATAGATAATAGGTCCCGAATTTCATGGATGGCGATCAATTTAGTTCATCCATCAAGTTTAGTTGTTAACCATGTTAGCGCATGTTAGCGTGTAGCGTCAATCGCTATCATGGAGTTCCAAGTCGCCTTTCACATGTACTAGGACAAATTTGATTAAAAAAATATATTTTTTTAACTTCCTTTTAAACAAAAGTCATTACAAATTGTTAGCACCGTCAAATCGATCTATGAATTATTCATTAAAAATCAAGTCCTAAAAAAGTCCAAAAAAATTGGAGAGAGGGCAGCTATTTGAGACAAAGAAAATCAAGTCTAAAAATCGATCCTAAAACTAGTTATCCTACTTTAAAAAAAAAACTAGTTATCCTAGTTTACGCACATAGACCAACTTGATTCATTAAAAATCAAGTCCAAAAAAAAAAACATGGTTCCAATGTGGAGAACGATGGATTGCAGACACATTTTTTTTAAGTGTCTTTTTAAGGTAAATTTTTCGTTCCTATTTAACTGTATTTTTTGGTATTTTAATGTGAAGTTGGAATAATTTTTTATTGACTTCAAATAATTAAAAAAGATGCGCACAATATTTAGAAAATTGACAATTGTTTGTTACGAGAGAAAGATAATATATTAGATTTATTGAAAAAATAAAATGTGTGCAAAAAAAATAGGAATTTATTAGTGGATTAAAATGAGAGTATAATAGAAATAAAATATGTAAAAATACACATCGCTAGTTTGGTGTTAATTTTCTAAAAATACAAAACGGTTGGAGTACAAGGTATTGGTTTATATACAAAGCCATAAACTTGAACAATAATTCGGGTGTGTATCTTAACAAAATTGGCTTTCAGGACTTCTATTTGCAATGTTACAAGAGTTTAAATAGAACACACTCGTGTGACTGCAACAACCTTTCCAAGCATCAATATCCTTTGTCTCTACTCGCCACTAAGACGAATATGAACAACTCCTCTAGTTGATGATGCCCATCAAAAAGATGTAGATACTTGTTATAAACTTTCTACGTTGATGAAAGCAAATAATCCAAACATCTGCTTTCAACTTTGAAATAGTGCATTTAGATACTTCTCGTCGAAAATGTTTCTAAGTAGCCTTTTCATCCAAAACAATGTAAGAATCTGCGTAAAAACCTACAAGGATACTCAACATGTAAGCTTTGTCTCCAAAGAATATTCTTGTCTTATAACTATAAGCAGTGACATAATTAAATACAAATATATACAACACCAAATGCTCTTACTGATTCCAAAAGTGGCATATCCCATTCATTAGACAAGATAGTCCACAGACAGGAGAGAAGCTCCTATGACAACTGATAAGTTTAACAAACATATAATATCTTTCGTCCCAAAAGATTATTCTGACACTAATTATCACTTTGTATGTCAACGTCTCCTTTAAAACCTCTGGCTATCATAGCCTGCAGTATTTGGAGTTCAATTATCAGAAGATAAACTATGAACTGTTCATGATGATAATGAATGCTAACAGTAAATTGGCTCCAAAATGTCGGTTAGTGATGACTGATGAGAGGCATGTGAAAGCAATCTTTTCTCGAACTCAGCATTGTTGACAAAGTCAACATACAGTTCAAGCTATGCAATTAACATTAACGAATTTCTAACCGTTTTTTATTTTCATAACATACAACAGTTCTAAAATGAGTTGAAAATTTATACAAAGTTGAACCAAGAATCAATAACAAAACATAAAGGGGAAAATACATTGCACATCTAGGACGAACCTGGGAAATTTGCTCAGCATGGCTGAAAATATTTTTGAAGATGTCACAATAGCAGTTAAAGAAAACTGGGAAGTCATATAAAGGAAAAAAACCATTACAAAGGAAAAACCTCAAGTAAAATAATAATTAAGTCTATTAGAAATTCATTCTTAACTAAATTAAGAACAAATTTCAGGTTCCAGAACTAGGTTCTAATCAAACTAACTACCACATAACATCATGATAAAACTTACATGCTAAAATTTAGTTAATTTGGAATTAATTAGCTAATTTGGAATTCTGGGTCCTTTAGAAAGAGGTAGATGTATCTCTCAGTAGTAGAGGTGAATAATATAAAGTTGAGCCAGATAGCAATACACGGAATTAACTTAAGCCAAATAACATCAGTTAAATTGGGTTATAATCATTGTGATTCAAGTCAGTGCATGAATGACAAATTTTATTGAGTATAATATTTACTGATATAATCTAGTTATGCATTCTACTTAAGGTAATATCTAGGCTAACCCACTCAACATAGTATGTGATATTATTAATATCCAGCCTCTCTCAATTTTTTTTATTTATTAATATCCAGCCTTTTCTGAAAATTTATGCTACTTATTCCTTTGGCTAAAGCTAATTAGATGATAGGTAGCAAAAGAAAACGTAATCAGTCAAATATTATCTTATTCTTCTTCAAATGTAATATGTACCTCGGAATAAATAAAACCAAGAAGTTCCATTTACAGCCCTGTTTACAGCCTCATAATATCCATAAGCATCCTTAAGTTCTTAAACGAACACTTCTTATTAACAGACAAAACCATTTATATGTCTCTTTTCTAGTTCATTACCATTCAAATAAACAATACTGCAACATCCAAAATCCTAATTTCTAGCAACTTCTAAAATCCTGCCTATGTTAGCTTTGATATACATAGCCAGTCCCCAAGCCCAGGGTAAAAGGAGAGGCTTGTGTTAGGCCTCGATAGCCAATGTAAAACTTTGTCGAATCTCTATGACATGGACCAAATATGAAATGACAGAGTTACGGACATAAAACAAATGTTGGACACAAACAAATTAGACTTCTTTGTTGCTTGGACATAAAAACAAATGCCAGGCTCAAAAATCTCTACTGAAACTATTTTATTTTCCTTGTAATTACACATTTTTCTTTTGCAGTAGTTTTAGTTGTAATGGAAGATATAACTTTGGAACAATTAAATCAAGCTATTAACAGAGAAAACCGAGATCAAACACATTTGTATGTATGTTAAAGACCTTCTCTTCTTAGTTCTTACCTCATAAAAAACTAGACTGATAAATCCCAAAGACAGTAAAAGGGTTAGCACAATTTCTGATACAGATACGCCTATGTATCTCAAGAAACATAAAACACCGAAATGCAGATGCTAGTTGTTTAAGGGTTGTGGTTGTGAGGCAGAGACTTGCATCTTGAAATACCTTCAAAGAAATGTAAACCAAATCCGTAGAAGTCAAAATCACCGGGAAAAAAATGTTTCAGAAAAGTTTCAAAGCATTGTTTTTACTGAACGTCCTAAAATAAGTTTAAATACGAAGTAAAAACAAGAATGAAGAAAGCATCTAACTGTAAAAGTCAAAGATGCAACATTGCTTCCTATGGGTAATCCTTTCCTTGTAAGGGTTAATGGACCTAACTTTGAGATATATGAATAACCAATTAGAGATTTAGGAAGATTTGGAAGCCCTATAACCGCAGGTGTTGGATTTCTAGATTGGACATGCGCGCACACGCCATCTGAACCCAGCCCTAATGTTATGAATCACAACGCCAATAGAAAATAAACTCGTCCAAATTGATCCTATAATAGATTTTAGGCAAGATATTTCCCAAATTAACACATCATTCCAAGATGAAAACAATTGTATAAGAATAGTGAGCTGTGAGTATTTTTGACTTTAAAGACTTGTTTATGAGAAGGCACAAGCTAGCTCAAAGTGTAAATTAGCATTGAATGAGAAAAACTATGTTCCAAAATATGAAATCAGACAGTAAGAAAAACAACCAAAACCTGATGATAAAATAATATAGTGAATCAGATGATAAACCGAGCAATCATTGGTACTGATGCTAATCAAGTAAACAGTTCTGGCCAACAGAGCTGTTGTTTCTTCATCTCCTAGTTTCTGTCTAAGAACTTTTTTAACATTCTTGAAACAAGTGAATTGAGTCTTTATATATATTACCTGGAAATATCAAAATATCATGTCATCAAACTCTCAAAAAAAATAAGTCAGTTGGGTCTTTATCATATAACCTGAAAAAAAAGTATTGCCGTCCAAAGCCTCCCAAATAACAAGGTAGAAGAAATTCCATTCCTTGGCATATAAGATAATAATTATAATATGGACTCAGAATTATCATTTTCATTTACATTTGCTAAAATGTTTTAAGAACTACCGTAGATTATCAGATATCACTAATGAAAATTTCACATGATGAGAAGCTATCTGTCATAACTACTACTTCCCTCAGAGCTTGCTTAATAACTAATGAGGTAGCATACACTACACACCTAGAAGGTGATATTAGAAAGTGATGCTCATCAAGAAAATACTGCATCACGTATTAAAACACACAATGTAGAGCGAAAACAAGCCCATGCAATGCACTTGATGCTTAATAAAGAGGTAGAACAAGAGCTTAGTAGTGGCAAAAAAATAAAGGCTTAATTGCAGTTTTAGCCCCATAACTTTCCTAAAGTTGCGATTTTGGCCCCCTAAGAGAAAAAACTACAAAACAACCCCCTAAGTTTTGCAACTGTAGTAGTTTTGGCCCCCCAAGGCAAAAAAAAAAATAAAAAAAAATAACATGTGGCACCCACTTAGGGTGCCACGTCAGCGTAGACCGAGTCAATATCAGTCTTGGGGGCCAAAACTGCAATAAGATAGCTTGACGCGCAAGTTAACTAATTGGAAGCATTTGCATTTACATTTCATTTCTAATTGTAATTTCACATGCATCTAGTTAGTTAGAGTAGTGATGAGCTGGCACTAATGTGTATATAACTGAATGTAATGAACCTTCACAAGCTAGTGAAAATCAGTTACAAGTTTTCTCCATTTGGAGCCTTTTCTCTCTCAACCATGGAGGTTTATTCTTCTCTGAGAGGCGACAGAGGTTTTTGTTGAGGAGTTTGAGCATGATGGAGAAATGAGGGTCTTGGTTTGTAGAGATCATAAGAAAATGGTGATAATTGATGAGATGGTGAAGATGAAGAAATTGCAGAGTTGTTTTCAACTAAGTTTTGTGTTTGTGTTTGGCATGGATTTTGTGTGTGAAAATGAAAGAGTTAATTGAATAGTGTGGCTTGTAAGGAAAATGGAGGAAAATGTAAAAAAATTACTGTTAAGAAGATGAAGAAGGAGGTTGATGAACCTGTCACGTGCCTCTCCTTCTTCCTTTCCTTTTTCATTTTTCTTTCATTTTTTTAATTCAACAATTTAACATGTTACATTTTTATTTTTTTAAAAATGGTTAATTACACACGTGGTATGCCAAATCAGCGTTGACTTGATCAAAATTGGCTAAAAGGATCAAAGATGCAAAGGGGCTAAATCTTAGAGTGCCAAAATTGTAGTTTTTGTACATAGGGGCCAAAATCACAACTTTTTAAAAGTTAGGGGGAGAAAAGTGCACTTTAGCCGGAAAAAAAAAATGCCAACTAAGTCTTAGTCTCAATCGTAAACTTCTACATCATATTTTTTATCAATGAAATTTGGAATGATTTTTTATTACTACATCTTAAGACTTAGTGTGGTTCACACAACGGCAAAGGCTACGGTGGGAGACCTCTTTAGGTCTCCTACCGTAGGAGACTTGAACCTTTTTTTTTTTTTAAATGGATGTTAACCATTAGATGTATTAAGAAGATTTTGAATGGTTGAGATTTATAGGTTACTTGACCTACTAAGATTCTATTTATTTTTTTAATATATATTGATTTTAAAAATACCAATTGATTTTGGAATTACATTTAACAAATGGTGTTTTTTGCAATGTAAGAAAAATTTAAAAAATCCCACAGCATGCTCATACGCCTTGATAAATTCTGATTTAATTTTCATGATAATAGCTATATAATTATAAATAAAAATAACATTAGTAATTACATATTATGATTTTTTTTGAAAGAATATTATGGTATTTTTAAATAGGGATAAATATGTTTTTAATCCTTATCAATATATCAACTTTTCATTTTAGTTTCTCTAGAATCATTCTTCAATTTTTAGTTTCTATAAAATTTTCAATCACTATTTTTGTTCTCTATTTTTAAGTTAATTCATGTGTAGCAATTATATTTTTTAACGAAATTGCATAGAATACTGTAAATATCTTTTACAAAAAATTATAATTTTTAAATAAAAATCATATTTAACTCATGTTTTGTTAAAAAAATTATAATTTTAATAACTATTACCCACTTTATTTAAAATAAAAAAAATACTATTACCCACTATAATAGGTAATAGCAATTGTTAAACATACAGTTAAGAAATCTTTCATATACTAGCTTCTCTATGATGAGAATTTTTCAAAGACTAACCATCATTTTATGAGAATATTTCAAAGACTAACTATCATTTTATGATAATCTTTCAAAGACTAACTCTCGTATTATGAAAATCTTTCAAACACTAACTTCCGTATATGAGAATCTTCTAAAGATCAACTTCCGCTCTATGAGAATCTTGTAAAGACTAACATCACCTTCCATGAGAATCTTGTAAAGACTAACATCACATTCCATGAGAATCTTTCAAAGATTAACTATCATTATATGAAAATCTTTCATAGATTAACTTCTGTTCTATGAGAATCTTCTAAAGACTAACTTCTGTTCCATAAGAATCAGTCAAAGGCTAACTTCCATTCTATGAGAATCTTCTAAAGACTAACCTCTCGTTCTATGAGAATCTTTCAAAGACTAACTATCACTCTATGAGAATCTTTCAAAGGTTAACTTATGTTTTATGAAAATCTTTCGTAGACTCACTTCCGTTCTATGAAAAATTTCTAAAGACTAACTTCTGTTTTATGAGAATCTTCTAAAGACTAACCTCTTCTTCTATGAGAATCTTTCAAAGACTGACTGTCATTCTATGAGAATCTTTTAAATATTAACTTTCATTATGTGAAATTTTTCCAAAGACTAACTTCCATTCTCTGAGAATCTTCTAAAGACTAACTTTTATCCTGTGAAAATTTTCTAAAGATTAAATTTTGTTATCCGAGAATCTTCCAAAGACATACTATTATTATATGAGAATTTTCCAACGACTGAATGTTCGCACAATTTTTTTAAATAAATTAATATAATTCAAAATTAAAATTTAGTTGTAAAAGTTAATAAAAAAATGACCAAGAATTATGTGTTCAGTTATTATTTTTAATATGTTATTGTATCATAATAATTTGTCAAAATTGATGGTGTTTGGTGATTAATAATTGAAAAACTATGTTAATGATTTTGTTTTGGAATTGAAGGATACGACGCTTGTAACTATATGCAATTTATTTTTGGGTTAAATAAGTAAATGGTCTCTCTCTTCCTAAAAAAAAGTAAATAGTCCCTTTTTTATGTAAAAAAAAAGAAGAGAGTAAATGACCCCTCTAAATATATCAACATTTGATTTTAGTCCCCCTAAAATATTTCTTAGGCTTTTGGTCCCTCTAAAATTTTTCATTAATGAAATTAGTCTATACTTTTAATCAACTCATGTCTAATCTTTATATTTTTTAATGAAATTTTCTAAAAATAGATAGAATATTATGACAATCTCTTCCAAAAAAAATTATAATTTTTTAACAAACTTTTTTCTTATATTTATTTCATAATACATTACTTTTTTCTTCTTCTTATAATAAGGGAATTAGATAATAAGGAGAAGAAAAAAGAAACAAATTGGTTTTATATTTTGTAAAATAACTATTAGGAACATAAAATTAACATGAGTTTTAAAAGGACAATTATAAAATTTTGATGGAGTACGATTTTTATATAATGATAGTATGTCTTTAGAAGATTCTCGGATAACGGAAGTTAATCCTTACAAAATTTTCACAAGATAAAAGTTAGTTTTTAGAAGATTCTCGTAGAATGAAAGTCAGTCTTTGAAAAAATTTCATAGAATGAAAGTTAATCTTTAGAAGATTCTCATAGAACAAGAGGTTAGTCTTTAGAAGATTCTCATAGAACGGAAGTTAGCCTTTAAATTATTCTTATAGAACAGAAGTTAGTCTTTAGAAGATTCTCATGGAACAGAAGTTAGTCTTTAGAAAATTTTCATAGAACAGAAGTTAGTCTTTGAAAGATTTTCATAAAACAGAAGTTAGTATTTGAAAGATTCTCATAAAACAGAAGTTAGTCTTTGAAAGATTCTCATAGAGTGATAGTTAGTCTTTGAAAGATTCTCATAGAACGAGATGTTAGTTTTTATAAGATTCTCATAGAATGGAAGTCAGCCTTTGAATGATTCTTATAGAACAGAAGTTAAATATATTTAAACACATGACTTTTCCACTTTTTATTCCCATGATAAAGTATAAAAATCTTTTATTCCCACAGGAATAAGAGGTAACCACTCATAACTTTTCACTCTCACTATTTCAGCTCTTTTATTTTTTGTTTTAAATTATAAATTAAATATATTTAAACATATTTCTGGGAAACTAAATTAATTACCAAACACTTTAATAGGCTTCTGATTCCTAGGAATAATGTTCCAGGAAATGTTATTCGAAGGATTGTAAATTTAATCCTTCAAACAAACACAACCTTAGTTCTATTTAAATCTTACAAAGATAGACTATCCATTCTATGAGAATCTTTCAAAAATTGACTGTCAATTCAATGAAAATCTTACTAATACTTACTTCAGTTATATTAGAATCTTTCAAAGACCAACTACCCATTTTATGATTTTTTCAAAAATTGATTATACATTTTATAAAAATCTTACTAAAGCGGACTAAAAGTAAAATATAATTGAAAATGTTACGAAATTTTTCCTTACAAAAAATATTTTACTCAATTATAATCATATATGATATTCTTTCACAATAATTTGTCATTTTTTGGTTGTTTTAAAGGATCTCCCAATTATGTTTCTACGTGATTAATATGCAATTAAAATATTTAAAACCCGTTGACCATTTATATGTATATTCTATGAGAGAATGAGTACGTAATATTTCTCTGTCTTTCTCTAGTTCAACGAAATAAAAGTTATTTTAATTAATATGAATTTCCTATATTGACCTTGTAATATTCATACCACCACAATTATTTATATACTTTTATACCTCCTACAATAGATAAACAGTGTACGTCACATGCAAAAAAAAAGGTCATTTAAGCTCTCCCACCCTAAATGGCACCTCACACAACAGTATAATTGGCTGAATAAATATTTAAATAATAAGTAATATTTGCTCTAAAGACAAACAAGATGAAAAGTAAGCTAAAGTGAAAGTACATGGCCTTGTTTTTGGGGTTATCTAACCATTCTGCTTTTGAATGAATGATGAAAGTTGTTGGTGCCTTCTGATACCGACATAAGCTGTATTGGGCTCTCAAAGTTGCAAAGGAATTCAGATGCAGGATGGCATCTGCTTCTACAGTGAAAGTTAAACATATTCTTGGCAATGGTGTGTGACTATTCAGAGTATTACAGCTTTTTTAAAATATTATAAGAGTTCATATGTGTGATTAGTCCTTGAAGTTTGACTATTTTTTGGTTTTGGTCCCTGCGTTTTTTTGTTTGGTTTAGGTCCATGCACTTTGTAAATTTTTTTTTATTAATCCCTCTGTTAGTTGACTGTTAAAAAAAAAAACCAAAACTAACGGAGTGCCATGTGGCCCAACTATTTCAAGCCACGTGGCACACTACAAGACAAAATTTTAAAATTAAATGAATTCAAATAAAATAATTGTTTTTTTAATTAGTATTATTATTAATATTTATTCAGATTTAATTAAAAATAAAAATACAAAATCCTCATAAAGACAGATTAATCGTGAGGCCAAATCCTCAATAGCAATACCACAATCGCAGAAACGCGGCGGCTCCGTAATAGAAAATTGATTCTGCAGAAACGCAGTTTAGTGAAACGTAACTTAAGTTGGATTTTTTGGAAACACATAATTGATTTTGCAGAAACACGGCTACGTGAAACGCACAAAGAAATTGAAAACGGAAAAGCCAAATCAAACTGATGAACGAAAAAGCTCAGTAATTGAATTCCCAGAAATGCAGCAGCATGGTGAACAACAACTCAAAAGGAACAGAAACAACAAAGGAAACACAAATAGATAAATGATAGCGAACAGAAACGCGAATAGAAATAGCCCAAAGAATTCATTGAAAATCGAACAAGAACAAGTTGGATTTTTGGGTTGAAACCCTAAATCCATTTCTTCCCCTTTCTGCAAGTTCAATTGTTTTTCCCCTTTTCTTTTTCACTTCTTCGTGTTTGATATATCTTTTTTTTACTTTATTATTTTAATTAAACAATAATAATAAAATACAATAAAAAATCAATTGTTTTATTTGATTTCTTTTATTATTTAAATTTTGTTTTTTAGTGTGCCACGTGGCATGATTTTACTGGACCGCGTGGCATTCCATTACTTTTGGGGTTTTTTTTAACAGTCAACTAACAGAAGGACCAATGACAATTTTTTCCAAAGTGCAGGGACCTAAACCAAACAAACTAAAGTACAGGGACCAAAACCAAAAAATGGTCAAACTGCAGGGACTAACACATATATAAGCCTATTATAAATCGATAAACTGTAACCAAAAGTCGAGTCTAAAGAGAAAAGATACCATCCAATTTTGAATTTCAGCTGAAAAAATATGCCACATTAAATATATGACAATGTCTTAAATAAGATTACCGTTAGATGAACGAGTCTATAAAAAATTAAAGATAATTTGAAAAGGTGTTTTCTTATCAACAAGATGTTAATTAATAAACTAAACAATTTAGCTTGTTAATGAACTTCACTATAACTATAAGATGAATTTTTCACGAGGACTTGAGTTTAATTCTTGAATGAAATATGAGAACCAGAGGGTTAACACTTTTGACTCTTCACGTAAGAATCCAATGGTTAACAAAAAAAAAAAAAGTATTAATTACACTAACTTATAAAACATGAATGAGCGGCAACTTTTTTTACTCCAACCTTAGGTGCATTTGTTAATATGGTCATCCATTGTACTTGATGCAGAGAAGAGAAATTTGAAATATTGGAAAAGACGGCATTTTAGCATTGTCACATTGGATTCACCAGAGAGGAACAACAAGTATGCAGTTAATGTAAAATGTCTTGCTACCATTTTCTCCATTCCTCTTCAACAGTCACATGATTTTGTACAAATTAAAAGAAAAATAATTCAATATATATAACGAGATGAATAACAAAATGCATGATGTATGTTTGGTATCAAGCGAATTTTCACGGTGCGTCGCTAGCTTTACAAAATCACACTGGTTCACCGTCTTTCCGGAAAATCATTAATTATATAGAATACTTCTGCCATTTTTCCCTTTCATATATATTCCTTGGTGTATGACCAATGGCCAATGGAATGAAGTTGAAGCTTCTTTTTGGTTCATTGAGACTATCATGGTTTCCTATTTTTTTTCTTTCTTATCGTTGAAATTAATTAGTTACAGTTAATTTGCATGCGAATTGTGAGAGTCTCAAAATTTAAAAGGTGATTTCAAAAAGGATGTGGCTAGCAATAAGCTCCACTAAAATAAATAAGAAAAACAATTTGATTAATTTAAAATTAGCAAATAATGCAAGACTTCCCAAATTCCACTTTTGACAGATCACATAAACACAACACTAAGTCTATGTTTAATATTATGGTGGATATTTGAGAATCACATCGACCCATTGTAAAGCTATATTTTGTAGTCAGCATAATTCTACTTATCCACCATTATACCAAACATATACCAAGTGTATTTGATTTAATTTATATCCACAAAAAACGTGCATTCATGTCCCTTCCACCGTGAAAAACAAGAAGTTACTAGTTGTAGTTTTAGAAAAACGCAAGTCTATGGTCCCTCTCACCGCTATTCCAAACAGATACTAACACATTTTGTTGTAATAGGTTAACTACAGAATTCTACGTATACATATCACACAGAAGCACAACACTAAGTCACGTACACATTTATGAATTGATGGAGCGAGTACAATTTTATATCAAATGGCGTAAAACATGTTTGCAAAGGAGCTCAAATGTTTGTGCAATTACTATAACCAGGTATGGGTGCAGGGCACAAAAGATAATGTAGAGGGTTAAAACAATTACATTTACGGTCCACTATAATATCCACACTCATTTTCAAGGCGTGCATTGGCAAACAATAGCCTAATGACTTATGATATTAAATTAAGGTATGTCCTATGAGTATATTAATTAAGTTACATGTTAGAGAACTTAATATATGATGACCTTCATTCAATTTTTTAAAGTTAAAAATATTGCTTTTTCCAATAAAAAAATTTCACTTTTGATTTTCTTTAAGAACAAATAAAATTTCTTATAATGTGTTCCTTAAATAATGCTCTCATGACATAACCCTTAAATTAATGATCCAACATGACATAATTACTACGCATAGTGAGTATAGTATAATATTGATGGCATGGCAACCTCGTTTCATCATTATATTAGGGAATTTCTCAACAAAAAAAAAATCATTATATTAGGGAAGATTTCAATAACATTCTATCCAGATTTTATATTCCTCTTGACAATAATTATTCCCTCACGTGTATATCACTTCTCCGTTTCACACCTCTCTAATCCATATACTATTCATTAACATCCCCACCCACCTCTCTTGTTGGCACCCCTGTTAATTTATAAAGAAATAGGCTCCAATTGCTAAATATTATAAGCAAATTGTTATTTAACCTTCAGAGTTCAGAGGCAAAAAAATATGTTTTAGCTCATCGGTGATTGATCACCATATTTAATTAATAAAAGGTTTTCTCTTTTTAATGTTTCTTTTAAAAAAAGAAGCAAGAAAATATCCAGATATAACCAATAATTAATCTTAAAAGTGGACTAGTTCCATTCAAAAAATATCAGGTCAGTTTGTCGCATCTGTCCAAACAATGCATAGACCAATAATGTAAATGAATTACGGCAGATACACTTGGACTCGAACACATTCGTTTTATTTTTGAGCCATAAATCAAATTTGCTTTATAGTTTCTTTTTCTCCCAAGTACAAGAGCACATTCTTTCCATTTTATACCTTTCTTGTATTGACATTATTGAATAATAAAGTTGTAACACGGCATTTCAAATAAAAGATTGTTTATCCAAAACGTTTAGATAAGATAGCAAGAATATCTTTTAACTAAAAGTCTCGAATTAGTTGACACATTTTGAATGACAAAATCAATCTTCGTAAATATAACGTCAATAGAGGAAAGAGATATCATATTGCTATGCATGAGATTGAGGAGTGCATAGGAAAATGTTTAAAGGTTCATAGGTTACCCTAGCTAGGATCATTGTTTGTACGAACGTTTCTACAAGTACTAAAGACACACAACTCCATATATCCTTTTGTACAGTTGATGTCTTGATGAGAAGAAGGCAAAAACAAAAGAACCCAACATCCTCGAAGTGGGTGGTATAGGGTGCAATGTAGCAGTACAAAATGTGCGATATATTGGGATGTGTTTGTCACTTTGTTGTGTTTTGTGGAAGAGAAGGTCCCACCACACGCACTTGCTCTTTCTTTGGTTGCTTGGGAAGTCTCACCCCACCACTACCAAGCATCATCAATCTCAAACATGCCCTTTCTTTGTCCACAACCACGACCATAGTGAAAAAAATCTACATTATTTAATTTGTTTACAGTACTACAAGTTCACAATGACAATGCAAAAACAAATCCCGAAGCCCAAAAAAGGAACCGGTCTTGCCCATCATCCAAAGTCTTCATCATCTTTGTCCTTAATCTACTATACTAGTACATATTTATGTGATGAAATGAAGATAGTTATATACTAGTATTATTAGCAAAAGAAAATATAAATTACATAACCATAACCATATATGTCTACATGCGGGAACAAAACAAGCCCATGCTTTGTATGAAAAACAAATCTCAGTGACTGTAAGTGCATTAAATGTGCCATGGATCCTTGTGAGTGAGCATGCAACCAAATTACCAAAGCCATCTAAAAAACTACACTAGTCACGTTGGATTACTATTTTTTTACTATACTACTATGTACTAGTATGAAAATGGTCCTCACCTCAGAAACTTTAATTTTCTGATCAAATTCTCCCAGTTGGTATCTGTTCGCTTCGATTTCTAAAAGTTCAGGAAGGAGTGTATGGAATTGTGTAGTGTGGTCCTGGCGTCACGCACTGTTAGTGCTGGGTTCAATGCCCTCAGTTATATAACAATATGTATATGCCTTGGTGTCAAACATGTATACGATTTCTAGATCTCTTTAAAAAATAATGGAAATGCATTCTCTCTAGAGGCTCTCTATCTATTTTACATCCACTCAATCATGAAAGTGTAAATTAGAAACCTAGTACATCATTTGGTGGAGTTCTTTCAAAAAAAAAAAAGCATTTGGTGGACATTTGGTGGAGTTAGTTAATTAAAGATGATTTTTTTTAGAAGAATTTAAGAATTTTTAGGTGTAATAATCTTTAGGCAGATTGTCAAACTTTAAATTACTAGAATTCATTTTCTATAGGGAAAAGGTAAAGAGAAATGGTAACTGTTGCCCTCAAGGCACTGGTTAAAAAAGCAAACATAGTAATTTAGTATTAGAACTTGTGCATTCAACTCTTCAAAAGTCTAAAAGGTGGCATTTTAAACTTCAAACTTGTTTTTTTTTGTTTCCTTAACCATTGTCTTAAGGGCACCGGTTAGCATGACTCAAAGGTAAATTGTGCGATAGAAATGACGATGAAAAACAACGAGTGGTTACTAACCATTGGATTTCACTTTGATGATAGCCATGTTTGACTTTTGTTTATTTAAAAAATATAAAACCATTGCGAACTTTTATCGTATGGCGGTCGTGCGCTGATTCATTCGCATCATATAGCACATCCCTTTTATATAACAATCATACAGTTAACATAATAAATATGAGCTTAAATTATTTTTTCTGTAAAAACTTAGGTTGTTCTTTGAAAATTCAAGCCAATTTTTAAAGGTTTTGCTAACTTGTGTTCTACACAGGATAAGAAACTAATAAATGAAATTCAACCTTTCTTTTTCATTTGTGTGTATGAGTTTTAATCCTATCATTTTATCTATCTAAACAAAATAAGGAAAACGCTAAAAAGTACTCTATCATTGGTTAATAGAACAAAAATATAAAAAGTTTTGCTAACCAATACATCTGAAACACTGTTTAATAAGGAATATAATACATAAATAAGTTTTATCTTAAAAACATAAGTTATTTCTTTTGATAAAAAATTAATTACATTGCTTTTTATTAAAACTTTTTTTGTTTTAGTTGTTTAATCAAGTCCATAGGATACAGTTTAACATTCTCCAAATATAAATATGGTGTCAAGAAGGTATGAATTCAACAAATACTTTTGATTTCGCTAACAAGAGGAAGGAGGTTTCCAAGAAAATAAAACACCAAACACAAGACTGCAAGGAAAGAAAAAAAACACTGCAATTCAAATTATTCTCGTTTGCTTTACTTGATTGCTTGAAAAATACTAGTAACTCTTTTGGACTCATTGCTTGGTGTACTATCTCCATGCGTAGAAGCAAATAAGATTTGTTTATTTTTTTAGTTATGCGTATATCATAAATAGGTACATGACATCCCCGAGGAGGCTGCGCGAGAAGAAACTGAACTGAAGAGATAGAAAGAGAAAGAAAGAAAGAGAGACAAGTAAGTTTAAAAGCAGAGAAAGGCTTTTACACGTGATAAAGAAAGTAGCTACCTAAAGTTCTTTGCATGCGTGTATAACTTCATCATCATCACCATCTTCTTCATTTTCTCTTCCCCTTTCTTATAATATTCACTCACCCTCTTCCATTTTCTCTATACCCTTCCAACCCATTCTTTTTCAACCAAGTCATATAGTAGGTGAGTTCAACTTTTTTCTTTCTTTTTCTGTGTTTGTTCTTTCTCTTAGAACATTGTCCTTAGTTTTTGTTTTGTTTTTATTAAGGTTGTTTTTTTCACACTTAGTTTCATCATTCATGACAGTTATGTGTTTCATAAGGGACAAGACAAGCCTATAATACATTAACAAGGAACTGGTCTTGTCTTCTTTGATTTTCCATTTTCTGTGTCTCTCAAATCTAATCACATTCTCTTGTTTATTAATTTATTATTCTCTTCCTTGTCTTAGTCACTGGCTTCTTCACTGAACAATCAAAATATTCTTTTTTTTGGTTTTTTTGAGCTGCAAACTTGCATTGGGATTCATTTACTTTAAGTTGATGTGAAAATTCATCGCTTGTTGATTATTTCACTAAAATAAACTAGTTTTGGATTTCCTTTCCTGAAATAAGGGTAAAAAGTTAAATTTCAGTTTAGCAAAAAAATGGTAATGCTTGTGTCTTTAAACAATGTCTGTTTTCAGTTTCATTCATACCATTTTCCACCCTTAACTTTATACATTAAATTATTGCTTGTTCTCATGGTACATGAATATTGTGTGTGTCACCTTAGTTACTTACATGTTTTTTTATTGTTCTGTATTTTATAGCTGAAACAATTGGTACTGTTTGGCAGATATAATAATCAAAAGCTAGAACCAAAAGTTTTGAAGCCAAGATGCCAGTGAGGCAATTGAAAGAAAGCTCAGAGCAACACATTGTAATCAAAACCAATTTGCAGAATCCTAAGAATACACCAAAGGCTTCTTCTCAAAATGGAAAAGCTCCACCACCAACTTCACTACAAAACAATAACCAAACTTCACCACCTCAGCCAAGGAACAAAGGAAGAAGAAGGGGAAGTGGTGGTAGAAAATATGATCAAGGAGAAATTTTGATGAGACCCAGTTCAAGACTATGTACTGCAATAACAAGTGCTATAAATGGAAATGTTGAAAATGGTTACAACTCTGGTGACATTGATGTTTGTTTTCCTACTTCAAGCAAGTCTATGAACTTTGCTCGTAGACCTGGATTTGGACAAGTTGGGACAAAATGTATTGTGAAGGCTAACCACTTCTTTGCAGAGTTACCAGACAAGGACTTAAACCAATATGATGTAAGACCTTTTCCTTTGTATTTATCACAAAACTGAAAAAAGCAATTAAATGGTATTTAAGTTCATCCTGTGATTTTCCTTTTATAGGGAGAGTGGTTCTGATTTTTGCAGTCCTTTTTTTGTTGTGCTATGTATGAGACTTTAATTTGGTCTGAGGCTTATGTTCCTATTGTTGCTTTTTGGTTTAATTTAATTAATGTTAGCATGTGTTGGTTAATATTGAAGGTTACTATTACCCCTGAGGTGTCTTCAAGAACAGTAAACAGGTCCATTATAGCTGAACTTGTAAGGTTGTATAAAGAGTCTGATTTAGGGATGAGGCTCCCAGCTTATGATGGCAGAAAAAGTCTGTATACTGCAGGACAGCTACCCTTTTCCTGGAAAGATTTTACAATTAAGCTTGTAGACGGAGAGGATGCAGTTAATTGCCCCAAGTAGGGATTTATTGCCTATAACCACTTTAATAATTTCTGCTCACACTTACTATGGATTTGCAGTCGCAAATTGGCACATTCATGCAGTTATGGTCGTTGGATCAAGATTTAACAGTGTAAAAAGAAAATTGAGAATTTTTTTAAACTCTAAAATACCAAGCTTGAAGTCTGGACCATCCGGTCTTGATTCAACGACTGCGATGTGCTAATCGCATGAGATTTGTGACCATGGCAATTCAGATCCATGCATTGATTGATAACTTAAAAGGCTATTACCTTTTCAATAAATGATTTATATTTTTTTATTTCTTTTGATCTGTGAGTCATAACATAGCATTTGCCAAAACAAAATAGTTTTTGATATGTTTGAATAAGTTCAATTTCATCTGACACATTTGGTCATTTTTTCCAGAAGGGTAAAAGAGTACAGGGTGGTAATCAAGTTTGTGGCCAGAGCAAACTTGCATCATTTAGGCCAGTTTCTAGCTGGTAAGCGTGCTGATGCGCCTCAAGAGGCACTTCAAATTCTTGATATTGTACTACGAGAGCTATCAACTAAGAGGTAGTACTAGTCATTCATGTGTTTATGAAATTTTGAACCAATAAATGATATATAGAATGAAAGCATGAAGCTTAAGTTATTGTTTATCTTACAATTACTTCAATTTCTAAAGGTATTGCCCCATTGGGAGGTCTTTCTTTTCACCTGATATAAGAAGACCACAACGGCTTGGAGAGGGATTAGAGTCATGGTGTGGATTTTACCAGAGCATAAGGCCTACGCAGATGGGCCTTTCCCTCAATATAGGTATATTACCAGTATTGATTTTATTATATAATATAGCTAGTCAAAGTATTAAAGTACTCTATTTGGACTTGAATATAGGCAAAAAAGTACATGTGTTTAGCACAAAGGTATATCTATTTGTATTTGGTCCACGAAATATATGAACTTTTTTGCTTATATTTAAGTCGAGAGCAAGTACTATTTAACTCTTCCATTTTTTCTTCATTTTTGTTTGTTAATGTGTTTCACAGATATGGCATCTGCTGCATTCATCGAGCCTCTTCCAGTTGTAGAATTTGTTGGCCAGCTATTAGGGAAAGATGTTCTGTCAAGACCATTGTCAGATGCTGATCGCATTAAGGTACCTAATGATGTCACTTATGAAGTTCATATATTATGTTGTCGTTATTGGTCTTTTTAACTTTTTGACGTGTAACAGATTAAGAAAGGCCTTAGAGGAGTTAAAGTTGAAGTAACACACAGAGGAAGTGTAAGAAGAAAATACCGTGTTTCAGGGTTGACTTCTCAACCAACAAGAGAACTTGTGTAAGCTGCTTTTCTCAAAAATCAAACTAGTCATAACGATTTTGAATTTGATCAATTTTTAATGATGATTTATTACTTTAGGTTTCCTGTCGATGAAAATTCAACAATGAAGTCAGTAGTCGAATACTTTCAAGAGATGTATGGTTTCACTATTCAATACACACACCTTCCTTGCCTTCAAGTAGGCAACCAAAAGAAGGCTAACTACTTACCTATGGAGGTTTGGAAAGCACCTTGTAATTGAAGAACTATTCAACTTTCTCAGTTTTTTTGTTTATTCTGGTGTTCTATTGGTTCTCCAGGCGTGCAAAATTGTCGAAGGGCAACGTTATACAAAAAGATTGAATGAGAAGCAAATTACTTCTCTATTGAAAGTTACTTGTCAGAGACCTCGCGATCGGGAAAATGACATTTTACAGGTATTCAATACTGAACTAAACCTTCTCAATAAAAAATGTTGAACCTTCATATTAATGGTTTCTTTGGTTGTGTGCAGACTGTTGAACATAATGCTTATGACCAAGATCCTTATGCAAAGGAATTTGGAATTAATATCAGTGAGAAGCTAGCTTCTGTTGAAGCACGAATTCTTCCCGCCCCTTGGGTAATGTGCTTCTCCTTCTAAAGATTTTGTTTGTCATGTACTGAAAATATAATTTATCTTTTTTACTACTATCCATTGATTTGAATCACTTTCAACTGCAGCTTAAATATCACGAAAGTGGGAAAGAAAAGAACTGTTTACCCCATGTTGGTCAGTGGAACATGATGAATAAGGTATTATGTTGCACTGATCTATTCTTCAGTTTCTAACAATATTCCAAACATAGGAAAAGAAAGGAATGTTGTTTATTATTGCGTAGTTTATAATCATGACATTGTTGAATTTAACTGTAGCAATGAAACATTAAAGTCTATTATTGGTTGTCCTTGTGATTTTTATGTCATAGCTTGTATAACTGATGTTTATGTCTCGTAATTCTTGAATGAAACAGAAAATGATTAATGGAATGACTGTTAACCGGTGGGCATGCATAAATTTCTCAAGGAGCGTGCAAGATAGTGTTGCTCGCACTTTTTGTAATGACCTTGCTCAAATGTGTCAAGTATCTGGCATGGTAGTTTTCTATCTACTTTATTGTACATTTTTTTTCTGTGTTATAAGTGCAGGAAAAGAAAATCTGACATCTAATAACACATGTTTTTTTCCGCAGGAATTTAATCTGGAGCCTGTTATTCCTATCTACAATGCCAAGCCTGAGCAGGTGGAGAAAGCTTTGAAGCATGTCTACCATGTGTCAACAAACAAAACTAAAGGAAAGGAGTTAGAGCTTTTGTTAGCAATATTACCAGACAGTAATGGTTCTCTCTATGGTAAGCCACATGAATGGATGGTAATAACTCTAAAAAATTCTCATACGGTATCAATCTTTGATTTAAAAATGCAAAATTTTCATTTCATCATCTTTTATTTTCAGGTGATCTCAAGCGTATTTGTGAAACTGACCTTGGTATAATCTCACAATGCTGCCTTACAAAGCATGTCTTCAAAATCACTAAACAGTATTTGGCTAACGTGTCTCTGAAGATCAATGTTAAGGTTTGTTTGCCCTTAATCATGTCAAAATGCATACATTCCTGCAGAAAAACTATTTAAGTTCTACTAATAATTCTTCGTTATTGCGTAAATGAACTCAATTTTTTTGAACAAATCCAAAGAAAATGTTGGCCGAATCAAAGCTAGAGATACTTTTTGGATTGACTTAAAATCCCAACTTATGAGGCAGAAATCGGGACACATTCATGCTATTTTATCTGTAGACAATGTAGCATCCTTTTTTTTTTTTATTATGTCAAAATTTCTCTCAATTCTCATAATTATATCCGATAATTAGAAAGTGTTAATTTACCCTCTTCTTGGTGCAGATGGGAGGGAGAAACACTGTTCTTCTTGATGCTGCAAGCTACAGAATACCATTAGTTAGCGACATACCAACCATAATTTTTGGAGCAGATGTGACGCACCCTGAAAATGGAGAAGACTCTAGCCCCTCAATAGCAGCTGTATTTATCTAATCTATCATCTACATTTTTATTAGCATTCTAATGTTTATTGAGGATTTTTTGCAACTGATACTTGCTTTCCAATCTATATAGGTTGTAGCCTCCCAAGATTGGCCTGAAGTGACAAAATATGCTGGTTTAGTGTGTGCTCAAGCTCATAGGCAGGAACTTATACAAGATTTATACAAAACTTGGCATGATCCTGTTCGCGGCACAGTTAGTGGTGGCATGATAAGGTAATGGTAATATGAATTTCACTCTGCTAATTCTGAATGTTGTTGTTGGTTGGTTCTCTAATGTGGCTATGTACCTTTTTCTTGTGCAGAGATTTACTGATTTCTTTTAGGAAGGCCACGGGACAGAAGCCGCTACGAATTATATTTTACAGGTCCTTATGTTTAATTTATGATTCACTATCTATAGTTCATGTTGATGAAAGTGGTTAGCTTATTGGTGTATTAACAAAGAAATTTAAACAGGGATGGTGTAAGTGAAGGACAATTTTACCAAGTATTGCTTTATGAGTTGGATGCAATCCGGAAGGTCAATGTCGTCAATTGCTTTCTTTTATCATACATTTAAAATTGTTGTTTTCATAACAAAAATATGTTTTGATACAATCCATATCTTTGCAGGCATGCGCTTCCTTAGAACCAAATTATCAGCCTCCAGTAACTTTCATAGTTGTACAAAAACGACATCATACTCGGTTATTCCCAAACAACCATAGGGACAGGAGCAGTACTGATAAAAGTGGGAATATATTGCCTGGTAAGTTGAACATTACTAAATTGCATACATACATAAATTATTTCAGAATCTGTTTGTTTTTAAAGTTATTGTCGAATAAGATTGAAATTTTTTCTTACTATAAATCTGTCTTTCAGGGACTGTTGTCGATACTAAAATTTGCCATCCGACAGAATTTGACTTTTATCTCTGCAGTCATGCTGGCATCCAGGTAGATACTATTCTGATTTTATATTTAGTGCACAAACGTTTCTCAAGATAACCAAGTTATTTAATTTTAAGATGGAAAGATTAAAAATGAACATAAAGTGAAACTCGATTATCTTGGATAATGTTTACCATTCAAATATAAACCTGTTATTTTCCTTAACTATGGATTCTGTTTTCATATGCAGGGTACTAGTCGTCCAGCGCACTATCATGTTCTATGGGATGAAAACAATTTCACAGCAGATGGAATTCAATCTTTAACAAACAATCTTTGTTATACATATGCTAGGTGCACTCGATCCGTATCCATTGGTAAGCCTGTTTTACATTAAAGAGCAATTGTTTCAGTTTTGCTCACAGTTATAAAGCACCCAAGTCTCAGCGTGTTTAGGAAGTCCATAACTTAAGTGTCTTCAAAATACTTTTTGTGCAGTTCCTCCGGCATATTATGCACATTTAGCGGCCTTTCGAGCCCGTTTCTATATGGAACCAGAGATGCAAGAGAATGGATCGACGGGTGATGGTAATTCTAGTCATAGCTCCAAGGGAACGACAAGAGCAGCTGGAGAATGTGGTGTTAAGCCATTACCAGCCTTGAAAGATAATGTGAAGAGAGTGATGTTTTACTGTTAGATTGCTTTAGATGTATGTTGTTAAAGTTGGCATTGTAAAGAGTATTCTGTGTCAATCTTCATTGTAGAAAATTTTGCTCATAGTTCTTTACATATGTTGATGGGAAGTTTTTCTGATTAGTCTAACAAAAACATTAAGCCAACAATCATGTTTATCCTGCATTATAGCTGAAGGAAAATTAGTCAAGTCAATGTAACATTTCATTGTCATTTCTCTATGTATATAAACAACCAAAAATATTACTAGAAACATAAATCTCAATTCTTGTTGGTCCATCATGTGTTTGGCAATCTGTGTAAGAAACTCACAGCACTATCATGCTATAATACTCACATGTCTTTTGCACCAACAAACGAGCCATGATTCCAATCCTAACACGTAAGTTGTGAAATGAAATGCAATTAACATGAACGTTGGAGTGATAGCAAACAAGAAACTGCATATATCAAATTAGCGTCGCATGCTAGTAATTAGTTCAAAACTTTAGGCAATGAGAGTTGAGCATGCACGAGAGGGATAAAGTCTTAGCATCAGTATATCCCACATCGACTAGAATACAAAGAAAGTGAACGTTTATAAACCTCTGACATTGTTGTTGCTCGCTGAGTTAACATTAACTTGTAACTCGATTTCTGGCCATGGTTCAGGTTTCATTGAGGGTGCCTTTTCTGAAAGGCATTGCGTGAGGCTGTCTAAAAATAAATAAATTCATTTGTCCGATTACGAAAAATTATAAGATATATTATAAATTATAAGGCATTGCGTGTACGGATAAGGATTTGAGTGAGTAATCAATATAATATATATAATATAATTTACCATTATACAATTGATAACAAAAAAAAAAAAGTCTTGCAATTCTTCTTGTGTTGAGTGGTGGAGCCATGGAGGAGTAAATTCAAAATACTGCAACATTAATACCGGTAGTAGAAGGCACAACTTCTCCAGTTTCATACTCATACATATCTTTCTCTCCTTACTTTACCTTTACCGTTTCTTACTCTCACATTCTTGATTGAAACCTTGGTAGAAAATCAAGGGTAGTTTTCTGACGAATACCAAGTGGAGTAGATTCTTCATCAAAATTTAGGTAGGTTCAGATTCTTCCCTATTAGCTGTGAAGCCCGATACGAGAATTCTCGTATCCCTGCATTCTCGTATCCCTGCGTATTCTGCACCGATACTTCTCGATACGTATCAGGAGAGCATCCGATAATTATCTTTTGCACTGGTTCAATACTTCCCAATTATTGTGTATGTAATTGATTAATCATCACTCTCTTAATCGTTAATATTATTTATATTTATGTTGATGTGCTACGAGCCTATGACTGATTTCTATGATTATAATTATATTGTACAGTTAATTATATAATTTTTTTTTATTAACGTATACTAGCCGTATCGTATCTTGATTTTTGAAATTTTTCTATATCGATGTAGTATTGTATCCGTATCGTATCTCGTATCCGGGCTTCACAGCCTATTAGTAATCATTTAACCTAAAATAACTGAATTCACGAAGCTAGATTATCTACTTTCTCCTCTATACAATGTAGTTAAATTATGTGATCATTATTTGTGTATTGAGATGATTCAGTTCCCTAATTTAGTGAAGTATTGAGTAATATATTGTTCAGTTTATGTCCTTATGAATAAGTCCTTTATTCTTGTACATAAGATAACATAAATTGTCTAAATTTATCCCTTTTTATGGTATGCTGTTAGAAACTGTGTTGGAGATCATTTTTCTGCATCATTCTCCTCCTAATTAATTAACATTGTATGCATAAGCATAGGAATTCAAATTATAGCACCAAATATTCAACATAGAATAACTTATTTTCTTTATCTATGGGTCAGTCATAAAAAGCTCTAGTTTCAACTTTTAATGCAGAAAAAGTAGTGGTGTTTGAGTTGGAATTTGAAAATGTCGATGTCAAACGAGTCAAGTTGGGTTGGGAGGAAGCCTGCGAAACGCGTGGGAGGAATGTCTGATGCTCTGTCAATTGCAACTGATCTTGGTTACTCCGTGTCCACACCTTCATCCAAGGTACCGATCTTTGTTTTATCCTCCAACTCGCATCAACTGTTTCAGAATTGGGGTTTGTTAAGACCGTCTCTTTTCTTCTAGGAAGTACGCAAGAATTTCTTCCCCTGCAACCGGGGAAAAGGGTGAGGATTTGATCAAGGTCTTGAGAGAACTAATCACCGTCCAAAGAAAAATAGCAGATTTGCAAGTCGAACTCCAAGGTCGAAAGGTTAGTCTTGCCCATTCTGGTTTTTTGTTGATTTGGACTTCCCCATCTAAGTGTTTTTAATGGCTGAATAACCAATGCTTTTTTTAATGATATTTAGATTTACCTATCTGTCTTCATTTTTTAATCATCTGAAGACTTGTGAAATTTTAGGATGATAAAACTGTTGCACATGTGAGTGAAATGGAGAACAAGATTGAGACGTTATCAAGGATTACTACTATTCTCAAAGATGTTATTCAGAACAAGGTATAACAAATACCTTCATTATTTTACTCATTAATCAATTGTAGTCTACAACAGATTGTTGTTAATTAATACCTCAGTCTGATTTGATTGTTTTATCGGTCTTTCGTTTGAAAGGAACTATGCCGTCAGTGACTAAACTCCATAAAATGCTTCAAGAGAGATATAATTAGTTGGTATTTAAACCAACAAAGATAATTTCTTCCTGAAGTTTCATTTTACATTTTCTTCTCCTCTTGTTTACTTTACTTGTTGAATAGTTCCTACCTTGGCATTGGTGTTCAAGTGATTCAGTTATTCATATAACAAGGCAATTTTTTTACAGCAAACTAGGCAACTTATTATGTACTTTTCAAATCATATTTCATCGTTCTTTAAAAAAAATAAAAATTTCATTGTTACAATTTGGCAGGATCGTATAATAGCTCGTATGCAGCAGCCGTATTCCCTAGATTGCATTCCTGTTGAAGCAGAATACCAGGTTGGTGAATATAATTTGTCATTGAATTAAATTTCGTATGCTAGAAAATGCAAACAAAGTTATTACAGTTTGCATTCCTTGACCCTAGTTTTCACCAACTATCTTGTGTTGCCTACCTTCAATGTTATTACAGTTTATTAGAAGCATCAAGGTTTTGAATCAGTGACAATGTTTTTATTCACTTAATTTTTCTTCACCTGGAAAATTAAGAACAATTGCTAGTCTATTTAAGTTCATTCTGAGACACTCAAATTGCTCTAAGTCATCAGTTAACTTGTAAATACGATAAATGGTTTTCTTTTTTAAATAGTTACCGTGAAACTTCAACGTGTGAAAAATCATAATTCTTGATTGGTGTATAAGAAACTAATCTTGGTGTCTGTCACACGCTCTCAAGGTTATGCATTGAACGAAATTCGATTTTTTCTTTTCCTTCGAGGAAATGCTTCGACCTATTCCGGTAGCCTTGGCATCGTGCACTCGGTACTTTGAAGCCATGTCTGCCAAAAGAGAGTCACTTGCAGCACTTCAAAAACTGAGAGTCGGCAATTTTGACTCCCCTTTACCTAAGACACCCACAAGAGATTCTTCTCAAATAGTACCTAGTGTTTCTGATTGTCTAACTTCACTTCCATCAGAATAATTGTACAAGCTAGAGGATCTTGTGTTACCCTCACTCAGTTAAACAAGAGTGTTACTTAGTTATGCAACATCTCTGTATCTTTCTGTGGTATATACTTCAATCGCCTGTACATATGAATTACACATCATTTTCAAAATTAAAGATGTTTGACTCATAGGACCTGTGACAACTTATGTGCGAAATACTCCACACTTCGCCTTTGCCATTGCAGCATTGCTAAAATTGGATGTGATTGACTTATGTGTGAAATAATATGATTTGTTTTATTTTCTGTGAACTAATTTAACTAATTATCTCACTAAATAATCTAATCATTAGCATACCTTAGATATTAGATATAATCATAAAATACCAACCTATCAAATTTGAAATCTTTATCACATGTTTGGACGAGTGTTAAACTTGACAAAATTGCGGGTCTGGAATTTTGTTCAAGCTTAAAGTGTTGTTTTTGTCAAAATTGTGTAGATAATTGATTCGGTCAATTTCACCGTCATTCCAAACATACACTTAAACACTATATCGTGTGTGCATGAGACAAGTGGAATTGAGCAGTAAAATCTTAATTTGTAGCAAAGTTGTTAAAATCGAAAGTTAACTCGTAGAAATGTACAATTTCGCAGGTCTATGTGCCAAGTTTGAGTTGACTTAGTTGTAAATTTGAAATTTAGTAAACTTGAAAATGAAATCAAATTTTACTAAATTGCAGTCTAAGTTGCGATTTACTTAGTTTACCTTATAAAAGTACTCAGTTATAAATGATAGTGTGAGATCTTTACTTGCAACTTTTTCATAGAAGGTTAGGTGAGTATAATTTTATCAGTCTAATGCTGGGTTCGAACATCAATAATAAAATTTCTAATTATCGGAAAAAGAAAAAAGGAGGATGCAATATGCCACAATGTTGTGATATATCAATTTTTTATAGAGAAAAATGAATTTATTTCAAACCTGGTTGTAGAAATAAAGAAATTAACGTTAGTGAGAATGGCTGTCGATTGGGCAATGCATGATCAAAATAAAGTAATAAACGGTGCATGGGATGTAAATAGATACATGATTATCTTTTTGCAAGTGCAATGTTATGTCTCTCATTAGAATTAGATTAGATGGCGTCAAAAAAGAATACGATATATACACTCATTGGATCAATATAAATAATGATGATGCAAATCGTACAGCTGCGTAAAGGCTAAATTTGATTTAGCTTGTAAGTTTATGTTAATGCTATAATAAGGATAGTTGAAGTAACTATTCATAAATACTATCTTAATTGAATCTACCATCTCTTCCACCTTGGAAACCTTTGAAATAAAGATATAGTCATCCCTACTCGTCTTTTTTCTCTCTATTTCAATCTAAATAAATAGTTTTAATATAGATTTAGATTTTTCTTCGTGATTTCATTGTCTTGAGCGGCGTTGTTTGAGTGTCAACGTTGTAGATTCAGAGGCTTGGATTTTTGTAGGCATTTTGTTGATGTATGCTATTAATTTGGATGATATGAGTTTGTTCGCAGATTCATCATTTACATTTGAAGCTATGTTAAATGATATACTATATCAATTTGAATAAATAAATATCGTTTTATTTTTATCAAAGAAAAAAGCACAACCTCGTTTGCAAAACAAACAAAACTCCTTTCAATCCTTTTCCCCTTCATAACAAGAGAACTAAAAGTCTGGAGCAAAGTAGAAAGATTACCGACAACAAAAATTTCACGACAAACCACGTGAATAATTTCATACCAAATAACACACTTGCAAAACCGCACTTAGTAAACAAATGCTCTTCCGCCTCCAAAATATCTTCACACCAAACACAACACGGGGTGCAGTCCCTTCCAAAAATCCTTATCCTACCTGAATTATTCCTTTTCAATAACCAAGTTAATAGCAATTGTTGAAAATATATCACTTTGAAGGAGCATAATTTTCCTACAATGTAGCCTCAAAAAATCCCCATTTTTTCGCTGCCGTTAGAAAAGGAGGGAAGGTATTTTTACTAAGACTTTGTTTGGGAGTTTTGAGTGGAGGGGAAGGAAAGGCTTAGAAGGGAAAGGGAGAAAGGAGGGAAAGTCTTCCCTTTGTTTGGGAGTTAAAGAAACCATCGAGGAAAGGAAATGGAGGGGTTATTTTGTAATTTATCTTGTAAGTTATAATTGAAATTTTGAATAATTATGATGACAAAATTGTCAATTTGTATGTTTAACCCCCAAAACCCCCAATTTGGGGGAACTTTAAAATTGGACAAATGAATCCTTCAAAATCCCCAAAACCTTTTCCTATTTTTTTAAAACTCCCAAACAAGGGAAGTATACACATGACAAAACCTCTCCAAAACCCAACTCGCAAACAAAGCCTAAGGTAAGTATAAATAACGTTAACCCGAAAAGATATCTTGAGTGTTTGCACCACAACTCCTATCATCTTTAGACATATACATTGGAATCGACGATGTAAAATCCAAAAAAAATAATTAAAAAGCTTGTTTAAAAGACAAATCACCACACCATTAATCGAACCTTACGGCGTTATTATTATAATGCAAGAAATGTGTGGAGTCGGAAAATTTTAACCAACTTGTTATGTGGATAGATATCAATAGTAAATTTTTAATGGCAACAATGACAAAATTATTACTCAGATAAATGATTTTTTCACCAGTGGAGGCAGTTGCCCATTTTGCCCCTTGTGTATACACATGGATTCGCCATGGTGAATCGTGAAAATTCAGTGGGACCATACCAAATTCAAAAAGATAGAAGGGAATGAAAAAAACGCGGGAATGTAACCGTTTTCTAAAGCACTCACTTCTTTCCTCTAACGTCTTAGCGAGTTTCTCATTTCCCGCTATATAAACACACACGCATTCCTTCACTTTTTCAAATCTCATTCACAATTCAAAATCTCTCTCTAACTTTCTCTCTCTAATTTTATCTCTGCATTCAAACTTTCCCTCCACCATCACGATGCTTGCAAGCTTGAAGTAAATCACAGAAACCAGATCCATTTCTTCTCCATTTCACAGTTTCAATTCCACTTCCATTTTGATCGGTTAATAAATTATCTATTCCGTCTTCGTTTTCAGGTCCGAAGAGTCAAGCGGCCAGATGCAGCTGGTTGAACGCGAAGACATGGAAGATGAAGAAGACCTCTTCGAAGCTATCGACAAGCGTAATTTCTCGAAACTCTGTTTTTCGTTTTTCTAGATCAACGTTAAAAAAAACGATCTCTGCATTTCATTTTCATTAGATTCACTTTTCGTTTTGAATTCACTTTTCTGCATAGCAAACCGATTAGAAGTATATATAATCATCATCCTCTGTTATATTCGTTTTCCTTCGCTCCGATTAATCGAAAATTTTGGCAAATTAACTTATACAGTTTCGTTAAACAGTTTAATCAAGTTTTGAGAGCATAATTCTATACTAATTCGATTATTGCTTAGACGTTTTGTCTCTGATTCAAAGAATTTGCGTCTTCGCAGTGATTTCGCAAGGAATTAATGCCGGAGATGTGAAGAAGCTTCAGGACGCAGGGATCTTTACCTGCAATGGCTTGATGATGCACACAAAGAAGGTTTAACTCTAAACACTTCTCGAATTCGAAGATCCAAGAATGTTTGAATTACGCTGAAGTTTAATCACTTAAATAATGTTGTTGTTATTTTTTCCGTAGAATTTGACTGGAATCAAAGGTTTATCTGAGGCAAAGGTTGATAAGATCTGTGAAGCTGCTGAGAAGCTTGTGGTTAGTGATTATAATATCTGAAATCTAAGTTAATTTAGAAACTACTTTAATTTTTATAATTTATCTAATTTTGATCTCTCATTTCCGATGCAGAATTCTGGTTACATTACTGGAAGTGATGCACTGCTCAAAGTACGTTGTTTATTTTGCTTCTAGTTTTTTGAATTATGGATTCCATTTTGTACTCTGTTAAGCTTAAGTAGATCTTAATTATTTTAATTTAATAATTTATTTGTACTCTGTTTTTGCAGAGAAAGTCTGTGGTTCGAATTACTACTGGAAGCCAAGCGCTTGATGAATTGCTAGGAGGTAGATTTTCAATGAGAATTTCTTTTTTATAGTTTTGCGTTTTTCTATTTATATGATTCGTTAATTTTGAATCTTATAAGTTTGTGGTTATTTTCTCTTTGAATTTATTTTTAATGTTTGATAAAGGTGGAATCGAGACACTTTCAATTACTGAAGCATTTGGAGAATTCCGGTATGAATACTGCATATACCTAGTTTCAAATGGATTTTATTCATTTTCAGTTTCAGAAGAAGTTTATGCTAACAATAGCACTTTATGTATTCAGATCTGGGAAAACACAACTTGCTCATACTCTCTGTGTTTCCACTCAGGTTTAGTTCCATCATCTATTATTTGTCATAACGTATTTTGTGTTAGTTAATATTAATGACTTTTATCATCTAAATCATGTGTTTATATCTATTATTGTATGCATTCATAGCTTCTCAAACACCAAAAAAATTTATGCGTACAGTGCTAATCTTATTCTCACGCACATTGAAATATTTGTTGTATACTACAGCTGCCAACTAGTATGCATGGAGGCAATGGAAAAGTTGCTTACATTGACACTGAAGGAACTTTGTATGCTTTTTACTCTTCGCTTTTAAAAACTATGATGAACTTCTAATTGATAACTTATATTGTTTTTTCAATTGATATTCACTTACCAAAGTTTTTATGTTTATTTGCAATGTAGTCGACCTGATCGAATTGTCGCCATAGCTGAGAGGTTTGGCATGGATCCAGGGGCTGTACTGGACAATGTAAGTTTCCTTTGTTTCATGTATGTATCATAACCTGATTGTGAATATTTTGGTGCTGACTGTTTACCAATTTCTGTTTGTGAATGCACAAGATTATCTATGCTCGTGCCTACACTTATGAGCATCAGTATAACCTTCTCCTTGGTTTGGCTGCTAAAATGGCTGAAGAACCATTCAGACTTCTGGTGAGATGTTACTCATAGAGTGGTATAGAAATGCCTTCGGTTGCAATATCATGAGATATGGAGAGTTGACTGAATGTATTTTTTGCAGATTGTGGATTCTGTGATTGCTTTGTTTCGGGTTGACTTCACAGGAAGAGGAGAGCTTGCTGAGCGCCAGGTGTGTGAATCTGTCATGAACTTGCACTAACAGATTTTTAATCCCTTTATGTCAGCTTTTACTGAAATGAAAAGGTTTCTTTGCAGCAAAAATTGGCACAGATGCTTTCTCGATTGATCAAGATAGCTGAGGAATTCAACGTTGCTGTTTATATGACAAATCAGGGTAAATTCACTCCCCCAGTCCATCCTGATTATTGCTTTTGTTCATAGCTTTCGTTTTTAGCTGTGGCTTTTATAATAAGACCAGATGCGTGTTGCTTATCTACGATACTGAGTTTTGGTTGCAGTCATAGCTGATCCAGGAGGTGGTATGTTCATTACTGATCCAAAGAAACCAGCAGGGGGGCATGTGCTAGCTCATGCAGCCACCATAAGGCTGATGTTCAGGAAGGGGAAAGGTGAACAGCGTGTTTGCAAAGTGTTTGACGCCCCAAACCTGCCAGAGGCTGAAGCAATATCCTTTATCAGACTTTTCCCCCTTAAAATAATCTATTCACTGAACTATAAATATTAATGACTTTGGCAAACTGAAACTGTGGTTTCTAACATTATAATCTGCCTGTGGTTGTTAAATCAACTTGAAATTACGAAACCAGTTATAGTACATTTGAGGAAACAGTTACCACTATAGTCTGCATGTTTAATCTTGACAATGTTACGTGTTCCAGATAACACCAGGGGGCATTGCTGATGCAAAAGACTGAAGGCAGCTGCTTCTGACTTTTAAGGCTATTCCACATCAGAGACTGAATATTATTAGTAACCTTAATCATCTTGATATATGCTTATAGTTTGTATTAAAAGTGATGATCCTTGAACACTTGGTATATTCCACTAGGTATATTCCAGAGGTACCATGCAAGTACCATTTAGATATGTTTCCTTTGTAGCAAGCAGCTGATATTTGGCAATTATAATGTAACTGAACAGTTCAAAATCTTAATGCCATTGACTTTCTGGGATGAGCAGATTTTTCTTATAGAATATCAATTACATTAACAATTTTAAGTAGGGGGCATAGTAAAACCTAAATGAAATGAAATCAGACGAAGGCAGTAAATTATCTTCACTTTAAGATGAATCAGTGTGCAAGTCAATATTATTACATGATATGTGCCAATAGAGTATGGTCTCAATATTTGCTTGCAAGCAACATGTAAATTCATCATATCATATCTCGGTTCAGCAAACTAATATGATAACTGAAGGTTTGGTAGATCCTCAAGTTATCATATGATGGTAACAGATGCCTCATTGTCATACATTAAGAACAGATAATCAAAACTTGAAAAATACAAGCCAGCTATAAATATAAAAGTCTTAGTTCAAATAAATGGAGTTGCAATCAGATATTATTAGACCAGTTAGCAGCACTGCCAACCCTTGGCATGCCAGTTGATTCCTTCTTAGCCTCTGCATCCACCTTGAAAGTTGCACCACATACTTGTCCAGAACTGTCAACCCTTGGTACAGGCTTCATTTCATTAAGTGGATGCTCAAAACTGCTCAAACCTCCAGATGTTGTAAAGAAACATCCTGAAATGAAATGTGGTAAGATTTGTTACCTCTTGCACGAAACCATTGTATGTACCATATAGACAGTCAAACTACAATACATGAAGAGCTTGAATGATATTCTAATTGCAAGGTAATATAAAGGTGGTTTCGAAACAAAACAAAATATTGTTTGTTATCTATCTTAAAGGAAAGCGGTATTGAAGTTTCAAAATCTTTTCACTTATCATTCCTTTCTTCCTCTTAATTCACTTTTAATGTACTTATGCTCATAACTTTTGAACAGGACATCTAAAAGGGAATGTTAAACAAAGGACACGAGGAGCTTGAATGAAATTCAAATTGCAAAGTAAACAATAATATAAAGGTGGTTGAGAAACAAAAGAAAGTATCATTTGTTATTTATCTTAAAGGGAAGTAGTGTCAAAGTTTCCAAATCATTGAACTTGTCATTCCGTTCTTCCTCTTGATTCACTTTTAATTTAAACTCATAATTTTTGAACAGAATTACAGTACGACTAAAAGGGGATGTTCAACAAAGGAACTTGTATAGTCAACAACTCTTGGTTATTACAATCTAAGTATTACCTTTTGGGAATGGTGCATAAGATTTCCCACAGCTCTTAATTACAATATCTGTCTCATCTGAAAGAACAAGATTTCCATCAGCATCAGTTCCCCAGAAGAAGGGAACACTCCCATCAGCATCCTGTTACATAAAAGACCCCCATATGGATGCCAGGTTAGAGAAGCAAACAATTAGCAAATATGACAGCAAAAAAGATGGACCTAGAATAACTCACCGCAGAAATAAATGCATTTTTAGAGCCACTGTCAAACAGAATAAACGCAAATTTTCCCTGAAAATCTCTCACGACCTGAGAAGCAGGATAGGGACCACGGTCTCTTAGAGTTCTGTATGCCTCTATGACAATGATCACTTCATTTGCAGTTTTGTTCAATCCATATTGTTGTTTAAGATTAGCAACATTCTCAAGGTGGCCTTGAAACAAGCAGAAAATGTCATCCACAACCGCGAACAGCCTAGCAACATAAGAAAAGAAACATAAATAATAGTTTCTCATGAAAAAGGATCTAAATGTCTTTCACTAGATCCATCGGTAAGGATCTAACTTGATTCAAGATTTTCAAATATCATGATTTTGGCAAATAAAGCATTTTGCCATAACAGGTCAAAAAGAGAAATTTCAGCTTAACATGAGAAGAAAGATTAGGCAAGTATTGCGTTAAGGTCTAACCAGAAACATAATTGGTAACCCCATGATATTTTTTTCTTTATCTCATTAAATTACAATAATATGAAACCAAAGGGAAGTTAGAAGTACTGGTTGGAGTTGATATCATATTATCTGACCATAAGGTTACATATTAAAGTTGTGGAATCAGTTTCTTGTCTATGATAGACCCACAATGGGTAAAATCTTTCCCTAGACACAACTATTGTATGAGCTTTATAAGTTGCCTTTTGTTTACAATAACAAGATGCAACAGAAAAAGGTCAAGGTCATAATAGAATGATTAAAAATGATACCCAAAACTATCTTAGATTATCTACTACTACAGGGGAGGAAGGGCCAAAAGAGGGGTGAGAATATTCTAACAAAAAAGTATAGTTTCAGATCTGTGAACAAACAATAGTATTATTTATAAACTATAACACAACCAAAGAACCTAAGGAATTTTATGTATATGATATAGTATCATGGATTAATTTTTACACAAAAATGAAACCACTTATGCCCCTTTCATCAAATTCTCAATCCAAACAACTACGTGCCAATGATTTTTCAAATATTAAATAACTTAATAACACATTACTTACAAACAAAAAAAAAAAAACACTCCTACGTTATTGTTTGATTTGAGAACGACAAAGATAAGAACTTTTCCTTAATTAGATGTCAATCAAACAGTATAAACTAATACTATAGAAGGATCAACTATATACACCTTTAACCCACAAGACAAACAAAGTGATTAAAACATAAACATAATAAAGAGGAAAATATAAAAAACCTAGATCAAGGTTGAACTAAAGTTAGGGGGTTTTATTATTAAATAATCCAAAATAAAGAAAAAACATGAAAGAAAAAGAAAAGGGTTAGTGAACCTTGGGAGGAGAAAGTTCTGCTGATTAAGAGAATAGGCTAAGACACCGGAAGAACCAAGGTTAACGGTGACAGAGCCAGGGAACTCAGATGAGAAGTGTTGAGCGAGAAACCCGTCTTTCAAGGCTGAAACAGAGTTTGACTGAGGGCTTTGGAGACCCTCTGGGCTCTTTGCAACAGATTTTTCGAAAACAGCTAGCATTTTGTGTGATGAAGAAGAAGGAGATGATTGTTTTGTGCAGAGAGCGGTTTATGTTGAGATCGATAATATAAGGTTCTGGTGTTTATGGAAATGGAATACAATAGAATCTCAATTACCCATTATACCCCGTATTTTTTGGGATTTTCCCCCAAATTTTATGCTTCATATTATATGTTTCCTTTTATTTATATATGGTCAAGTTCTTATAAAAAAAATCTTTTATTTTTTTTGAAAAACATATTATATTGTATAAACTAGCTTTAAAACGATTTATGTGTATAAATTATAAATGGTGATTTTTTTGTCTCCCACTCCCCTTATTTAACTTTGGTGTATTTTGTTCTCGTCTTAATTTTTGGGCCATTTTCAATGAGGTGGTTTATTCATTTATGATGCGACAACGTTTACTAAGCATATAAAATATTCATGTTAATAAAATTATGAGATGACCTATTAATTTATTTTTTGAGTAATGACCTAGTTATTTATAATGTTGCAATGTTTATTAAGCACATCAAATATTCATGTTAGCAAAAATATGACTAAAAAATGTTGTCATATGATAAATGAATAGACCACGTCATAAAAAAATTATTGCTTAATTAGACTTTTGGTCCCCTAAGTAATTTGTTGTTTTCATTTTGGTCTCATAACTCGTAAAATCAACGTTCCAGTCCCTCTTGTTTTGCTCCGTCAATCAAAAAGGTCCATGGCCGTTAAATTTAACCTCAAATGTCTTTGGTGGACCAACCTTAAAAGTGGTCCACCATAGATCCTATTAATTTTTTAAATTTAACTGTTTGATCTTTTGTTTTAAAATGGAGCCGTTGGATAATGCATGTTTACTATATCTTATTGTGCATCACCAACATCTAATTTTTTCATCTTTCTTCATCTTCATCCTCATTTTCATCCATTGTTCAACACCAAAGCCCAGAAGAAGGAAAAAAAAAAGTAAAAAATCATCAACGGTTCTAGAATCATCATCATCATCATCTTTGTTCTTAATTCATTCATCATCAAGACTCATTTTTCTCCAACACCAACAACAACCTAAAATCATGATCTTAATTCTCATTCTTATTCATTCATTCTTTAAGAACAATAATGATTTCAACAAAGATGAATTAGAAAAAGGAAAAAAAACGTTAATACTTCACCCCCAAGTCTCACGAACACATTAACTGCACATTAATACCTCTAATATGGTATTCCAAAGAAATGAATCTGGTTTAAGAATTTTGTCGAACACATTGACTGCATAATTCTAATTCTTTATTCATTCATTCTTAATTTCCTTTTTAGGTTACTCATCATGAATTAAAAAAAAAAACAGATTTCAAAACACATCAACAGATCAACCACACAAAAAAGGATTCTCTCATCATCAACAACACATCAACCACAACAGCAGCAACACAACAATAACACCACAGAATCAACAGATCAACATTCACGTTTTTCTTCAACAGATCAACAATTTCAATTCGCGTTTTTCTTTATGAAGATCTGAGGCAAAATAACCCTTTCAATTCGCGTTTTTTCAAAAGATCAACCGTTCAACATTTTCAATTTTTCTCGCGTTTTTCTTCTCTTTCTCACACAACCCTTTCAATTCGCATAAGAAGAGAGAAGATTCGTGAAGATCTGAGGCAAAAGAATAGAGAAGATGGAGATCTTCAACCTATAATCAATTTTACTCGTGAAAGAATTGCGAGGTTTGTGAAGCAAACAGATGATGAAGAAGATCTGAGGAAAAACAACAGAGAAGATGATGAAGAGGAATTTAGGTTTTTTTTAAAAAAAATCTGGAAAATATTGATATAGATCTGAGGAAGAAGAAGAGAGAAGATGATGAAAAGTAAAAAAAAGTTAAGTGTTGACGGTTCACTATTAAATACAATGGACCTGCAATCAAATGGTTAAAATCAAATCAAAAAATTTAGACATTAAAAATTTAACGAAGGGGGCCTTTTTGACTGACGGAGCAAAACAAGAGGGACTGAAACGTTGATTTTGCAAGTTAAGGGACCAAAATAAAAACAACAAATTACTTAGGGGACCAAAAATCCGATAAAAATTAAATGGGGAGGTTTGGAGGGTTTTGTATGGTGCACAACACATGAAAAAAAAATTGAACAAATCAAAATGAGATATATAAGCATCAAAGGGCTATCCCTCTAGCACAAGGTGTGCCAAAGAGAGTTGCCAATAATTACATCAGAGTTTGAAGCAAAATAAAAGCATTAGTCAGCACTCAAGCATAAAAATGGGCTTTGACACCAATCATGATATTTATAATGGTCTTTCAAAAAAAAAATGATACTTATAATGATAAACAACAAATTGTGATTTATACAACCAAAATGAAAGAAGTTTTATGTTTTCCAAGAGCCGGTAAAGATTGCTCTCTGTAGCACGGAAAATCCTAGCATTCCTTTCCTTTCAGATGACTCAAACGCTTGCAAACCAGAGTAAATACATTAAAGCAGACCGCGATTTTGCAAGACCAGAGGACGTACCAAACTGGAGATAATGGTCGGCAATGGTTAAGGGATATGCTGAATGAAAAAAATTAAACGACACAGAAAAAATTTAATGTCATAATTCAACAATGTAAAATAACATAATAGGTTAAGTGATGATGAAAAGGAATGTGTTCTAAGAAAGAAAACAAACTTTACCCCAACCTCCTTCATCATTAGGTGTTCATCAGGTGTTTAATAATTTTGCGTAATAAACCTCAATATTAATGTAATTGTACTATGAAAGATAAGATTTATTAATAATATAATAATTTGATTCATTTTGTCATTTTAAATTATGTTTTCTTGATATTATACACCAATGTTATTTTGTAAATCTGGACAATTCAAGATTTCTGATTTTATAATCTAAATTGTTTTCAAATTTAATAATTCAAACAAAATGTATTTTGAAAGAAAAAAATTTGTGAGAAACACATGAGATAAAAAAAAAAGTAATAGTCAAATAAACCCTCGTCTCAAGAATGATCAGTAGACCCTCGTTGTTTATTCAATTTCTCATACGGGGCAAAGTGAAGAACGTATGAATGGTGTTGGTAATCAATAGACCACTGGTGTTGCTTACCAACTTCATCCAATAATTTCGCCCACATACATACAACCACGAAGAACATGAATATTATAAAAGATGTCTGATTCTGTGTTTTCAAATGATTTTGATTTCAATAACAATTTCTCTCTCCTCTCTTTTGTTCAAACTAATCTTTATTTTAGGTGTATTTTTATATAGGCTTAAATGCACTTTTAGCCCTCTATGTTTGCCTCTGTAGCAATTTTGGCCTCCTATTAAAAAATTATTTTCCAGCCCCCCAACTTTACCCCCTTTTGCAATTCAATAGCCCCCCCTCCTATTTTGACCCAATCAAAGTTCACTGTGTAATTTAAAATTAAAAAAAAACAAAAAAACAAAAAAAAATAATTATTAGCCTTGTGATTAAAAATCAGTGGTCAAGATTAAAAGTCCTCACATGCTCTCTCTCTTAACTAATTTCCCCTCCTCCATTCATTACTACTTCATTTTCTCTTTCTTTCTCCAAATGAAGAACAACACCAGCAACTTTTGAAACGTTGTGGAGAATAAAATTGGGTTATTCATATATGAACGAAACGCTTTACGATGTTGATTGTGTAGAGAGAATTTTATTTTATATCACTTTTTGAATAGATTTGAAGCAAGAAACTCCACTGCCAATGTAGTGACGGTTGTAGAAGTAATCGAAGAAGGAGAAGCAGCCGAATCGAGATATCCGGCGATGATGCTCACTGCAAAACTCATTGACGGTTATCTCTCTGAAATAGCTTCAATGATTTCAAGCTTCAATGATTTTAGCGTAATACATTACACAAGTTTCAATGACTTCAGGATTCAGTTCTGCGTCTTTCACCGCAAGAATCAATCGTTTAAATAGAGGTACACGGAGAAGCTCCAGTACCGGCGTTGTTTCTTCTTCCGGCAACATCAATTCTATTCCAAAGAATCTGTTTAGATGCAGATGCTGCAACTTCACAATCAGAGCAATTTTTTCGGCAACCAGAGTTATGGAAAACAACCACGCCGGAGATATACTCTGTGATTAACGTTGTTGGAAACTGGAAATAGAGGATTGAATAAAAGTTCCAAATCGTATGATGGTTGTGGTTGTCATCATGCTTTCAGAAAAATTGCAGCCAATGGTGGTGGTGGTGGATGATTTGACTTAGAAACTGGAAATTTGCAATTGTTTTGTGGGGGTGAAGATAAGAGAAGAAGAAATGGGTTTTATTAGACCGAAGGAACACAATAACACTTATATTGAATCTTTTAATCTTGACCACTGATTTAATCCTAAGGCTATTAATTATTCTTATCATTCTTTTCCATTTAAATTTAATTCAATAATAGCCTTTGACCAGGTCAAAATAGGAGGGGGCTACTGAGTTGCAAAAGAGGGTAAAGTTGGGGGACTGAAAAGTGGTTTTTTTTAATAAGGGGCCAAAATTACTACGAAGTCAAACATAGGGGGTCTAAAATGCATTTCAGCCTTTTATATAATGTGTCTACACAATGTCAATTTTTTTTTAATGTTCAAATATCACTATCCACTTAAATATCCCATCCCTGGTACGGGATATAGGCTATAACACACCATACAAGCCATTTTATATAATGTGTATACACAATGTCAATTTTTTTTTTAATGTTCAAATATCACTATCCACTTAAATATCCCATCCCAGGTACGGGATATAGGCTATAACACACCATACAAGCCATCAATTGGCTTCACTACATGAACAAGAGAGTTCCACACCCATACTTGATAGAAGGGGCTTGTTAACGAGTGTTCTCAGAGTACTCTTTAAGTATCTCTAATGAAGAAATTATTCTTTAAAAAAAATTAAAGACTTCAATTTCTAATATAATAAATGCACAAACTTTCATAAAACTTTACCACTTTATGTGTTTAAAGAGTGTCCCAGAAGCACTCCTTAACATTTTCCCGGCTAGAAAGGATTCTCACTATAAAGCTTAAATGATTTTAAAAATAAATAGTATACATTAATTTCTTCTTTGTGTGTTTTTAGCATTACCGGTTGAAAGTGTTCGAATTCTGTAAGTAGACCTCAAATGGTAAAAAAAACTTCAAAATATTTGATATATTGATGTGAGAGTCTGAATATGCAATTTCTAACTTCTTGATGTATGTCTGAATTTATTGCTTATCACTGAATTCTTTAAAACAAAACCTAAAAAACGTCCAATACCAAAAGAATCTTAACCAATCAAATAAAATTGGTTTAGATTTTGGTGGGGAGAAAAAATCTTAACCATTTGTAAAAAAAAAAAAAAAATCTTAACCAATCAAGTAAAATTGGTTTGAGTTGACTATTTTCGCAATATTTTCTCACGAAACTCCATCAAACCAAATTGATGAAAAATGGGTTGATTTGGTTCAGTTCAATTATATTGACATTTTTTTAAATGAAAAATAATATATGATGATTGAAAAACATAAGATATTTTTAAGATCAGGCTTCTGACATAATGTGAAAGAAATAAATAACCATAAAATATAGTAGTTTGATTCAAATTTAGGTGGTCAATTTTGAATGACTTAAAATCCATATAGGTTGAATTTAATTAGATTAATTTAGACCCAATTTGACAGAAGAAAATGGAACCAATATACTTGATTGAGATTTAATATTTAGGTTCTTATGTCTCTAATCGAGAGTAAGGATCCTCACTATTTATCAAAATAAATTGAGTATGCAATTTGAAGAGAGATGGACACAAAAAATAGAGAATGAGTTATGTCATTGAGTTAATTCCTCTTTCCATTTATTCTCTCAATTACTATAGTTTTTAAATGTTTTAGGATAAAAAAGATTTGGACTTGTTTAATGTCACATTTTTGCATTTATATTTTCAAAACTATAGTAATTGAACAAATGAAGATGATAAAAAATAAAGAAGATCTTAACTCCATTAAATATGTTTCACCATCGTTAATTATTTTATTTTTTAAAAAAATTATTAATTATTTTATATTTTTTAATTTTTTTTGTATCTGAAGAAATTGAGAGAATCATGCACGGAAAGATCCTAACTCCCTATCCCAACTTCAACTTACCGATTGTGCCGACATATGGCTAATTAATTAAATTATTAATGTAGCATCAAAATTGATGCCAATTGCCCTTACATTAAGGCCTTTGTTTACAATCTAGATGTTCTCCCCAATAAAATATTAGTAATTTATTTGCAAGGGGCGGTTGCTACTTCTCGATATTAAACGTTACTCACTTCCTTTCAAAATGAATTTCACTTTAACCAAAAAAAGTATTTTAAAATGAATGTCATTTTACATTTTCAATACAACTTTAATTTTTTTCTTCCAACTTTACTCTCTCCAACTTTTATCTCACGCAATTTTCAATGCAACTTTAAGTTTGTCTTTTTCTTATAAAGTAAGGGCAGTTTAGTAAAAGTGTTATGTCTAATGATTATTTCATTTCATTCTTTAACATGTGTGCAATTGGCTAAAACGACACTCGTTTTAAAACGGAATGAGTATTTTCTTTGGTGCCGATATTAAACGTTTAACAAAACTTCAAAGGTTTTATCAATTGGTAAAAAAATATGAGTTAAATATGTTTTTGATACTTATAAATATATCAATTTTTTTTTTTAGTTTTATTAAAAAAATTCTTTGACTTTTAGTCCTTTAAAAGTTTTCTATCTTCACTTTTGATCAATTTTGCATAAGTTATTATTAAAATTTTTCAACAAATCATAAATAAAATCCATTATATTTTTTGGTTAATTATTAAAAACCATATATAATTATTTTTTATTTTAGTATCAAAATATTTTTTTATGTAATTTTAATTAAAATTATGAAAACCATAT
>Ga0315914_1000164_pt1 | contig 65190 bp, 42 predicted proteins | sample MpolenodulesMG_FD_203920 | JGI IMG/M metagenome (GOLD analysis project Ga0315914, IMG submission 203920) | Medicago polymorpha root nodule microbial communities from Los Angeles, California, United States - elongated nodules | ecosystem: Host-associated > Plants > Roots > Nodule | place: USA...
TTATGTAGTCTAAAAATAGAATCTTTATATAAATATTAATAATATAGAACATGAAGAAGTAAATGTTCAGTCAATTTTTATTCAAGTATTTTAAATTAAATATGGAAGACTATATCTTACATAAAAATGTTATTTAAGTTTATAAACGTCAAGACAAGTGTCTACTATTTTTTCTTAAAATAATAATAATAATAATAATAAAGATATTAGAGTGTAATTAAGATAAAGAGAATTAAGAGATATAAAACATAATGCCTCCAAAGAAAGATATAGAGAAGGGTAAAGGATAAGATTCAAGTTACACATATGTAGGTGTTTGCTTAGGAAAACACTAAATGAACTTATATGGTCAAATTTAAAATTTATTGCAAATAAATTTTAAGACAACCAAGAAAATGTTCTGAAAATCTAAACGAAGATAAAATAATACGATTGTATCAAGAATTATATAGAAAAAACGATAAGAATATCCCCCGATGTCAAGGGAATTGGACGTATAAAGATTCAAAAAAGAATTTCTCTAATTCAAGTCATAATCTATATGGGACTTCCAAAGTGATTAATAGAGGGTAAGCCTTGAAGAATCGAAGAATTAATTACAGACAAATGTGCAAAAAAAATTAAATGTGTGGACCGAAAAATTCAATAAAAATAAATGTATACCATTAAACACAATCTCTATATCGTCAAGATAAACTTAAATCTATATATGCATGTGTGTCACCTCTAAAAAAAAACTATCTATAAACTAAATCTAAGTAATTCTTAAGCTTGGATTATTATGTTTATATCACCTCTATAAAAATATGCTATGAAAGAGGGAAGAACCTTTTATAGAGGTGATGTTTAAGGCCAAGAAAAAAAATGTAGAAGATAGTTTAGATGCATAATACCCACTTTAGCGGTAGGCCTACGCAGTAATTCGAGGAGCTTCTTTAAGTTACATTTGTTTTCTTGCTCTTTTTTTATCTTTTCCTACTATCATGTTTTGCTTTTTACTTTCATGCTATTTTATTTTACGATTTTGACTTTGATTTCTAATACAAATGAATAGCACATCATCAATGTCAAAAGTAATTTTTTATCTACTCCATATATTCTATATTCACTTGATGTGAGATTTTTTTTTTAATATAGTCATTTTTTTTAAATCAAGGAATAATTCAAAAGATCTATCAAATTTATTATTGTCAATAAATAAAAAATTATCAAACCCGTGCAACACACGGGTTATATACCTAGTAATTATAATAAAAGATTAAAGAAAAAAGAAGTAAAGACTAGTAATAGTTTGACAGTGTTGACGAGGCGTATATAACATAGTATTCAGCGCAACATATGTATTAAAAATTGTCCCACATCGTTTAGTTTAACAACATTAGGAAGGAGGAATTCTGTAAGGGTGTGTTTGGGTTGAGAGAAAAGTTGTAAAGAGAGAAATATGTAAGAGAGAATGTGAAAAGAGAGAAATAGATAATAAATAGAGTAGATTTGATGTATGGTTTGGTTTAGGAGAAAGATAAGAGAAATAGAAGAGACAGAAGTGTCCTTAAGCCTTTGTTTGGTTGAAGAGAAATAGGTGAGAGAGAAGTTGAGAAGAGAGAAATACAAGAGATAGTCTATTTCTCTTGTTTGGATAGGAGAGAAGTTGGGAAGAGAGACACAAAATTAGTGGGACCCACCACTTTTTTCAGTCTCCCCTGTTCAGCGAAGAAAGTGAGAAGAAAGGGCCTTTTAGGTCTGAGGGAAGCAATGGTTCGAATCAAATGGCTTAATGAGAGGCATTTATTCGAATCAAAGTGTAGGTTTTAGGAAATGAATAATGCCAACTTGCTTCTATCCTTTCCACTAACTTTCTAAAAACTATTTTATATGGAGTGAGTGATCTAGAACAAATACAAAAACTTACTAAGGACGAACGTGTGTTGTACAAAAACTTACTAAAGACACCTGTCAAAAACAAAACTATAAAGATAAAACCAAAAGACAAAATATCTTCTAAAAAGTTACTAAAGCTCAGTTTTTTATATTTTTAGGATACCTCTTGTAAAAGGTAAGTACTAGACAAAACAACATGTAAGTACTAGACAAAACAACACAAAGTATACCAGCATAACACAAGACATAACATAGCATAACAAACTTTTATTGTACTTAACAATTTTTTTATCTTATACAAGTTGTATTTGGGAGAAGTTGTGAAAATTGTGAAAAATTACCAAAGATTTTTATTTTTATCTTGTCTCTTTGTCTTCAAGTAAAATTACCATCCCATCCTTACCTCCAAATTGGAAACCTACGCCAACTTATAATGCATTTTGCTTCTCCCACAAGATTAACCCAATTCATAATTTGTTTTTTTTCAGACGCATTTTTTCTCATTTGTATTACCACAAACAAAAATTAATATTAATGAATAAAATAAATAATTAAAAATTAATAATAAGAAACTTTTTTGAAACTCTCTCATCACTGTTAAATCCCTTAAACACTAGAACCTTCGTTTCACTCTTCAAAAAAATTAGGGTTTTTCGATTTGGGGTTTAGATTCATAAACCCTAATCATCTTCTTCCCCAAATGGTTCGCTCCGATGGCGTCAAGCTTCTTCTTCGCTCTCTCTCCCCTAATCTCCTCCGCAACAAATCCGTATACTCTCTTTCTCTCTCTCTCGATTACGCTTTTTGAGAAATTTTGGTGGAAAGATCGTTTTTTTGATTGATTTTTTGGTGGTGTTGGTGAATTTCAGGTATATGAAGGAGTGTTACAAAGGGGATATAGAACATTGAATTCAGGATTATGCAATCGTTCTTCCAAAGTTACTGGAAATTATTTTCACAATGGTATGTGATGAAATAGGCGTAAAAATCTGTTTTTTCCCCTGTTGGTTTGATTGATTTGGCTATTTTCACATTGGATTGAGAGGGTGTTTGTTGTAGTTTTTATTTTTGTGTAAAAATCACTTTTTTAAACAAAATAATCACTTTTAGAAGTTTAGAAATTGATGGAATAGAGTAAAATTTGTTTTTTTTTTCCTCTGATTTAATTGACTTGATTGTTATTGGTGTAATTCTAGTTTGTATTTAAATGATGAATTGAATTGAGAGAGTGTTTGTTACAGTTTTTTTTAGATAAAATAATCACTTTTCATTTTTCACTTTGTTATATGATTTTTAAAACTAATCTAGAGTCTGTTTCAAATGAGAAGCTATATGTTGAGTAGCTTCTCTATAAAATCACTTTTTATACTTGATTTTTTTTTAAAGTAATTTTCATTATGGCAAACAAACACAAAACAACTTCTCCTTTTTAAAAAAATCTCTAAATTATTGAATATCTGTAAAAAAAGACCCTTAGTTATGAAAAAAAGACATGGACCCGACACGGACACTGGCATGTTGACACCGATAATAATTTGGGAAAATGACATAATTCAATATAATCACATGTGTTAGTGACGTGTGGGTGACTCGGTGTCAGACACTTACACGTGTTGGACACCGAACATGCCTTCGGTCAGAAATGTCGGTGCTTCAGAGTTCCTGAGTCTTTTGTTTCACTATATAAAACATAAATTAGATTGATATTGTACTCTTCTGCTAATGTTGCTAATATTTTCACACCTTGTACTGATTGCAGTTGGAGATAGTGTTAAATTGAAGAACTGGGTGCTATTGGGAGCAGCAAATACTTATTTAGGGGCAACTAGATCCATTCATGGATCAGGTATAAATAAATTTTGTTGTTAATTTATGCTTCCATTTTGTTCTTGATTTTGTTACATAAAACTTGCATTGTCCATTTTTATTTTGATTTGGCGACAAAGCAGATTGTTTCGTCATATTTAATTATTGGTCTTTATCATCTATGAATTTATGTATCAGCGTATGCGTATTTGTTTATTGTCCATTACATGTCACTGACTTTTTTTGTCCCCTTGACGCATTTTCAGCACCATTGGCAAAGGACTTTTATGATGTTCTTGGAGTCAGTAAGAATGCAAGTTCTTCTGAAATAAAGAAAGCATACTATGGGGTATGTTTTGCTTAACCAGTGCCAATATACATCTATTCTTAGGTCAAATATTTTTTAGGGGCACGCACCAGACTGATTTCCTTGTAAAACTTTGCATTTTCTTATGCATTTCCTTGTTAAAAACTTAAAATTGATCACATTGCATACTTCGTTTTTAATTTAATTACTTCATATTTTCATATGCTGGGAAAACATTTAGTTTTTTAGTTTGTGATACTTGTGTTATTTTCCAAGTGGCTGTCTGAAAATAATAGTCTAAATTGCACGAGGAAGTGTTTTATATCATGTTGCTCTCATAAAATTGAACCATGTTTTCTATTTGCATTAAAAATCTGCACTTGAGACCATTTTTACAGCTCTCTTAGCCAGAATATAAGTTCTCTTGTATTATTATTTTAATGTTTGCATTTCACATGTGTTTTGTGCCTAAAAATTGCGAATATATCAGTTACCTCAAATTTTTCCTTCCTTCTTTCTTTTTTTTCTCTCTTTCTTTCTTTTTTTCTTTCTTTCTTCACATATGGTCTTCAAACATATTTGACAAGCATAAGTTATTTGCACGAAATAATTCTGTATTTTTCTTCTAATAGTCTTTTTTTATGTTCTTCAGCTTGCAAAAAAGTTACATCCTGACACAAACAAAGATGATCCTGAAGCTGAAAAGAAATTTCAAGAAGTTTCAAGGGCATATGAGGTGTGCCCTTAATGCTCTTGTTCTTGATACTATTTAGTGGTTTATTTTAAATTATTGTATGATTTGCGAACTGACTTTTGGTCTCTTGGCCTTTCTTCCCCATTCTTTATGTAATTGCATTGTAGGTTTTGAAGGACGAGGAAAAGCGTCAAGAGTATGATCAGGTTTCATTTCTTTCCAGTAATTTTCTCTTTGGTCAATTCGTTGATCATTTTATCTTGTTATATGTGTTAGGCCTACTATTATTAGTAAACATTATTAGGCAGTTATTATTTTATTAGGCAGCAATTATTATATTAATGTGCAACAGTTACGTATAAGGAGGCAGTTATGTTTCTAGGCAGTTATACTAGATAAATAGGAAATCTGAAGGACACCCATTGTAATTATTTAATTAATTTGTATTTTGATACCAGTTACTATCACTATGTTGAGATAAATAGAAGGATATATAATTTATTTTATGCATGAGACTGTAATTTGTAGATTAATAGTAAGAAATAAGCACATAGTTGGATAACAACGAAAATAAGAACATAAGTAAAGGAAATTTGTTTATGGAGATTGGGAACTGAACCTAAATTTTTTAGAGAGATTTGAGAGAAAAAAGTAGGGAATGGATTGGGGATGAATGGTACATTTCTTTTAAGTCTATTGCTATTATTATCTTATTTTTATGTTTAACCGGTTTCATCTAAATTAGTTCCACATGGATATGTAGGTTGGCCATGAAGGTTTTGTAAACCGAGAAAATGGTTCTGGAGATGGTGGCTTTGGTCCCTTTGGAGATGGTGGCTTTCCCTTTAATCCTGTAATAACTTGCCGGTCTCTTCAACTTTTTTATTAATCTTGTCTTTTAGTAGATTTCTTTCCTTTTTATTAGGCCAGTCTGCATTGTAGTATAAATTTCATCAGGATTTCTTTTATAGCAATAATAAATAGTCATTCTAGTTTAACGTTTCATTGTTAAATGCTTACAAGCACTAACTATCCAACTGCATCAGGCAAAAGACAGAATGATCAATTGAGTTTTAAAAAAAGTTGTGCAAATATCCATGTTTAAGACTCAACCATTTGTACAAACATCTTTTTTTTCCCCAGTAAAAGGCATATTAATTTATATTGTGTTTGGTTATGCATCTGTTCTTTTCATGTTATAGTAGAAACTTTGTAAATTATTTCTATCAATTATTATAATTGTCCCTTGAGTTATACATTCCATTGAAGACTAGTATGTATATGTATGTTACTTCTCTAATTAATCTCTCAACTGCGATCAGGATATTATCCATGACATCTTTAATCGGAACATTGGCGGACAGGATGTCAAGGTTCGTTTTTATTTCTAATTGGACTGGACATCTTTCAGTATGTTAAGGATTTGTTTGAGGCGATAAATCTAAATCTATTTTTCAGACTTTTGTTGAACTTTCCTTTATGGAAGCTGTCCGTGGATGCGCCAAAACCATTACATTTCAAACAGATATGATTTGCAACACTTGTGGTATGCTCATATCTTATTATCATCTATATTCTATGAATTAAGGTGTCACCACCATATTCAGTTCCGTTTGTAAGAACTATGCGCCTTGAAGATCACAAATTCTCTCTTTGGCTGAACAATTGCAGGTGGGAGTGGGGTTCCTCCTGGTACAAGACCTGAAACCTGTAAGCGTTGTAAAGGGTCAGGAGTGGTCAGTATTGTCTTTGCCTTGAAATTAAAATTTAACCTTCTTTAACAATGTTAATGTTTGTTTTTATTTTAACTTTTTTGTTAATTTGATGGCTATGTTATATATATCCGGCAGACATCTGTACAAGCTGGCATATTTAGGATGGAGACTACATGTGGTGCATGTAAGGGATCTGGCAAAATTGTCAAGGTATGGTGTGCAAATCAATTGTTTTCTGGTAAATTCTATTTAGTCTTAGGAGAGTTGAGAGATGAGATTGATTAAAATTTAGAGATACGGCGACAAGTTTGAAAACACATTGTTTCAACCAATATATAAGTAAAATAGAGTTTATGGAATGCAACTTAGCAAGAACAAACAGATTCTTATGTAAGGTGAAAATTGGTGAACATACAATACCACAAATTACCGCAAATCACATGTTTTTAAGTATCTTAGATCCATTATGCCAAATGACAGTGATAGAGGGGGATTTCAACTATAGTATTGATTCTATGGAGGATTGTTTTAATGGTAATATGTGACAGGAAAATATCACTCAAGTTTATAAGAAACTTTTATTGCACAAATGTAAGGCTTGCGTTGTTGTATGGAACTGAATGTTGGACAGTAGAAAGACAGCAGGGAAGTGAACTGAGTATCCCTGAAATCATAATAATAGATAATTATAGGTTCAACTTGAAGCATATTGATATGGCTATACCTGGTCTTTCGTACCAATAGCTAATACACTGTACAAATATACACTGTACAAATATTATTAATTTTTTTTTCTGGTTTAAAACAGAGTTTCTGCAAGTCATGCAAGGGTGCAAAGGTTAACAGAGCAACCAAGTCAGTCAAATTGGATATTATGGCTGGTAATCATTATAATTTTTTTAGAATTTTAATATGCTTTGCTATTATGTGACATATGGTTTAAAATGTGAGAACATCAACTCATAGACCAATTTCCCATACAATTTCCTTTGCATTGTGCTCACTGGTCTCACAGTCTCTCTATCTACTGATGTAGATAATAATTTCTTATTTAGATACTTCTTACCCACTAATGTGAACCAATCTGCCTTCTTTTTTAATTTATTTAAATATTTAAAAAAAATTATATAGTCAATTTTTTTGTTCAAAAAAGAAAAGACTATAATAGTAACGCCACTAACTATAAGATCCTGCTTTCAGACTAAATAAAATTTGTTTGGTATTAGTTTTAATACGACGATGAGAACAAGCAGTAACAGAAATGAGCTAGAAATTTCTAATTTTATCAACAAAAAAAAAAAAAAGGAGCTAGAAAATTTCTAGTATATTGTGCTTCAGAATTCTGATTTTTGAATAATTTGACTCCATCAATTATGGTGCCAAACAAGACAATTATTAATATTTGCCTTTTCTTATTGCTCATGCATTGTGTTCAATTAGGATTTATGACTTTTGGAAAAAGTTCACTGGTTTACATGTTTAAGTTTGCATTTACATTTATATTTACATTTACATTTATGTTAACATATATTTATACATTTGAAGGGATTGACAACAATGAAACCATTAAGGTTTACAGAAGTGGTGGTGCAGATCCCGAAGGAGATCGACCTGGTGATCTTTATGTTACTATCAAGGTAAAAAAATTAATCTCTTCATAGTTGAGGTCATTTCCCTTTTTCTTTTGTATCTCATCACAACCCCAGTCATTTTTCGTCCTTTATCTTCTTGCAGGTCAGGGAAGATCCTGTCTTCCGTAGAGAAGGATCGGATATTCATGTAGATACTGTTTTAAGCATCACTCAGGTAATGTTCCTTAATGAAGAAATTATTGATACCTTAGCTTGTGTGGGGACTAATTTTCATGATTGTTTTTGTTTCAACTTTCTTTTTTCTTTTTTGGGGACCTTGAACGCGAAACAACTGAATCACCTAATGCTTAACCATGAGGGTGTAACCGTGGGCCATGGTTGTCAAAATCGAGATCTCACCCAAGATCATTTGGGTATAGAAAAATCGTAAATCATGAGATTGTAACAAGGATCGTAAGATCCTTTTAGAAAAGAGACCATTATATTATAATTAAGAAAAATAATTAATATTGCTGTGATTAAATTAAATAGTACTATGTTAAATAAATAACTAATTAACTATTTAAATAATTGTCATTAAAAAAAATGATTTAAATGATTTTGTTAGCAAACAAGTTTTAAAATATATATGAAGTAATATATTACATATAAAATTTATTAAGGCTAAAAACAATGAAAGGCACTGATGGTTACTTACGGAAATAAAGAAGTTCGCGAACTTTTTGAAACTGAAATTCATAAACATTACTGAAAATGGTTTTTTTTTATATATTTTAGAATGGATTTAGTATCAAACTTTTCTTGTCAGGTTTTCATCTTAATTTGCTAGGCATAATGTAATTTCAAGGAAGATATTTGACCAAATAAACTTGTCATTTTTTTTTTCTTAATATTAGAATTATACGAAAATAAATCCAAAAAATATAAACTTACCAATTATAACAGTTTTATCATTTTTGGGGCTGGTTTATTTGAGTCATTGGTTACAAAATACATTTCTTGTTATATCCATTGTCGATTTGAGGTACCAAATAGAAGAATTGAATGATGTTACAATGCTACCTTCACCACTCTTCCCTTAAATAATTCCACAATATGTATCATTGACCAACATGCTCATTTGTACTTCAGGATTTAAATCTTATAAATTAGAGCTGGTGAAATCAAAGTAGCTCTGCCAGTTATCAATCTTCACTTATGACAAATGAAAATTTGTGAATTTGAGAGTTTGGTAGTATAAGCGAAGGAACTCAGAATCAGTTTAGTTAGGCTTAGTTAGTTTAGAGCTAGCTAGTTGAGGGATGCCAGCTGTATACAGCTGGCACTTGACTGCTGTTAAGTGACTGACATCTGTCAGTCATCCATAGATCAATCTGCTATAGCAGTTAACTCATCAAACTACTATATATGCTTGTTTGTTACTAAATCTGTTTAACCAATGAAAAACAGTTTTCAGATAAAAAGTTAGTTAAGAAATTCTCTATGAATTCTCTCTGAAATTTACAGGTAATTTCATATATCCTGAAAGGCTTGTTGTTTATGGACATTTAATAGGATTTGAGGCCAATCATCAATTTGTCTGCTTTTGGCAGATGTATTTGTTCTTATTTATTTTGATGTGTAGTGGTTGGTACTGGATGCTCCATGTTCATACACATTTTGTATCTCAAATATGTCTTCAGTTGTCTGTGTTGCCTTATGGTACTCCTAGACATCACTTAAAATAATCTATATTTTCTGTCTTTTTTCAGGCCATTTTGGGCGGAACCATTCAGGTTCCAACTCTTACTGGGGATGTTGTTCTCAAGGTTTGTGGTGTTATTGCAGTATAAATTTTACCACATTTTGGTCTTAGTAACCGATGAAAGTTTAAATCGGGTGTCTTGTTTCGCAGGTGCGTCCTGGAACACAACACGGTCAGAAGGTGGTTCTGAAACAGAAAGGTGAGCAAGTTGATATTGTTTATGGATGATAATTTGGGAGACATTTTGAAGGAGTTTAGTTTGAGATCATCTTTTTACTATCATTAACTTGTTTGTCATCCTCTTAACAGGGATCAAGACCAAAAAGTATAACTCATTAGGCAATCAATACGTTCATTTTAACGTCAGCATCCCAGTGTAAGTGTTAGATTTGATGTCATTATTCTATGTTGTTTACACAACTATAAAAACAGTATTTACCAAAGCATGGAAGCCCTTTGAACCGACAAAAACCCGTTGGGAAATCGTCCCTTCTGACAGAAAGGAACTAATTGAAAACCATTTTTGGAGGAAGAGTGCCTAGGAAATTGCTTCCGATAGAAAAGAACGAAGTAAAGCATTCTGTCAGTATTCATATTTTGAAAGAAGAAAAAAAACATTCATATTTTGAAAGAAAAAAAAACATTCATAATTTCCAACCGTGTTGTTGTTGGTTCAAAAGGTCTTCTGCGCGCCTATTTAATGTTGTGCATTCTGATGGACAAACCCTTCGGAAACGAAAAATGATTTCCTACAGTCTTGAACATCGGTTAAGGATTCTTAAGTTTCATTAACCGGCAAGGAAATGCCCATCGGAACGTGTAAAAGTTTCGACGGGTCTGGGCTGTTGATACATATGCGCAGAAAATAGTTGTTTTTCTTGTAGTACTCGCATGTATGATACTTCTGTATGCTTGATATTTAAATGTCTGTTTCTCTATATCGTTCCAGAAACCTGACAGATAGACAGCGGGAATTGATTGAAGAGTTTCAGAAAGAAGAGCAATATGAATCTTCCGATAAAGGAAAAGCTGCTTCGGCTTCTGGTTGAAAACATATGTGGAGTATGCAGTTGGCAATCAATCACAATCAATTTGTGGTCAATCAGGCAACAAGACGCCGCCTGCTATTGAAGTTTTGTAGAAGTATTAAATTTTTTTTTTCTTTTCATTTTTGCCCCTCCACTTTTGAGTATATGTAATATTATCTCGTCATAAGAGATACTCACTAATTCTCAATTAATTTATAAGGTTAGAAAACAGTCCTTCATGCACCTGTTGCAGTATCCTAGTCTGTGTTGTATATAATATTCATTAACATAAGGGGGTGCAAGTCATGAATTGACATTCTTTTTGCTTTTATCATAAGTGGAGGAACCTTGATAAATTATATTGGAGCATGAATGCATGATGGACAAACTAGTTGACAATTTCTGCATCAATACAGAAAGATCATATATTTATATTTTCTTGAACAGTATAATGATGAATATTTGGATCAGTGTAGTTACTGTAACACGTGAAGGGAAAAAAATTGGCATTTTGATTTGAATTTTCACTTTTGCCATTTTTCTTATTAACATTTGACACTGAAATTTGTTTCTAAATTGTTATTCAACTAATTGAAAGTTATCACCTCGAAAATTTTTTTTAGCATAACTGAGTTATGAAAGGTTAAGATGCATGTATCTAACCAACAAAGTACAAACCACTCTAGAAACTGATGAGTTTACACAACTATGTAATAGAGCAGTCAATGATTTATTACATTTAAATTATTAACTATGATTGTATATTCAATTGTTATACACCATTAGTCCATCATTAAGTCGGTTTCAATGAAATTACACAGATCATTTTAGCATTGTTTCAAGGTCATTTTTGGATGATAGATGTGGTTGTGTGGAGAGGGTATCAAAGATGGTAAGTAAGTTAAATTTTGGATGTTGGTCATTCATAAACTTGGGGATGGTGTCTTGTTAAATATAGAACACCTCAAGACTCAAACATTACTTATAAAAATATTTACATTTACCTTCCTCTGATAACCCCGTTAGACAAAGTTCGAATCCAAAACCTCTTTGAATAACACGTAGAATTTGACTTCGAAACCTTCAAATTCAAGACATGTTTTTACCACTAGATAACACTATTGAAATTAACTTAGCACTTGCTTGGTTGTGCGTCCGATATCCAATTATCATGTTTCGAGGCAGTTTTCACCACAATGTCTAGAAGCTACACATTCAAGCTTCTCATCTAATGTGCGGCCACGTCCAACCAAACGCGAGAAGAAACACGTACTTAGTGGTCGACTGGTCGCTTTGTTATTGTGATAAAAACACACACGTATATCACCATATATGACAAATATTGATCGAATCGTAAAGTAAATTTTTTTTTTGACAGAATATTGGCATTTTTGCAAAATTATTTTCTTACGTTTTATTACTTCAGAACTATTGAAAACTGAGAACAATCAGCAAAACCTAAAACACAAACTGAAACATAATCCCAAGATTACATAAGTCTCGTCTTGTGTAACATTATTTTTAGAAGCACTACATAAATTACGCCTAAAATAAAAACTTATTTCTAATGGCATTCCAACTTCACTTCATCACATGATTTCACCTGCATAGAGAGAGATAAAAGAAAATTAATCCTACTTTCACTTGCTAATAATTACAAATGTTACACATTTAAGTTAGTAAACTTCTTTGTTTCCCACACAAATCACAATTTAGTGTTAAGATTTAAAAGAACCATTTTCCAAAGTAAAACAAGAAACAAATAGAAGAGAGGGAGAGAGAGAAAGGCACACACAAGGATCAAAGCTTGTGGCACACTTGTCTGGAAGTTGAGAGGCCATGTTACGATCAACACCAGAAATTGGAGGGCCATTAACAAGAACACACAAACATGGTTGGCCTAAAGCCCTAAGGGCATTACAACAAGTATCATTGGGTGGAATTGGACTAAAAGGAGCAACTGCTCCCCTACAAGGAATGAGTTGCACAAGTGATGAGAAAAATGTGCTTGAACAAGGACTGCTTTGAACTTGTGACACCAATGTTACCATGATTAGAAAAAACCCTAGTAAGGACATAGTCTTATAGCTTATAAAAAACTTCATCTTGATTAATTTGAAGTGTTTTGTGTTTTCCAATGAACACCTTTTTTGCTATAATACTTATGCTTGTAGAGTTACTATGGTTTTTGTATTTATATATACATGTGCTTATGCTCATGTCATAAGGTATGGATACCATGTTCTAACAAAAAGGGTCATTCTGATTATGCTTATTTTCATCAGAGAGGTCACCATCAATGCGATTGGTACACTATGGTCACAGTTAGAAGATTCGAAGTTCATGATTTCTCCTAATATTTGTGAAGTTTTTATTTAAACAAAATATTGTAATACATTTGTTTAGAGGAACATATTGTAATAAAATATTTGATTATTTATGATCTCATAGGTTTTTTTAAATCAGATTTGTACAATCTGAGTTGAGTCAATTTAATTTCAAGGAGATAGTTTTTTCATATCATTAGCTAATGTAAATAGGAATGTATGTGTGGGCACAACGATAAATGATTTGAATTTATTTTCACACTAATGGAAAGAAAAAAGTAGTAGAAAAAGAATGATTTTTTTTATTGAAATAATTAAATAATAATATGTATATTTGTGTGTTTCTAAGAACATGATCGGCTAAAAAACAAAGGACATGACAACTCTAGTTGTACATTGTTTGATTGTAAAATTGCTTTAAGACTGGACAAATTAGGGAGAAGAGACATGACAAAAACTAAAAATGTTGTCCTTATTAAACTACATCACATTGTCTCTTATTAAACTACATCACCGTTTACAACCTTTTGTCAAAAGTACATGGAACATGACAAACACTGAAATTCTTGTCCCCTCACTAAACTACATCACAACTTTTTGTCTAAGTACAAGTTGTCTAAAATACCAAAATAGTTTTTTCTCCACCAAATATAGGAGAAAAAATTATTCAAAGTACTTACATTTTAACATGTCAAACGTGTTGTGTTGTGTTACCTTGTAATGTCTTGTTTTGTCTTGTGATGTTCCGTCAAATACTTACCTTTTAACAGATCAAATACATCCTAAACGATTTAGATTTGTGATTGTGACCATGCAAAAATTATTCTAATGTAAGACATATTCAACACTCAACCTTGTATGTAACATGGTATAAAATTAGAATACTTATTGTATTTAGCAAACTTAAACATCATTTAGTAGATCAAAACATCAGTCTTTTTTAAATTAAAAATATTCCTTTTTTTAGGGGAAAAATATTCCATTTTATCGTGGCCATAAGACCAGAAAAAATATTAGAAAAATTGTAGAATTATTTATCTTGGACAATACCATTTATGTAATACGTGTGATTGCATGAGACAATCAAATCTTTTTAACTTGATCATATATTTTGATTTCAAATTCAGCTCTAAAAATATGGAAGATTGGTAGTAATAATGAACTTTTGAGGGAGAACATTGCCTATCTTCTAATGTAGTTGTATCTGGCTCGAGAACTTAACTTATGTAGTTGAACTAGATGATATATATCTAATTTTCTCCAAAAATGATTTATACTTTGTTTAATACTAGTATACTCATACTAGTAGTATTTTTTTATAAAGAATCTAATAATTAGACTTATATCCAATGAATGATAAGTAATGTTGAATCACACGACGATAGCTTCATTGGTTACAAAAGTAATCGATTTCAATGCCTAGTCATCGGTGTGGATGTAGCAAAGCAAACAATTGATATGCCAATGTAGTAAATGTCATACTGTCATTTTCTTTGTCTTTTTTTTTAATTTCTCTCAAATTCATGAAAGCTAGATGAAATATCGTGCTTAAGCCTCAACATGACATCAACCCAAGAATATATTCTCTTCGTTTCAAATTATAAATCGGTTTGATTATTTTTTACAAATTAAAAAATCAAGAGTCATTTTATAAAATTACTCTTCATTAATATTTTTTTTGATAAAACTCTTCATTAATATAGGAAAGTTAAATTAAAGAATTAAAAGAAGAGAGTAGTAAATAGTTAAGAGTATAATAAAAAAAACATTTTTTTTTGAAAAAATTAAATTAAAAAAAAAACATTAATGATCTATTTATATTGTAGAACGACTTATAATTTAAGATTTTTTTTCTTCTTAAACTGACTTATGATTTAGAACGGGAGGGAGTAGGCTCTTATCGACATTGATTGAGGTTTGATATTTGTATTTTGTACAAATAAACAAAATTATATAACAATAAATCCAGTTCATCGTTTATATAACACATACTCTTAATAATCTCAAATTTTGGAGAAATTTAAAGTTTTGAACTCGTAAATAAAAAATCATAATTGAGTCTAGTGAAAGTGATTGGTCTAAAATATTTAAGAGCATCGTAAACTCTAAGGTGGTGTAAGACTTAAATATTTTACATTATTATTGTTTAAGTATATAGGAAAGACGTAACACTAATGTATTTGCCTCTACTTTTCTATTCAACTTAGTTGTATTTGGAAAATGATGTCAATTTTGACATATCAATTATTTTTTTTTTTGCCAGTAAGATTAAAATAAGCTATTTATAGAGTACATAATTATTCCTATTGTAGTAGGGTGCAAATGGAGGTGGGCATTTTCGGAGCCACCCTTTTAAAACTGACCAAATTGGTATACTCGTGTGCCATTGGACAGGTTAGTTCTGATCAATAGGGTTGACGGGTCATTAAATAGGGTTTGGCGGATTATATCAGATCGATTCGGTGGTTATATTCAGCATGTCAGTAAAACGAACCGACCCATTGGTATTATACTATTAGTAAGTCATTTCAGTATCCAAATCTAAACCAACACACCAATTCAATATCATCTATCCACTGTCCAATATCCAAACAAACATTGAAACCGTAAATTCTCTCACTCTTGAACCTCACCTGAGTCACAACTTCTCCACTAGCCTCAATCCTCCTCTTAGCGCCTGCCCACCAGTACTCATCCTCCTCAGCAAGCATGTGAGTATCCAACCTGACCTTCTGATCGTCACTAGACACCATAGCACGAAAGATCCCCTCCATGCCCTTTTGATCGTCATAAGACTCTAAACATAAAGACATCATAATCAGAGCCAACACACTAGACTCCGAAAAAAAAACAATAACAGAGGTAGCTCCAAGCTATCCTTAAGCAACTCACCAAAGCAAGCAAATTTATTCCTGCACACTGTCTACCCATCCATACGGATAAGGAAGACGGTCAATCAAACGACCACTAGGGTTAGTTCATAATTCACAATTAAACATAACCAATGAAAATAAATGATACAATTAAATTCAATTGATTTAAACAACTCATCAACATCAATTTTCAACAAGTATATGAATATAGATATTCACTACACATTCCTACATATTCAAAGGTTCACCACATTTCACAAAGTATACAATCCAACAAGTATACAAATCAACCATGCAAATATTCACCGAGCACATAACAGTTATGACACTTGTCGATTATAAAATGCGCCTAACATGACTTCTATATGCATGTGGTACCGATCACCTCAAGGTCGTCACCTTAGATACATTCGTATCATACTCGTCGCCAATATGATACTAAGTATTCGTCGTCGCTAATATGGATATAAAATCCGGTCGTCGCTAATATGGATATACAATCCGACACCAACATCATGAATGCATGAACATAAGACTCAATCAATGCGTATGTTCAGCAACAGGTCGTCAACAATTATCAACAATTTTCAATACATGCATACACCATCAAAGTCGTCGCCAATTGCATGTAAGAATTCATCAACACAAATCATCATCATCGTAATTAATCAACTACAATCATTTTATAGAACATATGGTTCCAAAATCACATTTTTCACAAAATACGGCCAATTGACCACATCGCAACATTCATTCAATTAAACATGCAAACCTTATAGACTCATCCACATTCTATCATATTAACATGAATTCAAAGTCTCTTACAAGTTATTCGACCATAAGACATTAGTTTGGCAAAGTTCGTATAAGTTTATGAAAACTAGCATTTTCCGATAAATCCTCCAAAACCAAAGTAAACGAATTCCAACGCCTCAACCAAGTATACACACAAATCACATATAAGTGTAGTAGCGTGTACACATACGTTTCATAAGACAAAGCCAACAATTACCCAATTTCCTTAAGTTCGTATCGTTTCTTTCATTTTCTAAGTTATTCTACAACACCAATCAAACAAGTTTGAATGCCTCGATTAAGTATACACACAAGTCACATATGAGTGCAGTGGTGTATACATACACGTCTCATAGGCCAATTCACTTCAATCCCAAAGTTTCACAAAGTCTGTATCAAATACTTTTGCGGGAAAATGTAGCCTCAATTTGACAAATCATTAAGGCAAATGTTAACCAGAAGAGCTTATGATGAACAATTTGGGGTTCACATGAGGTGTTGCACACATATGATGAGTTTAGCAGTGATTGACGGTTTAAAAGATGTCACACCTCAATTTTAATAGTTTCAAATGTAGTTAGTTTTGTAAGATTTTTAACTCATTAGGCTGCAAAGTTCAAGGAGTGATTTGTTGGTATTAAATGCAAGAAATCAGTATGGCTTGATGTTTCAACTAGGTGGAACTCAACATATTTGATGTTAGATACATTTGAAAAGTTTCAAGTTGTCTTTGATCAGCTTAAAGATTAAGATGTTGCCTATAGGGATTTCTTTGGGGAAATTGATTCCTCTCGCACTAGACTTTATTGAGAAAATATTATGACTGTCATTAAATTTTTGAAATGATTTTTTAATGTTACGAAAGTGTATTTAGTCTCAAGACAACAAGTTTGGATAATATTTTTCCCTATTTTGGTAGAATTTTCACTGAACTTAAAAAATCAACCATATACCTCAATGGTTGTTTTGTTCAAGTGGGTAGAAAAATGTTGAAGTACAACAAATATTAGATAATATCAGCAAAATGAACCGATTTCTTTATAAGGTAACACTACTAACTATTCTTCTTAAGATTAAACAACCCTATTAATGTTGTTACATTGTTTGTTAATTCTTTATTGTTTGTGTTTGTGGGATGGGAGACTTTAAAAAATAAGATAAGATGACCATATGCTTGTTGTAGAGTTCAACATGGAGTTTTTAAGAGGTTATTTTTCAATTTTGATATCCATCTTTTTCTTTATAATGTTATGACCTCACCGATTTTCATGTTTCACATTAACAAATTTACTTTGTTTCTCATTTTTGTTTCCATTACCTCATCTCACACATTCATGTGTGGCATAAATGAAGGGAATATTAAAAAATGGGAATAACTTACTTCACCAAAGGTATCGCCCATGTTTTCATTATCATGAATTTTGTTTAAAAGATTTAAACATAAAACCAGACTCATTTCTAATTAGATAATTCATTCCTTCTATTAATCTTGATTGATATTTTAACAAATGAGAATAACTTATTTCACCAAAGGTGTCACCTATGTTTTCATCATCATTACTTTTGTTTAAAAATTTAAACACAAAACCTTACTCATTTCTAATTAGTTATTTCATTCCTCCAGTTGATCTTGATTGATATTTTAACAGTTGTATACTCTCCGGCTTTGTAAGTCACTACAAGAAAATATCAATGTAGCTTTAATCGAGTAGTACTTCTTAAAAAAATATATATGGTTCCTACTATCACATTTCTCCACTTTATATATTTTGATCAATACTTCAATTTTGTTCATTTCACATAACTTACATCCATACATACCCACAACCCACCTTTAAAGCTCTAAATTCTACGATTAAAATAAAAAATTATTAAAATAATGAATAAAATTAAAAAGTAACTATGAGTAAAATGACATTCTAAAAAATTGACCCACATTTCCACCTTCATAGCTCTAAATAAAAAAAAATGCTACCAAAACTCTTATTTACTTATGCAATATATATCCCAAAAAAGAAATCCTAATAGTGACTAATATATGTCGTGAACATGGTGGTGTTGAGGAGAAAACATGGGTTTTATTAACCATTTGATCGCGCCTAATATGATAAAATAACATTAAAATATTCAATTGTTTTTTGAAAAAAAAACTTATGAAAATTGTCATAAGCCGAAATCATAGATCTCCTATGTCAACATTCATATTTGAACCTTGATATCTTCAATGTCTCCTTAAATAATATGAAAAATCATCAAATAATACATATCAATACACTCTAAACTATTTCTTTAAAATACAATAATAATTCAATAGAATAAGTCAAAAAAATCAATTATAATTCAATATAACTTAATTGTGACGTATATAAAGTAATTGCTCTTTTTTTTAACTTCCACAATTGAGGAAGTATCATTTTTGTTATATTTTTATTTCAGTATTTTACCTGTCTCCGATTTCAATTAATTTTCATTTTATAAAACTAAAGTGGTATGTTACACTTTTTTAGGTTTATGCAAAAAAATAATATTACTTTGTTGTTTACATAATGTTAAAAATTATTATTTATATCCAAAATTAACTCGTTAGATTACAATAATTACCTTCAATTACCTCAAAAAAAATTATAATTACCAAAAATAATACACAAAAAAGTATATGTTCATCACACACTTTTTAAATTGATATCACGCCTAATATAAAGGACATTCATATCACTATATTAAAAATTCTATATTTAAAGTATATATACTATTATTAATAATTTAACGAAAATTGCCCGTGCGTGGCACGGGTAGAGGTCTAGTTTGTCAATTATATCATTAATCTCTCAATTACCACAACTTATATATTAATTGCATGCTCCATTATGATAATCTAGTCTAATTCTTGCATTCCATTGGACACCATTTTACCAAGGGTACAAACTATTTTCTAGTAATAAATGCAAAAAAAAACTCTCAACGTGTTAATAAAATATAGTTCCACAAATTTAACTATTTAAATATGTATACGCTAACCATGATTGGTGTGATAAAATAACCAAAGATCCTTCGAACAACTTTTCTAAAAAAAAATACCAAAAATTCCAACAATTCACAAAATGTTTATATGTTATAAAAACTTATGTTTGCATTACATTTTTGACAACCCATTAAGTTAGAGATTTATTTTACAATACTTGAAGTTTGTATGGAAAAAAAAATTGTTTAGTGAATAATTGTTGGATTTTTCATTCAGGCTTCTCATACTCTAGTAAGGATAAAATATGGTTTATATTTCTATAAAAACGGCTGGTACAATAAATATGTGGCAACATGTTCATCAAATACCAAGGAAAAGTTAGAGTGAATAAAGGTAAAATAGAAAACAAAGAGCTGCTTAACCTTTGTCTTGGTTGTAGTGAATTTAGCTAAAACGATGGATATAGAGGAATAGAGGTAGTAATATTTTAATCACTGTAGTTAGTTATGTTTAAAACATTATTAGAGTATTTTGTTGGTTTAAGAACGACGAAAAATTTAATAAGATTACATAACATGCATATCATTGCGTTTGGTGGATTATTAAGTGTCAAATGAGATGATTCAATGTATTTTTAAGTGTCAGATATGGCGGTTATTATTATATGCCAAACGAGGCGATTCAATGGACTTTTACGTGCCAAATAAGATGATTATTATTATTATTTGCCAAATGGGACGATTCAATGGACTTTTTAGTGTCAAATGGAGCGATTATTATTATTTGCCAAATGAGGACGATTCAATGGATTTTTAAGTGCCAAATGGGACGATTATTATTATATGCCAAATGGGGCAGTTAAAATTATTATGCCAATCGGGCGACATCAGGATCATGGTCTACTTGCATTTCATGCATCAACATTGAGTTTTTGGTCTTGTGTTTGTTCTTATTTTATATTTCAGAGTGATGAATATTTTAAATTAAAAATAAATGTTTTAGCACAATTCCTTGATGATGGTTGTATATTCTTATTTGATGTTGTAATTTATTATTGATTTTATTTTATAGGTGTTGAAGACTAACCCTTACAACCAACATTTTAGGTACCAAAAAACATATGATATATGTCTTGATGTTTTTGCTTGAAGTGCATACGCGGAGAAGAAATTTGGGTTTTGCTGAGTTGTAATTAAATTATTTAACTATTTTTATTAAGTTCTAGTTAGAAATTTATTTCGCTTGTCTATTGTTAAAAAAAAAAATCATATTTTTCTAAAAAGAAAGAACTTGACATAATGTCTTGGATCAAAAATCCAGGGCATTACAATTCCATTTTAACGTGACTTTTGAAAAACATACAAACTGAATATGTCATTCACCTTACATGTTAGTTGTCAACTAATTTAGTGAATAAGTTCCTATATTTAATAACTTGAAAAATCATAGACATTATCTATTTGGCGTCTTTCTTGTAATCATCCATTTATCAATAATTTTTGAACTTGTCTCTTAATTTATTTGGTTCTTCTATATGATTTCAACAAACTCGAATACTAGGTAAGAAAACTATAAGACTCTAATTAAATTATTTCCCGTCCTATTATGGAGTGATCAAATTACATTAAGTTTTCTAAAATAAGTGATACTTTTATTTTTATTAACCAATTATTTAAGAGTTAAATTTTAATACTTGTCGATGTAAAAAGTTTTACACTCCCATTAAATTATAATCAATTATATGTGTGACTTTCACTATAAAAACACGTTTCAATTACATGAGTTGTGAAAACGGCTACACGTACAAGTAACTGGGTTATGGTGGTTTGGCATGATCGGTCTCAAGTGGGGTGTTTCAGAACAGCGAAATCCAATTCCAACTGACCCATACCCATTAGTGTATACACCAGAGTCCAGACTCACTTCTTACTTAGATCCAGCCCAAAATTGAAGCCCAATTTTAACATAGTTCAAACATATATAGGCTTAGTTTAGAGAGAAACCCTAGATTTGTTCTCAATTGTGTTGTTTGTTGTGCGTCGCTATCTGACTGAGAAGATCAAACCATAGTTTTATTCCCAACGCCTCTTCCATATCCGCCGTTGTTACTCTCTCATTTTCCATTAATCACCATCCCTAACCTTTAATCATGAAACAAAACTCACAACAACAATTTCTGAGATTTTTCACCTTCATTTTGTTTTTTATTTTGTAACATAAACCCAATTATATTATATATATTTAAAGAAAACTGAATATTCTGTAGTAAAATTAATACATGATAATAACAATTACACATGGCATATGCATCATCATAATAACCTTACTAGCGGAAAGATCAACACCAATCTCATCTATCCCTTTTTCTACCATGCCTAATTGTATAAAATAGATACCAATTTCGGCATATACACTAATTAAATATATTGAGCAAATATAAGATTAAAACAAACTATTTGTATAGTGTTCAATATCATTCTTATTGTAGTGGGTTTGTTTTTATTTTAATGAGATTTAACTATTTTTTAACTAATAGTTTAAATACCTATAAAAAAACTAATAATTTAAATATTATTATAAAAAAGATAAACCGGTTTAAATAATTGGTAAAAATGGAAGAAAAAAGTCACTCTAAAACTATGTATACATTACACACACACATATTATAATTAAGCTTCATCAATATCTATAACAACATATAAACGAGACATTCTTTAAAAAAAAAAAATATAAACGGGATACGTAAATTTGAGTTGGCTTTTTTTCCTGGTCAAAAATACCCTTAAACAAACTACAATGTTAGAAACAAAATGATATATAATTGATATCATTGTCAAATACAATCACAAATTGTTATAATTTGAAAGTCACACCTCACAAACATCTATACTTATATTTAATGCAAATAAATAATTAAATGATTCAACTTAACAAATAATTCAAATAAAATCCAAAATTATACATTTTTTTTATAGTACTAATAATGAAGAAAAAGCGGACAGACGTGCACGAAAGTGTCTATCTGAACACTAGTATCAATAATGTAATTATTTATAATTTTGATTATATAATGTTCTATTGGTCACCCTATACAAATCACTTGAGTCGATAATTGCAAAACAAAATACAAATTAATATCATAATCTAAAATGTCAAAAACAAGAGTTTGCATCCAGAAAACCACTTAATTATTCACATACGAATGCACACTTTCAAACAATTCTATCATCCAAATGTATATTTTAAACAATACAATCATCTTTTATCAACAATGACGTGAAAAAGTAATGTCTTTTATCATAGAATTTTTGAACGACCAAAATCATTCATTTCAATGACTAATAAAAGAGATCCAACTTCGGGTTGGAGAATACACATCTAAAAGAGACCCAACTTTGGGTTGTAGAATACACATCTAAAAGAGACCGTGTTTTTATTCAAAAATGCACATCCAAATGAGAAAAACTAATTTTTTTTCCAATGCTAGACACTTTGTGCTCGAGAAAAGTCACACCCAAAGAACTAGATAAAAAAAACCAAATAACGATAAAAGTTGACACCCAATTTTACAACCTAAATACATTTCTACCCAGAAAGAAACTATGTATTTATCCAAAAATAACATATAAACGACTAAAACTATATTTTTTCCGACGCAAAACATTTTGGACTCGAGAAAACTCGAGTCCGAAAAAAAAAAAAAATATAGAAGGCCCAAGCCCAAAACAGTGATGGGTTCACCAAAATGATTACATTACACATTTCATTGAGAAGCCGCCTCTCACAGCCACTTCTTTTCTCTCTCGCAAACCTCTCTTTAGCGTTTCTAAAACCCTTTCACTCATTTCTATGCTTTTTCTTCTCTAAATCCATATTCTCTAACTACATTCCTTCATCTCCTATTTCTCTCTGGTAATCAAAACCTTCTTCTTTCTTAATTCTCTTCATTTTTTTTGCTACAATTTGATATAATTTTTTGAATTTTTGATGAATTTTTCATGTGGGTTTTTTGTGTTTTTATGGAAATTACGTAACCTTTTTTTGTGACCATTTTCAGTGACCCTTTTGAGTGTTTGTTGAAATTATGCTGTTACTTTTTGTTGTTGTTATTAGTATTATCAATATTTTGATTCTACTTTTTTTTTTTTTGAAGTGTGAATTTATAATTTTTTGTTTGGATTTTAATTAACCGTGAATTGTTTTGATTCTGATTGTGGATAAAACTGATTAAAAATTTAATCTTTTTGGTAATTTAAGGTTAAGTTTGAACTTGTATTTGTATTTGAATTGGTTTCATATTTAATTATTTGATGATGATGTTATTTGTTCCATGGTTTTGTTGAGTTCATGTTTAGGTTTATGGAGTTTGAAGTTGATTATATATATTATTGTTTATTTTTTTATTTCGATTATTTTGTGACGGGTTGCGATTATTTTTAATTATTGTTAAATATTTGTACTGGTTATTATGTATTTTATGTTTCCTTAAAAAAAAAAGTTTTTATGTTGGTTTTTTCCGCGCGTTTATTGATATGGTTGTTTGGATTATGCAGAGGGAGAAAATGGCTGGGAAATCGAACAAGGGGAGGAACAGAAAAGGGTCAAATACTGCTGCTGCTGCTGCTGTCGCCACCGCTGCCGTGTCTGGTGGTGTGGAAACGGCTGTCCAAGCTGATGTTCCGGCAAATGATAACGTGGAAGCTGTTACGGAAGTTGCTAACACTGATGCTGTAGAAGTTGCAGCAGTAGGCGATGGAACTATTGTGAATGCAGAGGCGAACGAGAATGAAGCAGCGAATGAAGAGAATCAGCCCAAGCAAGGTGAATCTGGTTCGAGAACTGATTTTGTTTTGCATGAATAGTGTTTGAATGTTTGTGGTGGCATATTGGTAGTAAGGGTTTCGCGCCAAATGTCTTGATGCAAGATGTGCAAACGACAAAAAAAACTAAAAACCGTATTTAGGAAACACCCGAATGTCTGGAAAAAGTATCGGTACCAACTAATTTGCATTTATTTTTTATAGAAATAAATTAACGTAAAAAATGCATACCTTATTTAAGCGTATCTTTCTTGGTTTTAAATCCTGGTCTGGGATGACAATTGCGGCTGCAGTCGGTTTCAGAAGTCTTCGCAACCACATCGTGACTGCAATTCTGGCTATGTCAGTATGGGATTTTCTTCAATTTCGGTAATCGCAATGTAATTACTATTAAATTTTATTGGTTTTAAATCGTGGTCTGCGATGACAATTGCCGCTGCAGTCGGTTTCAGAAGTCTTCGCAACCACATCGTGGCCGCAATTCTGGGTATATCAGTATATGATTTTCTTTAATTTCGGTAATCGCAACGTAATTACTGTCATGACTGTAATCATGATTTAGAACCATGATTCAAGTGTTTGTCGGAAAGTCCCAAAATTCAATTTTGATGCCCAAAGTAGATTGACTACCCTTCGGGCTTGCTTGGTTGTTTCTTACTTTGTGAACACATTATTGGTTCATGCTTTGCTGTAGAATTTTGATACTAAAAGGTTCCGTAACATATGAACTGAATGCACCTCATAGAATATTTGATTGTTACTCAATTTGTTGTCGTATAGTAATTTAAACCTAATTTCGACAGACTCTTTGCCATGTCATTTTTTCTTTTGACTGCATGAAATAACTTATGCTATTTGTAACTTCAGTTTTACCGGCGCATAATATTCCCAACCGTAAAATTGATGTTTCCAAACTAAAAAAATCAATTTCTGTTTGAAATTTAGAATCTCATCAATTTCAAACACACATCGGCTGGGTCATTTTTTGTAAATCTGGTTGGTCTTTATTTCCAAAAGGAATATCAACAGTAACTGTAATTTTAAATGGTTAATTCGACCTTACCAACGGCATATGAGAGACCAATACCAATAGCCGCTCCCCTGTCATTAGGTGATTTTGCAGGTTTTCTCATATTTTATACTATGCTTGTTTTTTCTATAATTTATTTACTCCAATTGTTGTTATTAATGACTATTTAGTCAAATTTATTTCATTTTTTCTGGTAATGGATTTAAAATGATTTCATTTCACTTAATAGCTAATATATTTCCCATCTTGATGGTGCAGGTGATCTTCAACTATACCCTGTTTCTGTCAAAACACAAACTGGGGATAAACTTGAGCTTCAGGTGAGCTGACTTCATCATGAAGCTATTAATTGATTAACATTACGAAACTGAGTGTTAAGAGTTTCTTAGATGATCTTACTCCATATCTAAATATTAACATGCATTCTTAGTGCCGTAAAATCTGTTTGATTTTTGCATTTTGACCTTTTGAACTATTCATCATATCAAATTTACTATTTGATTATATATCATGGAATTCATTTTCTAAGTTGTTTGATTGTTTTACAGTTGAATCCAGGAGACTCTGTGATGGATATAAGGCAGTTCCTTCTTGATGCTCCAGAGACATGTTTTATTACATGCTATGACTTACTACTGCACACAAAAGATGGATCCACTCATCATATGGAAGACTATAATGAAATTTCTGAGGTAGCTGATATTACTACCGGCGGTTGCTCCTTGGATATGGTTCCTGGTATGAACTTATGATGATGTTTAGATGCAAGTGTATTACAAATTACAGTGTACTATTGATGTTTTATAAACCGTCTTTGCAGCATTTTATGATGATAGATCTATAAGGGCTCATGTTCACCGTACAAGAGAATTGCTTTCCCTTTCCAACCTCCATGCATCACTTTCAACTTCACTCGCTCTACAGAATGAGGCAGCACAAAATAAAGCTGCAAATGCAGCTGGTGTGTGATAGTTTTCTTACCCTTAATTGAAATTTTCGATATTAACTTGCTTATCTGTATCTTCTCGGAAATATTTAGTTACTAGTCTGCTTCTGCATTTGCTGAAACAGTAGATGCTGCAAAACCTGAGGTTCCCGAGCTTGATGGGCTTGGTTATATGGAGGACATCTCTGGTTCATTGGGTAATTTATTGTCATCCCCATTAAAGGATATTAAATGTGTAGAAAGCATAGTGTTTTCATCATTCAATCCTCCTCCAAGCTATCGAAGGTAACTAAAAAAAATCCTCTCCAGTTAATATCATTTCGTGGCTGTGTTTAGTTTATGTATTTGTTAAGGATGCTCTCTGGTCTGCAGGCTTGTTGGAGATTTGATTTATTTGGATGTGGTAACTCTTGAGGGAAATAAATATTCTATTACCGGAAGTACAAAAATGTTTTATGTCAACTCAAGCTCAGCAAACTCTCTTGATCCAAAGCCAAGTAAAGCTACTTCTGAATCAACGACTCTTGTTGCTCTCTTGCAGAAGATTAGCCCCAGGTTCAAAAAAGGTAGTGAAGTGTGCTTGTAGAGTAATTGTTTCACAAATAAATCTCTCTAAATTTTAGCTCGACAACCCAAACTTATTTTGCATTGTTCAATTTTGAAGCATTCCGTGAAATATTGGAGGGCAGGGCTTCCGCCCATCCTTTTGAAAATGTCCAGTCTTTGTTGCCACCTAATTCTTGGCTTGGCTTGCACCCAATTCCTGGTAAGCTCAGCCTCTTAACAGTTTATGTCATCAGTGTTCATGTCAAATTTTTTATTTCACAGTAGTTCTGCCCCAGGATTTGGATGCTATTGCTGCTTTTTTTTACCTTCAATGTTGGGTTGTATGTTTTCCTTATTTGTTATCCATAATGGTCAACTTTTAATGGGAAATATATCTTTTATCCCGTCTAATGTTTTGATTTAGTTGATAAGTAGTTTCTGCTCGGCCAATTGGGGCATGCGATGCTATGGCTTGATAATCGTGTGATGAATAAATTTCAACTTTTTTTTTTGTCTATAACTAGATGGAATCAACTTTTGAAGATTTCATCCTATCCGGTAGCTTTTTCGAATGGATCTGAAAATTTATAGTGATGAAGGATGATTGTGAAAATGCGGTTGCTTTTACTTAGTGTGATATAATTAATGCTAACAAGAGCATAATATGAATTCTAGAGTTGCAAATGTTGCAATGAATGAGGAAACATACAAGAGGAGATAAGAGTAAGGATGAATGCGTTAAGAGAGAAAGTCGGAAATGGAATAGTATCAATTGACTGAAAGATGGTATAATTGTTCCTAAGAGGTTCAATTGTACCTTAGAAGAAAACCAATAGATATGCCACCTAAGGAGTTTGAGGAAACCATGAAAAACTCTAACCTAAATTATTAGAAAGGATCTAGATACAAATAGCCTACTTGGTTTTTTACGAAACACATAAAGCCAAATTTTGCCTTTTAAGACTAAAGATTTGGTTGTTTGGTATGTTATAGTTGTTCTATATGCTTGTATATGATTTGAAAGTCAACTCCACAGTAGCTTGAAATTATGAGAACCTTCAGGTTTTTTATATTTGAACTTTAGGTTGGCTTGATATATTTTGTAATATAGTTTGGTGTGTTGGCAGAACACAGACGCGATGCTGCCAGGGCTGAGAATTCCTTGACTCTTTTATATGGAAGTGAGCCAATTGGCATGCAAAGAGACTGGAATGAGGAGCTGCAATCCTGTCGAGAATTTTCTCATACAACTCCCCAGGAGAGGTACTTTCATTTTCTCTCATTCATAGATTGATAACTTCAGAAGTATGCTTGTTCTTTAATTTATCTGATGGTTATGCCTTGTTTCCCTTCATAATCTCCTGGGTGATCTGTTTATCGCAGGATTTTGCGTGATAGGGCACTTTATAAAGTGACATCAGACTTTGTTGATGCCGCCATTAATGGTGCTATTGGAGTGATCAGTGGCTGTATTCCTCCAATAAATCCAACCGACCCAGAATGCTTTCACATGTTAGTTGTCTTTAATTGTTTTAATTAAGGCTTAAGCAATTTGTTTAATGTGTTTTGAAATTTTGAAAATTGATCTTCAATGGACGTTGAATATTACATTTTTCTTCTTTGGGATTGGGAGGTATTGAAAATATTCATCATCTGGCCCACATTTTTCCTTGTGAAAGAAGCAGTCCATGTCTTAATGACTTGACTGTTCCCAGAGAATGGTACATGGTTTTGGCAAACGACACGATGGCATTATGATGTAATATCATTTTGTGTTTATAAATCCTTTTCAGATTGTTGTTTTCAAAACTCTTGCTTTGGTGTTATGTATGTGATATTGCTTTTTCTTTCGCACTTGAGTTTTCCTTCGAACTGGGAATGCTTTTTGACTCATCACTATAATTTTGATGATAGGTATGTGCACAACAATATTTTCTTTAGTTTTGCTATTGATGCTGACCTTGAGAAGCTGTCGAAGAAACATGCGGACGGTAATTCAAAAACATCCAGCACAAGCATTTCGCTAAGCTCTTCTGATAAGGTTCCCAATGGAAGGAAAGATGATGGTTCAAGTTTGGAAGACACAGAAACCACTCAAGACATTTCTCCTGAAGTGCTGGCTGAAAATGAGCAAGCCACATATGCTTCAGCAAACAATGATTTGAAGGGCACCAAGGCTTACCAGGAAGCTGATGTCCCTGGACTTTATAATCTTGCTATGGCCATAATTGACTACAGGGGTCACAGAGTGGTAGCTCAGGTGTGTAATACATTCTAAATTCACCTATTGATAACTTTCTCCTTTCACATGAAAGGGTGGTTATTTGTTATTCAGTTCACAAGTTTATTAAATCAGTTTACTACTGTTGCACGCTTGTGTCTAAGAAGCACATATGTGATTATTATGTGATTTTACCTATGCTTTTCCTTTTTGGGATAGTTGATTTATGAGATGACATAGCCTTTATGGCCAAATGGTCTCCAGTCACTGCAAGTTGCCACCTTCACTCTTCTATCACGGAAGTTTAAGCATTTAAAATAAAAGTTTTATATTAAATTGTTTAACATGAGTAATGTGGTGGATCTTATACTTGAAATTTTGATTCATTGTTTGTAACCCATGAATCCTTGTTCTCAATTCGAAATGTTGTTTTGATTTTGAATTATATGTTGTGCTACAGAGTGTTTTGCCAGGCATTCTCCAAGGGGACAAGTCAGACTCTCTCTTGTACGGCTCTGTCGACAATGGAAAGAAAATCAGCTGGAATGAAGGTTTTCATGCTAAGGTAAGAAAGGTGGAGGAGTTTAACTTAGTAATATGTGATTTGAATCCGTTGTATTTACTGTGTGACATTAAATAGTAAACAAATTTTCTGCAAAGGGAAATATGTATGTTTAAAGTTGCATTATGTATATTTTAAATTTTAATTATGCATTCTTTTTAGCTGTGTTTATCAGATAAATTTTTTTTTGTATCTCTTCTAAGCTTTTATTGGGTTAGGTGTCAGAGGCTGCCAAACGCCTTCATTTGAAGGAACATTCAGTCCTTGATGGATCAGGAAATGTTTTAAAATTAGCTGCACCAGTGGAATGCAAGGGGATTGTCGGGGGTGATGACAGGTAGTTGTTTTTGTTTTGTTACAATTATAGTGTGTGTTGTTTATTGGTGTCATCTCTGTAGATTTGCGAGGCTATTGTAGGAAAGGTATAATATCCAACTACACCGAAGATTTTGATTTGGAAATTGGTCATATATTTGATTATTTTTAAATCCACTCTTGCTGTTTTTTGTATGTTATTTTTTCGAATATATGTTATTAACAGTAATAGATTCGAAGTTAGTCATGGACTAATCATCCTCCCCTATATTGCCGAAATATTCACAAACTTCAGACTATCCTCTGCCTACCTCTTGGTGAAATTGATTTTGACACCAACATTATGAAGGCAACATAACACCTTTATATATCTCCCTCTCATATGCCCCCTATTTTTGTTTAAAACACCTGTTTTTGCTCCATGCTTGAGTTAATCTCGTATTTGGAATTTTGGATTTTTGTCTGTCTTCTCTGGGCCTACCTACGTATTGGGCTTTATCCTAATCAATAAATGATTTTGATTTTGCTATGCACTGATGCTCTACTCTTTCTGTAACATGATCAGGCATTATCTTCTGGATTTGTTGAGGGTGACACCTCGGGATGCCAACTATACTGGACCCGGTTCTCGATTTTGTATCTTGAGACCAGAATTAATTAATGCCTTTTGCCAGGTATGTATTCCACCATAGTGTGAATAATATATGGATTCTCTTTGTATATCAATTTTACTCAGCTGGCTTTTTGTTGGAATAGGTCCAAGCAGCTGAGGCATCAAAGCCTAAGGACATAACTTCTGAAGGGGCAGAAAACATTTCCACCAAGTCTCAAAATGCCACTGATGAAGACAAGCCAGTAAGTAGAATCATATCCCTTCTATATATATGTGTGTGTGTGTTTTGTTACAATCCAACTCCCACAAGTTTTAGCAGTTGAGTGAAAATACATGAAAGATTTTTTGTATTACAACTCAATTACATCCCTCTGAAGCAAAATCACTATTAGCTTGAAGTGTGGACAATGCAGTATTGATTCAAGAAATCTTGTTTGCTCTCCTTTTTTATAATTAATTTATCGTGCCGTTGTTTATAATGGCTATCTAATCTTATTATGATTTCTTTGCGGCTGCCTATGAAAAAAGTGCTTGTGCTTTTGTGATTTGATTAGTTGTCTTGTTGAGCATCCAAAACCATCTTGTAAGAATATTGTATTTTTTGGTATATGATTAGTTGATTGATTTCTGCAGGATTTAACAAAGGAAGAAAAAACTGAGGATGTCAAAGAACAAGCATCTGCATCTAACGAAGCTTCTGTTTGTAAGGAGGATATTGTTTTCAATCCGAATGTCTTCACTGAATTCAAACTCGCTGGGAGTCCAGAGGTTCTTTTTCAATCTATATCTTTACCTAGTTCTAACTACATATTTTCTGCTTGAAAACATCATGAAAACTCTTACAGTATTTTGTGATATTCTTACACGGTTCTGTCTGATCATATTCTCTAGGAAATAGCAGCTGATGAAGAAGATGTGAGAAAAGTTAGTCAATATCTTACTGATGTTGTACTTCCAAAGTTTGTACAAGACCTATGCACACTAGAAGTTTCACCTATGGATGGCCAGACATTAACAGAAGCACTCCATGCTCATGGAATTAATGTTCGCTATATTGGCAAGGTAAGCATTGTAATTTTTTTGGTTGAATTGCTGTAAGTAATTATTTCTTTTGATAGCTGGTCAAGTGAATTGTGTGCCATTTTATTTGATATATCTTTACTTGTTTTTTGATAGACACTTTTTGTACTATTTCTGATTTTCCCATATTTGTGTGAAGGTGGCTGGGGGAACTAAACATCTACCTCATCTGTGGGATCTATGTAATAATGAGATTGTTGTTAGATCAGCGAAGCATGTTATCAAGGTGATAAAACTGTCTTAAGCATTTCATTTTCCTCTGTTTTTCCTCTATCATTAGCTAATTTGAAATCTGAGAATTCTCTGTGGTCTTCTAATTCATGTGGGAACTTGATCACTCTGAATAATGACGGGAATCATCAAATGCATAGTAGTCTTCTATAATAGAATGGGAATTTTGTGTCTTCATTTTCGTGGAAATATATTTTATGATGTTTTTAATTATGAATCATGAACCTTTCAATTATTGATTTGTATAACTTGTGAGTGTTTGAGTGTTTAATCTGCCAATCCCTGTTTGAAGCTCCAAAATTATCCTAAATGTCTTTTGTGATCTGGAAATATTATTAGCTTTTAGTAGTTTGTTATTATAGATAGTTTAGGTGTTACTGATTTTGTTCCTAATCTTGAGGGACTCCTATTATGTCTCCCTTGTATATATTAGCTTTACAGATCCATTTAAATTCACAATGAGGTCATTCAATTTATTCAAGTACTCTGTTTGATGTTAACACGGTGTGTTATGCTGAGTATAAGCTATATTCCAAAATTAACATTCTGATAAGTGTGCTTGCATGAGCACATAATTGATGTTTAAGTGTATCTTCTGATATGAGTGGAAAATCATGTGCTGTTTGCAGGACTTGTTGAGAGACACAGAGGATCATGATCTTTCACCGGCAATATCTCATTTCTTGAACTGCCTATTCGGAAATTGTCAAGCTTTTGGTGGAAAATTAGTTACTAATCTCACACAGTCCAGAACTACTAAAAAGGTATGTCCAGTATGGTTGAAAACGAAGATAACTGCTACTCATATTTCCTAATTTGTTAGTTCATGTTTTCCGTGATCCTGTGAATTAACCTGTAAACTTCTCCTTGTCTTAGGTTCTATATGCAGTTTTTGTTTTCCTGTAAAACTTTATAATCCATGAAGTTACCCATTACTGTGTTTGTAATCCGTACTCTTCAATGTACAGGATCATGCCGGACATCGGTCTCCAGGAAAGAGTTCCAAGGGACATGTACGATGGAATGGCAGGGCATCTTCAAGAAAGACCCAACCTTCATATATGAATATGAGCTCTGACACTCTTTGGTCAGAGATTCAAGAATTTGCAATGGTGAAATACGAGGTACCAACTATTGCTTAACTTGAGTATATGATATTAACAGGGACACTGATAGAATCCACCCAATAGAGACCGGGACTAGAACTACGCAACATTGCAATATTTCATTCAAGAAAGTCAATCCTTTCTCATCCTCATTCCACTATTCTTACTTTTATATAACCAACACTCACTGTTTGAACTGATACAGTTAGTTACACTTAACATACACACTCCTAGTTAGAGGTTTTTTTTTATCAGAAACCTAGTTGACGTGTTTATAATCCGCTTAAATTTGTTTGGAAGTATTTAGCATCTACGTACTGTTATTCAACCGTTTTAATTGAACGAGGGGCTTGGCTATGCAGTTGTCATTTTGGGAATTGCACCAGATCTATATTATTTGTTCATTGCTATCTAATATATGTAATCTTAACTTAAATTCGTTTTAGGCACAAGCAAATTAAACAACAATGCTCGTTTATTGTTTGTATTTTGTATAATCTGTAACTCTGTTTTTGTACATGTCAATCTGTTGCAGTTTGAGTTGCCAGAGGATGCAAGGTCGCGTGTTAAGAAGATTTCTGTTCTTCGTAATCTATGTCTGAAGGTAGGTACATCATATGATCATTTGCAGTTTAGTCAATTCATATTTGAATTTCTTTGGGGTAAATAGTTAAGAGTTATCATGGTAAGACTTCCATAGTCTTTCAATAATTCCAATAGCAAAAAGGTGTTGAAAAGTTCTTTCTTAATATTTATTCTCAATTTGTTTAATTGATCTTTTTGATCATGTAAAACACTTTCCATCTTAACCTTGTATTTCTTGATTCATTTCTGAAAAGATTGAATATGTTAAAACTGTTCTTTCCATTTTATTATGTTTCGAAAGTACGTATTATTGATTTTTTAAAATTTACAATACTGTAGGTATTTTGATCTTTCTGACGTTACTCTGTCATGGAATACATGTTTATACCTGGTCTCAGCAAATATTTTTAAAAATTTAGTTAAATTACAATATAGGTTGTAAACTTTTTATAGTGCCTTTTACCATTTTGCCACTGGCGCTTTCAGTTTTATTGCTTTTAAACAAGTGTTAGTGACATACCTTGACATTGTTTTTCAGGCTGGTATAACCATAGCAGCACGGAAATATGATCTTAGTTCTCCAACACCATTCCAAACTTCAGATGTATTTGATCTTCGTCCCGTGGTCAAGCATTCAGTTCCTTCATGTTCTGAAGCCAAGGAACTTGTGGAAACTGGAAAACTTCAATTGGCCGAGGTTTTTACCATTCTTCATATTTTTTTTCTTGTTTTTATTTTTTATTTTTTTAATACTGAAAATGGTATAATTAATACTCCCTCCGTTTAGAAATGAGTGTCGTTTAAGGTTTTTACACATATTAGGACAGTAAAGTTGTCACGACACATTACACATTTGCTAAACTAAACTTATTAACTGTTGTGTTTTTCACCATCATAAATGCAAAGTGGAATATAAATATAATCCTTTGAGAGCAGTGTACATAAGTATTAGTTATAGGGCATAATTGAAAATAAATAATTAATTCTACATTGAAAAGTGAAAATGACATTCATTGTGAAACGGAGGGAGTAAATTATAAGTCAAAATAAGTGAACTAGTAGTGGGTGGTTTGGTTAGGATTTAGTATCTCACTGTCAGTTACCAGTACAAAATTCCTTGCCATTGTATGAGAATGGAGTGATACATGTATGTACCGTTAAAGCGGTGTTTAGTATGTTTTGCACTATTTTCAGTTATGTGGAGAGAATTTCAGCACTACCAGTCTATCTTGCAGCCCTAAAAGAACTGAATTATGATTCCTAAGATGACACTTATAAATGTGTTAAATACTACTTTCTCCGGTCCTATTTATAAGAGACATTTGGGTCAGCAAAAGCTGATGTATTTTGTCCAAATTTTGAACCATACACATGAACTTTTGTTGACCAATGTCTCTTGTAAATAGGATCAGAGGGAGTATAATATAAATTAAAAAATTATGGACATTTGGTAAATGATTCTTTTGCGTGCATGTTTTTACTGATAGAACATGCTAATGTGTAAGTTTTGTTTGATGCAGGGCATGCTCAGTGAAGCCTACACGTTATTTTCGGAGGCATTTTCCATTTTACAACAGGCATGTAATTCAGTAATTTTGTTTTTCTCATAGATGAGTTTCTTGTGCATAAAATAATTTTTGTTAAATAACCTGCAGGTTACTGGTCCCATGCATCGGGAGGTTGCTAACTGCTGCCGGTATGTCAATACTTATTTCTATCATGCTGTCATATGATCTTAAATATTTTTCTAGTTCAATTACAGTTTTTACTTCATCTGCAATTTTACTTGCCATGCTGGTTTATACCTGGGATAATGGATGTCACTTAACACTCATTTGTAATTTTTGGGTTTCTTACCTTGATAAAATTCATGGCTAATAGAAATTCAGTTTATCTAATTTTAAGTTGATTTATTTGTATGTTGTGCATTTGATCTCAATAGAAATATCTGAATTTCAGGTATCTTGCAATGGTTTTGTATCATGCTGGAGATATGGCCGGTGCTATTATGCAACAACATAAGGAGCTAATTATAAATGAACGCTGTCTTGGTCTAGATCATCCTGACACCGCTCACAGGTATTTTCTATTCTATTTATTGTTTTGGTTCATCTGCATAACATTTTCCCTAATATATATTTTATGTTCTTTTAATCTTTTGCAAATGATTGTATCTGTTGTAATTAGTATATGTTACTCTGGCCAACAAAACAAAATTGGGAATCAAGATGTGTATATGATCTCGGAAACATGACTGGACTGGACTGTTCAGACCTCTAAAACTAGAAAAGATCAAAAGCCAGTATCACTGTCAATTATTCATTCTGATTAAGTTTTTATTTTCGGGATCCCTTTTTCTGATTGGTGCATGTTTTTACTTGTTACCTTCTTATTTTTCTAACATTGTTGGTTCTTTGAATGATGTGTTGGCATATTGTATGTCTAATAGAAATTTGATTATGTTACACTTTTTAGTTTGTCCATAATTTACATATATACTTGGCTTATATTGTTTTATATATTTCCATATATCTATATTCGTAAATGCACATGTATGTACAAAACCTGGTTCTACCCAGTTGGATCTCTAAACCTTGAACCTCTCATAATTGGTTCAAGGACTGCTATAGTTTTCAAAAAGTTTAGGGTATAAATTTTGTAATTGAACATTTTGTGATCCATATTATTGTTGGTGCAGCTATGGAAATATGGCTCTGTTCTACCATGGACTCAACCAGACAGAACTTGCCCTTCGCCATATGTCCCGTGCTTTGCTCTTGTTAAGTTTGTCATCAGGTCCAGATCATCCTGATGTTGCAGCAACTTTCATAAATGTTGCAATGATGTATCAAGATATAGGAAAGATGAACACGGCTCTTCGCTATCTGCAAGAAGCTTTAAAGAAAAACGAAAGGCTTCTTGGCGAGGAACATATTCAAACTGCTGTTTGTTATCATGCTCTTGCCATTGCATTTAATTGTATGGGTGCTTTCAAGCTCTCTCACCAGGTATATGTAGTGGAATGATTGTTTTCTTGTAGTCAAAGTGGTCAGTGTGTGGTTGACTGATTCTGACATTTGGTTTGGCAGCATGAGAAGAAAACATATGATATACTTGTCAAACAACTTGGTGAAGATGATTCAAGGACACGGGACTCGCAGAACTGGATGAACACATTTAAGATGCGTGAGGTACAGGTATATATATTACCAAATGGAATCCATCAATTTATTTACAGTACTTCACTAGTGGGAAAAAAAAAGGAGAATATTACAGTAATTGGGGGAAGAAGGAAGAGATGGAGTGTTTTTGCATACATACGTGCAATTTTTTGTGTGAGGAGTGGGTGAAAGATTTTTCTAAAACATGGGAGTACATTATTTGAGATCAATAGTGGTAGTGGTAGATGGAAGGTGGGAAATTAATTCAGAGGGTTAGGAGTCTGCTCTAGTTTTGGGTGTCGGAGTGATAGGTTATAGGAAGTGGCAATTAAAACTTGAGATAATTGGTGGAAGTAGATGGCTGGAGGCACAATTGATCCAAAAGCAGAGGAGTTGGCTTAGCTCTAAGGTTGTTTGGGATTTGCCTGAGTGGTTTTTTTTTTTTTTAAATTTCCGGGACTATAAATTGACTTTGAAAGTAAAATCTTGCATTAACTCATGTATAATCTTACATTTCACTATTTGTTATTTTTTGCAGATGAATGCTCAGAAGCAAAAAGGTCAAGCTATAAATGCAGCTTCAGCTCAGAAGGCTATTGATATCTTGAAGGTACGCTAAACAATTTTGATTAGTACAAAGTTTTGTAGGTTTCTTGGTCGTTATTTGTCTACCATGTCGTTGGTTTTTCTTTTGTCGGTTAGTCATGTACATGTAGCTTGACTAGGTGACCTGTCAAATATTCAACATGTATCAATTCTATTAGAACACTTGAGAGATATGTCAAATATATGTTCTTATAAATTCATTTCCTTAAAGAAGAAAATGATCATAGAAGCTTTCTGATTGATATCCGATTCTACACTTTTTTCATTGCTCTTGCGTAATTTATTTTTGCTGACAAGATTGTATATAATGGCAGGCGCATCCTGATTTGATACATGCATTCCAAGCTGCCGCTGGGGGATCTGGAAGTTCAGTTGCAGCTGCTAACAAATCCCTCAATGCTGCAATGATGGGTGAAGCTCTCCCCAGAGGAAGGGGAAATGATGAAAGGGCTGCACGAGCAGCTGCAGAAGTCAGGAAGAAGGCTGCAGCTAGGGGCCTCACAGTACGTCCCCATGGTGTACCTGTACAGGCTGTGCCACCCCTTACACAACTTTTGAACATCATAAATTCTGGTACGCCTCCAGTCGCAGCAGACAATGGGAATGCAAATGGAGCACTGAAGGACGAAGATGTAGCAAAGAAGGAAGCAAGTGGAGCACAAACCGAAGCAAACGGCCCTCCGTCAAGTGATTCAACTGATGCCGAGAAAAGCGCGCCTGTGCAAGAACCGGCCCCGGTTGGACTCGGCAAGGGGTTGTCATCATTGGATAATAAGAAACAAAAATCAAAACCAAAGGCTGGGGCTTGAAATTTTGAACATTAAGCTCTGGTTGGTTGCTGCAATGGTACATTTGTTTGAGATCATGAATTCTTTGATTCATCAGGTACTATGCTCGGGTTTCGAAGAGCGTGTTGAATAGCGGTTAAAATAATCATTTTTTGTGCTCTATCTCTGTAGGTTTTTGGTAGAATTTAGGCAGCCTGGTTAAGGTGCTAATGATTGTGATCATTGCAATAATTTGATATTTTTCTTTTGATAAATGTTTCAGTAAATTACATATTTTGGGATATACAGGGTTAATAAACTTTGATTTTTGACATGAACCCTTGTATCTTTAACAAGTTTAATTGCCAATTGAATTGAGGCAAATTAAATGCAAAATGCATTTTGTAGAATATTTTACACCAACTTAGGATTTAATAATTTGTTGTTGGCTTTCTTTTAGTGAATTAGTTTAATAATTCTAATCTACCTCACTTCATTGGTTCAGGTTACTTCAAATGTAACAAAGTTTAAATATTTCATGAATGACTTTTTTGTTTTATTAGTTTTGATACCTAACAAAGTTTTGCAGTTCAGTAAAAAGAAGGGATTGCTATTAAAAACACCTCTTTCAAATATTTCCTATTTTTCTTTAGTTTCATAAAATTCATATTTTTTTGTTTACTTTTTAAATTTGAAGAAAAAATGTTATACCGAAACACTTTTGATTTTTATTTTATATAAGTTTAAAATAAGGATTTTTTGTGTCCAATATTGTTTCTATTGTTGTGGATGAATCTTATTTTAATGAGATTTAACTAATTTTTAAATAAAAGTCGTCAAGAAAGATAAAATATTTTAAAAGAAGAGGTAAAATTGGAAAAGAAAAATTCAACCCAAAATGATGTATTTCCTTTATATTGGTTTTTCTGTTGTGATTTCATCATCTTTTGTGACTCGTTTTGTGCCGTTGTTTTGGTGTGGCATTTGTAAGCTCCGAAAACTTTAGTTGACTTTTTTTGTGTGTTTGTATCAAAGGTGACAATCTGTATAAAAATATAAAGATTGACCAGGAAGAATACAACAAGGGTCTTGTTGATAGCGCACCACTCCTTTTCCCTTGCATCAAAGGTGACATTCTGTATAAAAATATAAAGATTGACCAGGAAGAATACAATAAGGGTCTCGCTGATTGTCAGAAAGCTCTTCGGGGCAGATTGGTTTTGAACAAAGGAGATAAACCATACACTGCACGTTATTTGATTTCAAGGCTGAGTACGATTTGGAAGACAATCGGTAAATGGAAAATGGTATATCTTGGAAGAGGTTTCTACGATTTTTTTTTGACACTTATGATGATCTACGTAAGATTTAGGTAGCAGGTACGATTAATCTTAAGCCCGGGGTCCTTCGTATTTCTCAATGGACGAAATATTTTAATTATCACTCTCAGAAACAGACACACACCCAAATTTGGATTTGTGTCATTGAATTCCCTTAGGAATATTGGAGAGAACACACATTACTCAAAATAGCAAGTGCCGTTGGCACCCCAATTGATTTGGATGGCCCTAAACGCAATAAAGGTCTTTGGTCGCTACGCAAGAATCTTAGTTGATATGGTTTAGTTGAAAAGGATTTTTGATGAGATTTTGGTTGAATAGGAAGGATACACCTTTAAGGTTGAAGTTAAATATGAACGTCGTCCACTGTTTTGTCATCATTGTTACACGATTGGCCATTGTGTTTCCACTTGTAAGTGGCTGCACCCTACGTAGGAGAAGGACAAAATTTATCGTGGGAAGAAACCGTTATATATTGAAGACAATGCCCATAAAAAGACCATGGTGCAGAAATTACAATCTCGGTTACAACAGAAGCAGGCTGGTAAATTCTCGGTTGTTCCTATTGTCACAAATGAAACATTAGTTGCAGAGGAAACGCCTGCTGTAAATGTTGGAAATGATATTAATAAATAAAAGACTAGAATTGAGCAGGTTGCTAACGAGATGGCCTTGGTAATTCACGGTGCTTCATCTGGTATTGCTGATAACACATCTCTCTCCGACACTTCTTTCAGCTTTGCATTGAACAATGTTACTGATGAGGTGACTAAGGTTAACCTACCGCAACCAGAGTCCATTTTGAATCTGGTTTCATTGCTAGAGCTTGTAGCGCAAGTTGCCGTGCAATCAGAACCTTCAATAGTAGCGACTTTTCATTCTATCTCTCGCCAAGAGCTTGTATCGCACATTGGTGTGCACCATGATTCTTCACCAGATTCGGTAGTTCAGTACATTCCTCAGCAAGAGCTTGTAGCGCATGCTGATGTGCAACATTCATTATCAGATTTGGCAACACACCAAGAGTTTGTAGCGCACTTTGATGTGCACCATGATACATCATTGATTTGGTTGTGCATGCTGTTGTGCAAGAGGCACCCTCCTCAAACTCGACGGTTCAAACTCCCTTTGAGGTGACAATGCCGAAGACTCAAATAGTTGGCGATCTTGCAGTGGTGAAATACAGCAATCCGTTGATATAGAAGGAAGTAGAGTTGTTTATGCAAACTTAGGATATGCAAGAAAATGGAGCTGAACCTCCTTTCACTCCATATATGACAAATAAATAAAAACAATAGCTCAAGAGAGATGCATACAGAACCCATTCCAAGGGTGCACCATCCCCTATGCTTTAATGTTGGAATATTTGCTCGTAATGGTCATACAATCAAAGGGTGTATGGGGATGACTCCATTGCCATTTTTAATTAGAGATGACTTCTTTAGGGACCACTATAGTTTGCCTTCTTTTCTTTTTCTTTTGTTTCGTTTATGAGGGTTAGGTCCAGCACCCTCTTGTATATATTTTTCATCTTTCTTAATAATACTTATTATATGAGACAAGCGACACATGATGAAGGTTTCGTAGAGGTGGCAACCTATATGACATGTCTTTGCTTCCCCTTATGCATGTCCTTCTCTTGATTCATCTAAAAAAAGTAACATATAAATATCTTGGATCCTTCAAATAAAATCTTGGTATTTAGATGATTAATTTTTCCCATGCTATATTTGTTTTGGTGTGAAAATTTTGTAAGTGTTTACCTTAATAATTTATTTAACTTATTAGTACCAAATTATTTATATTCTAAATATTAGTTTTACTTTAAAAGTGTTTGTTCATTACAAATAAGAGTATTTTCAGGAGCTTTACCGTAATATATCATTTAATTTTAATTTGACACACACACACAAATATATATATATATATATATATATATATAGACCGAGTAAAAAGTCAAAGAGGAAATTTGTTGCTACTAGGTGTGTAGATGCTCATGGAGTATATTATCTACATTGGTATGACTTGGTTCTAAAGACGTAAAGTTGGATTTATAGTGAACGTGAGTAGTAACATGAACCCCTTAGCTTATACTTTTCTGTAAAATAAAATAAAATAAAATGAACCCCTTATACTTTGATTCCAATTTATGGACCGTTAACCATCTTTATTATAGCTAATGGCATAATGGTCTCCAAAATGAAAGAATACGGGAGTGAAAAATGTAATTATGCTTCAAGACAATTTTGGATTGGAATATATGAAATTCTTGTTAAGATAGAGTTCTTTCATTTCACTCTTAGTTGACCTTTTACATATCATCCTATATAATTCAATGCAAAGTATTTCATTTTAACTTCTTATCCTCCATTGATTATGCCCATTAGTTTAGAGTCTAATTTAGATTTGATTTGGTTTTTAGTTTTATGTGATGGATTCTAAATGGAAAATAAAGGAAATTAGTATTTAGTTTTGTGTATCTATAGAGTTATAATAGGTATGATATTGTTCGGCTTGGTCTAACGACATTTTAAAATGAAAATTTGGTCACTTCACTTAGGATTGAATTGTGTGAGGACTTCATATATTTGATCTTAATGACTATTAGTGTTGGGCATCAGAATAACAAAATAAAATTTTGCAGCTAAAATAAGAGATGAAAATAGAGGAATTGATGTATTGAACACACAATATTTATAGATGAAAAGTCCTCAACAAATAAGGGAAAAAAACCATGAGGTAAGAATATACGACTTTTCATTAAGTGGAAGAAATTACACAATATCTATCCAAATGCAATGAAAGAACAATTACACTCTCTCATGTAGTAGGAGAACAATAATACTATAAGAAACCTTACAGAAAAAACTATTTTTTCTGTCACTCTCAAGTCTCAACAAGCTCTAACTATTGTTATCATGTGTTACTTTGTGTATGTGATGATGAGAATGATACAAATGAGATATTATTTATAGGAGTTAGGTTGCGCTATTTCCTCATATGACATTTATTGCACCTAATGCATATGCATCTTGAGTCAACAAATTGCAACAAGACTAAACAACTTAGAAGCATCGATATTTGAATAGCCACAAAGTTGCTTTACACATGTTTATTTGTTTTCCACATGTTTATGGTGCACGGTCCACAATTTTGCACTCAAAGCCATTTTGTTAGCCTTTAAAATTCTCTCTACCTTGCCTATTAATTTTGCTACGTTTCCGATAGGGCATACAAGGATCGACACCATATAAACTTGTCAACATTGATTGGCTCTGTCCTTAAAAAAACATTGATTGGCTTTGTCTTCACATCTGTTAGGTTATCATTGGTATGGATCTTATGCATATCCAAACTCCCTCCTCCACCACTTCTCGAAAAAATGATATTGAATCCCTAAGTGCTTCGTTCTTGAATGTAAAGTTGAATTTCTTGCAATGTGCAAGGCACTCTAACCGACACAATACAAGTAATCTATTGCTGTTTGTGCTATAGTTCCTCTGCCAACCTTTGCATCAAAATAGCTTCCTTGCAAGCATGGGTAGATGCCATGTACTCAGCTTCGGTCGTGGACAGAGCTACAACATTTTCTAACATAGATAACCAAATTACTACTCCTCCTGCAAGTGTGAACACATAACCAGTAGTAGATTTTCATTTATCAAGGTCACATGCAAAATCTAAATCGACATAACCCCTAACAATTAACTCAGATCATCTGAAACACATTGCAACACCTGAGGTTCCTTTAATGCATCTAATAATTCTTTTAACAACATTCCAAACCATCCACTCCCACTGTTTGTGCAATGTCTGGTCTTGTACATATCATGGCATATATAAGGCTTCCTACCGTCGATGCGTACGGTACACGAGACATTTTCATCTTCTCCGCTTTATTGCTAGGAGTCATAACCGAGGATAGTTTTAAATAAACATGAAGTGGGGTAGAGATTGGCTTACAGTCTTGAATGTTGAAGCGACACAAAGTTTTTTTAGATAAATCTTTTGAGAAAGCCAAATCTTCATGATTTTTCTGTCTCGGTGAATTTTCATCCCTAAAATAATGTTTGCTGGTCCCAAGTCCTTCGTATCGAACTCCCTAGCCAATTTTTCCTTTAATTATTGAAACTGATCTTTCTTGGACTAAACATATTTCATACACACACAACATCAGAATGTTAAAATCATCATCATTAAACCTTTTGTAGTACGTACAATGGTCTAAACTTAATCTGTTGTAATCAAGGCTAATTATGAAAGGATCAAATCTCTTGTACCAGCCACTGAGCGTCTGTGTAACACCCCAATTTTTCTTTTCTATATACAAGTGATGTTATGATAAATTATTATATGTGTGTTTGTTTTGGTATGATAATTTTCTATAATTTTGCCTTTACGTGTTTCCCTTAGTAGTTTATTTTATTTGTATTATACATATATGATTTTTTAAATTATTATTTTAGCTTAATATTTTATTAGTATTCTTAACTAAATCTTTGGCAGTTAAACTTATTTTTAATAATTGACTGAATTGTCTATAAAATAAATTAGAAAGAATTGAAAAAAGTAAATGATATTATAATGAAATTTGACGATGACATAAAATGTCTCCTTGGAATTTTGATTATATACTATTTTTGGTCAAGTAGTCTAGTGGCTAGAATTCACATTTTTTAAGGTGAATACGTGAGGTGTGCGGGGTTCGAACCACGTCCCCTACATATAATATAACAATGCATGGCCCTGCCAACTGAGATATGCTATAAATTATATACTATTTTAACATAAAAATAATAATCCTTGCAGCTAGTAAGCCTTGGAGCGCCGCACCCTGTAACTTAATAACCTATTTCACTTGTATATAAACAAGTATGCTATCAAGTACCAATGGAATGATTCTATTTAGCCAAGATAAACAGGATCAGCGTGAGAGAGGCAAAAATGGCAGAACCTTTTGTGAGGAAATAAAGAAAGTAATTTGGTGCCGTGTAGAAAACAAGGGTGAAGAGTATCGGATTGCAGCATCCACACATACATTATTGATGACGATGGAACATGATTCAATAAGCCGTTTGAATTCGTCGGGAGAATTCTTCAATCAGGTATGGGGTGAGAGAGAAGAGTTCGAGTACATTAATATGAAATAAGTTAGATGAATGGGAAAAGCTGTATTTTCCCAAAAGTTTATTCGGGGCTCGCTTCGATGGTTGTAGCCCTTGAGAGATAATAAGACTAATGTGCAAATATGGATTTGTGAGATAAAATAAGAAATTAGAAACATTATTAAGTTCTTGATTGATTTATATGGTGTAAATTATGTGTAGTTGATGTGTTGTGAATTAGTTGTTGTGTCGATATCGAATTATTTGTGGTGCTGATATTGAATTGTTGTGATTACTTGACTGATTTGATTTGTGTTGATTGATATTATGTGTTTCACTATTTATTTGGTGATGGTTATATGCTTATGTTGTTTATGTGACAATTGACTAATGTGTTGTTGTGAGAAGAAATGTTATATTGAGATTGATATGTGCCTTGAAATTATGTCATACTAATTCGAGAATGTTGTGAATAATACTGAGATGAAAAATTGAGATGAAATTCAAATGAGATATTTGGAATTGAGATAAACAAAATTGAGATTACCCCAAAAGATTGGAATAACAATAGCTTCGACCCGGCTTAAGATGGGAGTCCGAAGGGGTGTCTTAGGCCAACATAGTGAAAACAACTGCAAAAAGCTAACTGCCACAGACTGCACTTCTTTCATCGAAAATTGTCGGTCACCCACGTCTTCAATAAGAAATATGCTGCTTTTGAATTTGAATTCTTTCTCCTTCAACAACTGCTTAGCTTTGATTAGGCTTTGACAAACTTCTTTCTACTTTGTCTCTTGTCGAACTCCAAAGCTCTTGAACTCTTCCAAATGCTAAGTCCCATACTTTGTCGAAAACTTCATGATAGAAATGATATTTTTAATTCTTGAAAGAACAAAAAGTCAACTCATTAACTGCATTAATTTAGTCTGTCGAAATTACAGGCTAACAATATGTGATATGCTCATTTTGTGAAAGGCGATGATGGTACTCGCCTATGTAAGGAGGAATAAGGGTGAATATTAGTTGACATTTGTTTTATGTAAACACACACCATATATTAGAGAATGATTATGCAGGGGGGTAATGGATATGAATTGGATGGTGGACATCACTTACGTGGCCATGGAGGTGATTTTTGAATCTATATGTTCGATGAAGAACTCATAAATGACTCATGTTGATCCCACGATGTCGGGACAAACTTACAAAGTTGAGCAAATTAGAGTTGTTACCTGACAATATTTTACTAGTGAGAGTGTCGAGCACCGAAGTAAACTAGTATGGTGTTCCTTCAACAGAGACGTTGGACATGTACTCCTAGTATACTATCTAGAGTTGGAAAATGGCACCACATGCATATGGTGTACACGTGAAGGTGTACTGCATTTCCATTCATTTTCCAGGGTTTCAATTGTATGTTTGTTTTATACCCATTGCTATTTTTACACCATTAACATGATGTAAAACCTATCTCACGCCTTTTTTTTTGTGTGTCATGTGATTTTATGTTTTTGTATACATATAAGTATTAGTCTTATTATGCAAAGTGAACATTGATTTTCTTTCAAGACGAAGAAGTAAAGGCCTACTCTTTGACCATATGTTTATTTGTGGTAAGACTAGTCTGTTTGGATTAGTTTATACTTTGACATATGATATAGCTCTGTATTGTGACATCGGGGTCGAAAATTCTATTTAATTACCTTGTTCCATATTTTACTATAAGTTTAAAGTTTATTTTCAAAATATTTTGTTGACTGCTTGGGAGCCTATTTCATGTTATTTTATTTCATGTTGGTTGTTGGACTAAAAGTGATTTTAAATGTAATACTTTTAACTCATGAGAAACGATATTTGGAAACTTAAGTTTTTATTTTTCAATAAAAGAACTTATTTTTAATTTTATCTATTAATAGTATGTGCGTGGTTAAGGGTGTCACAATATTATTTTGCTTTCCCGTCCTGTTGCGGTGTTTCCTCGGTTCAGATCGATAAATTAGCTTTAATTCAGTGCAGATTAAAAAATGCTTTTGACGTCTTCAATGTTACAAATATGGAGGCATGAGTATGCCTGAGACTTTATAATTGTTATAATTGCAGTCATTTTTTCTGTTGTATGTTATTAACTTGCATGATGTGAGTTTGTTCTCAGATTTATCCTATTTGATTTTAACAATTTTATTCTCAATCGATGTATGCAAGCAATTTGGATGAATTAATGTTGTTATTTAGTAAAAGAAAATATATAATTAAGAATAACAACAAACTATGCCCATTTAAAAAAAACAAGAGTGTATTAATTATGTATAGTGTGGGAGCCCCAACAAATATTTCTTTAAAAATAATTTCTTGACTAAAAAAAACATTCTTGAAACATTTTTACACCTCATTAAAATGTTAAATGTCTCTTAAATATAAAAATCAAATTTAACAATTTAATTTAATTTTTTTTATGTCTTAGTACCTTTTTGGTCTCAAATGTAAGCAAAATATCTCTTAAATATAAAAATCAAATTTAACAATTTAACTTTTTTTTATTTTTTATGGTTCAGTACCCCTTTGGGCTCAAATGTAAGCGAAAATTCTTTTTATAAATTTATGAAATAATGGATGTATCTAGTCTATTATTATACTAGATACATAAGTTATTTAATGAATATGAAAAAAGAGTGGTTCTTATACTTGAGACCAAATGAAGTAATTATATAAAGTTCAGTCAATAATAATTATCTAAATATATCATCAGTGTAGCATACTATTGTATATAACTTATTGGATATCTATTACAAGACTTATTCATTACAATTACATTAAATTAAAAGCCAAATACATAATAGATTATACTATTTTATACTTTGATTTTTTTTTTGGTCAAGTACTTTGAATTATTTTATACATTTAATATTTACATTGTATTCACTTTGAATAAAATAAATTTATAACAAATTTGACAAGTTGACTATATTAATTTCTTTTGACCATATTAATTGTTAGTTGCTCATTACTAATGTTTGTGAAAAAATACATTATTTGTTATGATGTTTGTATATAAATAACCTCCAGACATTCCATTTGTTGTGAAATAATATTTGTGATATATGTTTATCCCATGACTATCATCTACTATATGTAAAGGGTGTTTCTCTTTAGGTTCCCTCAATATCTCTAAGGTCCCCTAAATATACATCCCGTAGTTAACTACTAGATGTACATTTATTTGAAAAATGTACATTCATATGCAATTGCACCAGTTCTGACATGGGCCGAAGCCTACCATTGCTAAGTTCCAAAGGGCTCATACCAGAAGAAGTCTAAGGGGCTAGGGCATGAAAGCAAACAGATCCACAAGAAGACAACCTAAGCAATCGTCGACATGGAAGAACTTTGATCAATGTGAACAATCGATAAGGTGTGTGCCACATGAAGAATGCGGGCCAAGGTGAACAAGCATGGTCTGTGGCACAAGAGAACACACATACTAAAAGGTGAAAACCAGAATGGTTGGATAAAGGGTTCTACACAAAGTCCATTCAACACCATCAATCCAAGGATCTCCGATTTGGCAGGATGAACAACCTTTGTAAATGATATTTTATTATCATCCTTTCAAATCGACGAAATACGATATGACCATTATCAATTTACAAAGTAAGCGTTCTTTTAAATTTCAAATACATAAATATATAATTTTGATAACTCTCTTTGTGCGAACTATATTTATAGCTATATTTTATATTATTTTGATTTGAATCATGATATTATGTTAAATAATTTTGCATATGCTTGTGTCTCGCAATTCTTTTGTTTTCATTTTCTCATTTAGAACAATAATATATTTAAACACTAGTTATATTTTGAATTTTAATTCCCAAACGTACAATGGTTGTACCATTCACTATATTTTTGTTAATTTTTTCTTTAAGGCGTCTCCTCATTTACGAAGAAGGTTACACAATTGTGTAAATCCCTCTGTTGATACACTTGTTTACTATAGAACATATCTATCATTATAGTTAATTTTTTTTTTCAAATCTCACTTATATTTTTTCTAAGTTTGGGTATTTATTACAACACCTTTAATACAAAACAAGATTTCCATACATAAATTCTTTTGACGATGTTTTAAATGCGATTACTAATAATTGTCACTAGAAAAGTGTACATGGAAAAAACTCAACTTTTAAAGTATATTTTTTTGTATTCATAATTATATTTTAGAGATAACTTTGTATATTTTATCATGAAAGATAACAGTGAATAATAAAATAATTTTATTAATTTTTATACAAATATTTAGTTGTAACTTTATGAATTACTTTTATCTAATATTTCATATAAATAAATGATTTTTTTTTATGGTGGCCGAGGTTTGAACCCCAGACCTTGCATATATTATGCATTATCCATACCAACTGAGGTAAGCTCACGATGACATATAAATAGATGATTTGTATTGTAGTAAAGGTTTCAGTTATATTCTATCAAAAAAGTTTTCATTTTCATTGTGACTAACTACAAAGTAGTCTATTACTTATCCTGTATATGTGAGAATATATATAAGCCCTTATTTGTTATCCTATGCTCGATATTTGATTTTTCTATAGATGCTTGGTTTATGATATGGAAGTGGGTAAGTATTTTTATTATGCATCATTATATAGAGATCAATGTCTTTTTCGGTCTTTCATCCTACATTTATTACTTTACTTTATCTTCACTTAATAAATGTGGTAATTTCTTAAAATTCAATTTTATTGCATTGTAGGTGTACAATTTTTTATTTTTTTTTGGGAAATAAATTTGTTGAGAAGACTATTTATTGTTACTTTAAATGATATATCTGAACTTAATTATCTTATAGATGCAATTTGAATTGCTAACCAAAATGATCTTACAAGTGTTATTGCAAATTTTGTGAAGTCACTTGTAATGCATTTTATTATAAGAGATTTGAATAAGTAGTTGCTGATAAGTCTAACGAGGAAACAAGTAACATAGGGAGGCATAGGCATGGTTTGTCGTGCACACAACGAGATGCTAAATATCAATGTTGTATTTTTAGGTTTAATTGCAGTTTTAGTGCTCTAACTTTCCTAAAGTTGTGATTTTGGCCCCCTAAGAAAGAAAACTACAAAAGTCCCCCTAAGTTTTACAACTGTAGCAGTTTTGTCCCCCAAGGCAAAAAAATAAAAATAAAAATAACACGTGGCACTTCAATTACGGTGCCACGTCAGCGTAGACCAAGTCAAAATTGGCTTTGGGGGCCAAAACTGCCACAAGTGCAAAACTTAGGGGGCGGTTTTGTAGTTTTTTTCTTCTTTGGGGGCCAAAATCGCAACTTTGAAAAAATTAAGGGGTTAAAACTGCTATTAAGCCTTATTTTTATATTCATGATTAGAAATATCCATAAAGATTAATTATTTATGACTACTTCACCCTATCTCACTTCGTGAACCCTAATAATGGATTTTTCCAAGGATGTTAATCGACATTCATTTCGAAAAAAGGGATCTCAAAATGATGTTTCATGTAAGGATGCAAATATGACTTGCACAACTTGTGGAAACTTAAGTTTTTCTTTTAGAATTGTTTTCCATTGAAGACATTTGTATTGCTTCAAAACCATATGTAACTCTGTCAACCCAAGTAATGAGCCCATATTGAAAGGCATACCAAGCAGATTTGGATCCTCAACGATGTTTTAGACATAATCACTTTTTATTAGTCTTGCTTTCCTTGGAGGAGGACCTTGAAAGTCATAGTCGTAGGGATAGATTTTAGGCATTAGACCGTTATCATTTTGTTTCAGATGCAATAGAGGGTATTTGGCTATAGGATACATGAGTTTGAGGATAAAGACCGTTATCATTTTGTAGGCTAGAATGTGATATTATTGGTCCGAATTTGTTTTGACTACCTTACAGTAGCGAAGGAATCACAACACCTAGATACACTACTAGAAAAAGCAAAATTAGGGAGGAAAATTAGTGACGGAAAAAATGAAATCTCTCACAAATTCTTTGGTCGCAAAATTTAGTGACGGAATTTGAAAGGGATTTCACGTTTTCCCTAACTAAATTTTCCTCACTAATTTTTGTTTTTTTAGTAGTGAGTGATAGTAGAATTGATGATGATTATTTTTATATGAGCTCATTATTTTGAAAAGTAGAATTACATATGGTTTTGAAGCATCACAATGTCTTCGATGGCAAACGACTCTAAATGAAATTTTTAAGTTCCCACAACTTGTGAAAGTCTAATCCACATCATTTCAAGTTCTCTTTGTTTCAAATGAAGCTTGATTTCGTCCTTAGAAGAAGCCATTAATAGGGTTCATAAAGTGAGAGAGAGATTGAAGTAGTCATTTTTTGATCCTCAATGATTAATTGCAATGTTACAAATATACAATCCTAAAGGATATTTCTAATCAAGATTTTAAAAGGAAAAACTAAACTACAGCATTGATTTTCACAAGCTCGTTGTATATGGATGATGGATCTTACCTACATCTCGTTTTGTTATCTGTTTCCTCTTCATACTTATTAACAACTATGTATTTAAAAATCTCTTGTAAGAAAATATATTATTTCCATATATATGTAAGCTTTAAGAAATCTTTGCATGCTAGAATTGTACAAATGGACTTCACAAAATTTGCAATAATACTTGTCAGATAATTTTTGTTTCCAATTCCAGCTGCGCTTATACTCTTTAAGGAAAATGTGGTAGCACAAACTGAAGTTAACGGCCCTCCACACAAACCGAAGTTAACAGCCCTCCAGCAAGTGATTCAGCTGATGCTGAAAAAGCGCGCCTGTGCAAGAACCGGCCCCGGTTGGACTCGGCAAGGGCTTGTCATCATTGGATAATAAGAAACAAAAATCAAAACCAAAAGTTGGGGCTTGAAATTTTGAACATTAAGCTCTGGTGGGTTGCTGCAAGCAATGGTACATTTGTTTGAGATCATGAATTCTTTGATTCATCAGGTACTATGCTCGGGTTTCGAAGAGCGTGTTGAATAGCGGTTAAAATAATCATTGATTGTGCTCTTTCCCTGTAGGTTTTTGGTAGAATTTAGGCAGCCTGGTTAAGGTGCTAATGATTGTCATGAGTACAATAATTTGATATTTTTCTTTTCATAAATGTTTCAGTAAATTACATATTTTGGGATATACAGGGTTAATAAACTTTGATTTTTGACATGAACCCTTGTATCTTTAACAAGTTTAATTGCCAATTGAATTGAGGCAAATTAAATGCAAAATGCATTTTGTAGAATATTTTACACCTACTTATGATTAATAAATTGCTGTTGGCTTTCTTTTAGTGAATTAGTTTAATAATTCAAATCTACCTCACTTCATTGGTTCAGTTTACTTCAAATGTAACAAAGTTTAAATATTTAATGAATGACTTTTTTTGTATTAGTTTTAAGACCTAACAAAGTTTTGCAGTTCAGTAAAAAGAAGTGATTGCTATTAAAAACACCTCTTTCAAATATTTCCTATTTTTCTTTAGTTTCATAAAATTCATATTTTTTTTATGTATCAAAATGATTTATCGTTCTTGGTTTCGTGTTTGCTCGCGTCCTTGGCTTGGTATGTGTTTGATTTATAGACTGTGTTTTGTGAATTGTGACTTGGTTGCTGCTTGCTTGCAATCTGGGTTTTGTTTTTCTATGTAATTCTGTTTGTTGGCAGTGGTTTGTGGGTCTATTTTGCCTTATCATGGCAAATCCCTCCTCTAGGTCAATTGGCTCCACAACGGTTACAAAATTGATTTCACAAGCTTTACCCAGATCGTGCAATATTCCAGCTTCTCAACTTCCAAATCCGTGTTTTAAGGGTGATTAAATCTCAATCAAAATTTCTGAGAATGCATTTTTGGGAGGGATTCTAGACTGTCAAATGGTACTTCACGGAAGGTTCACTCTTTCAAAGGGTTCCTTTCCTATTCGAATGATAGATTTGAAAGCAAGAATTTCAAAGTTCTGGAAAACGAATATGCCTCGGTCCTTGGTGTCTCTAGGTAAAGGCTACATTGAATTTATATTTTCATCCTTGGATGACTTAAGTGCTGTAAGATCCATAGGATCTTGGAATCTTGCACTGTGTTTGTTGAGAACTTTTGCTTGGCCTGTTGATTTTAATCCCCAAACCGTGCAGCAAGCCAATGCTTAAACATGGATCCGCATTCATGGTCTTTCCCATGAGTACTGGAAGTCCACAACTTTGTTCAAAATTGCAGGGGCGTTAGGCACTCCTTTGATTCTTGATGAGGCCACTAAGAAAAGGACTTTCGGTCACTTCACAAGGGTACTAGCAGAGGTTGATTTGGATTCTATATTTTGCATGAATGAATGTTTGTTGAAATGGATGGCTTTGATTTTTATGTCAATGGTGAGTATGTGTAGCTTCCCCCTCTTTGCTACTCATATCAGATAATTGTGCATACTATTAAAAATTGCAATTATCATATTCAAAAAACTTCTACAAGTTCAGTAATTGTGCATAAACAACATGTGGCTATGCCTACTGCATCAAATGTTGAAGCTGAGAAGGTTGTTGATGTCACACCTTCAGGTCAAATTCCAAACATCGCGGCAAGTAAAATTGTTATAAAAGAGGATCTTATTCTTATTGATATAATAAGGTCGAAGGACATGGCAGTTACTGGTTATATAGAAGATATCTTTACTCAGGAGATAGAGATATCTTATATCGTTGTCAGTGCACTTCATGAGAAACAAGTGCAAGTTTAAGACAACTTAGCTCAGGCTAAGAAACAAGCGAATGATCATCAAAGTAAAAAAAATTTCTTGACATGCGTATTAGTGGCCCTTGGAGTGATGCAGTGACAACTTTGGATTATATCCGCGAAGATGACTTAAATCCCAACGTCGCTCATGACTTGGAGATTATGCAGTCGTATTGGAAGGACAAAGAAGTTGGTGCTAGTGTGCCTCAGGTTTATACCCACGAGGAAGAGACAACAATAAGTATAAATTATTTAAAGAATCGTTCTGCTATTATGGAAAAGCCTTTCATTAAGGTAACGCCAAGAAAAGCAAGAAGCAAAGGGGTTTTCCGGTTCATTTTACCCGCTCTAGGGGCATGCTTCTAGATTGATTCACCTTTTCTTTTTGGTTATGTTTCTTCTGTTGTTCCTTTTATTTTATCTTTTTCTTTTCTTTTCATTTTCTATCTTGTAAGCTTTTATCGATTAAGAGGTCATTTTTTTAGAAGACTTGATGAGAACCTAATCTCCAGCTTAAAGTAAAACAAATACTCCAAAGATGGGAAGTTATATATAGGATAGGATATACTTTTTGTAACACCCAGCTAGGATACGTGATCAACTCTTGAATACTCAAGGAACTTGATAAGATTATTAATCATATAAATTACTCTCTAGGATACTCCACTCAAAATAATTATATGATGGTTGAATAGCTATCACAAGATGAGAGAATGACTTCATAAAAGATTTGGTATCCTGCTAAAACTATATAATATCCCTCACACTTGCTTCCCGTTCATTGTAAAGTAGAACATAATTCAGTTATGAATTGATTGTAATTAAGCTTCATAAATATATTTTTAACCGATAGAAACCATCAATTAAAACATTTGTAACAGTAAAATAACATTTGATGTATTCCAAACCAAATAAATGAAACTGACGAAAAACATGTTTGTTTAGTTTATTTGGATAAGCATTTTAAGAAATTATGAAATTTATTCTTAAAAAGTGTATTTTTATGTCAAACATTATAATAATTTTTAGACTATCCCAAAAAAATAATTTTTTTTTAGACTATTAATACAAATAAATAAATGAATTGGTGTCTTCCTTCACCTTAAGGCACGCCGCTTTTAATTATGCTTAGTTGTTATCAAAGCGTTTCCTTAAACAACGACATGAATTTGTCACGAGGTCGGTAAAGTAGAATGCGTCCAATGTGAATGACATGATTTTAAATGTTGATGGGAGCAGTCATGGTAACCCCGGTGTCTCCGGTTTTGGGGGTTTGCTTCATAATGATGATTGTGCTTGGTATTGCGGCTTTGCAGATAACATTGGATTTTCAAATATCCTGCATGCAGAACTCTCAACAGTTTATCATGGATTGAGAATGGCTTAGGAATTTGGCATATCAGAGTTGAGTCTAGGTATGCTCCATTTACCTAATACTCCATTTAGTCCATTTACGTCATGGATGCAGGACGTGTGGCAAAAGAATATTCAAGGGTAAGGATTTTAAATAAAAACTATTTGTTTATTAAAAAAAACCCAAATCTTGTATCATTTCCCTCACATCGCGTCTTCCTCTGCACAAACCACGCTTCCTTCCTCACATCTCAGCTTCCTCTGCACACAACAATCATCACTCTTCCTCACATGTGATTTGTTTATTTTGAGAGGGAAAAAAAAAACCTTCAACCTTCAATATTCAATATCCATGACCGATGCAATTCAATTCAATATTCATGATTTCATATTATTAAACAATCAATTCAGCACAATTAATTTGGGGAATTTATCAATCAATATATAACTATGCCATGAACATCTTCTTGATCGACATCAATTAATTGCCAACAGAAGAGAGAAGAGAAACGTGCCAGCAGAAGAGAGAAGAGAAACGTGAATCTGGGATGAAAGGAAGAGGGGTGTAAATTGGAAGAGGGCATGGTCTGTGATTTTAATTTTAAATCTTGACCATTGGATGTTATTGTTGGAACAAAATGTGTTTAACATTGCCACCTTAAGTTTTGATGATAACAAGGTATTAAAATGTCAATTGGTATTGCTAATATTTGTTCAAGTGTGCAGGACCATAGTCAAAAATTATAATCAAGTATTGGTTCTGAAAGAACAAAAGAGAGCAAAGGAATCTACAAAGGAAGCTTATGTTTCAAGAGAGAGTCTGAAGACAAGGAGTGTCTGAAGACCATTAGAAGCTAACTACCAGAAGCTGACGTCATCAGAGAGTCTGAAGAGCCTCAGAAGCTGGAGTTCATCAGAGTCCGAAGACTGGAAGCTGGAGTTAGGTAAAAGTTGTTATTCTCAATACATATCATTGCAGAAGGAATGGAAGCCTGGAACAACGACTATTTCAGAGGAATTAGAAGGCATTTGATGCTTATCCACTTAAGAGCGCATGAAAAAGACATAGTACAATTGTATAACCACTACCTCCACTACTCCACTCTTCATGTCTGCAGTAGTACAAGATAACAACTATGTCAGAGGAATTAGAAGGCATTGGATGCTTATCGATTGTCACAAGAGTCATTGCACACGGGCCTTCATAGTTAGGCGTCCACTTGCCCCTTGAGTCTGGTTGGAAAGATAGTGTCTTTTTTAGCACAAGGCCTCTTTCTTGAAATTCATTGGGACGGGCCTTCTTTGTCGAAAGCTTGATTCATCCTTTTGATATAACTGTCCATGACATACGACAGTGATGCGTTTAAGTTCAATCAAGCTTGGCGTTCATCAGAACTTCCGTTGACAGGACTCCGACCTCCATGGGAGGCATGGCCTTCATGCTGTATACTGAGGGATGGAGGGGGGTTGGCCCTGTCGAAGTGTGTACCGAAGTACAATACTCGTGAAAGGTGAACGTTAGCATCTCATGTCAGTCTTTGTAAGTGAATGCCATCTTCTGGACAATCTTCTTGATATTTTTATTTGCAGCTTCGACGGCTAAGATGCCCTAGTAAGTGAGAGATCTCATTGGGAACCTTTTCATCCTCCTATTCTTCAGTTTCAGACACAAGGAACTCAAAGTTGGGAGAGAGTACATGGCTGATGTGTTCAACGGGTTTACCAATGTATGATCTACATTTATGTTTGATTTTAGAAAGTGAATGATTGTATGCAGACATTTTGAAATGATTAAAGAAATTTTAGGTTTTTTGTGTTACCATTTTTCCAGAAAAAGCACAAAATAAAAATGAAGTCAGGATCAAAACGACTTTTTTATTAATGATGGAAAATACATGAAGCAAAAAGCCCCACACAAGTTCACTTTTGTCTCGGGCGGGACAAAAGGATTTTTAAAAAAATAACAGATAACAACAAACATATTATTTGGACATATGAGTATCGGAAGAAACATCAACAACAACCCAATTGTAGCTAACCAAAATCCATGTGTCACATCAATAAGCACCATGATCCGGTAGCGGAATAACTTGCATGTTAGAGTTCAATCTAAGAAAGGCAGGATATTGGCTTTAACTAAATCTTGAACTGTATTCTTCAAAGCGTAACAGTGCTCAAAGTCATGACCTAGTGCCCCTTGATGAAAGACACATGAGAGATCGGCTCTAAACCTTGCTGGCAATTTTTTAGGCATCAGAGAGGTGGTCTAGTTTGGACAAGGTTCTTCTCAAGCAAATCGGGAAGCAGCTCCGCATATTTCATGGGAATCAGATCAAATTTTGCTCTTGGAGCTTGTTGTCGAGACTGTTGTTGATACTGTTGTTGATATTGTTGAAACTAGGGTTGATAACCTGTATTTTGAACAGTGTTGGTGGGGGGCATAACAACGACAACAGGGTCACAACCCGGATACTTATGTTGAGGCCAACCTTTCACCATACTCACTCCTGGTCTTTCTCCTCAGAACCGTCAGTGGGAACACTTTCTTTGACCAAACGTGCTTCCCGGACTCCTTCTTCCAGACGCATACCCATGGTCACCATCTCTGCGAAGTTTCTTGGTGCACTTGCAACCATGTTCTCATAATATAATTGATTCAGAGTCTTTAGGAAAATCTTGGTCTACTCCTTCTTTTCCAGAGGTGAACAGATTTGTGCGGCGAACTCTCTCCACCGTTGGGCATATATCTTGAAGGATTCTTTATGATTTTGGGTCATGGCCCGAAGTTCGTCTCTGTCTTGGGCCAAGTACGAGTTGTATTTGTATTGTTGGATGAAAGCCTCGCTCAAATCATTGAAAGCTTTGATATCAGCCCTGTCTAAACCCATGTACCACATCAGTGCGGCACCTGTCAAGCTGTCTTGGAAGTAGTGGATAACAAGTTTATCATTGTCAACTTGAGTGGACATCTTTCTTGCATACATTACTAGATGAATCTTAGGGCAAGTGTTTCCTTTGTACTTTTGAATATCGAGAACTTTGAATTTGGGTGGTATCACGACATTGGGAACCAAGCAAAGATCATGGGTGTTCTTGCCAAACAGTTCTTTCCCACAGAGAGCCTTCATTTCTCAGTTTATCTTATCATATTTCTCTTGTAAGTCATCCACTCTCTCATATGCTTATACACTTTCGGCATGGAAAATAGGTCCATGGTCTTGCTGAGCAGTGTGAACCAAAGGTGCTGAGTAAGTCATATCAGCTTGAGAAAAAGATACACCAGGCTGAGGAAAAGGAATTGCACATTGTGTAGTAAGCACTGGAGCCTTGCAGACATGTGGGCGAAATCCTTCACCAGAGTTAAGAGGCTTTCCCCAGAGATAACCTTCAAGCATGGTGGTTAAGGACTACTAGCAAATACTGTTGAAATGGGCATAGCGGATGTATTTGGCTGAGCCAGAGAAGTGCTGGCAGGCTGAGGGACTGGTGTCTGAGTCTGAGCAGCCATCAGAGTAGTCATCATAGTGGTTAGCTTCTCCATTCCTTCTCGGAGTGTAGCTACTTCCTCACGGAGCACCTAGTTTTCTTGTTCAATCGACTCCATTCTCTTCTTTTGATTTGCTCGAGTGTTGTAGACGCGAGTTGACTGATGGATTGACCCTTTATTGAAAAGACACAATGTGAGACTCGGACTAGAGACTATGAGTGCTAAATGATGAATGATATGTTTATGCAAATATGGACAATTTATTTCTCGAAGGATTTGTCAAAGTAATTGTAAACATCATAAGGAACATTGTTTCATTTGATAATTTGAAATATTACAAACATTTCCCTCAAGAGAAAAAGCAAAGTCAAGGAAAAAGGTCCCTAACAAAGCTAAGGTCTAGTTTAAAACTTTTGAAGTTGTATTTCTTGGTGTTCCTCTTTACAAGGTCCACACCTCTGATGTTTATAAAAACTTATTTAAGTCCTTCATATTTAATGAGGAAAAAGTTTTTATGAATGAATGCATGTATGTATGATTATGCTACACAAGTGGTGAAAACATGGTGTGGTTTAAGTCCATATGTTGGAGTCAAGGGTAAACATGCTATATGGTAGGGACTATGGTTTGACATGTGCCTGTATTTCGGGTTCTACCAAGTTCTCAAAGTCTTTGACCACTTCCGAATATTATCGGATTACGGGACTACTCCCGGTCCAATAACATTCGTAGGAAAGTCTCGTTTAAGTGTAGTATCGCGTATCAACCAATTCAAGAATACTCTTGATTAGCCACCGCACTACGCCCTAAAAGGATAAGATGGGTTAAAGGTAACTAAAGGTCTTCAACTTCTTAGGCCACTTGAAAATAACAATGCCAAACATGACTACTCATGTCGACACAGTATTACTTCCAAGAGACCTCCATTGAGCAGGGTTATATCGCATGCACCAAAACCCGAAACTTACTCTCGGTATGGTACTTTGATTATACCACCATCCTATCTTATGTTTCCCTCAAGTCCGGGTGTAGGACTTATCTCACCACTCACGTAAAAGAAAAAAAAAACACAGGCACATATTTCCATCTTTTATTTTCTATTTTCATTTTAAGCAAGTTATAGCACAAAAAATTGAATAAATTCAACTTAGGCTCAACCCTCTTAGGGGATGTCCCCAGTGAAACATCCATTTCTGTCGCGTCAGTTTTTGGAGATCAAGCTATTTAGGTTAGCATTGACTCACTAATTTTATTTCATGACTGAACTTTTAATTTTTCAAAAGGAAGTGGAAAAAAGTTCAAATTACCACATTTTAAAAAGATTTAGGGTTCGGGGGTTGGTTACATTTAGGGAAGGTGTTAGCACCCTAAACGTTCGTAGTATTCTACGAGAACCTCTTGATTTTATTCATTTTTTGTGCTATAACTTACTTGCTTTTTAAAGAAGGAGTAGTGATTAAAAGAAAAGGAAAATTGTTTTTATTTAAATTTTTTATGATTTGGAAGGACAAGGTCCTTTGCCTACGTACTCGTGAGGGATCAAAACCTCGTACTTCGGGGTAAAATTTTCGATTGATTTGTTTTGTGTTTTTTATTAGTTTTGAAAAAGGTTTTAAAGTAAAAAAGCAAAGAGCCAAAAGAACTTGTTTGTGTTTTTTATATTAAAAGAAAATTACCCAAAAATATGATTAAATTGATTAGAATTTGATTAAGAAAATAAAGATAAAAGGAATCACTTGATTTGAGAATCAAGGTTTATTGTAAAAATGATTTTTTGAATTTTGGTTATTTGCATGCTATTGTTGTTTTTAAATAACAATTAAACCTAAAACTAAAACTAATGTAGCAATAAAATAAAACGTGAGAAATTCGTAGTGACGTTGAATCACTACAAAATCTTTTAATCTAAACTAATATTTTTCGCATTTTTTTAATACATAAAGCAGAATAAATAAATAAATAAAAAGACACATGCGGTGGTTCTTCTGAATTATTGTTTACATTGGAACTAGATACATTCTAATTACTGGAAAATAAAATGACAACAATTAAAATGCATAAAAAAATGGAATGTAAGGATAAAATAAAATAACCTAAAATGCAGTAAAATAAAATACAATTGAAATAAAAATGCATGGAAAAAAAAAGATAAAAAAAATAAATATGAATGCAGGGGGTACATGAATATATTGGGGGTGCAGAAGATAAAAAGAAGTAGATTGGGCTTAAAAGGGTAGGCTGGGACGTGCTGGGCTTCAGGGTCTAACCTGGGCCGTTTGATCAAAATCATGTGGCCTAGATAAGAGTATGGAGCCAGGCATCAGGGGCCCTTTGATATAGATCAGCGGATCTGGGGAGTGAGGGTGCACGTTAGAGCGTGCACCCACACACATGGGATTGGAGCACATGTGGGGGCCTATAAATAGGCTTTAGTCAGCTTTCCCCTTTCATTTACAGTTTCTTTTTCTCTTTCTTCTTCTTCCGTCTTCTATCTTTCTCTATTCTCTCTCTTGATCACCCAAGAACAAAGATGAGTTTTCCGGCGAACCTTGATGAAGGCTGCCGTGAAAACCCATATTCCGGCGGTGGCTAGGCGGCCTTGACGGCAGCGCCGCCGCGCCGAAATCTTCAGATTCCTTTTTTTATATTTTTTTTCCAGGTTTTTGCTTCCTTTTTCTTTCCTCTATCCTTTTTAGAACCTAAACACCCTAAGAAACAAGCATATAGGACTAGATCTAAGAGTATAAGAAAAATACTACCTTCACGTGTTCTTCTTTCTGTGGATCCGATTGTGCTTCTTGTTTGTGTAAGGTTACAGATTGGATCTTCGTGTTGGTTGGATCGTGATGGTTCAGTGTGATGTTGTAAAAGGGTTTAAGGGTCTGGATTCAGTTTTGTAAAAGGTTGATAGGTTCAGTTATGAATGTTTTGATGGTTGATTTGAATCGGTTGCGGTGATGAGATTTTGTGACTAAGCCAATAGGTTAAAGAAAAGGAAAGATAAAAGAATTCACACTGAATGTCAATCTTCCAAGGTCACCAAAAAGAGCAAAGTTGTGGGACCTACTAAAGGTTAGAGCAAGGTGAGTATTCTTGTTAACAAGAAAAAATCTCTCAAAAGAAAGGAAGTCCCTGATAGTGAATCAGATTACGAAGTTGAGCAAGATGTCCTTGACATTCTGCCACTTGCTAAGAAGAGGACTTCTAGAGGTAAGAAAATTCCTGCTAATATTCCAGAGACTCCTATAGACAACATCTCATTCCATCCTATGTCTGGTGTTGAGAAATGGAAGTTCATATGTCAGAGGAGATTGTAATTGGAAAGGGAATTAGGTAAGGATGCTATTGAGTGCAAGAAAATCATGGACCTTGTTGATGAAGCAAGCTTAAAGAAAAGTGTCAGTGGTTTTGGGAGTTGTTATGAAAAGCTTGTTAAAGAATTCATAGTCAATATTCCCGAAGATTGTGACAACTCATTTAGCAAGGAGTTCAGGAAAAAATTTGTGAGAGGTTGTTCTGTAGATTTTTCTCCAGAAGTGATGAACAAATTTCTAGGAAGAAATGTAGGTATCTACATGGAGCTAGAAGTAACAGATGATCAGATTTGTCAAGAGATTAATGCTCAACAGGTGAGGAAGTTGCCTGTGAAAGGGAAGCTACTTGCAAGCAAGCCGAGTGTAAAATATGCTATGCTCCACAGGATAGGAGCTGCAAATTGGGTCTCTACAAATCACACCTCAACCATTGCTATTGGGTTAGGTAAGTTCATCTTTGTTGTTGGCACAAAGACTAGTTTTGACTTTGGAACCTACATTTTTGAGCAAACAATGAAACATGCTCATTCTTTCGCTGTTAAAATGCGCATAGCTTTTCCATCTTTAATATGTGAGATCATTCTCAGTCAAAACACTAATATTTTGGTAAGCTCGGATATTGCATGCAAGAGGGAATCCCCTATTTCTCTGCATTATAAACTATACCAAGGGACACATGTCCCAGATATTGTTATAACATCCAGGAATGAGACTGACAAATCAACAACTAAGGGTGGAATACTTGCTGAGATGAAGGAGATTTCTAAGGCACTAGAGGAAACCATCAAAATCAGCACTATAAGGAAAAGTAGTATGGACAAACTGTTAGTGGCTCTGAGTGTCAAAAATGGTGAAATGGATAAGGATGAGGCAGTGGCAGATAAGAATGATGGTGCTGAAGGCAACACTGAAGGGAATGGCACATACAATAAAGATGAGGGAATGGCAGATGAAAATGGTGATGCTGCAAGCAACACTGAAGAGGAAGTAGCTGGAAGTACTGATGATAAGGAAGGAAATGATGATAAGGAGGACTCAGAAGTTGAGGCTGAGGATTGATTCTCTTATTATTTCTTCTACTTGTGGGCTATGCCCTGAATTTTTGAGTACTGTATGTGCCTGGTCTGTAATAACTACTCTATATGTCCCACTACTTTATTTTCTGCACTTTTAATTTTCTGCACTTTAAGATACTTTGGTACTTTATATATTTGGGGTCTAGATTCTGGTAAATCTGATACTTCGTCAAAATTTATGGCTAAAAGAGGGAGTAGTAGGCTTATACTTGAATGTTAGATAGAGCGAGACTTTATGCACGCATGATATTGCTCATATGATGTTAGGAACATTGTTCTGACAGTGGCTCTAGACTTGAATGTGCTCTACAACAAAAGAAGAGTAGCTTTGTGCTCTGTTATGAATGTTCTGATATGCATGAGCTCTAAAATGAAAGGAAGAGCAGATCTGATATGAAAGGAAAAGAAGCTCTGGTATGTTCTCTGATATGTTATGAATGTTCTGGTATGCATGAGCTCTAATATGAAAGGAAGAGTAGATCTGATATGAAAGGAAAAAAAGCTCTGGTATGTTCTCTGATATGTTCTACAGTCAAAGAGAAGTAGTTCATATGTTTAGGATGTATGTTAGAGTATATTTGTATGGTAGACTGTCTTATGCATGATCTTAAGGAAGCAATGCTTGAGGGGGAGCATATTTTTTCTTCTTCTTCTGATCTACCATTGAGGGGAGCATTATCTGTTACTAGTCTGCTTTTACCTGAATAGATTAATACTAGTATGTTCTTAATTGAAATGCATGTGGGTGTGTGCGTTCTGGTGAACTGATGTCTTACCAGATACCCTGACATCTTGAGTATATAAGAAATTTATTTTTTTCTCCGATGCGTTATATGTGAGAGTTAATTTCTCCCTGGGCTGATAAATGAATGAGAGTTTATTTCTCTCTGTGGAGTTTATTTCTCCTGATACTTTCTGTTAGGTTGGGTTCCATATTTATTCTGCTGCTGCTGGATGATATCTCAACATGTCCATCTGTGCATTATTTTTAAGTAAGTTCCTTTTAAATAATGTTGAACCTCATATGTTATCTTCTTTCGTACTGAATTCCTATTACAAAGAGAAAGAAGGTATGACCTTATGATCTCTCATCCCTACGTACATAATGCAAAGGTTGTTTTAACCAAAATTTACCAAAGAGGGAGATTGTTGGGTTTTAATACATATGTTGGTTGCATGTTGTTAAAGCTTTAGTTATAGGAAGATGTCAGACATAATGTCTTAACATGTTGGTACGACGTCAGAACGTACCTTGATCCGCTTCTTGGGGTTTCACTTTTAATCGTGAAGATTTTCATATAATATCTAAAGATTTGTATCACGGGAAGAGTTGACCAAGTTAGCGTGTTTCTAGAAGCAGAGGAAGGCGGTTTTTACTTAACTTAGTCCTTAAGAATGTTGTTGCAACATTTAAGGAAACATCTGATCTGCTTCAGAATTCAATGAAGGCGATCAGGTATGAGTAACTCTAAGTTGGACTTACAGGGAGTATGCAGAATAAGGAATTAGCCCGAAGGATGTCAGACATATTGGTTCAGTTAGCCTTAACCTAGCAACTTATGGTAATTTTATGAATGGTCGAGAAGTAAGACCCTTGGGTAGCAGAGGAATCTCAATAATCGAGTTTGAATGGAAGGAATCGGTCAATGGTGAACCTGTTAGAGAATTAGAATCGAAAGTGATGAAGGGGGTATCAATGTTTCTTCTCTAAATTTCGAGGATGAAATTTTCTTAAGGGGGTTAGAGTGTAACATTCTGCTAAATTCCCATTAGACTGCGGTATCATTTGAGCGTGTTGGAGAAGAAATATTAATAAATAGTTAATTATAACGGGGAATATCAAACTTGCAGCGTCAGTTAAACGCACATGTGCAGTCATCAGTGTCAGTTTTAGTGTGGGGAAATATTGTCATTTTACCTAAGCTCTTTAAATAGGTCATAACACCCTTTTCCCCTTCATTTCCTTCACTCCTCCATCTCTCTAAAATCAGAATCCTCCCCTTCTCTCTAGCCCTCTCACTCGAACTCACTCTCCCTCTTTCACAAGCTCTCTTTTCTTCAAATTCCTCAAGAATAATTAACATGCAATCATACCCTTGTAACCCTTCCCTAAGCAGAACCCTAACCTAACCTCCCCCAAATTCAGTTTTCATCCATTGCAGGTTATACTGCTTGCATGTGATTAGTGATGGCTTGATGATAAGGTTTAGAATGTTAAATCAAAAAGGGATGATAGAGCTATTGCTGGTGGGGTTGTTGAATCAGTGGAATATGTTTGGGTGTTGATGAAAGTGTCAAGAATTTTGACAGAATTTGAAGTTAGGGCTTCGAGGTAATGGAAAGATGTTAAGTGTTGTGGAGATAGATCTTGGGTAGATGTTTGGCAAGAAGGTGGCTGAAGCTTTGGGCCAAAAACAAACGTTAAAGTTTCAGAATGTCCTTGGTGAG
>Ga0315914_1000165_pt1 | contig 65155 bp, 47 predicted proteins | sample MpolenodulesMG_FD_203920 | JGI IMG/M metagenome (GOLD analysis project Ga0315914, IMG submission 203920) | Medicago polymorpha root nodule microbial communities from Los Angeles, California, United States - elongated nodules | ecosystem: Host-associated > Plants > Roots > Nodule | place: USA...
CAAAACCTACAGAAAGATTAAATTCACTTTTTTAGATTCTTGATCTACTTTGCATACTATCATCAATTTTCTTCATTTCAAACTCTAGCTTCTCTATTCTACTTTCAAACACACCATTAATCTGATTCTCGATCATCGAAAGATTAAATTCACTTAATATTTTTGTCGTATCTCAGTATTTAATATATGTACCTACTTGACGTAGACTAATGATTCTTGTATATACCATAATAATAAATCATTATTGCTTAAATAAAATATGAATATTTAAAACCTACATAACAATTCAACCTTACTATTGAAGATTTCATAGTTTACTTCCCAATATTATAAGCAAAAGTAAAATTGGTATACAAAAACTTGTATTTTCTATCCCACTTCAATTCAGAACCATTTACAAATAGATTTACAAGTGAATCAGCAAAGTTATCACAACAACAACAGTGAATCAATGATTTCACAACAACAAATATATCATACAATTTTTGAACAACTATTTCATACAATTTTTGGTGACAACTTCTTTTTTCTCTATTTTCATTGGTTAAAAACAATGGAGAGAAAAAGGAAGAGAGAAAATAAGAGGATAATGTGAGCATGAGAGAGAAAGTTGTCAAAAAGTTGATGTACAAATATCATTTCTCATCATTAATAGTCCCAATTGCATATTAAATCAATCAATTTATTAAAGTTAAAGTTATAAAAAAAAAAATTCCCAAATCAGAAACCCTAAGTAATGAGATTTTTAGATCGGTACCTTCATAGTTGTTTAACTACTGTTGCAAGCTAAAATCAGTTGATCCTTCATTGACCAGCAGCGACTGGGGAAGCCCGGAGGGGAAAAACATAGGGGAAGCCCGGAGAGGGAGATGGGGTTCACAGAGAACAAGGGAGAGGGAGGCTGATTCAGCGAAAGGGGGTGGTCGTGGTGCTTGAGGAGCTGCCACCGGCCGACACCAATGAGATGGTGTTTTGTTTATAGTTTATGGTGGTTGGGAGAAATTATGTTAGAGAGAAGTGTAGAGAGAGGTTGATCCATAAAATTGAGTGAGTTGAAAGTGCAAAAAAAAATTGAGGGTATGCAATAAAAAAATTAAGGGGGTTCATAGTGCAAAATTTTTGGATTATTAGTGTATTTTTTAAAAGTTGAGAGGATGCAAGTGCATCCCCTGACTTGTACGTGGCTCCGCCACTGGTTATCACAATATTCTTTAGTACTAATCGCATCACATACTTGAGTCACAACGAGCATAATCATTAACATCCTCATCACTACGGTGAAACATTTCTTCAGCTCGCACACTGCCATAATTCTTGTTAGTGTTTATATTTTCTAGATCTCTATTAAATTTATGAATATTGATGTGTTTTAAATTTTACTTTGGAAAAATGTTTTCACATGATCTTATTTATAGCCATAAATTAGTCGGTGTGTTTATTATCAGAAATATTTTAATGATAATTAACATATATATATATAATTCAGGTTCTTTATCCCCGTGAGTTTAACTCAGTTGATAGGGATATTGCATATTATATGCAGGGGCCGAGGTTCGAACTCCGGACACTCCACTTTTCCACATTTAAAATGTGTGAGTTCTAGTCAGTAGGCTACTTGAAGAAGAAAAATAAATAATTCAGGCTCTTTATGAGGAAAAAAGGTGGTCAAGGATCCTCTTAGAGCAACTCCAACGGTTGCATTTTGCTTTGCATTGCGCCAGCCGTCATCACTAAATAATGGAATTTGGCTGGAGTACTCTAGCGTGTAATCACCATTGCTTGATGAAGTAAGAAACACTTCACGGTTCTCAAGGCTAAAATGCTGAAAAGTTAAAAGAATAGAACTAAAATATTAATATGGGTGGTAAATTTGTGAGACCCAATATAAGTATTTTAAAGTTTATCATTGGAGTGAAAAATGAATAAGTAGTTACAAGATTATGTGGCATAATAATATCCACAAAATAATCATGGATAGAGTTCACTATTGGAGGTGCTCTTGGTATTTTTTCTCATGATATCAAAGTTAATTTTTGACTCAATAAATGTGTATACTTTGATTTGATAATGGATTAAATATAATATTAACATTTAATAAACGGTTCAAAAGTATACTCTTACCGTTTTTTTAACGCCGTTTTTTTAAAAATTAAGTTTATAATAATAAAAAATATGAAATATATAATATTTTATTAAATTTTACTAAAAGAAAATAAGGTCCGCCTTTGTACCAGGTCCATATTAAACACCTCAGTAAACATGTTAAAAACAACGTAGTTTTGAATATCTTGTTGCAGTAAAAGAAAAAGAAAAAGATATAGAATTCTGAATTCAATCCTGAATAACAAAATTATATTTAGCAGAAACCAATTCCCTCAAGTTGTGGATTGTGGACTGTGGAAGAACAATAACTTCTCTATAAAAGATGGAATTAAGTACAATAATTTCATGAGACACACATACACAAGAATATTATCCAAAGCCAAAATGCCCAAAGTGGACACACTAGCAATGGATTCAAGATAATCAACTCACCAAGGGAAAAAAGTAAACATAAAAATATAATTCATATGCAATTTTCATGTATGATTTTTATAAAGCAATGATATATTGCTTGATCACCAAGTATTAATCACCCTGCAATTTGATCTAATGTTTCCCCTTGAACCTGTCAAAGGAGATATATTTCCCATCTTGATCATAGACTTGGCAAATTGCTCAAAGAAAAGATCATTTCTCTCAGCATACAATTTCACCAACTCAGCCGATTCTTGATTCTTTGTCAACAGAATTTCATCAGAACTCAATAGTCCCTTGTAAGCCAATAGGTTCTTGAAGTAATTGTTGTCGAATTTTGTTGGTGTGACATAGTCTAGGAAGAACAGATTTTGGTCACCGCCAGATTTTGGACATTGAGTGCGCAATTCAGCAGCATAGTATTGATCAAGAGTGAAATCTTGCTTGCCATTTCCTGTTTGGTTGTAGAGTCTTTGCCTAAAGCTGGTGCACCTTGACTTTCCTATAGTGTGGCTCCCTATACAATTGTGTGAAATTTGTTTTAGTATGTAGCTATGTATAATGTGATATATTTAAAGACTATAGCAACATTGTCGCACACATTTAGAGTTTAAAATGACTATTTATTTAGCTATGAAACACAGAGTTTGAGCAAAATGCAAGTGATGCTTAAACTCGAAGAAAATCAAATATAAATTATGATAACTTTGACTCACATGTGTATGCGAGTCTGTGGAGAATAATATAATATTATAAAATAACTATTAGCTACATCACATGTTCATTAGGTGGTATTTTAAATTCTAAAAATAGAATTAAAAAAATAAAGATATTTAAAAATACATATATAAATTTGAATTTGAGGCACGTGTATTAGGTGAAAAGTAGTTTGAGTTTAAATAGATATAGGGATATTAAGAGATAAACAGTGATTTAAATTATAAATATATTATTATATTGAAAATAAAATAATTTAAATTTATGTGACAAGTTCAGGGAGTGTACCAGAAAGAGCAACAAGATCAACAATGTCAAGTCCTTGAAGTTTGAATTTAGTTAGGATTGTCTGGAAAGTGTTGTTTGGGGCTGGAATGTTGTTGTTGGAACCACTTAAGCTTGCACCTAGTGAGTCTCTTCTGCCGAGAGGCACTTCCCAGTTTGGTCCACCAGCCTACACATAAAAGGGAATAGTAATGCAAGAATATAAGTCTTCGACTAAATTAAATGTTTATAGCATAAGCGTTTATCATATAAGTACTTATGTATAAGCTACATCTATAACAAAAGATAAAATAGAGCTTACGAAAATAAAGGAAACACGATTTATGGACATGTCATATTTTGTTTCTATAGTGAAAGATTTATTTTATTAGAAAATGCAAGAGCAAATTAAACACTTACAAGAACAGTTGAATCTCTAGCAGCTATGGCCAAAATGTCAGCACAAGACACCGTATGAGGACATTCTTTCTCTAGTGCATATTTAATTTCATCAATGACCTCAAATCCTCTAGCCGAATTACGGTTAGGATTTGACCCCTTCTCACTAACAATGCTTCCACTGTTATCTAACAATATTGAAGCATCACAACCCTGCAACATGATCAACTTCTTAGTATAAAAAATAGACATGATTGAATGTAATCATATATGTTGGCATCTGACACCGACACATGTTGGAAACGTCTTCAATTTGAAGTGTCGAGGCGACATACATATAATGCATTTTTAATCACCGCAACATCAATGTTTTTGGTACGGCCACGACTTAATATCACATGGTCATGACAATAATGATAATATCACATACCTTGACAAAACAGTCATGGAAATGAAGTCTCAAAAGTGAAGCAGCTATACGAGGTTCCTTTGCAACAGCATTGGCAAGGATGGATTTAACAATATTCTGAGCCTGTGGACATGAATAGTCATAAAATTGTGGATAAAGGTAAGACCCCATTTTCTTGTGACAGAGGCAAAAAGGAGCAAATGCTAGTAAAGAAAGAAGCATGAGAAAGCTCAAAGAATTTGCCATTGTTTTTTTTTAATATCACTCAGAGAAAGATATAAAAGAGTAGTTGAAGAAGAGAAGTTCTCAAAGTTGATTGTATGAGTGATGTGTTGGGAAATGGTATTTATAGAGAAGAGCTAGGGAGAAAGTTATTGCATGACAAAAAAAGAATGAAAAAAGTTGGAGTTGGTAACTATCTAATTTAAAAATCCATGTTAAAGTGGAAGAGAAGAATGGAGTTAGTAGCATTTTTATTAAAAAAATCACCTAGTCTGAATGGGTTTAGATATAATCAAAATTTGTTATATATGATATTATGAATGAAATCAAAATGGTATACATTCATGTTCTATGGTTGAAAGTAATAGTTTGGGAACACATTTTGAGCTTATTTAGTTTTATAGATAAATGTTAGTGGTTAGTTTGTCGAGAAATTGTATACACTTTCATAGACACGTCTAAGTTATTTATTTTTGAAGTTAAAATAATAAACATGTATGGTGTATATAATCCTAACAATACTAACATTTATCATTGAAAAGAAGTTAAATAACCAGACGTCCCAAGTTTGATTTCTAGAGTCGCTAATTTAGGAGGTAGTTCAGGATGGTAAAAAACTAATGTTTTGTTATCAACTCGATGATTATTCATGTAGTAGATTCAAATGACGTAAACCGTGAAGATACTTTATGGAACGTAATAGGTTAGAAAGAAAAAAAACATTGTAATAATAAATTACAATAACATGTAAGATTGTAAGGTGTTTGGAAACTTCGGAGTAAGGGGACACGTAGGCAAATAATTTGAAGCTTAAGTCCAAGCCAAGTAATTTTAACTGTAGCTTAAAGCAAACATGCATTGGTGACTCATTCAGCAGGTTGGGATATCCTGGTCTCTGTTACTTCTTATGCTCTTATTTTGCTTTTATATTTGATTTATAATTAAAGATTTAGATTAAAAGAGACACACTTCATACAAAGTTAATAAAAACCATAAATTTTAACGAGAGTCTACAATAAAATTTGTGTATAATCTACCAGCGGAGAAAATATCAAACCTAATGTACATTTTCTACATACATTTTCTTTTATTACACCCCAAGTATTGATCAATTAGTACATACAGCCTTAAGACTCAAGGCTAATTGCTTGTTGATAATTAGGTGAGTCTTGCATCTAAAGTGCTTCCAGACAATTATGACAGTATCAAATGGCAACTCAGTCAATCTCCAGGTTAATTATGCTCTGTCTTATTGCTCACAAAAGTTATTGTGGACTCACCTGCTCAGTTGACTTTGATGTTTTTTTTACTAAAATGGATTCTAAAATGTAACAATGGTACATAAACCAGATAAAGTTTATTCCTTGGAATTATGTTGTATTTTATTTTATCTGCCAATTGCAATTCTTCCATATTTTCCCTTTACTTGATATTCACTTGTTTATACAAAAAGACATAATCACTTTTTGACTTCAAACCCTTCTAACTTAAATGAGAATGTGTCTAATTTTCTATATAGAGTATGTGAACAGTTCAACAAAATAGTAAAGGAAATTGAACAATAGAAAATTTTGTGATGAAATGTGGTGAAGGATTAGGTATGTTCAGTGACCTACTTGTTTTTAAGGATAATAGTAGACTCTTCAACAAAAGTTGTCTTCTTTTGGTTCAGCATTTTATATTTCTGGTAGGCTTTGACCATTGTACATAATAATGCCTTGATTGAATTATAATAAAAGCCGCAAAAGAATGCTTAAACTGTGTCCAAGTTAACTTAACTTTTGTATCACCCGCATCGACAATCACATAATCTTTACAGAATAAAACAATGAATCTTTCGATAAAATAAAAAAGGCTGAAGTGCATTTTCCCCATAACTTTCAAAAACTTGCAATTTTGGCCCCTTAAGTACAAAAACTATAATTTTGGTCCCCTATGATTTAGCCCCTTTGTATCTTTGGTCCTTTGGTCAATTTTGACCCAGTCAATGCTGATTGGACATGCCACGCATGTAATTACCTATTTTAAAAATAAAAAAAGCCACGTGTATAAATGTCAAATTAAAAAAATAAAAAAAATTTAACAATTATTTATGAAATTAAATAAATAAATAAAAAGTTCAATTATTTATGAAAAAAAGCCACACAATTATTTATGAAATAAAGAAAATGAACAAAAATCATAAATCTTCACAATTATTGACAGAGAAAAGTAAAATACACAACACAAGACAAGAAAAACAAACATTGGAGTTTCCTCAACCAATATCTCTTCTTCTTCATTCTCTTATGCTATATATTAATAATGTATAATAATTTGTAGTACCATACCACTTTGATTTGATTTGTAAATGTCAAATGCATCTGGGTTATTCTCTACTCCTTATGTTCCTAACTTCAGAGTAAGCCTTCCTTCTCTCTCTACCACTCATCGATTTCAAGCTTTCAAAGTTTTGTGCTCTGGAACTATGGAAGGTGCTGCTTCCACACACAACCCCCCCTCAAAATCTGTCAGTTTTTACTCTTACGGATCTATATTTGTTTCAAAGTTTTTATTTTTAATCACACAAATGGGTTTGTGAGGGTTACTTTGAAGTATACATGGAAAAAGAATTTAGATAAGGATCATGCTTGTGTTTTGGGGAAAATTTCATGGGATTTTAGAAGGACTGACAATTCTCCTTGGGGAACTAGATTGTTAGAGCTTGAAAAATTGCAAAATCCCATTGAATTATTGATTGAACAGTAACCATGGCATGTAATCCCATTTTGCTTGGTTTCTTGGTTCTTGAGGATTTCCAGATTTATGGGGTGTTTGGTTTCTGGGTTCATGAGTGATGCTCCTCTTTGGTGAAGGAAGAAGATGATGAGTCATTTTGGAGTTAATAATTTCCGAATTTGTAATGTTCTTTTTTTTTTTTTTGTGCTTAAAAATGATTTAGTGGGCTTGTGCTTGAAGTTGAGTTTGTGCGTGTTGGATGGATTGAATCACGTGTAGAGATGATGAAGGTTTATGACTTTTTTTTATTTATTTAATTTCATAAATAATTGTTAATTCTCTTCACAAAAAAAAAATTAAATAATTGTTAATTCTTTTTTATTTTTTTAATTTGACATTTATACACATTGACTTTTTTTTTATTTTTAAAATAGGTAATTACACGCATGCCATGTCTAATTAGCATTGACTTTGTCAAAATTGACCAAAGATGCAAGGAGGCTAAATTATAGGAGGCCAAAATTGTAGTTTTCGTACTTAGGGGTCAAAATTGCAAGTTTTTCAAAGTTAGAGTGGAAAAGTGCACTTTAACCAATAAAAAAAGGGACAGTCCAAATTCACAATATACTCTTGTTTACAACATGATTTGATGCATTCTACAACCTCCCAAAGTATCAGGATGAAGAAAAACAAACAGAAAGTGAGATTTATCAGCCGCAGCAAACTGAAGACAAGCAAACCAACATTGCAGAACAAGTGTATAATGTAGCAAAAACAAATTGGTGAAATTATGCTGTACTTTATCTTTTTCCTTTTCTGCCATTGTGGTTTTGAAAATTGAATAAATCACTGCTAAAAAAAAAAAAAGAAAAAGAAACCGACGTCGGGGAGCAGGTATAGGCTTCCATTCAACTTTCAAGTTTGTAAACTGATGTTCTATTCTATATTGGATAACATCTACTTGTCTCAATATACTTCACATTTTCTTATAAAGAATTGAGATGTTGTATTATACCCTCTATAAATCAGAAAATAAAATTCCTTTCCGAAGCCAAAATTCAAAATAATTGAAACTTAGTATTTAATAACCATCATAACATTGTGTCCCAAGAAAAAACATAATAACGAAAATCTTATCCAATCACAGAACATAACTTCAAAAGCAAACCAAAATTGATCAGAACTTCACCATACAGAAATCAGAATTACTTTCAACATAGATGATAAGATCACTATACTACGAAAGTCATTCAAATCTCACATTCCAGTAAAAGCCTTCTTTCCTGCACCACTAGATGATCCAGCTGGGATCACTTTCAACACGTTGAACCTCACTGTCTTGGAGAGTGGCCTAAAGAAGTTGCACAAATAAAGGCAATTTAGACAGACATAGATATCAATATCTATATAATAATACACTAAAATAACAGTAACTCCTACAGAAAGAAAAAGAAAGGATTCTCCTATAAAGTCTCACCTGCATTGTCCGATAATAACATGGTCTCCTTCCTTAACGCGGAAGCAAGGTGATACGTGAGCGGGAATGTTTGAATGCCTCTTCTCATACCTAAACAGAGGAGTGACAAAAAAAAGGGAATTATACATTATCTTTCTAAGTGTGCAAATAAAAAAGGGGACCATAGTATGAAAGGAAATCAATACCTCTGATACTTCTTAATAAAGTGAAGATAATTCCTCCTGACAATAATAGTCCTATTCATTTTAGCACTGTGGCAAGTTCCGGCTAAGATACGACCTCGGATGGAAACATTGCCAGTGAATGGACACTTCTTGTCAATGTAGGTTCCTGTATTTAAAAAAAATGCCATTTCTGTATTAGAAACAGAAATAAAATAACCGCAACCATACACAGAGCTATTAACAATGCTTTACTTCTAGCTGATAAAAATTTCACTTTCAAAGTAACTGGAGAACATTATACTGTTTGCAATTTACAAGTATTTCCTTCCCAACAACACTTGCAAGACACAACATAGGAGCATTTACATTTGAACATTATATAGACCAATTCTTTCAATCAGATACCGTAACATAACCATAACCAAAAATTACATGTCTCAATAGTGATACGAATTAGAAAAGCTTATCTATGAACACAATAGACACTTCAATGAATCGTATGACAGCCAATAACTAGAAGTATTGTGAATCTCTAAACACATCATAACCACTATTATTTATTTACAAACACAACAGGCACTCCAATTTATCATATAAACAGCCACTAAGTAGAATAAATATTGTGAATTTAAACACATCATAGCCACACGATATTGCCAAGAGGAATCTCAGACAAACACACCAATACAAAGGTAGACGCTCAGCCAGTATCAAAACATACCTAAACATATAACTATAACTAACAATCCACTATGCAAAAGAAATAGTGTCCTATAGTATTCTTCTCCAATGTTTACATCCTTCTCTAATTTTGCTTTGCATAGTGCCATTTAACTCAACTTTGCTTTAAAAAAAAAAAAAGTTTATCCGTCATATTATTCTAAAGACACATTTTTGGATAAACAACCATTTAGCTCCCAGAATGTAAGGTCCTATCACTATAATCCCTGGTTATATACAAATTAGAAGCACAACCTCAAGTGTCTCATTTGTTAAAATAACTAACTAAAGGCACATACATTCTGAGGACCAAAATGGTGTTTATCCCTACATTCCTAGGGGTACTCCATATTAACTATTAAATTACCTTCAGTGGCTTCTCTGGGAGTCTTGAATCCAAGACCAACTGATTTCCAGAAGCGATTTCCACCTTTTCCAGGCCTCTTTCCCTTTCCAGATTTCTTCGAACTGCAACAACATTGAACAAAATATGCATCAACAATCATTCATAAAAAAAAAAAACACAAATTGGGAGCATTGAATATACCATAGAAACACTTTGGGTTGCTTGAGAAAAGCCTTCTCAGTCTGTAAAAAGAAATTGAAAAGTAAAATCAATGGAAGATCTAGTAAAACAGAGATAAGATAGAAAAAAACGAAGGAGTGTGAAGAAGTTGCTTACTTGTTCAGCCATGGTGGTTGAATTGCAGAGGAGAGTGTAGTAGCCGCACGCACTCGAAACCTACCTTCTTCTGGAGAACAAACCCTGCGAGCCTGCTTCTTATTTCATACCCGATTCGATGGGCTTTTCTACCTGGGCTTATTAGGTTTAGCCCAAAACAAAATACAAAAATGATTTTGTTATGTAATAATTACAAGGAAAAAAATATTTAAAAATACAGGTATTTTTTATTTATAAGGTTGAAAAGGTATTAAGACAAGAGAATTAAAAAAACTTAAATTTATGTGGGACTGTGAAGCTCGAATCCAAAACTTTTAAATCCAATTGTTAGATGCTTTTAAATTCAATTGTTAGAGATACTATGTTCGTAAAGACACCGTAATTCAACCAAACAATTGAGAAACACTAAGCCCTTTATCTATAACACATTTTATGCTAGATATTTTTTTCTTCTCGATAACACATTTTATGGTAGATAGTAGTGCAAACCCCCTTTTCTATATCAATATTTGTTTTATTTGAAGCAATATTTGAAGCTCTTTATCAATATTTAAGCCATTACAAATATTGATAAAGGGCTTAAAGGGGGTTCTAGATCAATATTTGTTTTATTTGAAGCAACTAACCCTCATACCTTCAAAATTTATTTTTACGTGGGTATTATTTGTAACTCTTTATTAATCATTGAGTCATTATTTCACCACAAAAAAAAAAAAAATCATTAAGTCATTATTTTATTTTGAGGTGAGTAATATTTTTGTGGTGTAGTATGCCACTTTGTATTACATTTTAAAACAAAATTCACAAATGAAAATTAGCGATGATGAAGTTAGCCGAAATTCTACGAGGAAGCCAAATATAAAGAAAAATAAAATATATTTGTATGAATCTATTCATTAAATGCAATTCAGCTGCTAGATTCACGCTATAACTAACTATCTCTTCTTAACTTTTTACCTGTGAATTTTGTTTACAAAGAAATACATCAGACTGAGGTTTCAAAATCCCATTGTATGAGTCAATCCAAATAACATTTGGCACAACAAATTCCCACAACATTGGATAAAATGATGGTACAAAGCAAAAACAAATGAGTGGCTTGACGCGTTCAAATGGCACCGTATTTTCTCTCGGCTGGTCTCCATGAAGCTTGAGATTGGGAAGGACCGGGAGGGCGCTCCCAAGAGGCAGAGGTAGAGGTTTCGCCGGTGTACGGGTCTTCTGGCCGTGAGTAACTTTGACCGGGGCCACTAACCTATTTTCATAATACATTCAACATATGTTAGTTTAGTAAGCAAAATGAGGCAACGGCCAGTCCTACGACACTTTCAAATTGCAACTTTTGAAAGGAAAAAAAAAACTACTACAGTTTTTTGGAACTAACCCATGATGCATCTGAGGTTATATCAGTACAGTTCAAGCTATGTACATAAAATACCATAGGTAATAATATATGTGACACTGCATATTTGTTTAATGCAAACAATTTCACTTCTATTTTTTTTCTTCATAAAAAACAAACAATTTCACTTCTAATTAGAACTAGAACCTAACTCAGATATTAATGAAGAGAACCAGGAGAGTATTTTTCACATTAACATTTTGTCCCATATGAAGAAAAACTGAATTTGTATTCACATGTCTGCCCAAATAGACCAATAAATATATATGATGGTAATGTAAATGTAAAAATAAAACATTCTAATATCAAAATCAATTTTCTCTCACAACTTGCTTTTCTTATTTCTCTAGACTAGTTTTGTCTCACCCAATTTCTCTCTACCATTTTGGATTAAGTGTAAAAACTACAATTTTAACACATTTTCTCATACTTCGCATGTGGGTACGATTTCTCAAATATCGCAATAAGTTTAGCACTGTTATGCCCAGTGTTTAGTTTGACCAAAGCTCCGACCAAATAAGATTAATATCTTGATAATTAACATTGACAACATTCGTCAAAAAGTTTAAAAATTAACCCATTACTGAGTAATTTCTATGTCATTAGTTCCAATAAAACAATAAATATTAATAGGAGCTCTAAACTCACCGTCTCTAAGCAGGCAGATAGGTATGTCATGCCAGGCAATGCATCAATTCCACGCTGCAAAAGGTTAACAGATACGTAAGATGTGTTTTCAAGATGTAATAAAACTGATACTTAGCAACCATCTTATTATGATTTTAACATGGATGTGAAAGAGACAACCCTCACCTGGCGCTCCACTTTCGTCTTGTAAATAAACCCTCCGCAACAAAAAAGTGTCGATGAGACAAAGAATCTGCCCAATAACAATGACATCAAATTAACTATTTACGACAAGATAATGAGAAGTCACAGTTTTATGAACACAAAGTATTGAGCCTGTAGTTCTAGGTTTTAGTTCTTAATAACTAAAACACAAACAAAATATAAGAGAAAGTTTCTATACATGCAAGAGACTACTCCAAATATTGCCCATCCTCTTGTGGCACCACCTCCTTGACCTTGTTTATAGTCTGCAACAATAAATATAACAGAGCGACTCATTCATTCAACTAAAATATAAAGAAGATTTTTTAGAAATAATAATAATAATATCATTGACATAACTTCAAAAGCCCTATAATTGCTTTGTCTTCCGATTAATTTATTGCAGAGAAAGGACGAGGAATAAGTTTACAGTTTTCAGATTAAGATAGTAGCACTCACCGCACTTTTTCGTAAGCACAAACTGAATTGGCTCGTATCCTTCAACTGGGATTGTGATGTTAACTACATATGGGGTGTCACGGGCTACCTCACCTGGAAAAGAGTTGAAAAAATGAAAGTTCTACGAAGACAGCTCTGCAATGCATGACATTAACGCTTCTTAAATAAGTGGTACCCTACATCTCCAATCAACAATCAACATTGCGGGTGACAAAGTTGTCGGAGGCATCCCACTAGCAGCGGATCCAGACAATTTAACTCCCAAGCCTTTATTTGGATGGACCTAATTAGCAGCAATCAACAATGATCAAGTTCCAACTACCTAGAATTTGAGAAATGCCAATAACAGTAACCCCGAGGGTTTGTTTGGGAGGGGTTTTGGGATGGAAGGGGAAGAGTTATGATCAACTCTTCCATTGTTTGGGATGATTTTCAAACAATGGGAAGGGTTTGGGGAATTTTGTTAAGCCCTTCCTTCCCTTTCCTTCCCAATCAAAGCTCGAGACTAAACTGATTATAAAAGTACCTTCAAAATAGGTTTTTGAACCAAGGATGAGAGTGAAGCAACTGCACTAGTAAACAGGACTACTTGAGTTTGTGCTGTCTGAAAGCTGTAAAAGCAAACACAAGCACACATTATTTGTAACAACTATATTTGAAGCACACATACATACTACAACAAATAAAATAAAAATGTCAGTAATTAACATGCAGCTGTGACAGCAGCAACCCTGACCTAAAATCTCGATGAGGTTTATCAAAACCGAATTGAGTCATGCCATTGTAAACCTACAATTTCATAAAAAAATACAATAAATTTATTATGATAATATTATTGAAAAAGAACTAAATTTCGGTCCTTGAAAGAAATAAAAAAATAACTTGGTCCACAAAACAATATATACATCAAATTGGATCATGAAGATCAAAATAGTCAAGAAGTTCTTAAAAAAAATAGTCTAGAAGTTTATTTCCTGGGGCTAAATTGAAAATATCCAATAGCCGAAGAAGTATCATTTTACGACTGATTAGACCGACGTCAATATGTCATGAGCAGTTCCCCAATTAAGAAAGCTTACATCAGACGACTCTAACGAATCAAGTGGTGGGCCATCCCCCTATTAGTTAGGCATTGTCATTTAAGAGCATGCCTCGAATTATGTATACTCTAATCAAACAAAAAAATAAATGAAAAAAAGTGAAAATGCTAGAGCTGCTCACAAGTTCCCATGACCGCGGATGAAAACCAACAGTGAAGCCTTTGAAGATTTGTGGGCCCGGTTTATCACATGAAATGGAAAGTTCAATTAAGACCCTGAAAGACAACAAGATTGACATGATTTTTACATATTCAAAGGTCACATTCAACTGCTAACATGGTAAATCAAGAACAGCGAAAAGCACCAGGCAAATCTGAAGGTAATAGGATAATAGGCATACACGCACCAGAAAACCACCATGATATCGACTTTAATCTCTTCAGAAACAATTTATATGTTCTTTCCCTTGTTCATATTTAAAAACTGAAGCAGTGTGTCTATTACACACTTGTCATCTGGTATTTAATATTATATACAGTAACACTACATATAGAGTAGTTACAAAACATGGTTATCTAGGCTACTTCATAACAATGGGCTACGAGTCAATTAGATTACAGCTGTGTGTAGTCACAAAAGTTGCACATCAACATCTGACGAGTTTTAAAGCTGCCCTCAAAATGAAATACAAATGTCATAAGCACCAAGATTGCAACAAAAAAAATTAACCCAAGACCCAATAGAGTTGATAAATATATCGGCTGAAATGGATGTAGGATTTGACAAAACTAGTTGAAATTTTGATTAGAAGAAGCTTTTCTTAGACAAAATGGCCACCAATATCAATGTGTTTGATCCTTTCATGAAACCTTGGAATAGAACATGCAATATATAATGCAACTTGGTTCTAAAACTATTTTTTTAACTGCATAGCAAGATGTTTCATCAATATTAGTTTAAGACAGAGTAGCAGAAAAATATTAAAACCATACCCTTGTTCTTTTTATATTTCGCAATAAAACCATATTTAAATAGTAATAGTGTTTGGGACCCTAATTCCCCATGGTTCAAATTAGTGGTGCCTTTTTCTTCCCATTGGCAATCAATCCGGTGGTGACTCGGTAACTAAATTCCCACATATGATTATTAATGGTGCCTTCTCTTCCCGTTGATGATCACTTGATGTTCCAGATTGAGGAGGAGGTGTTAAAATTAAGAATCTTTATATATTCCTTTAATTTTACAACTTCCTAGATTGATTGTTACTACTCCTAGAGTATACAACTTCCTAGGCTAGTGCTTTCTAGTTAAGCATTCAATGTATTTATTATAAAACCATTATAAATACACAGAATTTACACATAGCTTTACAGGCCCTATATGTCTCTCTGTGTGTACTATTTTGTTTTAAGTCATTTGGATTTTAGTCTAACAAAAGAGTAATATCTTAATAACTGAACTATATGAACCAATCCTTCATAAGGGAGGGTGGGAGCCTTCAATCAAGAGCAGAGTAAAGTATTATTGCCCCCAAAATTTAAACTTGAAGTAAAGAGCAGTCTTGGGTTTGACTCACAAACTAACATTCCAAAATGTAAGTAATAACGACCAAATGAGTTTATACATTTGCATTTTACAATTAAAAAAGACAGCTGAGAGCAGAGTAAAGTATAAAAGACCTGCAGTTCGACTCATATGCGACATGACATATGCATCCAGGACGACCTGCATGTCGAAAAAACTCAAAAGCATGTGATATGCTACCTTGAAACAGTATTAAAGTAGCAAAAGCCATTTCAATGTGGCATTAAGACAACTAATGAGAAACACCATAGAGAAGTTTTGCTTTACATACACCATTCAGTGATTTACTATAAGCCCGCCCCACAAGAGTTTTTCCCTCTATTTTCAGCATATTTTTTTTATTCAATACATTCCAATAAAATGTGCTTCTAAACAACCAAATGTCTCAAATAGATAGTCATACCTTTACATTGTCCATTAGGACAACTCCCACATATGATATTTACCTGAAAGACATGAATGTAACATGAGAAAGGTGCATCACTATCACTAATTATTATATAGAAAACTGCACTTCTTGCAGCTAAACCTAGTAATACCTCTTCATCAGATTTACCCTATTCCCATTCCTCCCATCTATCTGTGTTCGGGACTCTCGAGAACAATTAATAAAATAATGGAAGTTTTCAGTAGCACCAACCTGGGCTGTTCTTCCCATTTTGTCATAGCTTTGTTCACAACCCATTAGATCACCATTATAAAACTCCTTCGCATTGACAAAATGGCACGGAAAATAGGAGAAAAGGTGTTAAGAGAGATAGCAAGAATCGAAAGAAAAATGTATAATCAAGTTTGGAACATAATGTTTCTTTTTTTAGTCCAAGTGTCATGAGACTCTACACGCACTTACGTAATACCTGTTACTCTCTCCAGAGGCCAATGCAGTCTCACATTGACAAAGGAGATTGCAACATCTTTGAAGCATGGATTTTTTTTCTTAAAATTAACATACTGCTTATGTGACTATTCAAATGAGTAAGTTGCGTGCACAGTTTCTGCGTTTAATCTTTGTTATAAATTTCACATATTCAACATTTTTTTGTGTTTGACACGGCTAGGTTTTCTCACTAGCAACATCTCAGATAAGAAGTTTTAATAAAATGAGCAAAACAAATTATAATCATTTCCTTCCGAAAATTTTACACCTACGCAGTATCCTTACTCATGGTTTTTACTTCTAAAAATATAGAATAGAGAACTTACTTGTACAAAATCAGATTTGCCAGAACCAGCAACAAAGTAGTTGAACTTATCAAATCGACCAAAATCAACATATCCCTATATAGGTTTGGGCATCAGCTGATGAAGTGAAGAATGTATTACATCAAATGAATATGGACACACCTTCATAGAAAAAATATAAAAAACTAGAAACTAAAAGAAAAAAAACCAAGTACCCAATAATAATGACCCACCACATACACCTGACCTATATGTCCGAATTGGATTTCAAATTTAACTAAATTTCTGCCACATGCACTTGACATATATGTCCACAATTACTGCAACTTAACCTAATTTAAGTTTCTAAAAGTTGATAGATATTCGAATAGTTGCAAAACAACTCAGGGGAGTACTTCAGGGCATTAATCTTGTAGCGAACATCGAAAGACAAATAAATAACCAATAGTCTTCTAAAACCGTCTTTTTAAATACGGGGTAGAAGCGAGGCACAAAAACAAAATTAAATAAGCTCAAAAGTATTATTATCCCTTTGCAAATCTACTAAAAAATCTCCCTCAAATAACCAGAAGCAGAAACCCTAATAGAAGTAACAAAAATTAAGCTATTCGATGGTACATATTTGCAACTTGTGAGTTATCCATTTAGCATATGACTGAATTGTTCAACAAATATTTACACTGTTGCTCCCCAGAACATGTGATTTATGGTTTGTACTATAGTGCCTAGGAGCTTGAAGTGGAATATACTCATAGGGTCAAAAAATGTAAAACTGAGAACGTTCATCAGGTTACACAGACTACTAACTCACAAGCCTAAACGAATGATGAATGGAACCATAACATGTTATAAATAAGTGCTTAGAAGAATGGTAACATAAATTACCGTTTGTGATCTACTCTCGACGTCTTTGCAGAATCGTACCACTAAATCAGAACCTTGCTGCATCAATACAAAGAGAACAACTTAGCAGTATTCCTAGTAGCTCAGACCAAAATTGAACACATAAACAAAATCATTCATATATTACAACTACAAGTGAAGATATAAATAAATTAGCCCCTGCGAGTATAGCTCAGTAGGTAGGGACATTACAATGCCATATGCAGGGCCGGGGCTCAAACCCGGGATTCCCCACATGATAAAATATAAATAAATAGGTTAATAAACATAACAATAACGAATAATGTGAATGGGGGCATTACCTTCTCATCATACTCAAAAGGGTAACCACTCCAGCCACTCTATTTAATTGGTCAAGTAAAAACGAGCTTATGAAAGGAAATAAAAAAGGATAACTAACAAAAGCAATATATTAACCATATCAATGATATCATCAACTAGTTACCAGTGTTGCCAATTGCAAATCGCGGAAAATAGTAATTTTTTTTCCTATGCAACAGTGCTATAGCGCCAATATAGTCCCTATTTCACAACAGTTTTTACTAAATAATGTATCACGGAGCAATAGCAATTTGATCAAATGTCGCACCACTATAACCGCTGTTTAACAACACTACTGGTTACCATTAAAAAACATCCATAATATACTAAAATTAAAATCCAATAATGACCCATTTGCAATTAGTAACATTAAAATGCAATTCCTAATAAAAGTTCAAAACTTGAAGCATGTGGAAATGAAGGATACGAAATCAACAATTCGACTTGAATTATTGAAAGCGTAGCAATTTGAACTCGGCATCGAAATTGAAGTAACCCATGATATCTTCAACAGAATTCCTGAAGAAAAATCGAAAATTGAATAAAAAAATCGTAAATTAATGTGATTTTAGATCAAGCTTTTTGGTAACTAAAACGAAAGAGAGAGAAGAACATGACAAAACGACAACATACCTAGGAGTAAAACAGTTAACGTTGTGGAGTGACACATTTTGTTGGGAGAAAGGTTAGATTCAGAAAACGATTACAGTGAAATTCATTGCATTGCAGAGGGACAAACAAAACGGCACTTCCAGCTTCGTTGTAGTATTGTCGTTTATTATGGTTAGTCGTCGTTTTAACTTTTTACGGATATGTTTGGCTTGGTAAAACTCCATTTTTTTTTTCTTCCTATCTCATATGTAAAATATTTATTTACATATTAGCGTATATAATAAGCAATGTCATGTCACAAATGAGTAAGTTACTCATTAATCAAGATTCCGAAAAAATGAGTGAAATTAGGACTTAAAAAAATCAGTTTTTGAAATTTGGGGACTTATATTTTTTTTTTGGAGCAAAAATTTATTTAAGCATTTATTTATTTATTTATTTTCTATCAAGTTAGTCATTTTCAACAGCGGCCCTGGCTAAAGTTCAAGAAAACTCCATCATTTTCAACCATGAAGTCTTCGGAAATATTTTTAAAAGAAAGAAACATGTTGAAAATAGACTCAAGGGTATTGAAAGTTATTTAGAGAGAGTTGATTCTATTCGGCACATCCTCCTTGGAATTGCAGCAAGAATACAATCACATCCTTTTCCAAGAAGAAATGCTATGATACCAAAAATCCAGGGAACAATGGGTTAAATTTGGCGACAAAAATAGCTCATTCTTTCATGCTCAAACTATCATTAGACGGAAGAGAAATAGAATCCATAGACTCCAACTTCCCAATGGCATATGGACTTCAGACAACAACACCCTCCAAGAAGAAGCACAAAAGTACTTCAAAAACCTTTTTGGTGGCAATCAAAGTCACTATAACCGCACTTTCCTCGAAGGTGCACAGCCATCCATTGACGACTTAGACAAAACTTCACTCACCAAACCTATCACCAAAAATGAAGTTTATGCTGCCCTTAACTCCATGAAACCTTACAAAGCACCCGACCTAGATGGATTTCATTGTATCTTCTTCAAACAATATTGGCATATAGTTGGAGACAATATTTTTCATATGGTCCAATCAGCTTTTCACACTGGTCACTTTGATCTAGAGATTTCAAAAACTCTTATTGCACTCATTCCAAAAATTGATTCCCCCAACACCTACAAAGATTTCAGGCCTATCAGTCTATGCAGCATAATCTATAAGATCATTACAAAAGTTCTTGTGCACCACCTCAGGCTTATTCTCAATAATATTATTGGCCCCTACCAAAGCAGTTTTCTGCCAGGTAGGGGAACTTCTGATAATTCAATTGTTTTGCAGAAAATTGTCCACTTCATGAGAAGATCCAAAAAGAAGAAGGGTTATGTAGCTTTCAAACTTGACCTGGAGAAAGCTTTTGATAATGTCATTTGGGATTTCCTTAATTCTTGCCTCCATTATTTCGGTTTTCCAGACATCACAATCAAGCTCATCATGCACTGTGTCTCGTCATCCACTTTCTCTATTCTTTGGAACGAAAATAAATTGCCCCCTTTTAAGCCCTCCTATGGCCTCAGACAAGGTGATCCGCTATCTCCCTACCTCTTCATCTTATGCATGGAAAAACTCTCTATTGCTATTAATAATGCAGTGCTCCATGGAAATTGGGAACCTATCCACATCACTAATAGAGGTCCGAAGATATCACACCTTCTCTTTGCAGATGATGTTCTTCTTTTCACTAAGGCTAGAAATTCTCAATTTCGCTTCATTAATGATTTATTTGATAGATTCAGTAGGGCTTCGAGGGTTAAAGATTAATATTTCCAAGTCTAGAGCATTCTATTCTACAGGGACACCTCATGAAAAAATCAATAAGCTCATCTTTAACTCTGGTATTCGCAACACAACCTCCCTTGGAAAATATCTGGGCTTTCCTATGCTTCAAGGTCGCCCCAAGAGAAATGACTTCAACTTCATCATTGAGAAAATGCAAAATAGGTTGGCTTCTAGGAAGAATAGACTCCTCAATAGAACAGGTAGACTGGCTCTTGCTACATCTGTTCTATCCTCCATTCCTGCATACTACATGCAAATCAATTGGCTTCCTCAAAATATTTGTGATAGTATTGACCAAACAACACAGAACTTCATTTGGCGTGGTATTGATAACAAGGGTATTCACTTGGTTAATTGGAAGAAAATTACTACTCCTAAGCGTCTTGCAGGCTTGGGTATCAGAATGGCTAGGAATGCCAATACTTGTCTCTTTGGAAAGTTAGTATGGGACATGGTCCAATCCACAAATAAATTATGGGTGAATCTTCTTTCTTCTAAATACACGGAGGGGTCGCACATCCTTCATGCCAACGCCGCCAGCAGTAGCTCCCCCTCTTGGGCATCCATCATTCGTGCCAAAGATGTTCTTAAAAATGGGTACTTTTGGCGCGCCGGGTCGGGCTCCTCCTCCTTTTGGTTCAGCAATTGGTGTTCTCATGGGCATCTTGGTTCTTTAGTTCCTATTATTTACATCCACGACACTCATCTTACTGTTAAAGATGTGTTAACTTTCACCGGCCAACGCACTGAAGCTCTCTACACTTCTCTCCCGCAGCCAGTCGCAGACACCATTAATAGTTTTCATACAAATTTCAATAGTACGGTTGAAGATGCTTTTATTTGGAGTCACAACAAAAATGGCGTTTACTCCATTAAAAGTGGCTACTCTTGGCTTCTCTCCCTCGTGGAACCAGTCAACGTTATTACTCCACACTATTCTTGGTCTTGGATTTGGAATTTGCAAGTACCAGAGAAATTCAAATTCTTTATTTGGCTAGCTTGTCATGACGCGGTTCCGACTTTATCCTTGCTCCAACATAGACACATCACCACTTCAGAAACTTGTGGAAGATGCGGTGAGGAGGAGGAAACCTTCCTGCATTGCGTTCGTGGCTGGAGACTCTCTTGTGTCATTTGGCAGAGATTTGATTTCACTAACCAAGACTTCTTCTCTTCAAATTGCGCTCAGGAGTGGATCAAAAAGGGCTCCAAAGGCCCCAGTCGAACCATTTTCCTCACAGTCTTATGGTGGTTATGGAGACACCGCAATCAAACATGCTTCAACTCTGAAACTTGGTCCATCACTCGGGTATGCATCAATATTCAAAATTCTGCCGACATTACAGAGAAGATTTTTCATTAGAACGACGATGTTGCAGCTTCAGATCGTTTGTTTCGATGGAATAATAACAATCATCACTGCCATGTCCTCAATGTTGATGGGAGCTGTTTGGGTTCCCCAATCCGAGCCGGTTTCGGTGGCTTAATCCGCAATAGGGCAGGGTACTTTCTCTCAGGCTTCTCCGGTTACCTCCCAAGCTCGAACTGCATTCTTCTGGCTGGGCTCACGACTATCTTTAAAGGACTGCGGCTAGCACGGGACATGGGGCTGGAAGAGTTGGTTTGCTACACAGACTCTCAGCTTTCCGTTAACCTCATCATATGTGACATTTCCAAGTACCACGCTTATGCAGTACTTGTTCAAGATATCAAAGATACCATGGCCTCTCGCAATTTCATTATCCAACACACTCTCAGAGAGGGTAATCAATGTGCCGACTACATGGCCAAGTTAGGAGCGCCATCTGATTTTGGTTTCGTTCTCCATCCGTCCACCCCTTAGGATCTTCTCAACTTGCTTAGAGCTGATGCTATGGGAACTTTCTTCCCTAGAGCTTGATTTTCTGTTTTTATCTTGCTTTTTGTTTTCTTTTTTTTTTCTGTTTGTTTTGTTAGCTTCCTTATTTGTTGTGCTAAGTTTTTTTTTCTTTTTTTTATGCTTGAATATGTTTGGATTGAGGGAATGACATGCAGTAACAACCCATATTTTTAAACCTTCTCAAACTAGTCCATTAGGTAATCTTTCTACATAATGAAAGAACTTTTTTTTTACCCCCAAATTTCGTAGTACTTTTTTGTGCATGATTCTTGATGTTTATTATATTATGTATATCATGGTTTTGTGTTAAATGATATAGTATAGGTATCTTCGACGAGCTTGGGAATCAATTTAGAATAAGAAAAACCTATTTTCCCCAATTTTGGCTATCTCGCTTTGCAAGCTAGTTAATTTGAAATCAAACACGGCCTGTTTGATTGACTTTTCAAAAACTGTTTTTTATTTTTAAAAAGTTAAAAACTGAAAAAGCTGTTTGGTAAACTTGTTTTACAAAACTATTTTTAAAAACTGAGTTTTGTTTTCTAGTTTTTAAAACTAAAAAAGCAAAATAGCTCAAAGTAGTTTTGCTTTTTAATTTTTGGTTTTGGAAACAGCAAAAAGGCGGACAAGGTGCCATTTTTCATTAATGGCAAATTGAGTAATTATGACATTTTTCGTACACTCTGTTTATATTTGCTCGTTCAATGTTATTATTTTTTTTATACAATTTGTTACTATTATTGCTAAAGCTGAGAACAACTAAACAAATTGCTCATAAACTATTTTTAAATTGCGACTCCCATATTTTGTGAAAGGAAAAAAAAATACATGTAACTCACGCACTACGCTCTTTGTATGTAAGTTTCTACACGAAGTAAGAAAAATATCATCTTGTACCAAAAAATAAATATAGATTCTAAAATAGTTTTTAAAAATTTGATTAGCAAATAGATTTTCTATTTTTCTCTTTTCTACGACACTTTTGAAAAGTCACATTACCAAACAGATTTTTTTTCTTTCTCTTCTCAAAAACAGTTTTCTAAAATTGATTTTTAAAACAATTTTTAAAAACTGAAAACAAAAATTGTTTCAAACCAGCTTAGTTTTAATTTTCATCATGTGAGAAAACCTTCTCTCATTGTGACGTGTACTCGCAAAATCACGTTTGAAGGATCCCATAACATCTCATTACGAGTAGCTTGCAATGCAAGGATGTTTAAATTTGTGCCAGTATTGAAGGCTCTAATCAGAATTTTGAGCATTATATTTCTAACCCTTACACGAGTTTAGCAAGAAAAACCTATCCTTCTGGGCATCTTTTCCTAAATCATTGAAACTCTTAATATTTCCTTCCATTGCTTAGCAATTTTATCATCTACAAGCTTAAATAAGCAAATAATCTATTTTTGTGAAATTTTCACTAATTGAGTAGTCCCTTCATCCTACATTTCATATTCATTCTTTAGTTTTTAACTGTGTTCATTGATTCTTGGGAAAATTGCATTCACCTCCCCCAAGGTCTATTAAAATGGCACTTACACCCCCCTCTAGTTTTAAAATATACACTAACCTCCCTTAAGTTCTCATGAAATGGATAAACAACTCCCTTATCCTTTAACGGTGTTTATTTCACAGTTATGCTCTCTTATGCGTTCTGCACGGCATCATCACACACTCATCTTTTGATCCACTAACTAGTTTCTTCCTCCGTTTCTCGGTACTCTCTAGCCTATTTCATTCGCAAGTTCTGGTGTTCATATCATTTAGTGATATCCCTCAAAAAAAAATATCATTTAGTGATATGCTGCTTTTCCTTGTTTAGCAGCTTAGGTTTCTTTTGATTAAAAGCAATGCTTAAACTAGATGCTAGAAGTTTCTTTGCATCTTAGGAGTAGTTTTGGCTTGTTTTCTCTTGTATGTTCTCTCTTTGTATAGGGTTCAGTCCCTCTCCTGCCTTTTATTGTTTTTTTAGCCTTTATAAAATAAATATATTAATAGATAGGACCAAAGCATTTTTTTTTCCCTAAGATAATTACGGTTCTTTTTCTTCGACAATTTGGATGTTGGGGTGTAATAAAGAATCAAGACTAATTGTAACTTAAGTTGCAACTAAAATGAAAACAGTAGAAAGATGATTGATTAGTGATTGGGGGTGATGGTTGGTGGTGGTTCATGTGCATCAAATATTTGCCATATGATATACATTAACCTTCCTTCCAAACAATTTTTTTCACAGTTACAGAATATATATATAATTTTAACAACTAATTACTTAAACCAATTAGTTGGTTTTCAAAAGTATATTTATGAGATCAACTAAAACGACGACGGGTACGGCAAACAATTTTTTTCACAGTTACAGAATACATATATAATTTTAACAACTAATTACTTAAACCAATTAGTTGGTTTTCAAAAGTATATTTATGAGATCAACTAAAACGACGATGGGTACGGCAAGAACGGCGATGAAAACGACAACATGTACAAGTACAACCCAACAGAGAGAAAGATGTTGTAAAAACGGCAAGAACGACGAAGACAATGATAGCGAGAATGGACGTCAACAAGAGCAATGATGGGTGACAAGAGAGAAGAAGAGAGATACGAAAGGTTTCTATAGGGAGAATAGGACATGGTTTCTCATTGGTTGTGTTTTGAGAGAGAATACGTTAAAGGTTTCATGACCTTTTTTTTTTTTGAAGTAACGTTAAAGGTTTCATGACCTAACAACACGTTTTATATTCTAACAGCACTTTAACTGAATATGTAACGGAGGGGATGTATCTGATTATTTGCAAAATAGAGGGGAGGTTAGTTGTATTTAGCTAAAACTTAGGGGCGGTTGTTATAATTTCCCCTTGATTCTTATGATTTCATCAATTACAATCAGGTAAATAAAAGTTAGAAGACAATCTAAGTAATATTATTTGTTGTCATATTTCATTTCATTACCATCATCTTAGAGTACATAATCTATAACCACAATGTCCATGAAAATACAAAAAGAAGAAATTCAGATTATTAGGTGCCAACACAATACAATAGGTCGTTTCAGAAATGACCTTTCACAACACAATACAATTACCAAGATCAACAACTACTAAAAAGAGTGATGTGATGCTCGAAGAAGAAAAATTAAGACCAGTCGCTCTATCCAATCTTCAATATCAAATTCATTTTGGCTCCTATTCTGTCAAGTTAACCTATCAAACTTTTTTCTTTTAAAAAATACAGAAAATTAATCATCTGTCCTCCGCTAAGCTTGACTAGTCAGTAACTTTTGGTTTTGGTAACCAAATGAGATGTTGAGTCGTATCTCACTAACGTTGCAATGATGACAAAATTAAACCATGAAGGGAAGCACATGAAGGTGGATATGTATCTTTTGCTGACATCAATGAATCCACCAGGTCTTGTATTTGATAAGTTAGCATGAAAATGTCTTCAGCTGAATTCTTTGCTGCCCATTCCTCTATCATCCTGCACAAATGGTTTCAATTTTTATGGCAGAAAAGCATAAGATGTGAACCTATTGATTATTCATGGTGTATTAATCATCATGTCATAGTCCATATACCTTTTCCTATTCAAAAAAGGAAACACAATTGTTCATTTTCCTCCTATTTTTTAAGATGTTATATTAAAATTCTCAAGGTAGGAGACAAACTCCATTCAAATTTCAAGAGGGTAATAAAGGAAATAACGGAGTCAGACATTTGGTAAGTTTTTTGGTCTGTCATGAAAGAGAATAGATTATCCAAAGTCTAAAGCTCGGACAAAAAACGAAATGTAAAGAAACTTTACCTATTGTATAGATTTTTCCAATTAATAGAGTAGGTATAATAAATAGATAACTTGATAACTCACCTTAATTGAGATTCTGTTGCAGCTTCGGAGTCAGAAAAAAGGACCTTGATGACCGGCCGTAGCTGTAAATTAGGATCTTCTGGGTCTTTGTCCTCTGCTTTAGAGCAAATACCAGAACAGGACCAAGTATCTGGATTCAAAAGAATGATTTGCAGGACAGGAGATTTGGTTGTCAGATCTCTAACAACAAACCGAAATGTTGACTCATCGTTTGCACACTCCAACAACCGATTTGCAAACATTTTCTCCACTGTGTACTTGCTGGTGACAAACATAATGCATTAAATTTATTCAGTCTATCTGTGAATCCGTATTTAGCAATCAAACATAAAATATATAAAAATAAAAATCACTATGTAAATGACTTAATCAGGATGTTGCCATGCCTGTACTGAGTACATACTCGGGGTAAAGAACAAACCATGTGCCCCACATAAATTACTTATCAGCATTTTCCTATATACATTTGATAATTAACCAACCACAAAATTTAAAGAATGTTAGAACCACGTCATCAACTATTTACTCTTCGGTATAAAAATGCATGGAATTGGTTGATAAAACCTTTGCAGACACTAGAAGTATAGAACAACAAAAGATATTGTTACCGGGAGTAGAGACATAACTGTGGCCCATCTTTATTTAAGCCATATATATTTCACTTCCCTAAAAGCATTCCGAGCGCGCGCACATAAAGAGACCTTAAGGGTCTGCTTGCGAGTTGGTTTTTGGAGGGGAGGGCTTTGGAGGGCTATGTCTATATTTTGATATATATTTGATAAAAAGAACATTATAATATATGTTCATGTATGACGATGTTGTTCTTTTAATTTTTTTAAAATATCAAATATATATCAAAATATAGTCACAGTCCTCCAAAAGCCCTCCCCTCCAAAACCATCTAAAAACCAACTTGCAAACAAACCCAGCTATTATTTACCATAAACTTGACAACTCACAGTCAGTGCCGCTTCTTTCCCATAAAGTTTTGTAAGAAACAGAGTTAATATTCTTTTTCCAATTATTATTTACCGTAATCCTTATTATTCCCAAATATAGCCAACAAGCTGAATCAAATTATCCACTGAGAATTAATTTCACTTATTTGGGTCCTAGAAGCATATACATATTTTACTGCATCCATGTCTTCAGTCAGCTGCAATCGAGTCATAAGGGTATAAAACAAACTAAGTCGCCATTTCTCTTTGATAAAGAATTTTAAACAGGAAATAAAAGTGAATTTAGTCCTTTGCTGACCTGAAAATGTCTCCTGATTCTAAAACTGGCACGCAGGTTGAAATGCAACATTTGAACAATCGTACTCCTCCATCTAAAGGCGCACAACCCTCACAACATGGGTAGGCTCCAAGGACAGTCGTGCACTGTGGGCATGTAAATTCATGCCAATAAATATCCTTTGAAAGATTTGATGATCTAGCCATGAAAACATCTTCAAGAAAACCATTAAGGAAAGTCTTCTGATTCCCCACCATTTCCACAGTTTCAATCTTCCTAGCGTTTGTAGATAAATGATGTTCACCATCTTCCTCTACTAGAGTGCTTTTCGTATGAGCACAACAACTATGAATGTTGGTCGCATCCTTATTGTCATTCAAATCTAGACATATACGAGCGAAATCACTGCAATCAGGTTCATTATTAGCAACTTCATTGGAATTCACAGAAAGCTGTCCATTGTCAGGATTGGCAACCCTTGCATTTTCATCAAAAGCACCTTTCGCTTCACCAGCATCACTGCAGGTTGAAGTTCTTTCCTCATTCAGCCCAATATTTCCAGTGTCTTCACCAATAGCATCCGCGACATAACTACACTCATGCACCTGTCCACACCGTTCAGGAAATTCACTTTCCACAAGATCATCCTTGCAAAAAGTGACAGATGTAGAACTCAATAGGCACATTCCTTGTGCACACTTGTGAGAATTCACATACCTCGTCACCAGCTTCTCACTTATACCTCCAAATGAACAGCAACAAGTCCCAAACCAATTGTCAGCGATCTCCCTCCAATTCGCCGATGGCATTTCAATAAAATTCCTAAAAATTGGCATAAACCAAATAATAAAAATGAGAACTTTTATTTGCTTTTTTAAGCTCAACCTAATATACTGTATATGCTATTACACTGCAGTGTTGGGAAAAAAAAAAACTCTGAACAATAAAATTTTTAAAAAAAAAACCTTTCAATAACTAATTTTAAAAATAACCATTTCCCATACAAAATTGAAATTAATTCCAGCATCTAAAATTCGTTTTGATAGCTCTCTCAACTTCCACCTGAACATCTATAAATAAGAAGACTGTTCTAAAGTGAAGCAACCTAAATTTATTTCAATTACTAAAATTTATCAGAAATGAGACATGCACTCCCCAATGTACACAAATTTTACATCAACATCTAATGAGAATTCAGTATTTTGCAGTCATTTTTAAAATACAGCTACAAGATTGTCTTGTGTGACAATACAATTACAAATCAACGAATTCTCATTAGATGTTGGTGTCTGTGTGAAAGTAATTTTGAATAAAGCACATCTCCATTAAACTCAACTACTCAAATTATTAATCTATAACTTATGTAGCATCGATATTTCTGATCGAATGTGTGTCTAGTGTCTGAAACATGTCAGTATCCGCCATACACGTATAATTACATTCAATAATGTCATTTTTTCGAATAATTATCGGTGCACATGTCAGTGTTTCTTAACAAAGAATAAGAATAAGCAAACATTGAGATAGTATTACCTGATAGGTTTTTTGGTCAAACCATATCCGCAACTTCTACAAACAAACTCAACTTCTCCAGCAGAAGACAATTTATCCACATCTAAACCAAAAAAAATAAAAAACAATCATAAAAATAAAATAAAATAAAACACGCAAGCAACAAGAACTGAAAACAATATTTACCATAATCCATTAAGAGAGGTTGAGGAAGCGGCGAGGTTTCATGAAGTGCGGAGAGAACAGGGTGGTCGACGGGGAGTAAGAGAAGCAATTTGACTTCGATGTGATCGGAGAATAGTCGGACGGTGGGAGGGAAGTCGGCGTCGAGTAAAACATTGGGAATCGGAACACTAAGAGAGAGGACGGTGGAGGTGAGAGTGAGGAATGATGGTGGAGAATGAAGATGAACGGTGAGATTGAGAGAGGGGTTTAGGGTTTTGGAGATTGGGAATGGGAAAAGGAGTAAACGGAGGTTTGGTGTGTGTGATTGTGCTTCCCATGTGTAACGCCATTTTTGGTTTTCAACTTCACCTTCGCTTCCCATTCTTCTCATACAGATGGGATTATGTTTTCATAAGCTGTTTTCAAATAAGTGATTATTACCGCGTTGAAGTGAAAAATGTGGTGCGAAAAATATTATGTGTGGCTGCTGGGATTCGAGCCCAGGTCTCCACGGCCACAACGTGGAATTCTTACCACTAAACTACAGCCACATTTGTGTTAAACTTACTGTATTGTTAATTGTTAATTGGTAACATTGGTGGAGACAATATTAAGATTAAGATTAAGATCGGCCCTTTACACTTCTTTATGAAGATTAGAGTATATGTTTTTCATCCCTGTGAGCTTCTCAATTTGGTAAGGGTATTGCATAATTTATTCAGGGGTTAGTTTGAATTAAAGATGACAATTCAATCCACCAAATCTATATTCATCCAATCCATTTACTAAACAAAAAAAAATATAGTTAATGGATTGGATTCAATCCACCCATTTAAAATTATTGATGAATCCAATCCGTCCATCCATTTAAAATTATGGATAAATCCAATCCGCACACATGCATGACTTAAGTCACGCTGTATGAGTTAACTCACGTGGATGTTATACCCCACGTGAGTTAATTCACGCTCGTTTTAAACATTTCAAAAGCTATGAAAGACAAAGCACAGCAGTACGTAGCAGTAGCACAGGTGGTATTATCATAGTTATTTCCCTCGGATCATCATGGTATTATCATACATCAATAGATGATGGATGCTTTCATCCATGTGCACATGGAATGTCACAAACGACATAATAACAATTAATTAACAATGACCTCTTTCATCCTTGGTGGATCCCACTGCCTGAAATTTCAATTCATTTTATGTTCAAACATGGGGTATTTAAAGTGGAAATGAAATGTGTAAGTGGCATCATGGGTGAGTTAACCACCTGTGCTACTCTTGAGTACTGTTGTGCTTTGTGTTTCATAGCTTTTGAAATGTTTAAAACGAGTGTGAGTTAACTCACGCGGGGTATGACACCTGCGTGAGTTAACTCATGTGGCATGACTTAAATCATGCATGTATAAAACAAACGAAATTTTAAGTCATGTTAATTTTAGACTTGCGTTAGTTAACTAACACAGAGGTATTTTGGTCAGTTTAGCTGGGTGGGAGCGAAACTTGTTGGGAGAAGAGCATAATTCATTTAGTGTTTGGGAGAGGCCGTACAATAAAGTTAGGTAGCAAAAAATGTTGTGTTTTTAGAATATTCAAAAGTTATACAAGTCAATTTCTGCTCTTCTCCCAGCACATTTCGCTCCCACCCAACTAAACTGACCAAAATACCTCTGCGTTAGTTAACTAACGCATGTGTAAATTTATGCGTTAGTTAACTAACGTTGCGTCACTTAAGTAACACAAGAGTAACACACTTTGTGAGTTAACTCATGCAGACATTAACACATGTGTGAGTTAACTCACGCTTAACTGATATATCAGAACATCATTAATGTTGTTCTGGTGTGCAATCAATGCACACTTGGTCATTAATGACCTGTAATGTTTAAACGCTCATAATTGAACCGAATAACGTCGGTTTAACAACAAAATCACATAATCGCACGTAAACGATCAAAATTATACAAAATCATCGATTTTCTCACAATCACATAATCACACATAAATGATCCGAACTGTCCAAATAACACACAAATTTGCCAGTAACGACCCGTAATTACTTAATCACACGTAACAACACGTAAACGATCCAAATTACATGAATTTGTACTTCAATTCTCAAAATCACATAACGGTCCAAATAACCAAAATTCATCATTTTTCTCAAAATTGCATAATCACGTATAAACGATCCAAATTCGTCGTTATTGGCGCCTAATCACTTAATCACACATAATAACACATAAACGATCCAAATTATATCAAATTGTCATTAAATTCTCAAAATCACAAAGTATCATAAAAACGATCCAAATTACACATAACACGAATTCATTAAAATTCAACATTGCGGACACAAATTCGAATACATTAAACTATTACACGTTCATTAATATTACACTACAACGGATCAGACATAAAAATGTAAAGTGTTATCCTCAACCATTAACCTAAACATGTAATCAACGTCGCTATTATCTTTGAGAAGTTGTGGATAATACACGGTCTTCCATAAGTCCTCTTCCTTATCCTCCCCAAGTCCAGGCCTGACACATTTACTATCACATCACATGTTTTATGACTTGAACCAATATGGATAAAGAAGTCGTCAAGTTTTGCCTTCAACTCGTCCAACTTGTCGGTGGGGTTTACAAAGAACCTAGCCCTCTTTTTCACATCTACAAAACGAACATGAAGTTTAACATGATCTTGTGCATCTTAAGACATGTTTCACTTCACAAAATATAATGAAAAACAAATATGAGACAAATGAGATGAAATAAATAGTTGAATAATTAGAGACCAAAAATGCGAGCAATAATTGGCGTGACATAACCGGCCACCAAAATAAAATTCACTTCATATATTTATATAATATTAGTTACATATTGACCACAAATATCCAAAATATCCAAATTACATATTCGACCACCAAAAAATACGTCGGTGTGATATCATGCAAAAAATAGGACAAACACCGACCAAAAAGTCTCAAAATCTATAACCTATCTAAGTAGTCTAGTGATAGTGATAAATTTTCGTCTTCTTCCATGTCTCTTCCATGTCTTCCATGACTTCAAAGTGTTGTTTCTTTTTTTTCTGGAGTGGGAGTATCACCACAAATAATTGGATTGTGCTCATTTGTTGGTTTCTTTGGCGGCTTCGGCTCCTTGGACATGAGTTCATTGAAAGCGTGTTGTCTATCCAAAAATGCAAAATGACAATTCTCCGCCTCACCTATCTTGTTATTATTCCACTCCATACAACTCGGTGGTAACGGATAACCTTCCTTCAAAATAACATGAAGATAATGGTCGGGAATTAAGTAAAGACACATGATGTTGGCATGTGGATTAAGTGGTGGAGCACTTCGGATTGGGAAATATGTCTCACATATACCTTTTTCGGGAAAAGTCAATAGAACAACGGTTCTTTTGTAGCAAGTAGTAATAATGTGACCCATATCCGGAGTGGTCAACCACTTATCTTTCGGCGCAATACCACTTGTACATTTTGGAGGGTGTAAACCATTCAAGATTTTGTTATAACGTTCCTCCGTGTCATATATCAGCATGTAGTCACTCTTATGATTTCTCAACTCATGAACAAGTGCTTGACGAACCAATACATGATCTTCCTCATCCATCCCCAAGTGCCTAGCTATCATCCGGAATCCACAATGACCATCCCCTTTAACATTCACAATTTCTTCAACAAAAGGTCTCATGATAGAAAGGATTTGTGAAATGTATGGGATATTACGAAACAATTTTGAAGTAGAGGATGAAGCTTGTGAGTGAGAGTAAGTGTCAAGGCGTGCATCTTTCCTCTTTGGAAGTGACCTCTTGGGTTGTGAAGGTTGACTATCCGGATTTTGAGAATCAATCCCACCTAGAGGGGATTCGACCCGTTGATGACACTTTGAGTGTAGTCCTCTTCCTTTTAGGTGCTCCCTTGGTTACTGCCTTTTTTGAAGGTGGAGACAATATTGTGGTTTCCGAAAATGCTATTTGACGCATCATCTCTTTGATGTAGAGTTTCATATTGTAAGGGCTTGTCTTGAGACGTTCTTGAAGGCCACTCCACTCTTCCATCACGGAAAATCATCATCAATCTCTTGTCCTTACACTTAACATTTTCCAATGAGGGTATATATCATCCAAGACAAGAGGCAATTTTTGCTTACTTTTCATGGCAATAATACACGCACAAGGTAACCTGTACGATGTCTTTTGCACACAACCATAATCTTCCAAACCAAAGCCAAATGTCTTGGAGCGTTTCAATTCATCATAAATAAATTTCAATGTGCTTCTAGATACATAACCCTCCAACTCACTCATCATCTTGACTTTTTTGTATTTGTGTTCTAAGACCGTTTTGTTCCTCCCAAAACTTCCTTGTATCTCACCAAATTGCACAACCAACATCTTGTCTATTTCATCCCAACATGATGCCAAATCACCCGCACTACTCCTCAAATATTTTTTCAACACTCCATGAGCCGATTCAACAATGTTGGTGGTTCTACACCCTAGATGCAAGACTTTATTCGTCTATGCCCTCACAAATTTTTCCTTAAGGTTCAAAACCGTGGTTTCAACATATTTTATGAATTCCGGAAATGGCATGCATACCTCTTTGAATTTCAATAAATTACTTGCATATGATTCCTCCTTAGGAGATTCGACCAACTCTTTCCAAGCGCTCACGACTTCCTCAACAATATCTCTATTCTTCTCCTTGTTCTTCTTCAATTCTGTCTTGTCAATTTTTGCACCCTTAGGAGGCTTTGGTTTAACTTTACAGTCTGTGATGCACTTAGCCCTTACATTCTTCCCAATATGAAAAAAAACAAAACATATAGTGTATATGTTTCAGGGAAAATTGTGTCAACGACATTCATCAAAGCACCATCCCTATCGGTGACAATAACCTTAGGCATGTTGTCTTTTGAGGACATTCATAGTTGTGCTAAGATAACCCTTTATATTTTGTTAGTAGTATATGCTTTAGCTAACCAGAAATTAAACTGTTTGAATTTGCTTATATATACAGATGAGTGAAAATGGAAAGAAATATTTTTATTTTACCATTTTTACCAACTGTATGTTGAAACATTTCAGCATATTTTCTTCTCTATAAGCAAATACAGTAGTAAAATAATTGTGGCATGAGACCTGAATTAGTTACACTCAACTTCCAGTCACATTGCATTTTTGTTAAATAAGAGTAAAATCAATGTTATGAGTGAAGGTCGAAACGAAACTTTTGAATCATGATTTAACCGGTTCAATCACATTTACTATTGAATCAAATGATTAATAAATAAATAATGCATAAATTTTAAAGAATAAACACAGTAGAATAACTTTTAACAATGCATAAAATAAAATAAAAATGCTATCTATCTAATTTAATACTATAGAATATTCATTCGTGTACTGTATGTCCAAAATAGAACTGGCTTTTGCATACAATGTGCATCAAGCTTTTTATATACAAAGAGAGCAAGTCCTACCCTAGACTATAGTACTTCACAATGAAATTCAATTTCTGGTACATCTATTATTAATTAATGAATGAGTTCGAATATTTCGAACATTATAATACATAGGAGGGAGGGTATTTTGGAATGTCTTTGGAAAGGTGAAAGTATAATTTAATCCCCAATGTTATTCAGAGTTCATGCCCATTGAAACTGCATTATAAAAAAAAAAACAAAATATATCAAACAAAAGCAAATAAACAATTACTACTATAATTAAGCTAAGTCAAAGTTTATTAATTAATATGAGTATGTATAGTATACGTACCAACTTCTTCTTCTTTTTCTTTTTCTCAATGTAAGCTGAAAGCTCCTCTTGCTTGGCAAGTGAATCCTCCAAAGCCTATCAAAGGCCAAACATTATTATATATACTAACAAACTGGCACTTCATATTTGAACATTATTTTTATGATATAGTAAAATAAATTGTATAATTTAGTGCAATCATAGTTTTAAATTTGGATTTGGTACATTTACCACGCCAAACATATTTTAATATGAGCATCTGATCTCAAATTAACGGTTGAGATCGTTTAAAGTTGATTTTGTTATTGTGTAATTTGATTTGTCCGATGTCAAATTAATGACCAAGATCGTTTACTATGCGTGAACACGTGTTTTTTTTTCTTTTTCTTTTTCTAACAGCACGCAATCTAGATCTTTTATATTGCTGCATAACAATTGTGGCCTCAACTTAAAGAATTTTGAAGTCTTTGCAATTGCATCGTGACTACATTTGCGATGACATTAATCACATTTGTCTATATGTTTTTGCAATATCAAAGATTCAATATTAGAGCGACCATAACATCAATTTAAAACCTATGTGCAATAAGAGATAAAGTATCTTAAAAAACATATTAGAATTAATGGTTGGTTAATTACCTTCTTGGTTGCCATAAGTTCTTGCTCAAGAGCATCAGCGCGACTTATAGCAGCATTGAGCATTTCTTCCTTCTCAGGTGGCATGCAAGTAGTTGTGTTCATGTTGCCCATTTTATCTTCCAACTCAGCCATTCGCTTCATAACAGTCATAAACTCTTGAGCAGAAATGGTAGGGTTGGTCAATTGGTCACTAGAGTCTTCACTTTTAAAGTCACCACCAGAGTAAGCAGAATTTGAGTAGAAGTTGGCATCAGTGAGCCTCTTCGGCATGTTTCGTGTCATTCTCACCATGGTTATGAGTCCCATCACAAAGGCCATCATGCCAGTGAAAATCTGCGAGTTCACTTTTTCGTGAATCTTGCACGAATCAGGCACCGTCAAAGCTTCTACTTCAGCTGTCAAACGGAACGCAAAAACACATACAGTTCAGTTCACAAAACGAAGTAATGTTCAAAATATTAGACAGGAGTGTAATGTAAAATAGAGTTAACTAACAAAGAAAGACATGCATATCTACATATATGTACCTTTTGGTACTGCAAATGACTTAGTTTTTTCCACCATCTGCCAAGCAGTTTTATCAACCATAGGGACCAAATCCTCATAGTTGCAAGCTTTTGAAGAAGGGGCCTGTTATGTTTATCAACAATTTTGTACTTAAGAGTAAGCTAAGAAACACATACAAGGGAAGGGTATATAAAAATGAAACATCCAAAACGCGTTGTCTTCTTTATGATTCAATGGACACATTAAACAAAACCATCAAAATAAATTGCACATAATATCATACTTGATGATGAAAGAATACCAAAAGAAGGATACTCACATCAATATAACATATTATACTTTTTATTGGAATAATATTTTATTCATTACAACAAATACATGTATTTGTCTAAATTTAGACCAAATACATGTATTACTTTTTTCTTATGTTTTGTTACGGAGTATATACTATTATACCTTGGCATAGACAGTAGACAATTGTGCAGTGAAAACTGCCTCCATTTTGGAAGCCTGGGTTTCCTACACATACAAAAAATAAGAAATTGATTTTGAGAAGCGAAAAGTATTAAAAAAAACAGATAAAAGGCCAAATGTTTGAACAAAGAGTTCAAAATAAGATGTCGCACCTCAGAAGTTTTCTCTTCAACGATTGGAGCCTCAATTTTCCTTGAGGTTTTGTGTTCGCCATTCTGAACCATCTGCAAGTTCATAATATAACACAATTATCAACGGAAGTCAATAAAGGGGAAAAGTTTCTCCACCTCCAACATAATTTCAGATGTACACATCCGGAAATACACTACTTTTGTGTCCTCTAGAAGTAAACTTCCCGATATTTTATTGTATCCGGAAGTACACTTCTGAAAATATGTGAGTTTTTTTTAGTAGCCGAGCGGGGTGAGAATCATCACAAAATAAAAAGATGGTTTGCAAGCTCACCCTAATTATTTCTGGATCCTTCCATGGACCCTTATCAGAACGCATGCAGCCTCCTTGATCAGCGCAGGTACAAGTACCTCCTAAAAACTCTGGCAATTCACTGGCAAAGCAAAACAAATGAACATGAAAATTGTGTGGAATAGGAAAATAATTGAAAATAGTTATGAAATGAAGGAAATCAAGTACTTTGATGTTATAAATTATATTCACCTTGCATCAATTATTTCAAGCAATTTGCTTTGGTACTTGTTGCCAAGAACCTGATGAATTACAAGTTCAATTAGATAAACAAAATTCCACTTCTTGAAATACAAGCAAAACTTATTAAGATATGATATATGTTTCTCACATGGATTTTTGCGGTGGTCTTTGGGTCAAGGAAAGATTTAATAGTATTCCACAACATTCTGAATCCAGAACCTGCATTGATGATGAACATGCGATTCAAGGTCTGCAGTGAATCAAGCAAGTTTATGATATTACAACTCGGTGGTAATCCACAATATTTATTTGCATAAAAAAAAATTCTTGAAATCTTAATTAACGAATTATATCAAATACATACTTCAGGATAATTGTCACCATCAATCTTCTGAAGGCGTGTGATAAGATCTCTGGCTTGTTTGTTGAAGTTCTTAAGCCCCTGTAACATTAGAACAATATTTTAAGCAGTTTGTTCAAATTCCACTACATGACATTGCTATAGCACCGCCATAGTAACTATTTGACAATACTTTGTACTAAATAGCATAACAAAGAACTATAGCAATTTTTTCAAATCCTGCTATGCTATAGCGCTGCTATAGTCGCTGTTTAACAATACTGCTGCTTGGCTTATGGAAATAATCAATTTAATATCTGCATACCACTCCTTGCACATCCAAAATGGTAGTGCTTTGATCTATGTGTTTCTTTGCAGCAATGGTACAAGCTGGAAACTTGAGATCAAATGTTCTCTCAAATTCCTTGACATGGTATTTGACATATCGATCCATTGTTGTGACTTGCAGCAACTTTGTGGCATCAACTTGTCCCAACCTCTCAATGTAGATTGGTCTTCCTTCTTTATCTACTCCATGATTTCCATGAGGATAATATTGCAACACTTCCTCAAGTTCCTCGAATTCAAAATCCTAGAATAAAAGGCACAAAAATAAGTATAGATATATGAAAAATACAGCTGGTGATTGAATCCCCTAAAGTCTTGTGGAAAACATTATTTATGAACACACACACACCTCAACAATGGTATCAGTTCCAAACTCCTTCCTCCACTGAAGCATGTCAGACCACATTTGCTTTGATTTCTCAATTTCAAATTTCCTTGCCCTAAGGAATCTGTTCAGAAAAAAACAAACACATCTTAAATTATTTGATGAGACACTTAAACACATGCAGTACAAAAAATGCTAGGGAAATTTTATAGGTAGCATTTCTTACAGAATAATCTCTACTATTTTCAAATTATCAATAAGCCAACCTTAAATCTTAAACAAACAATCTGAATTCTATCAAAGTTTAGTAGCACGTAGGTATGATTAACATATAATCAGTTTCAAGAGAGCAAGAAAAAAAGTGAAATAACCTGAGCAGCATATGATAGTCATCATGCTTCTCAGGGAGCAATTCTTCCAATACAAGAGCCTGACGGAATTCATCAACGGCTTTCAAATCATCAGCGTCGCGGATATCCTCAATTTCAACTGACATAACCTTACTACTGCTACGCCTACTCCTCCTTGTGAGGGAATCCCTCAGCATCTTTTTCAAAGATCCAACACGGTCAATCTTGTCAAGAGCTGCAATATATTCAAACAAATGATAGAATACAAAGATTTGTAAGAGGCAAGTTTTTTGAGAAAGGCGAAAAGGAAGAGATGTGGATTGAAATGAAACCTTTGGGAGATTGAATATCAGACATAGACATTGTGTTTAGTCTTTTTAGTTGTCACTTCTGCTTCGTATTCAGGAGAATTAACGTTTCATCCTACAACTGCAGAGAGAAACAATGCTCTCCCAAATGCCCTGCATGCAATGCAACCCCAACAATTCACATTCAATTAAACACCATGCAACAACAATAATAATAACAACAATCAATCCATATTAAAACCATATAAACACATGAGAATTATAAACAAGGTTTAAAATAAAGATTCGCCACCGCAATCTTGGTCTTGACATTAGATTTTTTATGTCTATGCAATTACCATGCAACCGCGGTTGAGACTATATCAGCCGCGTTTGCCTGAAATTCTTGCAATATCAAATATGGCGACTCAATTGCCATATTTGACTGCAATTCTTTACAATATGTCAATATCAATGATCGCAACATTGATTTAAAACCTTCGTTTCATAACAAGGTTTTAAATTACAATTTTGATTATATAGGATCCATTTTTAAAAAGTTTGATAGAATTGATATATTGATAACATTAACATTGATTTAAGAATATTAAAGTACAAATAATTAGCTTATATAAGAGAATGATATATTAAAAAAGATGATGTTTTGTAATATAAACAAACAATTGTGAAATTAAAATAAGAAATAGGGACATAACATAACATGAATCAAAAGCTGAAAATAAGATGAATCTGGGAATTACAAAGTAAGTGCAAAAAGGAAGGAAGGAAGAAAGAAGAGAAGAAGAAAAAAAAAGAAGACACCTCTAGAAAAGAGAAGAGGACGGTGGAAAGAGAAAAGGAGACAAGTTATAAGAAGAGAATGCAATTCTGAAAATAGTGTCATTTGTTTTGAAGACAGTGAGGCTTCCACGACATCAATGACCAAGTCATAACATACATAGATGTTAATTCATTCATTCAGACATTTTTTGCTAATTCTAGAAGATTTAGTCACAATGACAGACATGCATGTAAGTTACGAAGTTTAAGGTTATTCCATTCATATTATGATGTCTTACCAATTTCCACGCACCTTTCAAAATATTTGTTTAATATAAATTCTATTCTAGAATTGTTAACTAAATGTCTAGACTTACACAACAAGTTCTTTTCAGCTTAACTAGAGAATCTAGCAATGTTGAATGTTGAGAAGAGCTTTTGCATCCTTATCAATATCAAGGTCGTAATAGTTTCTACACTAAGACTCAATTATAAACATTGTTACAAAAATACTCATAAATTAATTTGAAATTATTGTGTGTGAAGGAGATTTTTTTTAAGGGTAGGTCAATAAATGTATTTTCTTTTTAACATGATATCAAGAAAAAAAATCATATTTCATTCTTAACAAACGTGAAATCGGATATTTTTCTTTACAAACGAGTATGGGGGGAGTATGTTATACAAAAGAAATCACTTTATCCTTATTGTATTCTTTTTATAGAGAAATTTCTTTGTCCAAGTCATAGAGATATTTCTTGAAAAACTATAAAGAGAGTACAATCAGAACAAAGAGATTTCTTTTGTTCATTTTTAATTAAAACTATAAAGAGCTTCCTTGAGAATATTGTCCTTATACAAAAGAAATATCTTCATCATTTTATTAGTCTTGATTTTGTAAAAAAGCTAAGTTTTAATTACTAAATTATTTATTTACTAGTTCAATAATCACCACATACATTTAGGTTGGGACTATGAATTCATCTTAGAAAATAGGAGAGTTAATGAGGATAATTTTAGAATAAGGACATTTAATAATGTTAGATTTTCCGATTTTTTCTGATATTTGAGGCTACTAAATTACTATAGTTATTTTTTGTTTCAAAATAAGATCAGAGAGAACAAGGCTCTGTTCTACCGGATTATATTTATTTTTGTTTATAAATAAGATCGAGGAGAATAAAAGACTTGGATAAAAAAACAGTGGATAACTAATAGCAACTTAATTATGAATGAGATTAAAAGATATTTTATTCCTATTATTTTTTCTTTTATACCATACATGGTTTTGTGACTACTACACGTGCACATGGGATGGGGAATGGTAAAAATTTGGGGTTGAACTCAAACAATGCATTGAGAAGAGCTTTTGTTAGTCCTAATATATTTCCATTGAAAATTGATATAAATAATCATTTTCATAAAGCATATGCATTATCTTTAAAGACATTTAATAAGAGATGGAGAGTATAATCCCTCAACAACAAAAAAAATGATGGAGTATAAGAACAATATTCCTATATCCTACAACAATGACACATTTGAATTGAAAAAAATGGTTTTAAAATGAATGTGACTTTTAATTTTCAATGCTATATAATTAATTTGATTGTATTCTCTTCATAGTTTTTCCTTCATGTGCAAAAATAATGAACAGTTGTGGAATGAATTGAGTAAGTAAGAATCACTTTGTTTTGAATTTGCATTTTTATCTGCTGCATACTTATCCATATTTGTTTGTCATTGTAAATTGGCTAAAATATACGTACACTCAATTATAAGTTTTCAAAACTTAACTGAGCTCATTGCATGAACTTACTCATGACTTCTCCAGTTTTTAACAGACTTGAAAGACTGAATTTTCCACATCTTACTAGATTTGATAAATTTAAAAAATTGAGTTGCTATATTTTGAACTAAAGGAGACACCCTAAAATTTACTTATAGTTGAATAGATCAACTTTTGAAAGGAAGAAAAAAAAGCCTCCTTCGTTACAAATGAAGCTCCAACATTTGACAACCTTTTGGGTGGGAGTTGGTGCATAAACAGGTTCATACAGAAGTGGTGTTACACTCTACCTAGGAAATGTAATACATTTTTATAGTAAACCTAGGAATGTAATACATTAAAAAGCCCTTATAAGTTATAAGCAAACAAGAAAATGTAACAGTGATTATACAAGCCAGAAATCCAAAAGGATATTGGACAAAACAAACTCCACTCTATTTCTTTCATGATGCCGCCGGATGATTCATTTTAATCAGAATCAGAATCAGCAGCCGCCGAAGATCTAACAGATCTACGTTTACTTTCATCGTATTCTTGATCTTCTTCATCCACATCTTTTTTCTCGGCAATAATACCTGTCAAATGACAGTTCAAAAAACTTGTAGACGCTAGCAATCTAACAAATGAAAAGGAATTGAGGACACACAGAAACAGTACCTTTCTTTATCAGCAGAACCTCCAATGCTCTTGTGGAAAAATCATCTTTTGCTCCAAGATCTTGAAACCCTACCAATCTATCTACTGCAACTCCTTGTCTGAAAAAAGAAACACCCTAGTTAATTAAATTGATACAACAAATCAACTATATCCTTATATAACAAGTAGCATTTTATTTTAGCCAGGCTAACCACTACTATGAAGCAACAATTAGGGCCCGTTTGGTGCACATGAAATGATAGAGACGGGATATGATAAAGAATTGGATAAGGATAGGATATGATAATGACATGATAGAACTTATCCTATCATGTGTTTGGTGCACCCATAATGTTAACATGATATTATACATATAAACAAAAAACTTCATCTTGTCAAAAAAATATAAACAAAATACTTCATGTCACACGTTGCTGTTATAGACTAGTTGGCAAACATGCTCTTTCTCATGTATGAATTAATGATTCAGGATTCACAATCAAAAAGTGTGAGTACTTACTTATTGTTGAGTTTGTTCCCACACATCGATTAGGAAAACAAATGATTTATGAAGCGGTGGTACAGTGGGAAACAAACAAACAGGAAGATATCGATTGGAAAACAATTAAATCACGGTGATTGAAAACAAACAAACAACATCGATTAACAAATAAAAAATTAGGGAAAAAATTGAAATTGGCAGAAATCATCGATTAGGGTTGCAGAAAAGTATGAGAGTGGGTGGGAGGAGTCGATAGTGTCGTTTCAGATCATAGAGGATAGCAGAGCTATTCCAGTTTGCATATCGATGTAGTCGAAGGAAGGTCTTTTGAGAAATATTAAACGCGCGTGTTTTTTTGTTATCAGGTTGCCAACCCAGCCTAAACTAAGGATTAAAATAACAAAGAGTGTATAGGATAGGATAAATAAAAGGTTTGATTTATCATATCCTATTGGTGCACCAAACAAAGGATTTAAATAGGATAGGATAGTGCTATCATATCCTGTCTCTCTATCATGCGCACCAAACGGGCCCTTAGCTTCAATGCACACGATAAGATATCATTTTTATTTAGAAGGGGTGCAGTATGAAGATTAAATATTCTCTTTAGGATTCTAAAATCCACTCATCTGTTTTTTAGACTTAATAAAGAAAGCACTTAAACAACCGAAAAATTCAAGAAGAAAAAGATTTTAGTCCTCACCTGAACAGTATGACACAAGGCAAAGTCTTGATTGCCAATTTTGCAACAAAGAATGGTGCATTCTGCATTTCAATTTCAATAGTCAACATTTTTATTGAATTGCCAAGACAAACATTTGCATGAAAATCATATGGAAAATGATACAGTTGCATCGAGTCAACTCTGAGAAAACACTAAATATATGCTGACCTCTGCATCAAGCCTGATGAATTTTGTATCAATATGCTTTATTGAAAGGGACTTTAAGTGCTTATCCATTATCCTGAAAGCATATATTGATACAACACAAAGGTGCACGTGAAATTGTTACTTCACATATCAAGGGACGGGGTCAGATGTTAGATTCAATGAACAATAGTAAAAAGGCATACTTGCATCGGTAGAACTCTTTATGATAGAAATGACAGATCACTTTTTCACTTCCAGTGACTTCACCTAAGAAATCCCCTTCAGTTACCTCTCTAAATTCACCATGACCTTTCTTCTTCCATGCCTCCCGTTTCTCTGCTTCTCTCTATAAAAAAACAAAGGAAAATGTTAACTAGTGCCCCTGGGGCATTAGTTAAGGAAACTAATATAGTATGAATATCTTGGAACTTGCGTAGTCAAAGTCTTGAAAGTGTAAAAAATAATGTTTTCCAACATAATTTTTTTTCTTTCTTTTCTTAACTAGTGCCCCTGGGGCACTAGTTAGAATGACTCAAAAACAAATATAATCATAAATAACGAGGTATTCTTTAAATAAAAGGGGTAAAAACATAAAAGTAAATATCATGATGCATCCTTGTATGTATGGAGGTCACTACCTTAAAAGCCGCAATCCTGTCTGCATGCAATTTTTCCAATTCAGGATCCTGACATCACAATTGTACATAAACCTTAAATCAGAATAATGGGTATCTATATTCATATTTATATCTATAATTCTATATGTGTCTATATCTATGTTAAACACAATATACAATATATATGGCATTCTTGGGTTAACTTTTTACAAGTGTCAAGCTCACTCTCACTAGCTTTCACAACACACTTCTACAACTGCTAAACCTTTTCCATAAAATAACACTCACACAAAACAGGCTTTGGCGCTATCTGGGCCTTGACAAAAGGCAAGTAGCTGGCATTTAAAGACCCGGAAAAAATTTGTCAAAAGAAGGCCCAGTTGAAAATACAACAAAATAGACATCTTTTTTTCTTCTGAAGAAGCCAAGCTAGCGCACGAAATTGGCACTGGGGAGAGTCGAACCTGAGACCTCGAGAGAAGCACACTCCAAGGTCCTAAGCCAACACCCCCAGGCCAGCTCAAGTGAGTTCAACAAAATAGATATCTATGTTGCTATGTATAAGCTCTTCTCCCCATGATTACCAGATCGGTGAAATAACAGTTTGAAAACCACTCACAATGCATAATAATTCAAAGCCACATACACCTCTTTATACAAACACATGGCTATCCAGAGTATTCCCTTCTCCCAAATTTTTCTGCAATGGTGAATTCAAAACCTACATCTATGTAGAATTACACGTTGACATATCGATCCTTCCAATTTTCAGCATGTTGCTGCATTTCTTCAGGCCTGTTCTGTCTACAGAAAGGCAAAATACACAGATCTCTGGCAGAAAGGTAAAGCTTGCTCTGAAAGTCTCACACAAGACTATAGTCAAATGGACAATAATCCAATCTTTCACATTTATTTTTGTTTATTCTCACATCAGGTTGTCCTGTAATATTTCCGTGCACCTTTTTTGTGATATTTCTGTTCATTAGATTATTATTGAGATTGAGAATTGTTTGAAAGGAAGATAGGATCCATGCTTCCATAAGAAAGACATTCATTCACAAGTTTCAAACACATTTACGCAAAGGGTGTGTTTGTACCTTTCAATTTTTGACTGTTTCTGCTAACAGGGATTGTTACAGGGTTACCCGCCACATTTACAAGTTAAACTTTCAGTTTGCAATTAAGGTGTATTTTTCTCTATATCAGATTTAACATTTTTTCTACGATAAATCAACTATACATGGGACCTTATAAAAAAAAATGAAGCAAACATCTCGTTCAGCAAGTGACCTATCTACCCTTACATGCTGACCCATCTAATATTTGTTTCTATTCATAAGTTAAGATAAGAATAAACAAATTAATAAGAATTTCCCAAGAAGACAAAGGAGGACTGGTGTAATTGAAGTTATCAAATCCATATCATTACTAAATGCATATCTAACTAGAACAAAATGCAATTGCTACTAGCCTACTACTCCCCGATGGATGAATAGACTATCATATAAATTAACACTATCCAAAAAATTAAATAGAAGAAAATAATGTCTGCACACTGCAGTAATCACAAATTGGAAAAGGACAGTTCAGTAATTACACATTAAAGTAATGACCAACTAATATCATGGATTATGCAACTAATTGCCTGCACACTAAAGGTCAGATGTGTAAAAGTGGCTTATGATGCAGGTATTTCAAAGTGATTCAAGACTTCCAAGGAAGTGTACAGGCTGCAAACTACAAATGCAGCAAAACAAAATAAAGCAAATGGGATATCGACAGAATATGACACAATTCCCTTTGTAGTCAACGGCACAAGTAATGTGGAAATAAGTTTGCAACCATGACCAATATAAGTTATAGGTGGAAGCATTAGTTTGTGGCCTAATTGGAATTAAATTTTAAATTCAGCAGTTAATAGGTGGGAGAGCAAACAAATTCTAAGAAACGTGGTCTTCCGAAGGACTTATCACAAACCAAAAGTATTTGAATTTCCTTGCAAAGAAAACGCATCAAACTTCGTTCATACCAATGAGACCTTCTAGTATTTTCAGTCAACCAATTGACACTTGCATATATAAAGGTCCTAAATACCTCTATCATAGTCTGTATTTAGATGTTTCTTGATTTCTTCGTGCACATATACATTACATGATAAATAAAACATTGTAAATAATTAAATCATGAAATTTTCACCTTTTTATTAACAATCATGAATCATATGTATAGCTCACGAAAATACACAGGTCCTAAATATATGATGAGATTGAGAAGTTTACGAAACATACATCCATTAAATCATCAAGGTCAACCTCCTCGTTTATAGAACTCGACTGTGCTGCCTTCTCTTCACTAAGCAATTCCTACAGAGATCATATAACAGGTGTTAATCATATCATAATTTTATAGCATTTGAGTAACAAAATTCATGAACTAGTTAAAACATATAGTGCTAGTGACTTCCAATCAATGTTGTCAATCACAGAAAATAGTGGTTTGTTCAAATTTCACTATACTACAATGCGCGGAACAATAGCATTAATAATAAATATAAAATTTAGTAAATGAATATGATACAAAGTGAATAAAAAATCATGTAAAGATAATATTTTTGCTACATAAAATAATAAACAAGGAAAATTTGACCCAATTATGAAAAGGTATGAATTTGTGAAGCTCAGAATTAAAAAATTTACCTTTTGATAATTACGAGCAGCTGCTGCAATTACGTTTCCAAATGCGAGATTGGTGAGAGTGGACTTTACAGCGTCTGGATTCATCTTTATCTACACAAAATGAATCAAAATCAAAATCAAAATCGGAGCTTTGAAATAATTAAGATGAAAAATTAGATTTTTTTCGCACCGTTTTATGAGATCTGGATGAAGAAGGTGAAAATGAAATTTGAATGCGAGTGTTAAACTCAGGAGGCAAAAATTTGTTCAAAGATTGAAGCTTTATTGGTGTTGGGAATGATGGAATTTGAAGTTGCAGAGATTTGTGAAGGAGGGAGGAACAGAATGGAAATGGGCTGGGCCGTTTAGAGCTAAATTTTCGTGGGTGTATATCCTAGATTGTTGCTATTTTCACCCCTTTATGCTCTTTATTGTGAAAAATAATGTTTAGAAGTTATCTTCCAAACCTTAGTCTTTAAAAACATAAAAAATGTGTTATTCGAAAGTTATATCCTGAATGGTTTGCGCATTTGTGAGGAGCAAAAGAGTATTCATATATAGAGCTGTCAAAATGGGTCAGGCCCATCGGGCTGGTCCTTCAGCCCTCTATTTTAGTGTGGACTGGGCTGTAAAAAAGGCATGAAAAAAACGACCCTTTCTTTTTGGGTCAGCCTATCGGGCCTGCATTTTAGATGGGTCGTCTGAGCTGGACCGGCCCTTTAAAAAAAAAATATAGTTTATAAATAGTTTTATTAGGTATGATTGAATTATTTTATTATGTAATATTGAATTTTGTTGTCTTCAAGGTTCACTTTGTGAGTAATGGATAAATACTCTACTTTTGCATTGATTCTTTTATGTTATTTATCCTTATGGATGTTGATTTAACAAACGTTTTATATATAATTTAACTAAGTTTACGAAGACATGTGATTTATTTGATGTATAATAATTTGTGTAATATGCTTCTATTAAAAAAAAAAGTGATATGTAGCTTTATTGTTCATTCCATCAATTTTTTCCGGAAAAAAAACAAAATAATACATTTTGAAATATGGGTCGGCCTGACCCATCAGGCCGTGTAGCCCACTACTAATTGGGCTGGGCTCAATTTTGGTAGCTTATAACTCAAGTGGGCCGACCCTCTCAGACCCATTTATATGAGCTGGTCCATCGGACTGAGACGGGCTGGGTCGACCCGGCCCATTTGACAGCTCTATTCATATATATTAGAATGTAATTTTCAATGGTACAAATTCATCGGAACGTATTGTTTTTTACTCAAAATTCATTGTTCTAGAGTTGAGAAACCTAAGAGTCCGTAGAACAATTACCCTATACCTACATGTTTTTTTGCCCATATTCGATTCTTATATGTTTTAGATCTTCAAAACAAGAAAATGTCACCTCCAATTCAGTTTCTTTAATAAAATGGTCAAATACCACTTTTAGTTTGACAGAATTCCCAAGTTAGTCCTTTATGTTTTGAAAGTTTCAATTAGGTCTTTTTAATTTGACAGAATTTTCAAGTTAAGTCATTTAAGTTTCAAAAGTTTCAAACTAAAAAGACCTATTTGAAACTTTTGAAACGGTGACGGTGAAATGATTTATCAACTAAAATGATCTATTTGAAACTTTTGAAACTTAAAGGACTAACTTAGAAATTTGGTCAAACTAAAAGGACAAAAGTGGTATTTGGCCTAATAAAATTCATATCTAGTTTCTCGTAGGGTTATTAGCTAAAGTAGTCAAAATGGAACCGACACACCAGACATATACTATAGCATGGATTGAACCGTAAAAAATCATGAAAAAAATGAATTTGTGTTTCTTGGATCAACCATTGGACTTTTATGGGTTGGGTTGGTCAACCAGGCTTGTGGAATGAACTGATAAAAATATTAAATAAATATTTTTTGTAAAAAAAAAGTTAAGAAGAACAAAATTTAAAGTATACTAAACTGGATTCAAACATTTAATTTGAAGACCATTTTCAAATTGTCATAAATTGTATGCTATGACAAAACATCTTAAGTTAGTTCAAAACCGGCTTAAAAGGGCTATAAAAACCAACTTAAAACCAATTTCTGCAGTAGTGATAAATAGTTTTATCTTACAATCAAGAGCATATATCACCACTAGTGACTAGCAGCCTCTATATTAACATTCCTAATTTTCTTTTCATCATAATTTCCTAACTAAATACTAGCTAGGAAGATAATGCGAATCAGCCACATAACTTTGAATACTTTGAACCAAAATATAAACCCCAAACAAAAATGACCTTGCTCATGATCTTTTAGTCAATAATATGGTGATATTGATGAACCTAGTTCTCTCTTTTGAATTTCGACTAATTAAATATTTTTTATAGCGGTTAAAAACCTCTTTAACAACACCTTCACCAAAATGACTAACTAGCAAAGGTTCAACCAAAGCTCTCATGCATTGTGCCACATTGTATCCATCATCTCCGAGTGATTCAGACAATTCAGATTCAAAATCATCACGAGCATTCCAATTTATTTCAGATATCTCGAGTTGATTCATGACAAATGATCCTTCTGTAATAACTTCCAATTTTACTTCAGATGGAGATGGATAATATATAGGAATGTTGAAAGTATTGAGTTTTTCTTCTTTTATGATTCCCTGCGGCATACATTGCATAATTCATATTAATATCATCAAATTAACATTTGAAATATTTACAAACGGGCAAAGATCAAAACTAATGCTTGAAATGCTCCACATCAGGTCTTGTTGGACCTAATGTAGGATAGGTCGCGAGTCGTGACCCATTTTAGTAACCTTCGATGTTTTCACTTCTAGATATGTCATGCTTTTATGGGTGGTTAGTTTCTTATTGGTGGTGGTAGCCCTCAATTAGGTGGTGTTTGTATTGGTGTTTTTACGAGTTTTCTTTTGGGTGTTTTATCTATATACGACTCCCTATACTTTGTTGTTTTTGTCTTGTCGGTATTCATCTTATACAAAAACTTGATTATTAATAAATTTTGCCGTAAAAAAAGATATATCATTCTTTACCTCCAAGACCATATCATTAAGAGCCATAGCCATAAGTTCCCAAATATAACAACACTCCTTGCTTGTTGGATTGTTGCTTTTTCTTCCTACAAATGTTATAATCATGCAACCCCCTTCAACTATTTCTTCTGCACGACACTTGAGAAAAAGAGAGAAATCTATTTGGAATTGCTTATAGTAAGCCTTGAGGACATTCGAGGGACTTGTGCTGGATACATAAATGTTGCCCTTGTTGTTGTCTACACCCTCGGGAACCTAATTAATCACCAATCAACAAAAATTATCTATGTTAATTCTACATATCTATGCAAAGTTCGGGATTCAAACCCCGACCACAAAAAAAAAAAATACTCTTACGATTAAATGCACATAATATGCGAAAGAAACAAGGAAATAAGTTAATATAAACAAACCTTAGATAACCAATGAAGGCTGTAAGAAGAATGAACAAAATGCAAACTTTGATGAGGAAAAATTCTACCATAAAAGGAACCAGGAACTCCTGAGAAGAAGCATGGACCCATTTCAGTCCCCATTTCATCGCGTAGTTTTTCTTTGAAAGTGTCAAGGGACTTAAATACGTTGTTGAAGTCGTTTCCTGGTAGATCGTTCAAAAATATCATATATTCGGGAGATTTATGATTAAGCTTTCGACAAAGCTTTTCCACAACCTTGATAATATCTGAGATCACCAACAAAGTGTTTGATCCAGAAGAGCAACCTAAGTCTGCAATTGTCAAGCTTTTGGAGAGCGTGTTGTTGTACATGTTGGTTATGGCTTCATCTCTCAAGGGTTTTGTCAAATATATTACCTTTCGCTGTATATATGCAATCGACGCATAAAATTAGGAGAAAACAAGTACATTTTTCTAATTACAATTATGAGCTTCTTTAATTTGATCTCATATTAAATTAGTTTAGTTTAGTTGAGTTCAAATTCAGTTTTGGACATGCAACTTTAAAACTCTTAGAGAGAGTTTGCCCACTTTTCAATTTTAAAAGGTAAATTTTTAACTACTAAACTGTTTTAAAAAAACTTGAAAATATTTGTTTTTGTCAAATATTTATCACTTCAAAAAAGAGTGTCTACATAAATGTTTCCAAGACAAAAATTCAACATCAACATTTTTTGTATATACGATTTAAATTTGGGTCATGTTAATCAATGTCTTCGGGACAGTAGTTAAGCAGCTAAAAATGGAACAAAAGACAACGTCAGAAGGTAAAATACACAATTTTTGAGAACATATTTTCTTTTATAATTCCTTAATTAGTGACCCGAGAGCACTGGTTAACATTTTCCTTTAAATTTTTATATTATTATTTCTCCTTCCTCATTTTTGACACTACACGCACATTCAAGTGGTATTTTTGCAGTAGCCTCAAACAAAAATCATAAGTAGCCTCAAACAAAAATCATAGGTATTAAGAAAAGTTGTTAGAGTAGTCTTAAATGAGTGTGACTATTATTAAATTATCATTTAACGTTAACATTTTACATTCAGAACAAATTGACACTATTAATAACATATATATTTTTAAAAAGAGTAATAAATACATTTAAAAATTTATATATGATCTTATATTTAAGGACAATTATTAGCAAGAAATGCTAGGGTTACACATTCTTACGCACTCCTTTAAACACATTGATCTATTGATGACACATCACCCCCTTCTTTTAATTGTTACCTACTAGTGAGCTTTCACTTCACAAGACATAGTACTTGATAGGCACCCCTATTGGAAAGGAAAAAAAAGGTACTAATTAAGATGCGATGTTATAATAAGGATTTTCTCTCTTCGTGAAATCTACCCTTTTTGAAAATTAAAATATTGAAATATAATGATATAGAGTCGTTGATATAGATGGTATAAAGTTATTGGGAAATGTTAATATGTGCCATAAATGCATATGTTAAGATATCAACGATAGAAATTATGTATTGTGTCAATTTATTTCATAAAATTTTGATCATTAGTTTTTTTTTTATAACAAATCCTTACTGATCGTGGAATCCTTAACGTGTACCATTAGCATGACCCAAAGTTATTAATGAGATCTATTTAAAAAATAAAATTGAGTTGTTACATCTGAGGTATTGAGTGCTTATTAAAAATTATTATTAAAAAATTATAAACAAGTGACGTGTATATATAAGACTCATTTAAATACTAAAAAATGAATTTCTCCGTTATAGATATTTGCAGCTCTTAAACATAAAATTATGTAAGTTGGAGAAGCAATTATATTCCACCGTTTGGTTGCATTTGCAGAGTATATTTTTCCATTGAATTTTAAAGGAGATGTCATTTATTTATAGAAACAATTATGTTGTAAAATAATAAAAAATTTGGGTATGGATCATATTGGGAGTCACAAGATAAAAATCCAGATCTCACAACTCTCTCAATCTCACGTTTCCTTTCTTTTTCTATTTTTTTAGTTTACTCCGGTTAGCAAGTAATAACAAATAAAAAAAAAAATCTTATTAATCTATCATCGTAGATAGATATCTACGTTAAATTGATCGTCAATCAAAATTATTTACTTCTAGTATACTATTTAACATAAACAATGTAAGATAAATTAATTATTTTAATTGATGTCATCTTAACGTGGATAACTTTATTACCTTTTATTGATGGATATGTAGTTGTCGTCAAATTCTCATTTACCTCAACTAAGAAGAGATGTGTCATCAATAGACTAATGTATGTTCAAAGATTAATGTATATTTAAAGAAGTGTGTTAGATAGTGTGATCCTAATATTTCTCTTACAAAGTTGCGTATAAAATACTTGAACTTTGCTAAAAAAAAAAGAAAGAAAAAGATACCTGAACTAAGGAGTTGTTTGCATAGCTGGTTTCTCCCACGCCTCCATTCATGTGTAGTACCTTCGCTACTTCCATACCTGTTTCTTCTAGCTTTCTTTCAGAATATTTTTGATCTAGAGCTCATACGGGCCATACACATTTATAGAAGCATCACACGTACATGTGATGATCATGTGAAAGCTTACTAAAAAATATTAGCCGTTACTTATTTTTTAAACATGTTCACACACCTACTCAAACTTTTCATGCAACATTTTCATTGCAAAACTTGCCATAAGTGATCCATCTGAAGCGGGTCTTTCGAGAAAGGTTGGTAGTTGGTATATAATAAATACTAATAAAGATCCTTGTAGATCTAAATCAATCCTAAAATATATTTTTTAAACAATCTAAAATAATTAAAAAATGTATCATGTACACGTATGTTTATCTAAATGTTTGTTGTGTAGTGTGAGTTAGAAGTCTCACACCCACACACATCAATTAAAAAATTGGATGTTTTTTTAAGAAGAAAATTGGAGGTTGAACACTTTATAAGTGAGAAAATCCATGAATATACCTTATGCATATTATCCTCTAGACTTTCATCATGACCCAACAATATGTGATTTCAAATATAAGTAAAAAGGGGTCTTGTTAAGGAACTAAAAGTTAAAGAAATAAAATTGGAGTTAAGGATTGAAATTTACGGTAATCAAGTGTCCGGAAGTACTTGTTAATATTAAAGAAAGATAGAGAAATAAAAATGTTGAGTTAGTGTTTGAAATTTACGGTATTCAAGTACTCCCATGAATTAGTCAGATTAATCGAGGGTCTAATATTACGGGCTGAAGTGTCATGGATTGAAAATCTCGGAGGTCTAATTTTTTATATTGAAAGTTGCAAACAAAATAATTAAATAGTGTCATGGATTGAAAATCGTGTAGGTCTCAAATTTGTTATATTGAAAAATTGCAAACAGAATAATTAAATAGAAATTTTCAATTTGTCTCCATAAATTTAGTTCAGTGAGTAGGAACGTTGCATAATATATGAAGGAATTGTCAGAGTTCATACACAAACTTCATACTTCTCTATATTTGTATTATGTGACCTCCAACCACTATCATAATTGACAAAAAAAAAAGACCAATTTAAAAGAAAGCGGCCAAATGATTCAAACTGTGAAGTATGTCATTGACCGTTTTAAAAAAATGTAAAGGATATGAAGACTAACCAAAACACTTTTTTTTTTTTTGAGGCAACTAAACAAAAAACATGAAAAATGCTAATTAGGGACTTATTAAAAAATGGTTTGATGGTTCTTTGTAAAAGATGTTGGTTGGATGGTTTTCTTTGTAAAATAACAACAACAAAAAACAGTCTAACTTGGGGAACCGTGCAAACCGCTGATTTTGTTGGTTTTTCGGTTTTAAAATGTAGCGGTTTTTAGGTCAAATCGAACTTATCACAGATCTAATTCATGATTAAACTAGTCAAACTAACCAATCCGGTCCAACATCAATTACCTTGGAAATATTCATGCTCACGATTGTAAATTATTTACATTAACTTTTGAAATGTTATCTAATTTGATTTTCACAATTTTCTTGTAGCTTAATTTAGTCCCTAACAGCAAAATTTTGGGATCCATTCAGTCCCTAACAAAATATCCAAATTAGTTCTTGTTATTTTGATAAGAGGATGAATTAGTCCCTCTCTCGTCATAACAAAGACCACACCAAATTGTCTCCATATGAAAATGTCAATGACCAATAAGTTAGTATTATTTTCTGTTAAACACAAATAGGAAACAACTTATAAATGACCAAATTGATTCTTTAGTTCTAAATTGTGAATGAACTTTCAAACCAGTAATATCTAGAGAGAGGAACATGTTTGTCATTTCTTTAGATAGTGATGATCATATGAAAATTCTGAAATATTTAATTTTTGTGATCGGGTTTGAACTCGTGACATATAACTCCTTATCCTTTAATTCAAACTAGTTGAGCTACCTTATTTTTTTAAGACTTACTATTCAAAATATTGAAGAGATGACTTAATTAAAATGAATAAGTCTCTTTATCTACTAACACAATCAAAGAAAATGAAAATAAGGAATATTTTTTTGGGTGGTGGCCAGGGTTTAAACTCCTGACCTTGCATATATTATGTATTGTTCCTATCAACTGAGCTAAGCTCACGATGATGAAAATAAGGAATATGACAATGACATCGTTTGTCCATTTTTAAGAAAATATTTGGAAATAAATTTGTTATAGTTGATTTTTATGACGATGATATCAATATTATCATAAATCCTGAAGAACTTCACAAGTCTTTTTTTTAAAAAAAAAATGCTTATAACATTTCATTAAAGATAACGCTCTTAATACAACGTGGGGTATTAAAATAAATAACGGGACTAACTAATAATGCGGCTTCTTCTGCAAGCGCGTGAGCAACCACATTTAATTGTCGTCTAGTAAACTTAACCTAAGAGTTTGTGAAGTGATTGGTGAAGAGAGATTGACAAGCCGAAATGATATCTCCGAATTCGGAGACGTCGTCTTTGTGAGAATGGAAAGCATCATGAGTAGTATTAGAATATGTTTCAAAGTCAAAATTATCGAATTGCATGTTAATCTGAGCCATTCTGAAATCTATTGAATAAAGAAAAGTTTGAAAAAAAATGGAGTATTAGATTAGTCTTACTTTCTCTCCTTCATCTCTACTATTGTTTTATCGAGGAGTCTCATAACATATAGGAAAAATAGTCAAATTACTTTTTATATTTAAGAAACTAAAGTGTACGTTATCTCAAAAATTTAGAGAACTAAATTAACCACCTTATCTATTACAGACTAAAATGCCAACCATCGTATATTAGACCCAAAAAGTAAACGCCTAATCGTGGTTACTAAAGGAGAACAAACCATTGAAGAAAAAAAAAAATTATGGCTCCTTCTTCTTCTTCCTCTCATGCTGTAGCTCTGAAAAAATATGATGTTTTCATCAGCTTTAGAGGCGAAGACACTCGCGCTGGATTCACAAGCCACCTTTACGAAGCTTTCTTACAAAGCAAGTTTCATACATACATAGACTACAGGATCCAAAAAGGAGACCATGTTTGGGCAGAACTTATGAAAGCAATCAAACAATCCACTATCTTTTTGGTAGTGTTCTCGAAGAACTATGCATCTTCAACATGGTGTTTGAACGAACTCGTTGAAATAATGGAGTGTAGTAACAAAGACAACGTTGTTGTTATTCCTGTGTTTTACCATATTGGCCCTTCCCGTGTTCGGAAACAGACTGGAAGTTATGGCACTGCGTTGGCAAAACACAAGACGCAAGGCAGTGATCATAAGATGATGCAAAATTGGAAGAATGCTCTTTTTCAAGCAGCCAATTTATCCGGTTTTCATTCTACCACATACAGGTATTTATTTACTGTGTTTTACCTTTTTAATCATTAGTGTTACGTTTGTTATAAATTTGGTGTGATAAAATAAGTAATTGTTTGTATAAGCCATCTTTAAACATGTAGAAATCAGTGAGTTATATGCATGGTTACCCTATTGTTTATGATATTGTTATGTTAATCTAAGACTATTGCTTTTCTGTTTAAAATAGACTATCAAGCTCACTTCGAAAATTCATTAATATGAAAGAGTGACTCGTGTGAATGTATGAGTACTTGTTAGTTTTGCCCAATATTTTAATTTTAAGATTCAGATGATGAATTGAAGTTTACCTTTGGTTGTAATTCACCTGATATATGTATTAACCATTTAATAATTTTTTTACATATGTTAGGACTGAATCTGACTTGATTGAAGACATTACCAGAGTAGTATTGAGAAAATTGAATCACAAGTACACAAATGAGCTTACATGTAATTTCATACTTGACGAAAACTATTGTAGCATTCAGTCTTTGATAAAAAAAAATTGATTCAATAGAAGTTCAAGTCATTGGACTTTGGGGCATGGGGGGCATAGGTAAGACAACCCTTGCTGCTGCTTTGTTTCAAAGGGTCTCTTTCAAGTATGAAGGCAGTTGCTTCTTAGAAAATGTGACAGAAGTATCAAAAAGGCATGGAATCAATTTCACATGCAACAAACTTCTTTCTAAGTTACTACGGGAAGATCTTGATATTGAATCTGCCAAAGTAATACCATCCATGGTCATGAGAAGACTCAAACGCATGAAATCTTTCATTGTACTAGATGATGTTCATACTTCAGAACTTCTGCAAAACTTGATTGGAGTGGGGAATGGTTGGCTAGGAGCTGGTAGCATAGTCATTGTAACGACGAGGGATAAGCATGTGCTGGTCAGTGGAGGAATTGACAAAATTCATCAAGTTAAAGAAATGAACTCTCGAAACTCCCTCCAGCTTTTCAGCTTGAATGCTTTTGACAAAGTCTTACCTAAGGAGGGATATGCTGAGCTCTCAAAAAGAGTGATTGATTATGCCAAAGGCAACCCATTAGCTCTAAAAGTTTTGGGATCATTTCTTTGTTGCAAAAGGGAAATAGAATGGAACTGTGCATTAGCTAAACTGAAGGAAATTCCCAATGCAGAAATCGATAGGATAATGAGATGGAGTTATAATGAATTAGATGATAAAGAGAAAAACATATTTCTGGACATTTCATGCTTTTTCAAAGGACATGAAAGGGATAGGATGACAAAAACATTAAATCAGTGTGGTTTCTTTGCCGATATAGGGATAAGAACTCTTTTAGACAAGGCTCTTATAAGAGTTGACTTTGAAAATTGCATACAAATGCATGACTTGATACAAGAAATGGGCAAACAAGTTGTTCGTGAAGAATCTCTTAAGAATCCAGAACAACGCAGTAGATTGTGGGATCCTAAGGAAGTTTATGATGTATTGAAAAATAATAGAGTAAGAAAATGATACCCTGACTTTCCTTCCTAAACACATGTTTTCTATACAGATTATGCGGCTTACTACAGAAATACTAAGTACTAACATTCATATTTTATTTTTTTATTTTTCAGGAAAGAAAGATCGTGGAAGCTATATTTTTAGATGCTACAGAATCTAGACATATAAATTTAAGCCCCAAAACATTTGAAAAGATGCCAAACCTAAGGTTCCTTGCTTTTCAAGATAAGAGGGGAATTAAATCTGTAAGCCTTCCTAGTGGCCTTGACTCGTTGCCAAAAAATTTGAGATATTTTTTGTGGGATGGATATCCATGGAAGTTTCTGCCTCCAACCTTTTGTCCTGAAATGCTTGTGGAGTTTTCCCTACAAGACAGCCATGTGGAAAAACTTTGGAATGGAGAACTGGTATGCACCGTCCATGTATTTTTTTTTCTTTTCCTGTTTTGATTAAAGTTTGAAGTATTTTATCATCGAAAATAAAACCAAAAACTGAACATGAAATCTTGAGATTTATGAAAGTGTACTAATGTGTTTGAACAATTGTATATTGTTGCAGAATTTGCCAAATTTAGAGATACTTAACCTAAGTAACTCGAAAAAGCTGATTGAGTGTCCAAATGTGTCTGGTTCCCCGAATCTAAAATATGTAAGACTTAATGGTTGTTTAAGCTTGCCTGAAGTTGATTCATCAATTTTCTTTCTCCGAAAGCTTGAAAGTTTAATCATAGATGGATGCATGTCGCTTAAGAGCATTTCCAGTAACACTTGTTCACCAGCCCCCCGTGAATTGAATGCCATGAATTGCATCAATCTCCAAGAGTTCTCAGTCGCATTTTCTTCAGTTGATAATTTGTTTTTGAGTTTGCCTGAGTTGGGTGCGAATAAATTTCCATCATCAATATTGCATACAAAAAATCTTGAATATTTTTTATATCCTATCAGTGATAGTCTTGTGGATCTTTCTGAAAACTTTGCCAATTGTATTTGGCTTGCGAATTCACTGAAAGGTGAACGTGACTCTTCCATCACCTTACATAAAGTACTTCCTAGTCCTGCTTTCCTGAGTGTAAAACACTTAATATTATTTGGTGATGATGTTCCTTTCTTGTCTGAAATACCTGACAACATTTCCTTACTATCGTCATTAAAGTCTTTAAAACTAGTTAATATAGCCATTAGAAGCTTGCCTGAAACCATTATATATCTTCCCCAACTTGAAAGTCTTGATGTTTTCAATTGTAAAATGCTTCAATCTATTCCAGTCCTTTCACAATTCATTCCATATTTCATTGTCTGGAATTGTGAATCTCTTGAGAAAGTGTTGCATTCAACGAGTGAACCATTTTACAAACCCAATCGTGGTTTTCTGCTTCTTAACTGCATAAAATTAGATTCACTTTCATACCGAACAGTTTTGGAAGATGCTACTTTTTGGATTGAAGTTGGAGCAAGAATAAATTCAGAAAATGAAGACATGTCTTTATATTATGACAATGGTATTATTTGGTACTTCTTACCTGCTATGCCTGGCATAGAATATTGGTTTCATCACCCTTCTACACAAGTTTCTGTTACTCTTGAGCTTCCTCCTAATTTGTTGGGTTTTGCCTACTACTTGGTTCTTTCTCCAGGCCATATGGGATATGGTGTAGATTTTGGATGTAAGTGCTACTTGGACAATAGTTCAGGTGAAAGGATCTATATAAAAAGTTTCACAAGATCCAACTTCTACCACAAGTCCTGGGATTTTATTAATGCTTCAATACACATGATGTCACATCATGTGGTTTTATGGTATGATCCACGAAGTTGCAAGCAGATAATGGAAGCAGTTGAAGAAACAAAATTCATTAATGATGTGAGCATCAATTACAATCCAAAGCTTACATTTAGATTCTTTATTGATGAAACCCTATGTAATGAAGTAATGATAGTAGAGTGTGGTTTTCACTGGATGTATCCCTTTGAAGCCAGTGCAATTCGAAATAGAACTGAGGATATCAAATCCAATGATCAAGAATATACAGTTCCTCCAACAAACAAGTGAGAGCAGTGTGTCGTTGAAACTCTGTCCAGTTTATGAAGTAGATGAAGCAGAAGACTTGAGGTAATGTTCCTAGCACTCGTTGCAGTAATGTAACTTGGAAACTAAATTTAGTTTACACACTCTTCCATTTTCTGCTACTGCAAATAACCCTGCCTACGGACAGGTATTCACTCGAATGACTTTTGCATATTGGACTTGATGGAGACCTGTCGCTTCCAGAAGAATCAAGGAAGTCCTAGACGTGTGGCTTCTTCTTGAATCAAGAGAAGTAAGGAGCTATGTTTGTTTCCAATTCTTAGATTTAGCTCATTTGATGTTCTAACTAAATTTGTTATTTCTTTGAAAGATAACGAGTTATACACAATTCATTGGAATTTTGCTTATGATGCAGGGGTCTCCAAGCATTGCGAGACGGACTTAGCCAAGTTCTAATGTTTAAATAAATAAGTTGAATAACGTACCAAAAGAAGCTTTTGTATTACATCCATATTTTGAACAGTCATCAAAAGAGCACCTTATATAATCTTCAATTTGTAGTTGAATACCTGCTTGGTTATCAAAGCCTTATACATGCTAACATTACCAATCAATTACCAGGGTTATGCTTGACTTTAGGAGAAATAGATTGATCTGTCATGATGGTTACATAAAGAGTTAGAGAAGGAAATTGTGTGGAATGGATATCAATCTTTCCCTGCCATATACTATTTTGTGGTTCAGTAAAAACTTGAAGGGTTTCAATTATAAAAAGAAAATGAAGTGAAAACAATGTACTAACTGTTAACTATGTGAAAACAGAGAGAATTGATATAAATTTCATATTGTATTCATATAACTATGTATTTATGAAGGCTGAAGATGAATTATCTAACTATGAACTCATATTATTAACCACTATCATAAAGTAAAACGTCCTAATAGATTCTAGATGGGCTCCTAAATCTGTAATGCTAACTTGTTCTGTCTGTCCGTTATATTTTGTTACATACTAAAAATTATTTCATGCTGCAACAGCGGTAATGCGTGTTGCAGAAACTGTCACGATAATTTTGTCATCGATTCCAGTATGTATTCTCTTCAAGTTGACAAAAGATACAACAAAAAGTGGATAAAAATCCTATGAAGATTCAAAGCGGAAGATCAAAGCTCAAAACAAAAGGCACAAAGGGATATCAGCTCCCTCCAAATCTGAAAGTCAGGTTTCAGTTAGTACACTTTTCTTAAATTTATGAAAATAGCAATTTAGTCCTTTAAATTGAACAACATCAATCAATCTAGTCCATTTGTCACGATGCAGCAAAAGACTATTCAAGTCGATATGTAAGTCTTATATTAGTTTTGATGCATGTTCACTAAAAAGATATTTTGATAGAGTGGCTAAATTGATGGACGTTCTTTAGTTTAATGGACTAATTTACTATTTCGTAAATTTGAGAAACTAAATTGCTCGACCATTACAATTCTGAGGACCCAATATGCTGAACATTCTCTCCTCCAAAATCACTGTCATCTACCAGCTGATCCCTATGCTGCTCTTCTTGTTCTCTCTTTTCAGCCTCATGTTCCTGACTTACTCTCTTCTTTGTAAGAAATTCTGACAGACCTTTAAGAGTAGTTTCAGTTTCACTACCCTTGAGAAGCTGCTCTGCCACTTCAGCAGGAGTTAGCAGTGTTTGCTGAATTGTTTCCTCAATCTCTCTGAACAGGGTGTGTTCTTTAATTCCAAGGTAACGGAAAGCTAATTGTCTAAAACCAAAGGGAGTACAATAGGACATGTGGATATGAACATCCATGCGACCAGGGCGCAACAAAGCTGGATCAAGCTTTTCCTTGTGGTTTGTTGTGAACACTATAATCCTCTCATCTCCACAACTTGACCAAAGCCCATCAATAAAATTCAGCAGCCCTGATAGTGTAACCTGTGGATCAATGTGATGGGGCTCAAATGATTGTTAGGGTGAAAATAATGTACTCTAAATAGTAAAACAAATATTATAAATGAACATTAAAGGGCAACCCGGTGCACTAAAGCTCCCGCATATGCAGGGTCCGGGAAGGGGTCCCACCATTCGGTGTATTATAGGCAGCCTTACCCTGTTTGTTTTTTACACAAGAGGCTGTTTCCAGGACTTGAACCCGTGACTTTCCAGTCACATGACAACAACTTTACCAGTTGCACCAAGGTTACCCCTCAAATATTATAAATGAACATTACTATGAAATTTATTTGTGTAACCACTCCACACTTCATAATAATTAGTACAACTTAACCGTTGATAATGTCATGTTTTATTAATGTTCAAATACACAGAATTTCATATACATTGGACAATTTGTAGCTATGTAATTTTAGAATTTTATAGAAATTAAACAAGTTTATCTACTTAACAAGAACTTCTTTCTCTGTTAAGATATAAGGGATAATCATAACTCTGTTTCTTTGTTTGCTGCTATTCACATGAGTTTGTGTGATCCTGATTTAAGGTGCCTGTGTGTTTCTTTCAGTCAAGTTCCCTCTAAATTTTCAGTTTTTCACAAGATAACGACATAGTAACAGTCTTGACTTCACTCACAAACATTCCTCTGTACCCTCCATACCAATTGAGCTCTACTACAAGGACATGTTTAGCTATAATAAGAGTATATTTCACTTTAGAATTCTGTCTCTAATTCCCTCTGTCAAGTTTAAATGTGAACAAAATTATCATATCTGTTATTATGTGTCACTGTGTCACTACTTTTACTGGTCTTTTGTTTCCCTCCCTATCCCATACCTTCATCTAATATGTATCTTATAATATAGGAGCCAGCAGAAATAAACATGCTCAAGATTGTAAATTAATTACATTAACTTTCGAATAAATATTCAATGCAGTCTGTCACAATTTTCTTGCGGCTCAGTTCGGTCTAACAAAAATTTCTTGCGGTCCAATTCTATCTCGAACAGAATATCCAAATTAGTACCTGTCATTTCATAGGAGGACAACTTAGTCCTTCACTCATCATTGCAAGTACACTAATTTGTCTACCTGTGAAAATCTCAATGACTAATTTGGTATCATTGTCTGTCAACGATGAATTGGGCCGCAAACAAATTATGAAAGCCAAAATTGGTTCTTTAGTTATGAATTGTGAACAAACTATCAAACATCAAAGAGATCAAGAGACATGATCTAGCGGCAAACCTGTTTGTCGTTGCATCCACCAGATTTAGACTGTGAACTACGATCTTGAAACTCAACAGTACAATCAATATCCTCGACAACAACAATAGACCTATTTGGCATAGCAATCAACAACCTTCTCAACTCAGTATTACAACTCAAGTCACCAAGTTCCAAATCATATATATCAAAATGCAAATAATTCGCCATAGCCGCAACCAAACTACTTTTCCCAGTCCCAGGTGGACCATACAACAAGTAACCTCTCTTCCAAGCTTTCCCAACTTGCCTATAATACTCCTTCCTCTTAATAAACCTCTCCAAATCCTCCATAACAAACTCTTTTAAATCGCGATCAAGTGCTAGCGTATCAAACGTCGTTGGATGATCCAACGTCGTCCCCAGCCACGCGTCCTTAAGATTCCCATATATATTCAGGTTATCAACCGTAAAGATCTTCAATGCTTTCACTTCTTGTTTCTTCAATCTTGCTTTTTCGAGAATAAAAGGAATGTAGCTTTTGAGAACCATGTCTTTATGTTTTCTGCTGAAAGTTAGTTCCAATGAACGTACTTCTGACTTCACTGGAAAGGTTAGGTCACCGTTATTGCGATGAGTTTCAGCGCGACGACAAAAGAGAATCCACTTCAGTTTAACGCCGTTGAAATAATCAGTTACCAATTGATCACGCTCCACTGTAAGAGTAAAAGTTTGTTGATGATCTGATTTGCTTACACGGAACCTTTTTGTTGAAGGTGAAACGATAGTGCCGAGATAGGTTTCTGCAGCGGAGTAGATTTGGTTATTATCAAGGCCTTCAAATTCTTCAATCACCATCGTTACGTCGGTAGAGAAACGACAGTAAGCGGATTTGATTCCGGTGAAGACGATGTCACGGATGTCCATTGGGAGAAACTCGTTGGCGACGGAACGGATTAACATGGCGGTGCCGGCTATGGAGGCGGCGGTGGTGAGGATGGTTTTTGCGGTTGCTAGGTTTGTCTCCGATGAGGAGGAGGTGAAGGAAGAAAAAAACGACGACATTTTTTTTTTGTTTTTTTGTTATTTGGGGGTTTAGGTGAGGTCTTTGGGTGATGTGAATTTTATACTAACTTGTCCAACAAGTCAATATCCTTCTTTTTTACTAAGTTGTCGAGCAAGTCACTCTCTCCGTGTAAAACACTTCATTTTTATTTTTTTATTTGTTATTATCCTAGTACTGGAACTAGGTTTTCGCTACCAGTTTAATGATAAATTCCTTGTGAGGCACGCAAGTCCTTTACTATTTAAACCAATCTATTGTTGATATTTCAATTTTTTATTTTATAAATAGATGAAATAACAAAATTATTATAAACTCACACACACAAACGGAGGTATTGGAATTCGAATCCTAGTCATGGTGTCCGCCTTAACAATTTTGAGATTTTGTTAGTTAAGCTAAGACTTGTGGACGTTGATGATTTTTTTATTAGAAGGAAAAATAAAGGACAGCAAAAAAAACTTATACATTTTTGGTCCTCCTATTTTTTATTTAAAAAAAGAAAAAGTTTTGATGGTCTATTTTAAAAATAAACTTTTTGGTTCCACAAGTTTAGTTTTTCTTGAGTTTTTGACCTTTACCTTATTTTGAAGTCAATTTTGATGATGTGGTTTTGACATCGATTAAAATTAAATTTTTTTTTTTTTGAAGAAGAAAAAAAATTAAAAATTGTTATTGATAAAAATTAAATTAAAGAAATTAATATTGACATGTATAATAAATGTGTCCACCCAACCACTCCCATGTTATTAGTGACAAAGTCACATCAACAGAATTGACTTCAAAACTAGGTGGGGACTTAAATTCAAAAAAAATATAATCAATGGATCAAAAGGATCCAAAACATCATATATTTTTTGGCTTAAATAGGTCTTTCGTCCCTGCAAATATAAGTCATTTGAATTTTCGTCCATGAAGTTACCAATCCTTCCATTTTGCCATTGCAAATATTAATCATTTGAAAAATGGTCATAATTACATCTGATTAGTAACTTCAGGGACGAAAATTCAAATGGTCTATATTTGCAAGGACGAAAGACCTATTTAAGCCAACCACCTCACTCAATCGTCACTTGCCACATTGGCACCATGTCGCTAATGACAGCCCACCTCAACAAAAAAAACTTAATTAGGACCAAAAGTCAAATGATTAAATTTTGCAGTGGCAGATTGGAAGGATTACTAACTTCATGAACGAAAATTCAAATGGTCTATATTTACAGGGCCGAAAGACGTATTTAAGCCTATATTTTTAAAAAATAGGGGTCCAAATTGTCATACCCCAATTTTTGACCTAAGATTATATAGTGGGGGTGTATCTTTAATTAATGGGGGTACATAATTGTGTGAACAAAATAAGCACTAGAAAGATATTATTTGGAAATGATAAATTAATTA
>Ga0315914_1000168_pt1 | contig 65024 bp, 46 predicted proteins | sample MpolenodulesMG_FD_203920 | JGI IMG/M metagenome (GOLD analysis project Ga0315914, IMG submission 203920) | Medicago polymorpha root nodule microbial communities from Los Angeles, California, United States - elongated nodules | ecosystem: Host-associated > Plants > Roots > Nodule | place: USA...
CAAAAATTAATTTCTGCAAGATAAAAGAAAACAAACAGAATTCACTATGTGCTATATTGAATGAATAAATGAAATAATATATATTCTTTCAGTTAGAGTACAAAAACCTAATTGATTTAAATAAAATAAACCTGTGTGATTTAAAGGAAAGCGCAAGAGGAATATGCTGGATCTGAGAGAGACCAAGAGTCTCTTTGGAGAGAAGCTTAAGAGACTCATTATTCCCAATATTTTAATAAAAAAAGTACACATAAGACATATATTAAATCGTAAAACAGATAGCAACAAGTAACATTTACTGTGGTAGTATTTCAGTCTATTACTAGCAAGGTCACCTGCTCTGAGCTGGACATAGAGCCATGGCACGCAAGAAGTAATACTCGGCTCTGATGACCCAACAAAGGATGAGCGTGGAGTTTATCCTTCAAAGAGTTTATATCATCCCAACCAGTCATAAAAACCAAAACAGCACCTGGCCTTTCATTCTTAACAATGTGGCAAAGCACATGTTCAATAAGGTTGAAACCAATTGAGTCAGGGTTCCAGCAGGACATTGACTCCTTAGTGCGTAGGCTATACCCCTTAAAGTCTGCAACCTCTAATGCATCCTATGCAACATCATAGAAAAATTAACATAACTAGTCAAGAAAATAACATCCCAAAAAAAGAAGACAAAGCAAAGAAAATATTTCCATATCAACTTGTGTACCTCAACAGCAGAAGCAATCTGGCTCTTTCTTTTTTTGAAAGACTGGGCTTGTTTCTGCATTTTCCATGTTTTTTCTTGACCATAGTCATCAATTTGATTATAAGGAGTCAAACGATACCCAGTCCTTTCCAGAATATCCTCAAGAAATTGTGCTCGAACTGGAAAGGTGAACCCCTACATATTGCACATGTCCCAAAAACATAAAAGGGAAATAAGTTTATTGTGTCATTTCACAACATCTGTAAGCAAATGTGCAGTTATAGCCAAAGCAGCAAATTTGGGAATTTTCATTTCATATACTAGTTTGTGGAAATATTAGCTGAAAATCAAGTTGAATAAATGTTAATATGCAAAATAACTCCAACAGAAGCATTGCTTTTTAACAGCTAAGTTGTTGAATTACTAAAGTACACAGTTTTACTTTTAAAAGCTTGTACAATCATTATCAAGAGAGAAAATTCATCGTGTCCATAAAAACGGAACATCGCTGATCATTGCAAAGTTAACGAATGAATCACATTATATGACTGCTGAAATACAACAACATAGTAAGCTATATTGGGATAGCATCATTTGAACTTCAATTGAGATGCAGAAATGAGTATTCTGAGCTTACAGGGATATGCATGGTTGGGGCACCATCAAAATATGAAGAAAAAAGCTCAGCATTTAAGGTTGCACTCATCAAAATTAATCTCAAATCAGGACGACGAGGTAGGAGATCCTTCAGGACAATGAGAAGAAAATCTGACAAAAGTGGAAGTCAGTGGTAAGCATCATACTGACATATTAAATATAACAAGGATTTAATTTATATACACCGACGATTTCAAGTTTTTTTACACTTGCCTCCAATCAAATCACGCCATGTAGGTATTTATGGAGATATTTTAGGAACTAACCTATAAAGTGGCATTATGGTGTGATTTGATTGGATGCATGCATAGAAAAGTTTTGCACTGTCAGTGCATAGAAATTAATCTCATAGCGAAACAATATTGGAATTAAACAATATCATCGCTACCTTCATTCATTCCACGTTCATGAATTTCATCAACAATAACATGGGTTACACCTTTTAAACTTCTATCCACAAGTAGTCTCCGCAATAACACACCTGTGGTGCAAAAAAGAAGACGAGTATCCCTCCCTCTCATACCCTCCAACCGAACTTTATAACCAACCTTTCAGAATGGAAAACATACAAATAATTGAAGTCAAACAGATAGCATATAAGTTTAAGTAGTCCGAGCATTGGCAAGATTAAAAGGTACAGAAACTAACAGATTCTCCCAATTTTTCCCCACGTTCTGCTGCAACTCTTTCAGAAACAGATATAGCAGATATTCTTCTAGGCTGAGTACAAATTATGTTACATAGAGCTCCACGTGCAGCTTCAATCTCAGATTCTAATATGTATTGAGGAAGTTGTGTGGTCTTACCACAACCAGTTTCACCTGAGACGACAATGACCTGCAAATTTTCATTAGTGATACCAATTAATACAAATTATCATTCAGCAGCACAAGCATATTGTTATTAATATCCTCAACAATAAATAGACCTGCAGAAAAACTATTACCACATATGTTACCCATTCTAAATTATCATTTGCTCAGAAACTATAAGTGATTCAATTTGATTGTTCGCTTCTGACTATTGTAACATTAACATATGAAGAGACAATGTAGTTCAAAGTTTACATAGTATCTTGTAATATTTTTTATCTAATTTAATGTATAATCTTCTACATGTGCACAAATTTGTTATATTTGAGTGTCTATATCTCTCCATGCTAGTATTCCATCCTAATATTTCACATGTCTGCTTGATTCAATATGCAATCTAGTTTGCGTCCATGCAGAAGCTCCACGTATATCAATATGCAATGTAATACAGCAATGATGTGCTGCAGTGCACAGTATTAAAAAAGAGATTAAAAGTTTGCAGGTGAGATATAAGTTATAACTGATGTTGGATGAACATAAAAAAAACTGTTTTAGAAATAGTAGTAGTAGTAGTAGTAGTAGTAACAACAATAATAATAATAATATCCTAATTTATCAAAAACAAACAGCTTCTTGTAGAAGTAAGAAATATTGACATCAATTCACAACAAGAATTTATAAGTTATTAGGTGCTACTGTATAACTTTTTTCACTTGGCTTTTCATTTGTAGAAGTATATAAACCGTAAGGAGAGTAATACTCCCTCTGTCCCATAATAACTACATTTGCAGCAATAAAAAATTGTCCCAAAAAGAATGTTTCTTTTAGTTTTCAAGGTAATTGTAATTACTTTTTCCAATTGTATCCTCTAATAAATATTATGTACATCACTCCCAAGTTATTATTCTTCAATTTGCCTATATCATAATGGGAATACAACAATGGTTAATTAGGATAAATTAGTAAAATCACCATTCTCTTTCTCTCATTTATCATTTTTTTTATTATGTGTGAAATGGTCAAAGATGACAGTTATTGTGGGACGGAGGGAATAATAAATTACAAATCGCAGAGGGAACCCATTATTCCTTTTTCACCTGATTCTCTGAAACGACTTTCAAAAATGCATCTTTCTCTTTGAATGCAGGAAGACTTCGGCGAAATTCAAGCATCTTTTGGCCTTCGGGAGATTCCTATGAATAAACCAACATATATTATAACATTTCTAAAGGCTAAAAACAATGACAAAAACACTCAAGTATAGAAAATTTCACTTAGAGAAAATATCAATAAACATCATATGATATATCAAGGTAACAAACCATATAACACGAATTGCAACTATCAAATGTAGATCTTAAATATTCAATCAAAATTGATTAATCAACAAGTTGGAAAATTTGCAATTTAATCAGCCTAGTTCCATAATTGCTTTAATGTACTAATAGTGTTGCTCTCCACTAAAAATGTATTGTTAAATTGATAGATAATGATAATGCACAATAGCGTTTTTATAGCAAAATTGAGTCACTTGCGGCTGGCACCCATTATGGATACTACATAGCAGAGCATTTTTGCATTACATTTTTGTAGTGTTTCTCACCGTCTCTTGTGATTATTTTATTTTTTTTCACCCTTCATGTTCTTTGTTGCCACTATATCCTTCAATCGTCATAGTTTCAAACTTAATGCTATAATTTTTGTTATTAACTTGTGTACTTAGCTTAAAAGTATTATTTAGTATTAATAATATACCTTTAATTTGATGCATCTTTTCTTTTTGAGTATTTATATGTGTAGCATAATGATATAACTTTCACTGTAATCTTCAGTACAGAGGCCATCCCACTTTAACAGTTTTAGGGTCAGCCACTCTGCTTCATGCCTCTATCCAAGAGTTTTACTTGAAAGATATGTAAATGATATATGTTTTCAAATGGCCAGGCTAAAAGATAATTTTATTTACTCTATAAGTTCCTCAACTATTTGGGGATTTTTTTTAAATAGGTCTTTGAACTAAAAAAAATTGTAACTGAGAGTCACTAAACTAATCAACAAATTGTAATTAGGCCCTTAATTTGAAAAAAAGAATCATGTGATTGAAATTTTAAATAATTTGTAATTAGGTCCCTCACAAATATTTTAAAAGTTCAGGACAGGCCTAATTACAAATTTCAGGGACCTGATTAAAAAAAATTGTTCAGGGGGCTTAACTCCAAACTCAGAGACTGGATTACAAACTTTTATAGTTCAATGACATGTTTGAAAATCCTCAAATATCCCAGGGACCTTCATTATAATTATACCTAAAAGACAGATATGTATAAGATATATGGCCAGAATAAAAGATATAACTATTATGAAAAAGATCAAGGCTGAACCTAAAAACATTGCTGACTATAAAATTACATTATATATTTCCATAAATTCACACACAATAGGAATGTGAAATAAGCCGAAATTACTTAAAACAACTGAAACTTCAACGGCAAATGAGATGCGTTGCAAAGTTTAGACAGGAAAAACAAGAAACCTGCCAGTCTTGTTGTTGATGATGCAGTTGTAAACTTCTTCGTTGAAGGATTTTCTCTTTGGCAACACTATTATGGCTCATGGGCTCCAGATGCCCATAAATCCCTTCATCCGCAGGAATGCTTCCATCATCTCTTGATCTATGCAAGGAATCATCGAAAGAGCCTACTCTTTTTGTAGCCTTATGTGAAAGATGAGCAAGGAGATGAGTGTCTACTTCTCTATGAACACCAAATGGTAAGGTTACCTGAAGAGCATAGAAAAGCAGCAGGATATGTGCAAGAGAGGATAGATGTTAGGATATAGAATAAATGGAAATTATAGTAGTTAAAGTAGTTATGAGTTGTTACTTGTTAGAGAAGTTAGTTAGTTTGTTATCTAGGTTATAGTTACGAGTTGTTAGAGAAGTTAATTAGTTTGTTATTTGGATTAGTTAGACAGTACGTGTATAAATAGGAGAACACAATGGTTACAGAGTATCTTTTGAATATTGTAATTTTGAATAGAGTATTCTCTATTGTGAAGGGGAAACCCCCGAGGAGATATTCTCTCCTATTCTATCCTATTTCTTAGTAAAATTGTTAATTTCTTTGGAATCCAATTCTTGGGTTCCTAATTATAGAGACTTTTCCAAACAGCGCAATTTTCCAGTGTTAAAGCTGAAAACATAAAGCAGTTGTTTTCTGTTTATAATTCTTTGCACTGTTTGCTGCTAGGAATCTATTATTATCATAAAAACAGAGTCACAAAACAATTGATTGACACCAAATCACATATTTTTCCACATCATTAAAATGATGAGGTGTCATCATCAAAATCAATCCATGCATTTCTTCTCCATACCTCACCAATCATTCACCTTAACCTCTCTCATCATTACCTACACTTTTGTCTCCTCCAATTTCCATGCCAAAACGGTAACATAAAAATGTCTGTGTCAGGAAGCCTGTTTCACCGATTTTCAGTGCCACTTACACAAATCCCCCCTCCACCACCACCACCGCTACTATCATCAACACCATCACCTACCACCAGTAACCACAACAAAGTCTCCTTCACGTGTAGTAATGATGACATCAAACAATAATATTAGAGTTGAACTGAACTGGATTACAGCTCTAGGATTGCAACTACAATTGTAATTCAAATAAACTGTCCCCTAAAAGTGATTTCCTTCACCCCAAACTTTACAGGTCCATCAAATTCATTTAATTAAACCAGTTCATGCATTAAAATTCGTCACCAAAGGTCGAAAGAAAAGGAAGGTGCTTGTTTTCCTTTACACACAATAATTAAAATAACACAAAGAAACTCATTTGATGCAAAGTAATACATACCTCTCTCAGTGGACGCTTATCATCGAGGTCAGGGCGATAATTTGGCAAAGGCACCTTGCTAAAGACAACAACTCTTGCATATTGTCGACTGCCAGAGTAAAATATATATATATTTATAAAACTAAAAAGATGAAACAGAATAAAATATGAATGAATTAATGTGGAATTGAACATGCCTGTATAAGCCCATCCTGGTGGCTAAAGTTTCAAGTTGCAGAAAATCACGACGGTCTTTTTTCTCATTGGACACAACTTCTTGCTGATCTTTTTTGCGAAGAAGCATGGTGAGTTTCCATCTCCAAGAATCAATGTTTTCAAGAGTCGAATCCCCCTAATAATAAGCAAAATCATTCTTAAGAGCAAGCGTGCTACTGGCCAAGTTTTATTCAATTCAAAATGGCTTTTTTGAATTTATCTACCAGTATAAGCACTTGTGAGGTGTGACACTATCTTAGAGAACTCACGAAAAGAGGTTCTGAAATGTTGATTATCTATTTGTTTTTTCAACTTATTTCCATAAATTCTACAGAATCGCTTATGAAAAACAGTTTATAGATAATACGAAAAACCGTGTGACTATTGTATATTATTGTGTTGTAGAAATATGTTATTGATAATTAGTGAACAGCGTAAGTAACAAATATAGTGATAGTGATAGGAATATAAAAAGGAAATGAAAATAAGAAGCTACCAATTGTTGTTGTTGTTGTTGACGTTGTTGAGGGCGAGAAGAAGCGAATTCGAGGTCGGATTCATCAGAGGAAACGTCTTCGAATGCAAAACGGCCGTAAGTGGAGGTTTGTTGGTGAAAAAGCGGAAGAGCGAAGGTTCTGTGTCTATGGTGGTTTAGGGCGGCGGGTGAGGAAGATGAAAGACGAATGCGGATGTTAGTGGTTGCTGTTGTGGTGGTGAGGAAATGACGAGCGGCGAGTCTGAAGATGCCGGCGGAGGGAATCCGCATTCGAATTCGCATCATCGGAAACGGCATGGTGAGGTGAGGTGAGTGAACGAATGTGAGGTGCACTAACTAACCACGCAGCTTTTGCATCATCCCTAACTTCACACACTCTCTTTTTTCATTTATTGCTTAAAATTGTAGTAAATCATTTTTTCTTTCTTTTCCTCCCACAAAAAATACTATGCATTTTTACTTTCATAGTTATTATCTTCGGCTAATAATTATTAGACTAAATACCTCTTTTAGTCCTTGAAGTTTTTTAAGTTTTAAAATAGGTCTTTATTACTCTTTAAAAGACTAATTTGAAACTTAAAAAACTTTAAAAAATAGATCTTTATTACCTTTTTAAGAACCAATTTGAAACCTAAAAAACTTTAAATATGTGTATTAAATTAACAACTTAAATGACATATTTGAAACTTTAAAAATGTAAATGACTAACCCAATATTTTTGTCAAACTTAAAGGACTAAAAGATGTGTTTTGCCTAATTATAATCTTAAGCTAATGGAACACGATCCTCTCCAGATTTTGTCTCCTTCTCTCTCCTTCCCTCAATCTTAGTCATTCGATCAATCTAACGGTGGTAAATTTAAAAGGAAAAAAGCAAAATATATCCAAATCCCTAAATCTTGAACGATGCCATAAATAGGAAAACATGAACAAGACTCCTTATGAAACCCAGTAACAACACAACGGAGACACAAACCCTTAAATGCATGACGCCGACAATGGGGAACACAGCGGTAGTGACGCAACTAAAGGGTTAGGAAGCATGAGACTCCTCAACCTAGTGGCCGACCACAATGGAAAACATGACTTCATGTACAAGACGTTGGCGACGGGGAAGACGAGGCTGAACGGCACAACGTCTCTGCCTTACCCGCGTCCTCTTTCTTACAATTGACAGAGAAACATAGAGCGTGTAATTCAATTTATTAAATGAGAATATAAGAATATGTAGAAAATCTTAGTTTTCTATGAATAATTTACTTTATGGTATGAGTTGAAATTGTGGGGAATTTGTAGATTTGCTTTGCTTAAGGCTTTAGATGAACTTGAATTTGTGGGGATGTATGATCAAATTAAAAGTGGGAGTTTACAAGAGGCAAAATGTTATGTTTTGAAAGGAAGAGGGTGTGAAGATTAAGGGTTGTAGGTGTTGGAGGCCACCACCGTGATTTTTGATCACCACTAGCATGATTATTTGATTTTAAATTTACGACTATTAGATTGATCGAATGACTAAGATTGAGGAAGGGAGATAAGGAGACAAAATCTGAAGGAGATAATCCATTTTTCTAATTACCGTATTGTTTTTTAAATTAATCTTGAAATAAAATGAAGAGATAAAGAAAATTGAGAGTTACTCTAAGTAAAGAATGACGATGACAAACTCAATAATTTTCGCTATAATTTTAACATTTTCTTAAAAAAAAAACTATAAATTTTATTTATTTATTTTGGTTTTAAGTTTTAATGAAAAACTATTTTTTACCAAAGTGAAAAAATGTTTTAAAATAGGCTTAGTTACAGTTTTGGTTCTCTATTTTACTAATATCGTGAAATTAACCCACCTTTCTCATCAAAGGTTAGTTCTACGATGATTGTTTAAGAGATACTTGGCATCTTTGATGTTGAGTATGTGATCACAGACACTGATTTTCAACATTCCAAGTCTTTTCCATCAATGTTGAGTATGGTTGCAACTTCAAAATACCTACAAAAGAGAACAATTTAATGCAAAACTGATGTGTATTAATGAAAAGAGAAACCTAAAGGAAAGAGATCAAATATTGGTAACCTATAAGTTATAACTGTGAAAATAAAAGAGAATTTCTATTATGATCGAGGAGTTATTTCAAACTTATTAGCTCTTTGTATGTCTATGTGCAGTGGATTGTGAGTTAAAATAAATAAATAAAGATTGTTTCATGTTAGTGAACTCCAATTGAAGTATTGCAAAATACCATAAGTACTTCATATTCCTTCCTATCTTAGCATAAATTTGTTTGTTACAAACATAGAATCGTTGATTATATCCTACACTACCATAAGAAATCAGTGAATTTAATCTAAACCCAACTGGTTTGTTGATCCACGACATGCATTTTTTTCAAATTAATTTAGCTTGAAAATCTTCAAGAAAAAACAACTTGTCTTATAAGTACATTGATGTTTTCAACCCAATAAGCACAACTTTATATCATATTCTGCATACATTTTTTTATTTTTATGAATCTTAAAGCTAAGCAAAGATGCACCATCTAATGAACATGACAGCTACAAGACATGATGTAGATCTTTTACCTTACATGTAACTCAATCTGAAGGGCTTCCTTCATGTCTACAATAAAAATTAAGGCATGTGATTTTATGATCTAATAAGTAAATACCGTTATTATCATGTAAATGTTTTAGATTGTCTAGAATAAAGATAAAAATTAAAACATGTGCCTAAAGAACTTAGCCAGAAAACATAATATAAAAGACATGTCCATAATTGTAGCAAAGTTACTTTTTGAGCATTCGTTTCAGGGCACCTCATAACAAGAATTTTCTTTGTATCCAGAGGAACACCAAACATGTTGAACCACCTATTTCTATCCAGAACACTCTTGGGCCAATACCCTACAAATAGTTTTAGTCTTTTGGAAAGTTGTTTGGTTAAAACAAAATTAAGAATGAAAATTATTATTAGTTGACACTAAATTTCAAAAAATAGTTATACATTAGAATAGTAGCTTCTTCTTTACCTACTGTCCTCGCACACTCATAAATGTCTTTGTAATGTTTTTGTGTTTCTTAATAGAAGGAAGGAGTGAAATTGAGATAATGTTAGATATCACGTCAGATAAAAGTCACAAGTTTAATAACAAGTGTAAAATCAATGAATTTCAAACAACTCCTATCAAGAATATGTTTTAATGAAATATAGTCACTTAAAGTGGTTATTGAGCTTAATATAACGTTTTCATGAACGCACTTTAAGTGGTTACAAGTAACGCTGGAAACAACGCACACATATTCATGATTTTTTTCTCTTTCAAAACTCACATAATAAGTCGCAAATTAAACGCACATGTGTTTGTTCTAATTAGGGTTTCTAAGACAATATTGACAGCCAACGTGTGGCACATGCATTCCCAACTATATTTTACTTTCATTAAGTAATGTCCATGATTTTATGCGTGAATCATATATTATTATATGTTTTGCAAAATTGTGAATAGAATGGTTTTTCAATGTAATAAATAATTAAGAGGACATAGTTTATTTATGTTAATGCTGGAAAAGTTTAAACAATATGGATTACATATTCACTTGCACCTCCTTCGTAATTGACACATGTAATACACCAAAAAAATTACTGTTCACGCGTAACATAATAATGTGAAACTACTTTGCAATTGTAGTTACGTAACGAGTGTTGATAACACCTAATCATCGATCTGTGTCAAAGAATTTTTAGGATGATCTTCTTTTATTATATGTCTATATTATGTTATTTAACATTCTCTGTTTTATTTTATGGAATATGATTTAAATAACATCTAGGTTGTTCGTGTAGTCTGTTTTTTGTAATTGACACACGTAATCCGAAACAATCTTTATTGTACATGCGTAACATGATATATTTGTAATGCAAAACAATTTTATTTTTTTTCATTTGTGCGACATTATATACGCAACGAGCAATAAAAAAACATAATCGTCGTCCCGTGCATCGGCATGGGTTACACACTAGTGATACATTTAAAATGAAAAATTCTAAAATTAACGTTTGTCATTGAACTTTTTTCAACATTACTATCGTACATCGTCGCTGTCAACAACCTCATCAGTCATCAACATCAAAACACTTCGATACACTTTAAATCGACACAAAACAAAAAAAAACAAAAAATATCATGCCTAATCGATGACCTACAATCAAATATCCGATTGGAAAATCCGACAGTCGAGTAGACTTCTCCCAAAACCCTCCATCAGCACCAAAGTTGAAGGTGGTGGCGGCGGTGGCAGTGAGAAAGTGGACATCATTACCAGTAAGGTAATATATCATTTCATCTGAATGTCAAATTCAAATATTGTTTAATCTGATAATCTGATGTTGTGTGTCTTGCATTATCTTATTAGGTTAGCTAACACAACAGTGTATTTTTTAAGTCCTTAATAAAATCATGAGTATTATAAGAAAAGTTGATTGTATAAGAAACATATCTACAAATTAATGATAATTTAATTGATTCAGATTTGGTGGCACTTCATTATTCATTATTAACAAAAGTAAGTTTGATAATGATGAAAAAATGATACAAAAGTATACCTTTTGTTCTTGGCAAGTCACCATTTTTGCCCATAGTAATTATTGTGCTCAATTTTTTCATTGCATCGTCTCTTTCAAATTTAAGGCCTTAAGTTCCACATTTTCAACGTTACCACAACCACTCACACACAACTGAGCATCAACCTGAATAATACCTCGTATGAACACGTTATCTTTGGTAGGAATTCGATTACTTAACATCCGTCAAGCAAAAAGAGTTACTTTAAAAGGGACCAATTTATTCCATATAATGTTTGTAAAATTAAACTGCCTGTTGAGATCCACATACGACAACAAGTGGTAAACTTCACTAACTATGTGCCCTTTAGCCGACTCTAAGTGCCAAGACCACCTTTTCTCCACGCCATCCTACAAATCGATATAATTTAACAAGACATTACACTCCATCGACCACTCTTCCTCCCAAACCAACATCCACCGTCTCTAAGTTCACTTATCCCCCCACACTCCAACCTAAACTACTCATCTCAACAGCTGTCAACAACATGTTCTCCACCAAGTAAAAGAGGTGTATGAACCCAACGCTTAAATGACCTTCATCCAACTATGGTTCCTGTAAAAATAACGTAGAAGACCCATTTTCTACCACCAACCCCGCATTATCGTCAAACCAACTGTCTACTCTCAAACCAACACCGACATACAAACTCATCGAATCTCTCCACCAAACCGATTGTAATCTCCCTCCATCGGTATTTCACGCCCTCCTCCCCATAAGAGGCCACTTACACTTTATACCATAAACACCCAAAATCAACTTGCAACCTCCAACACCATTTATCTAGCAATGACATATTAAACTCCATAATTCTCTGAACCCCCATCCTGCCATTCTCTTTATTCAAGAAAATTATATCTCATTTAACCCACATAATTTTCTTAAAATCCTCAATATTTAAGGGAGAGTCAAAAAGAAAAGAAAATATATTTGCAGAGAGGACACAACAAATTTCAGAAGAACCTAACGGCCCCCCAAAGAAAGGTTCTGACTCATGAATTAAGTTAACCCACATATGGAGAATAATTTGTGGAATTAACAAATTGTATTAAAAAATCAACTATAAAAATCGAAACAAAAAATTTGCATGTAAAAGAGATATTGTATTTCAGATGTATGAGTTTCATATTTCGTCAAGGTCGATTCCAACTAAAAAGTGCGGCCCAATGCGCAAATGATCCATCATTAAGATACAAATTCCACCGTGTTCATCAACATAAAAAACCAAGATTCCATGATTGAGTCATGTGAATCAGACACGATTCATGCCAAATATATCATAATCGCTTAACATTTTCAAACTCATAACTTTTTACACGTCACATATACAAGGGACTCTCACCCCGTGTGAAAGGTAGCTTCCAAATTCAGTTAAATCTCTAATCTCTTTGCAAACCTCCACTTACCTGAACGTTAGAGTCCTTACAAGCACACTGGTGCACCACCAATCTGATGAGCCGCCATCATCTCTTGCCGCATCCAAGTAACGATAGTCGTCATCTTTAGGTCAATTCTAGATGAGTATGTGTACATGTTTCATTAGCGCAATTTAATATACGATAAATCTAATATAATTTATTTTTGTTCCATTTGTGTTATGGATGAAAACTCGAAACGTAAGATTTTATAACTAGGAGTTTAATCAACTCTTGATACATCTTAATTTTCGTTTTATCTTAATTCAAAATACGAAACAAAAGATGTATTGTCTCATTACATGCGTTTAATTACATTTATGAGAATTTCAAAAGCACACACTTTTCATTTTCTCGTGTGATACGACACAAAATAGAGAAGCGAAACACTTTTTCCTGATCACAAACCCTAATACGACGACAAACTTTCATATAAATAGATCTCAACTCTCTCTGATGCTCAAATCAAGAGTTGTAGCCTGAAACTCGTCCCCAAGACAAAAAAGTCCACTCAAATTGTATTCATCTCAGTGTTAACTTTTCATAGGTTACTTATTTCTTAGTCAGTCGAGTAAACTATCACGCACTTTAAGAAGATATTTTCCATCAATAATCTTTCATCACAATGCATAAACATGGTGGAAAGAAATCTAAGCAATCAAACTCTAAATCTAGTAGAGGCTACTCTCCAAGGTAATCAATACACAATCTTATCTATCAATTTTATTTGTTATTTTTATTCATTTCATATATTTATTTTATTGATAATAAAAATTCAAAACTCTGAACAACTTGAAGAGGTAAAATTGACTTGAAAAACCCTAATTCCCTTAAAACTCGAAACCCTAATTTTCACTGAAAACCCTAATTTAAAAATGCTGTATCAGAAGAACTCGAAGCTCCTCACTTCGCCGCGGCTCCAGTCTCCGCCGGCCAGAATCTTTGCCGGAAAACGGAAACACCAGTCAAGGCGGCAAAACCAGCGTCGAAGTTGGGGAGTCTAGCGAGGAGAAGGAGATGTCGAGGTTGATGCTGAATCCGGTGAAGAATCACAAACCGGAAAAGTATGAGGATTTGGGATTGGATATTTCTTCTTCTCTGCTTTTCAGCTCGTTGGAGATGCATCTTCCACGGACGTTGCTCCGTGCGCCTCGTGACCAGAAAGCTTCATACATGCAAGAGATTTTGCATGAATACGCGCCTCCTGCATTGATATACAGAGTATGCTTCCATTTCTCATTTTCTCCTTATTAAACTTACATGCTGTTGTTATATTTTGAATTCGATTTTGCAATTCCTCACAAACACACTTTTCTGCATTTTATATTGTATATATTGAAAACTCTATCAGATATGTCTTAACATTGTTTTATGACACAAATGTTCGTGAAATATTTACATGTATTGGGTGTTGTTGATAAAAACCTAGTTTCAAACCCTTTCAATTCAAGTTCAGTACACTCTGGTGCTGATGGCTCACAACATCATGATTTTTTTTTTCCACCGCTCCTCTAACCTTCTTCAATGTGAAACAAACAAATAGAGACATGACCACAAAGCTGTGTGAATAAGACCACTTTGAAGATTATGAAGATGACTTGGTTTTTATCTTCTTCTATTCACAATGATAATCACGATGATGGGAAACAAAAGAATCATACATTTGACATTTGCAACCAGATTTTTACTTCCAACTAAGCATTGAACAAACATGTGAGATGGTACACTCAAAAGGGTATTGTTCACCCACCCGCCGTAGCATCTTCCTCGGAAGAGAGCTATGATCTGTTTCTTCTTGCTATTGGGTTGTCAAAGTTCTTGCCCCTAATATTGTACAAGACCAATACACGGTGGCTGCGCAGGAGAAGAGATATCATTGACGATGAAGAATTTCTTAATGCTGCTCGAACACTATTGCATATGTCTCACGGGGGTTATGAGGAATAAACTGCCAATCTTGTTGTGAATCACCGTGACGGTCAAAGGCAATAGCTTTCTTGCAATATGATGAAACATGGAAGAATATTCGCCATAATGAAAACATCTTGGTGCTGAGGCTGAAGAATCCTAAAGAGAAGATTTTTCTAACATCACAAGATTGCAAGGAACCTGAAGGCCCTAATCATGATATTGAATAGAAGAAGATTAACAAAGGTGAAACCAAATTAGGGTTTCATTGAAAAATCATGATTAGAACCTACCAGTTCCTTGCAATTTTGTGATGCTTGAAAACTCGTCTTTAGGATTCTTCAACCTCAACACCAAGTTGTTTTCATCGCGGCTATTATCCTTCCACATTTGATCTATATCACTTACAACATGACCACTTGTTAGCAACACACCTTGCTCCTTCATCTTCTCATTATCATCCATCATATTGCAAGAAAGTGTTTGCCTTTTACTATCACGGTGATTCACATCAAGATTGTCAGTTGATCCCTCATAACCCCCATGAGACATATACTGTTGTAGTGTTCGAGCAGCATTAAGAAGTTCTTCATCATCAATAATATATCTTCTCCTGCGCAACCGCCGTTTATTGGTCTTGTACGATATTGGGGTGAGTATTTTGACAAGTCACACTGGCAGAAACTGATGAGGGCTCTGTTCCAAGGAAGAGGCTGCAATGGGTGGGTGAATAATACCCTTTGAGTGTGCCATCTCATTTTTCCGTTCAATGTTTTGTTGGAAGTAAAAATCTTGTATGATTCTTCTGTTTCCCATAATCATGATTATCTATGTGAAGAGAAGATAAAAACCAAGTAATCTTCAAGGCGGTCTTATTCACAGCATGGTGGTCATGTCTCTGTTTGTTTGTTTGAGGTTGGAGGAGCGGTGAGTGGTTTTGTGGCCGCAGAGGTCAATTTTTCGTAACAAAACTCACATCTGTAAATTGTTGAAACTGGGTTTTTATTCTCATTTTTGAGAGACAGTTGATCGTTTTTGGGTTTATTGTCAAAAGAAGAATGATGAGAAGGTGATGAAGACTGTTTCATGATGTTGTGAGCTATCGGCACTGGAGAGTAGTGGAATTAAAAAGAATTTCTAGGCTTTTATCATTTTCAATAACAAATATTTGTCACAAGAATGAACCCTAATGGTTGAAGTGTCCAAATTATGTTTGGACACATTAGATCAACTGCCAACTGGTCCAGTCTGAATTTTTTAAATGAGTCTCAAAGCTGCTAATTTACATAAATGAAAGAGTGGTGGTTTGGAAATGAATTGTAACTTATATAATAATAATTTTCGGCATTTTTCTTTATAAAAAAGTTGATATGCTTTGTTTTGTTCAGTCATTTGTTGGTTTCTCGAAGCTTGTGAGATATATTAATGACTCATAGGCTAAGAATGATTGTAGATTGCAAGTTTCAAGGATTAAGTAATTGAGCCATTGTTCATTACCATTTCAAAATATGTCATATCTAGGTGTATATAACACGGTGGCAATTGATGGTCCTTGTCTGGTTCAAGGGATATACATGGTATTGTTAGTTTCAAATACTCCCCAGATTTGAGTGTGTAGTTTAGGTACTTTTGAATAGGGTTGAGCAAAATTCCGTGACCCGGCCGAAAACCGAATAAACCGAAAATAGAGGACATTCAGACCGGTTGGTTCAAGTCATGGGTTGAAAAAAAAGAGAAAAGTAGGGTTAACACGGATACCAATGGTTGGTTTCGGTTCTATAATTTGTCACCCATCGGTAACCATAACCGACCAAATATTTGAAAGAATTTGTATAATACAAGTCTTGTTACAGTGCTTGTCTAATCACAGCTTTAAAAAAAGCAAACTTTTTCCTTGGAACTCATAAAATCAATCACATTTTTTATGCCACACATTTAACTTTTGCAGGAGCTATAGTCAAGCTACACACCTACACATTCAAATTGAGTAAGAAAAACAAGGCACATTAAACTTTTAGAACATATGCAGTACTGTCATATTAAAAAAGTAATAATTATGTACAATTAAAAAAACAATTTTATATTTCAGAAAATAAAAAAGCAATTCCTTGGCCTTCTTCTTCTACTCTAGAGTCTTATAGAGTCCTTCCATTGTCTCCTCTGTGCTCTTCATGTCACCCGTGTTCTGTTGCCAAAATCAAGTTTACTCTTATCTACCATTTTTTAATCTCTTGTGATCCCAAATTCATTCTTCTTTCTCTGTAGCCATTTTTGCACAATACATTCAATTATTCACGGCGTTGTAATGTTGATTGAACCTCTTCTTCTTTTCATTTGTTCATATGTCTCTCTTAAACACTAACAAATCATGTCTTAACCGACCCAATCCGCCCGATATATCCGCCACCCGACCAAACCGTGCAAGGAATCGGTCAGAGATGGGTGGCTTATTTCCTTCATCGATTATTTTCGGTATGAATCTGACCGATGCTCTACCCTACTTTTGAATACGGTGAGACGGAGGAAACTTATTAAAGTTGTGAAGTTGATATGATGTGGAGGAAGAGAAACTCACTGAGAATGGGATTCCTTAATAATATTTTTCTTCCGTTTTGTTCTACTGTAACTTTCGGTTCATTGTTTTGGTCTTTGAGAAATTTATAATTTTACTTTCAAATATTGTAAAATAGAAAAACTTCCTCATCGTCATAATCATTTTATTTATCATCTTACTAATTATTTTTGTTACTGTTGTGGTTGTTATCATTATTCTACTACCACCTAGTTTTGTGATGATTTCAATGTGATTATGGCAGGATCAATTGCAAAAAGAATATAGAGAGAAGATAATGTCAAGTTATCAGGTATGTAGTACCAAATGGTAATTCTTGGTCTATGTTTTGTTTGATTTTGTTGGCCTGAAATTAGTGTGGACTGTAGAGCCTTAAGCAGGGACATACCCATGGGGTGGCAAGGGTGGGCTGCATTCCCCCCATTCTAACACACACACACACACATTATATACACTACTTTTATTTTGTTTTATGTATTATTATTATTATTATTAACAGAATTTAATTTGTATACACTATTAGCGTAAAATAGTTTTACAAAAAGTCTAGTTAAATCTCACCATTTATATATCTCATGATATTATTTCTTAAAATACATATACAAAATCTAGATGGTGAGATGTGTGTATGTTGAACTATTATGATAAATTTTTATACAATATTATTGTTAACTTTTTTCAGCTCCCCATTGGATTGATTTTTGTATCTGTCCCTGCCTGAAAGAATTATTTCAGGGAAATAATGTCACCCAATGACCCAAGTAATTTCTTAAATCAATTAGATTTAAGAAATATTAACGCTGGCTTGATCTAATAATGAATCTCAATTCCCAATTTTGGCAACTATGTAGTTTGTCCCTAATATGGAATACATATAAATTTTTGAACACTGAGCTAAACGATAAATCTCCATCTCCTATTATTCGTGTTAACCTTAATGTATTGTTACCATGTCTTTATCGGGAATGGGCCTGAGCCCAATACATGGGATAAGGTGTGAATTACTGCAGTTGCAAACTATTACGGCTGGTTTGGTTGTGGGAATTACAACAATTATTGCCAGTTACAAATTTTTACAGTCTTGCAATTATATTAAGCGGCGTTGGTTGATAGTCAATTAGGGAGAATGGAATGTGGCAGATCAATGCTCTATTCTTGCCATAGGAACTATACAGTTCACAATACATTGCTCATTCTATTGAATTTAGTTTTCTTGCATACTGCTAAATAGTTATATGAGTTGAAGTTATGCAATTTTCTTGGTTGCTTGGTTCTTTTTTAGCTTTTTAATATTTCAAAATCTATGAAGTTGCTATAAAGAACCGTATTCCATTCAAATCAGCAGACTCGTATGATTTAAGCTGAGACATATGTGCCTAAGCATAATGACAATCTTTCCCACATTTCCTCCTCTTTAACAAGACTTACTGGTTTTCTGTCCCAATTTTGCAGCCTCTGCATCAAGAGTTGTATACTATGGATCCTGCAGCATTCTTTGTACCAACATTTCTGGAAGCAATTAATGATAATACAGAACAAAGCTTTAGAAGTATAATGTCTGAACCTGTCCCAGGCATTTTTACATTTGAAATGCTTCAACCACATTTTTGCGAGTTACTGATATCTGAGGTATTTATCATTTTATCAATTGGGGTCTAAGCATTATTTTATTCTTCCTTTAAGTTATAACCTGCAGCTGCAAGTGAATGTATATACAGGTGCTTATAACCTGCAGCTGCAAGTGAATGTATATACAGGTGCTTATATTTTTTCTAGTTTAATTTATTCTTTTGGTCTCTCTAGGCTGAACATTTTGAGAAGTGGGCATACAAAACAAAATTATGCGTAATGCGTCCCAATACAATGAATAAATACGGTGTCGTACTTGATGACTTTGGCTTTCAAACCATGCTTAACAAGTTTATTGAAGATTTTATTTCTCCATTGTCGAAAGGTGAGTGAAGTTTGCTTGTTTACTATTGCTCTTGGTGATTTGCCCAATTATATTTATGTATTTATACACTTGGAGAGACTGGCGACTGTATAAGTTATTCATTCTCTTGAGATGTATTTCAGTCAATTGATTCTTTGTTATACAGTGTTTTATGCAGAAGCTGGTGGAGCAACCCTGGATTCTCACCATGGGTTTATTGTTGAATGTGGTTTACATAGAGATGTTGAAACAGGTAAGAGTTATGGTTGGTTGGAGTTTCTTTATCGTTGATGCTGATCTATCTTAAATTGAATGCATATTCTAGCTTGTGGTATGCATTGCACCCAGTTTTCTCATAATAGTTGGATACAGTCTGGTTTTATCATCAGTATGTTTCTCATATTAAATATCTTATCATCTGTATGTTTCTCATATTTAATATTGCTTCGTTATATTTATGGAAAGTAGAATTTTATTTTATTCTACATGCCATGCCCATAATGTTGGCCATTCATTCTAGAGAAGGCTAGCATTGCAAAAATATATAATTACTGCTAAACAGCTTTTTGGTTACTAATATATTTTACTTTTATATTATACATCTGTTGCAATTTCAACTTATTTAACGCCTTTGCTCTTGGGAACTTTATTTTTAATTTTACAATATTGTATGCAATGAAGTCTAACAGATAGTCTTACATTTGTAGAATTCCATGTGGATGACTCAGAAGTTACCTTAAATGTTTGCCTGGGTAGGCAATTTTCTGGAGGAGAGTTGTATTTTCGGGGCATGCGATGCGATAAACATTTACATACGATAAGTCATTCAGAGGTAAGAGTTAAGAAATGGAGATGGGAGTATGGGACAACATAAAAGTAAACTGGCATTAGGATTTCTTTTAAAATTTTCATGTTAAGTATGCGTTGCTCTAATCTCAAACTAGATTATCTGATCTTTTAATATTGATGTTGATTGTTGATGAAAAGGCAGTCATAGTTAATTTGATGTCAAGTGTCCGTGCTGATTTTTTCTTTTTTCTTTTTTCAAATGACTGAGAATATAGAGCATACATATTGGAGAAATATACTTTTGATTTTATCTGGTATGATTTCAAACATACATATTAGAATGGATGTAGTATAAAAATACTTATACTATTATTTATTTAACAGCGCGTTGTAGCCGGCCCTAAAACACCATAGTTGGTTGGCGGGATAGCCTTTATTTTAACTTTTTATTTAGTCTGTAGTTTACACTTTACACAATGTTTTTCTTTTTTGAATTAACCCCTTGGTTCCCAAGCAAATGGACTCTGATAATCCAGGGTTCGTTCGGAAGGTATGTTTGACCAACGATTGTTCCAGCAGGGATCAAACTCGGGTACTCAAATACTAACCTATCTGTTTCCACTTTGGAAAACAGAAATACAAATACAACAGATAAGAGATAAAACAGAAAATAGATCAGATCTTAATCTAATGATAACTAGTTCAAACATTCTAATTTAAACTAATTCAAATTGTTATTACTAATTCCTAAATGACTTTTATAACTAGTATTTTTTTTTTTTATAGAACTTTTACAACTAGTACTAGTAGTGCTAAGGATGGATCATTACATCTTTCAGTTTTGTTTTTCATTGGTCTGATTACATTTGCATTTTTTATGGAGCAGGAGATATTTGATTATTCGCATGTCCCTGGTTGTGCTGTGCTTCATCATGGCCGTCATCGCCATGGAGCTAGAGCCACATTTGCTGGTCATCGGTTCAACCTACTTCTGTGGTGCAGAAGGTGCTTTCATATTTTGGTTGCCTTCATAACTGCTTATATTAGTCTAATATACCTTGTCATTCTATTCTCACATGCATAGTAAGGATGTTAGAGCTAGGGTTATTCAAGAACCAGTAGAGATTTAGAAATCACAGAGATAGAGAGCAGTGTTGTTAAATAACCGGTATAGCGCCGCTAACCATGACGAAAGTTGATATGCTATTGCGGTCTTGCTACCACTGCAATAGCAAGAGAGAGAGAGAGAGATGTTTTACCGCTGCTTCCCCCAAAACCTCCCCTGGTGCCCTCCCCATAAACTATCTAAAAGGATTAGTTCCTGCAGAAGCTTGAAAAATGGTTTTGTGCACGTTTTCAGCCCAGTGAAGGAAATCTCTCCAAACATTAGGTTGCTCAACTGAAAAACAACATAGATAGGTTTCTAAAACTCTGTTGATCACTTCTGTCGGACCATCATAATCTGGATGATAGGCTGTGCTCATGCACAGCTGCGTGCCTTTCAATTTGAATGTTCCTGCCAAAAATGACCTGTAAAAAATAGGATCTCTCACTCACTATGGATACAGGTATCCCATGCAGTTTCGCCACTTCCCAGCAAAGATCTCAGCCAAAGACTAGGCTGTATAGGGGTGTTTTAAAGGTACAAAACGAGCATACTTGCTTAATCTGTCCACTATCACCCAGATTGTGTCGAACCCCTTGAGTTTAGGCAGCCTAGTAATAAAATGATAACATCCATACTAATCTCTTCCCATACATCATCAGGAATAGGCAAAGGTCGTAGCAAACCGTGTGGTGATGCTGCTATGTACTTCCTGCACCAGCAAACATGGCACTTTGCGACAAATTGGGTCACTGCCCCCATTATTCCCCTCCAATACAAAGATTGTGCTATTCTCCTGTAGGTTCTGAAAACCCCAGCATGGCCCCTAGTCAGTGTTGTGTGGAATTCCTGCAGCAACTGAAACTGAATTGGATGCAAGGACCAACCTCCCTTTGTAGTGTAACATGTCCTGCTCCGTGGTATAATACGGGTGGGTGTCAGAGTCAGTCTTGAAATCTTCTATGAATTTTTTCTAACTCTGGATCACCTGCACTTTTGCTGCTTATTCTGCATAATCTGGCCAGTAAACGCTGGAAATAGCCAAAACCTCCTCGTCTCTCCTTGATAAGGTATCAGCTACTCTATTTGCCACCCCTTGTTTGTAGACAATATCAAACTCATACCCCAACAACTTAGCTAACCAACTATGTTGGTTTTGAGTAGTAATTATCTGATCCAACAAGAATTTCAAACTCTTTGGATTAGTTTAATCTGTAAATCTGGTTCACAAGAGGTAGGGTCTCCAATGTTGGATGCCCAACACCAAAGCCATTAATTCTCTCTCATAAATTAACTTGGACAAAAAGCTTGGAGCCAGTGCTTTACTGGAATAGACAATGGGTTGCCTTTCCCGTGTAAAGCACTGCCCCTAATCCCTTACCGGAAGTATCACATTCATTACCAAAGTGCTTTGAAAAATCTGTTAAGGCCAACACAGGAGCTGTAGTTAACACTGTTTGCAGCCTTCTAAATGCCTGTTCAGTTTCTGCATTCCATTTCTATGCCCCCTTTTTGAGCAGTTCAGTCAAGGGATTTGCAATTTTAACATAGTCCTCGTCAAACCTTCTTCAGTATCCAGTTAGTCCTGAAATTCCCTTTATTGCTTTCACTGACTGGAGAATTGGCCACTGCAAAATACCACTGATCTTTTGAGGGTTCATGGCTACTACTCCTCTTGAGATGATGTGTCCCAAGTATTCCCAAAAATACATTTATTCCTGTAAGCATAGCATCTTGCTTGCTGCAAAAAACTCAACGGATGCCTTTGTCAAATGGTCCTCCCAACTTCTGCTGTAAATCAGTGTATGACCCAAAAACTTACAGAGGTAGGGCTGCAACAAAGAGTTCATGGCATTTTCGAACATGGCAGGGGAATTGGTATGTTCAAAAGGCATCACCCGGAACTCATGGAGATTTTTTACACTTGAGCTATCCAATCGAATGGATCGATCCCCTCAAACATCAACCGTTCCTTTTTCTTGAACCACTTCAGATCCCTAAATCTTGGATCTTGTTTTTGTTGCGACCCTGTGTCCTTCCCCAGTCGATGTCTTCTTCCTTCATGAAAGTCTTGAGCAATGTTTTGATTTCTTCTGTCATAGCAATGCTGTCCTCAAATTTCGTAAGATGCAAAGAATGCTGAGAAGCCATTTTCTTCAAGAATTCAATCACAGTTTCCATATTATACCTACGTTGTTCCATTGTTGGCAGGTTGGACCAAATTGATAGAGCTAGACTTATTCAAGAACCTGTAGAGAGATAGAGAGAATGAATGACAACCGTTTTCTGTTATTATTTCTACGAAGGGAATTTCCCTTTCACAACTGTAGGACGGTTTTATAAATGAATACAATGAATGAATCCTTCCATTCCCTACAATGCTCCTATTTATACCCTCCTTGTGTAGACTTAAGAATAGGAGGTTTATCAGAGATATTAGGGGTCCTAACAAAGGATGTGAAGAAATGCATCATAAGGTAGTGTTACTCAATGTTACATCTGATTAGAATCACCTTCATATACACAAAATCAACTTTGCATTTTGTTCTATGCTCACTGGATATGTTCATGTTAGGAAACCAATTAATGCGATAAGCATCAAATAATGAAGCAAAATTGTATAATTCCCCACCCGAATTCTTCCTTTTGGCTTTCTATATTTTTCCTTATTGTTTATGCAATGTTATTCCTATTGGGCGGGTAATAGCAGAAGTCTTGGATTGTGACTGTATTATGGTAGTATTGACCTGGAATATTATTTTCCTCTTAATTTTTACATGAATAGATTCATAATTTATATTGTTTTCTTGTTATTTTTATTACTCATTAAATTAAATATGAAAGTTGCATTATTTCTGTGCAGTTCTTTTTATAGAGAAATGCAAAAGTTTAAAAGAGATTTCTCTGGCTGGTGTGTTGAGTGCAATCAAGAGAAGAAAGATAAGAAAGATAGGATGCTCTCGGCATATGATACTACCGGAATGGTAAATAACTGTGTAATCTGCATTCTTCATGCCCATGCATTACATTCTAGGAAGAGTGGAGCAGTCATGTTAATATTTGTCACCTGGCTTCCCACACTGTGACCAGTACTGGCAGTGTTGGCCAATTGCTGCTACCTAGGATATAATTTTTTGCATCACTTGAATGATAGAGGAACTTTGCACTGCATGTGTTGAAAGAATCAAGTTATTCTATGAAACATCTTGCACTAAAGGAGTGTTTGGAAGAAGTTATTTGGGCTTATGTCATGACATGAGTACTTATATTAGTTTGATACACTTATTACTTATGATAGGAGTGCTGTGCTAGCAGCACTCGCTCTAACACACTTTCAATCATTTTCTCTCTTATCGGGTGAAATTCATTCAGGTCCCACCATCTTGAGAATGCTCCCACAAAAATTGGTGGGACCCTACATGAATTCCACTCAATACGAGTGTGTTAGAGTGAGTGTGCTAGCACTTTTCACTTATGTTATGTGCAAAGCTATTTCTAGTTTATTTAGTTTTTCAATATAACCTGTGAACGAGCACTTGATTAACTTCTCTAGAATAACATATTGAATAAGTGTTCAATTTTGCTGTCTACCGAGAACATATTGAATAAGTGTTCAATTTTGCTGTTTACTGAGACTTATTATAAATAGCTGATAGAACTTATTGCATCAATCGATCCATTTGTGTTTCTCATCTTTCTCAATGAGATAAAGTTTGGTTGTATTGCTATGCACCCTATACTGGATGGAACACGATCTACCAACTAATTATGGCAAAGAAAACTGGTAGCATCAGCAAGCATATCTTTTGAATAACCCTCAGTTTGAGCTTTGAGCTTTGTTCAATTTCTTTCTTTGAAATATTAATAACTTGTTATGTACACAGTAAGTGATTCCTTAGGCTATGTAGATTATAGACCCTGACTTGTGATATATGGCTCTATGATGATAGAAGTTCATGTTGAATTAGAAATGTTTAAAAATGCTAGATTGATGTTTTGCAGAATATAACTGTAAACTTTATGGTTATGCAGGAAATATTGAGGGAAGGTGGAACAACTGCATAATCTATCTTGTACAGCATCAGTGGAAGTGAATGGTAAAAAATAGCGTAGCTCTTATTATTTATTCCAGACAGATTTTGATTATCCTTAACTAGTCTAGTCTAGGTTGTAAAAGTTATCTCCTGAAAGTGGTGCCTTACTACCTTTGTTAGCTTGGATTAACCGATAAAGTTGTTACTGTTTATCTGATGCCTCTTAAAAGTCTCGGATTGTGTTCCAGTAGGTATGTTTGGATGGTGGGATTTTGATGGGAGGGAAGGGGGAACTTATTTTTCTTTTCTAAATCAAGAAAACTATAAAATGAAAAGAACGATAGAGTAATTTTGAGATGCTCACAATTGTAGTTTCTTTAATATAATGAACTCGTTGATTCAACATAATATTTCTTATTATTACTCATGAGAGAAGCTTGAATTACATTATTCTTCTCGAAAATTAAATATAAAAAAGTTATACTCCTCTTTCTTATGTTATGAGATGTTTGAATTGTGTTCTGATCCCTCGAGAATTAAATATATATTACTCTTTAATCCATTTTAATATAAACAAACATTTTTATAATAACGAACTTTACAAGTTACCATTTTTAGTGGAAAGGCAACGTTTAAGAAACCAACTTTTCTTTATAATTCAATATGTCAATGATAATTAACTTTATATATTTTACTAGTTATTTTATGATTTTTTAATTAGTTTTGTTTTTATCATATTAATCCGTTGTCCAATATTTTCTATTTTTATTTTGGATGAAACTCTATTTTTATTTGATTTTGCTTTATAGTTTATAATATGTCGTTAGTGGAGAAATTCTTTCTTGGTCACAAACACAAGTAAAATGTGTTCAGACAAACACATATAACTGAACAAAATTAAACTAAAAATAATTGAATGATATGACTAAATTCTTTTTTATTTATTTTTCTCTGCTTGTGAGTGTATCCAAATCTTTTTTATTTGTATTTGTGTTCAAATAAGTCTTCCTCGTTGTAAGTGATACTGTGAACTAATTTTTGTTGTTGAAAATAATATGTTTATTAGAAGTTTAATAATTATATTAAAATGGAGAAGGGGTTGTAATTTTATCAAATAAATTTTGCATGAAAGAAGAGATGAATATATACTTTGACATAAGAGGTTGGTGTAATTTAAACATCTCTTAAGAAAATGGTAATTTACTCCATTTTTTAACCAATGGTTGTGTGTAATGCGGTAGGTGAGCCAAACTTAACAATCTATAAGAGTTTAACCCACAAATTCAATGAACAACAATGATAACTGAACACATTATTTTTGACAAAAATACGACACTGTATACGCTGTTCATCTATACTCTCTGTTTTCTTTTTCTCCTTCCCTGCAAACTGAACTCAGTTACTCTCTTCCCTCCACCTTCAATAGCGGCGAGACAAATCAACTCCGCCGCTCACCTTAGTCGCTTCCTCCTCGTCTCTGCTGGCTTCAATGCCAGATCTCGCAACTTCTTTCTCGCGTCTCGCTGTCGTGGCTCTCTCTGCCATTACCGACTGTTAAATTTGTCGTCGTTAAACTCACTGTCGCTGCTTGCTGAGCTTACTGACCATCATATCTCTCTGCCTCATGGCTCTCTCAACCAGATCTCGCACCTCCTTTCTCTTTCGCTGGCATCGTTAAACTCGCCGTCTCCGAGAAGTGAACACAAATCAAATGAAGACAGATGAATAGGAGAACTAAAACGAAAGAAATGGCAGGATGTGGTTATGGATACATCGGCGGGAAAGATGGGAGGATGCGGCGTTGACGAAAGAGAGAAGATGAGAAGAGAATAGAAGAAGAGGGTGGGACTGACAGGGAAGAGGGAACAGTGAAAAGCGAAAAGGAAATTTATAGAATTACTCTTCATTTTCTATTGGAAATTCAAATTTGTCCTTGCTCTTCAATGGAAATTGGTGTTGTATTTGTGTCCAAAATTTTGTGTTTGTTTATCATTTCTGTTCGATGAATCGTGGTAAACATACAACGTTTTAACAATTGAACATAAATTTTTGAGATCTCTAATTTATGATATAATTATTTCAAACCGTTTGAATGTGGACAAAACTATGATAACCATACCATGTCACATTTGTGAGTTTTTTCAACATTGGTCATGGATCAGAGTTCGAGTTTGCTTCATTCAACTACTTTTCATTTAGCTTCTATTTATAATTATGAACCAGACAAACACAAATAAAAGATTAGTGTGACTCATTAATAGAGTTCTTTTATTAATATGTGTTTCACTTGTCTCTTATAAATAAACATGAAATTGAGGTAGATTAATAAAAAAAGCGAAATGGTATTTCTACAATTATTTTTTGATAATTTTTGTCACAATTTTTTTTCTCATACTCACATTATGTTTTTACATTCTCTCTTTATTGCTTTAATTTTTGTGTTAATATTTCATTCTTTGTAAAATTTTGATTGTCTCAAAAATTATCATATAACTAAGTTGTTTAAATAGCACAACTCTAAAACAAATATGGTTTTGATGGGTGGACAACGAAAAATCTCCACCACCCCAACAACGCACCGCCATTTTATGAGTGAATTGAGCGGATTTTAAACAATCCCTGTAATCTCTATAATAAGGGGGGAAAAGGGTAGGTGATAAAAGCAGCATATAATAATCATAAATAAAAAAAAGTTTCTTAATTTTGTGATTTATTTGCTCTCATGACAACATGCTGTCATAGTCCAACCAAGTACGCATGTGCTTTTTTAGTTGATCTTGATAGACAAATGATTCATTTTCGACAACACCATATAAACACTCGCAGATTCGTAGTACATTCGTGTGACAACTGTAATGCAGCTGTTTGTTTGGTCGTTATTATTCATCACTACAATATTTACATATTTCACTCACTTAATAAAGAAAAATGATATTTGTACAACTATTTTATGACAATTTTTAGACAATTTTCTCTCTCATATTCACATTATATTCTTACTCTCTCTCATTCTTTTTCTCTATCCATTATTTTTGACCAATAAGAAGAGGAAAAAAGAAGGTTGTCATGAAAGTTGTACCAAATGATTGTTCAAATATCATTGCTACTTAATAAAACCATAGATAGAATACAACTATAAAGTCGAACTCAACTAGTCAAAGTATTCAATGATCTCCATCAAAATACGAATCATTTGAAATTATTCGAATTTAATTTACGACGGAAATAATTTTTAACAAAACTACTTCTTTCGTCCAATAATAAGTGAACCATTTGCAATAAAATATTGTCTAAAAGAAATAAAAATATATTTTTTTTATTGAAAACAACAACTTATTGACTTTCGTAAAGTTAAACATTCTAGTTTTTGTGAATTCCTATTCTTTTTTAAGAGTGACAAATAAAAATACCCACCGCACATAAAAGCAAGCAAGCAACCATTCCCAATTTCCCATCCTTATCACTCTTTCCACGCCCTTTTGTCGTCTCCCATTATTGATTGCTTGTTTTCTTTTTCTGAGAGAAACATAAACAGAACAGTCACCACTGACCAGATCTAACTACAACTACAGTTGAAATTGAAAGATGCATACAAAGACAGACTCAGAGGTTACCAGCTTAGATGCATCATCCACAACAAGATCTCCTCGTCGACCAGCATACTATGTTCAAAGTCCATCTCATGATGGTGAAAAAACCACTACCTCCTTTCATTCCACTCCTGTTATCAGCCCAATGGGTTCTCCTCCTCATTCTCACTCTTCCTCTAGCCGTTTCTCCGGTTCCCGGAAACTCAACAACAACAACAACCACCGTAGTAACACCAAACCTTGGAAAGAAATTGATGTAATTGAAGAAGAAGGTCTTCTTAACAATCAAGATCATCATCATTCTCTTTCTCGTCGTTGGTATTTCCTTGCTTTCATTCTTGGCTTTTTCCTTTTGTTCACTCTTTTCTCTCTTATCCTTTGGGGTGCTAGCAGACCCATGAAACCCCATGTCATGATTAAGGTAAACTTTTCTGTTTTCTAAAATCTTTTAATTGTTATGTCAAATGGGTTTTAATCAATTGTTGATTTTGTGTTTTATAGAGTATAAAATTTGAGCATGTTAGAGTTCAAGCTGGTTCAGATGCAACGGGTGTGGCCACTGATATGATTACTGTGAATGCAACTGTGAAATTCACTTATCGTAACAAGGGCACTTTTTTTGGTGTTCATGTATCATCCACACCTTTAGATCTATCCTATTCAGAAATCGTAATTGGTACCGGCAATGTAAGTCCCTAATATGTTGTATTATCTGAAAGTCTCTATGTGTCTAGTGTCCGACCTACACATTTAATTTTACATGTGTCTATGCCGTGTCCGTGTCCGTGTCGTTGGATTGAGATCTAATTGATCCCTGATTGGAGTCAATCTGAATTTTTGTGTGAATTAGTGAAAATTGTGTATGAATCTTTTTCTTTGGATTTGTGATTGCAGATGAAGAAGTTTTATCAATCAAGGAGGAGTCAAAGACTAGTGAGTGTGGCAGTGATGGGGAGCAAGATTCCACTGTATGGAAGTGGTGCTAGTCTTAGCAGCACAACTGGTATGCCAACTTTGCCAGTACCATTAAAATTGAGCTTTGAGATTAGATCTAGAGCTTATGTGCTTGGGAAATTGGTCAAGCCAAAATACTACAAAAAGGTTCATTGTTCTGTCGTATTTGATCCCAAGAAAATCAATGTTTCTGTTTCCCTCAAGAAGTCTTGCACGTATGATTGAGAAGTGGAATGGAAGGAAGATGAAGCACATGGAAATGGAAATAAAATAATCATAGTAAAGTGATTCATTGGTTGAGGAAAAAACAAGGCGATACAGCTCATAGGAATAAGAAATAGAAAAACACGTTTGGATTCGGTGGAAACTTGTCACTCACGATTACCTTTTTCTACTTTTTAATTTTGTCCCATCATATGGTAATAAGGTTAAGGTGTACTAATGTATTGTATTCAATCTGAATGTTGTAATTTCATTTTTACAATTGAATTATAGTGTAATTATAGCCGAAAAAGTTGAATCATTCGTTGATTAGTTTGTGATATAAGTTGAATTATTCTTTGATTAGTTGGTGATGTCAGATATATGTATTATAAGTTCCATACGGGTGAAGTCACTGATTGTAAGATGGCCAGCTTGTTCCACACACACGTTTTATTTTAATCAAGTCAAAACATGTTATCTAATAAATTGTTAAATTAAGAGTAAGTTTTATATGAATAAAGACCAAGTTATCTTACCTTTTTTTTTTTTTTTTTTTTTTTTTTTATGAAAAATGAAATATTAAGACAAGAGCTAAAGAACAAGATCCTTAAAAAAAGAAGAAGCTAAGGAACACTATTAAATTAAAAATAAGGACTAAGTTGGGGGAGAATTAACATCCACAATAGTCCAAGAAAATATTAAGATGATTTATATTGGCGTGGAGATCAACAAAACCCATAGGTAGAGTTAACTTCAACAAGAAGAGAAGAAATTGAAAGCTCCCGCAAAAGCTTAAGGCCATGCAACAGATCTCAAAGTTAAGTAGAAATTCCTAAAATGTAATATATTATTGAAATTTGAAAAGCATCTATGATTGATGAATCTTGCAACATTCCCATTATGTGTTGCAGGATATGTATGTCTATCATTGCCGGTAATATACACAATCCTGTCATATAATTCTGATTGGTTAAAATCTCCCCTGCATATTCACAGACAAAGTATCCCTTGGGCAAATCTTCTTTCCTTCTTGAGTCAAGAACACCTGAAGAATAAAAGATAAGAAGGTCTCAATCATAGATCAAACACAATAAATTTAGCTGTTTCAAAAAGACTCTCTTCAAATAAGGTACAAGTTATTCAGAGAATAGTTTACCTGCAATTTACGACTTAAACCGTGTTGCACTACCCGATTTCCACACTGCATGTCACATCCACATTTCCTCCAGCACTCCTTTATAAACTTCCTAACCAGATGTCCCTTGCATGGTTCAGGTTTGGTCTCATTCTTAGTCCTCTCAATTGGGCACTCTTTACAATACACATAATTATGATGCTGGGGTTCCTTTACCATAGACATGCAATCTGTTAAAAACTTTTCACTCAGCAAACCTTGCGAAGTGTAAGCAAACTCTCCAACAGTTTCTTGAGAGCATGCACAAGGAACTGACAAGGAAAGACAGTCGCCTGAACAATCGGAGCAGCAATCCTCATCCGCAATCCGAGCAAGTGAAATATTAACACTTTGATACATTGTGTTACATGAAATGTAGTTAAATTTCGGAAAATCCTCACTGTTGGTCTTCGACATATTGAAAGGATTTCTTTTTATTCCCAGAAAGAGTTTGCCTTGACCCATTTCGATTTAAACTCAAGCCAATCCTCAATGCAACATCACAGTTTAAAGAAGATTTAACTTCTCCCAAGGGTGAAGAAGAACCAATATCAATATTACCCTTACTGGTTCTGGTGTTATTATTGCACGTGGGAGTAGCTTCTATCTTGTGTGTATTCTGATACACATCTGACAGGGATTTGACAGTAGGATTTCCATTGGAAGCATTTAGTGAGCCTATAGAAAATCAACAAGAAAATCACAAACCAGCATACATATAAAGAAACTTGAAACTAAGTTCAAGTCTGCAACAATATATGCTTTTCTTAGGCAGCAAACGCAGAAAACTTAGGCGAAGAATATATTTAAGTTTTGAACATCCATCCTCAAACTTGCCGCAACCGAAAGGAGGAGGAGACCAATCAATTTGATCGATTAATATATTTGTCTTAGGGATGTCAATGGGGCGGAGATCACTTCCCCGCTCTCCGCCCCGCCACTCAAATTGCCCCCACTCCCGTTCCCATTTTCTTCCCCATCCTCATTCCCGCGGTCACTCAAATTGTCCCCCATCCCCGAATGACAAATAAATACAACATGAAATATTTATATATACAATGAAAAATATATTTTGGTGAATTGCTCGGGGACTGTCTCATCTCCAGACTACTTTTGGAGGTCTTTCTCCCCCATTTTTATCTCCAAGGGAAAGAATTCATTGTCGGCGATCTCCAAATGAGACAGTCCCCACGGGAATCTCCATTTATACATGCACATTGACATCCTTATTTTGTCCTGTAAATCTTCTCTCGCTTCACAATCTAAAAGCATGTGTATGATTGATTCAATGCAAGAAGTACAACATATACAAGTTGATTTTGCAAACACGTTTCTCTTTTGCGCTCGCCATTAGCTTAGAGTTTCTATGACAAACAAGTTTTCAAAAGAAAAACACCGGTCCTATAAAGTCGGTGACATCTTAATATTAGTGACATCCTTGTATCCTTATATTTATCTATATAGATCACTCTCAGATTAGTCTCTCACTTTATTAATATTTCAAACTAATATTAGTCTTTATAAAAAATTTCTCAATTCGATCCATCGTCATGTGACAAAAACATGAAAACAAGAACCCAATTTTGTTCCTTAAAAAAAGGACCTAATTTTTGAAAATTTTGATAAAAATAAGGTTTACTTTGAATGGTTAACAAAGTTCAAGACTAGTTTGAGAATGACTTACAAAGACACAGACCAATTTAATGATTTACTCATTTTTATTATATTTTGTATCAAAACTATTACTTTATCACTTTACTGTTACTATTACGATGTGAATAAGTCATGTACTCATGTTAACTTACATAGGTCTATGATCTAGTATATGCTAGATCCATGTTAGGCCAATTCTTTTTATTTTTTTTTTATAAAAAAATAGAGTCTATATTATTTTTTCACACATTTAAATGTATTATTATAAATAAAAAAAATGTAATATTATAAATCAAAATTAAAATATATTAGAGTTTAATTTTTTAAAATATTTTATTAAATATTAAATAGAGTTTAATCTCATTGGTCTATTCATTTTTTAATTTATTACTTTTTTGTTAGAAACTTTTTTTTAAATAATTTATTTGTTACGTATGTTTAAAGAGTGTCCACTAGATTCTCTTGAGCTTAATTCAGTTGGTAACAACACTCAACAATAATTAGAATTTTGCACGGTTTAATGTATAAATAAAGACGCACCGAGAAGAGAAGGCCGTGTTTACATTGCATTGCACTTGCACTTGCACCTGCACCTGCACCGAAAGGGAAACCTCCTCTCAACGTTCCCTTTCAGTTTACTGGTCTCACTCTCTTCTTGTTTTGGTTTGTATCGTATCGTATCCACACATTTCATTTCAATCTGAATTTATATTTGTTCTTTTCATTCTAACTTTTTTCCTTACAGGTTCGTTCGTTCGTTTTCTTCTTCTTCTTCTTCACAAATTACATTTATTCTCATCGGAATACAAGATTTTTCGTGGTTCAACTTCAACAACGGATCAACATCTTCACCTTCACAACGCTTCTAATCGCATTCCATTCATCATTTCATGCTGATTTAGTATTTTTAGGGTTTCGCTTCTTAATTACTTCCTTTGTATTTTCCTTCAACAACAAACTTTATAGTCAATTTGTTTGTAATTATTCTCCATACTTTATACTCAAAGTTTATACTTTTGGATTGTTCTTCCCCATTATTACTGCACGCACAATCATCACTTTCTTATTACTATTAGTAATTATTTTTTTTTTTTTTTGCTTTTGCTATTACCATTGTTTTGTACGTTTCTATTGGAAAACAAAGTAATAATAAGAAAGCGTTATACCATTCAAAGAATATATATTTACTTATTGCAATAATAATATATCAAAAAACAAGAGAAAAAAAAAGTGTAATAATTTATTGATGGGGAGCACTGGGTTAAGCAACCGCGATATCGGGCAGCGCCAAAGGTTAGGGATAACCGAGCCGATCTCATTGAGCGGACCAACTGAATATGATGTCGCCAAGACGTGTGAGCTCGAGAAGGTTCTGTTTTTGCGCCTATAGCGAATTGATTATTCTCTGTTTTTGAGATTTTACTAGCTATGTTGTGCTGAATTTGGATTTTGGTTGTTTAATGTTTAGTACTTGCAAGACGCCGGCTTGTATGAGAATCAGGACGAAACAATTTGTAGGGAGGAAGTGCTTGGCAGGCTAGACCAGGTTGGATTTATTTTGTTGATCGACTGCGTTGAGAATAAGAGATGATATTCTTCGTACTTATTTGATGATTTGTTATACTTGTATGAATAATATTAATTGTTGATTTATTGATAACAGTTGAGATTATTTACTTCATCATCTAGAGTAATTTGAATTATTTAGGGTTTTGTCCATTTTTTTGATTTCGATCCCAAGTGACGGAGGGAAAGAGAAGCAGACGCCTTATTTGGAAATATTTCCAAGTTGAGGGCTTTGCGTAATCATTTTCTTGTTGCATTTCATGTTATACCATATTGGAAATGTGGTTGAGCACCTCATGAACTCATATTTTGGATGTGCTGTTGTGAAATGAATTAGATTGTGAAGATTTGGGTCAAAACCATTTGCCGTGCAAAGGGATTTAACGAACAACTGGTCAAAGAAGCAAATGCCATGATTTTTACTTTTGGATCCTATCGCCTAGGGGTATGGTGCTGTTTTTCCTTCCAAATTTTTCTTGTATGCGTGCACCCCCACACACATTTATGCAATTTTTATCTTTACATTTTATGAACAGGAGATTTTGGAAAGAGGTAATTAGAACAGCGTTGTCATATCGCTTGCCACTCCAATAGATTAATTATTTTCAATTTATATCTTTCCATATCAAATGTGATGGTCAAATTTGTGGACCAGAAATATTGTATTTACTTATAGCTCCAGTGTATTTGTTCAATCATTTATTTTGTTGGTTTTATCATATTACCATTTTTAATTCAAATTTTGTAGGTGCATGGCCCTGGAGCAGATATTGACGTTCTTTGCGTGGGACCTAGACATGCAACCAGAAAGGTGTGATAATTCTCGCCATTTTTAAAAGTTGACTTGGGGTTTTCAGGTAATATCTTCCTTCCAGCTAAAATTGTTGTCTGAATTGGCTTTAGGAAGATTTCTTTGGTGAGCTGCATAAAATGCTATCTGAAATGCCTGAAGTGACAGAGCTGCACCCAGTGCCTGATGCTCATGTTCCAGTGATGAGTTTCAAGTTCAACGACGTCTCTTTGGATCTCCTTTATGCACAATTGTCTTTGTGGGTTATTCCTGAAGTAAGTGATTTATGGAAGACTTCTTGATGTGGGAAATACACCTCCCTTCATCACCTCTGCATTTTGCTTGGAACTATTTTGAAGTGTGATTTGTATTTTATATTTTTTACTTACCACTAAGTAATACTGTTTGTTATTGGATAGGACTTGGATTTATCACAGGAAGCAATATTACAAAATACAGACGAACAAACTGTTCGCAGTCTTAATGGTTGTCGAGTGACTGATCAAATCTTGCATTTGGTTCCAAATATTCAGGTAGACAAAGATAGAACTTTTACGTTCGGCCTTGATATGACTTCTGCCTTTCATGTCATTGATTATATTTCTATTTCTCAAGTGCAGAATTTTCGTACGACATTGAGATGCGTGAAGTTATGGGCTAAGCGCCGTGGTGTTTATTCAAATGTATGCAGGGAAGCTCGTGCTCTAGATGGCTTATCTGCTGTTCATTTTCTATTTTGACCTGAACTTCAATGTTACTTGTAATTATGATCTGATTTGCCTAACTTTTCTTCATGATATGTCACGGGCAGGTTGCAGGTTTTCTTGGTGGTATAAACTGGGCATTGCTTGTTGGTCGAATATGCCAGCTATATCCAAATGCACTGCCTAATATGTTGGTGTCTCGATTCTTTAGGGTATACACTCAGTGGCGTTGGCCAAACCCAGTAATGCTTTGTGCTATTAGGGAAGGATCTCTTGGACTTCAAGTTTGGGATCCTAGAAGAAATCCCAAGGATAAATACCATCTAATGCCAATAATTACTCCTGCTTATCCGTGCATGAATTCTAGCTACAATGTGTCATTAAGTACATTGCGTGTTATGACAGAGGAATTTCAGAGGGGAGATGAAATATGTGAGGTATCATTCTTTACTTTGAAAGAAAAAAATGTGATGTTATGACATATTGTTCAAAATGTTTGTTTTTTGAAAATTCGAAGAGATAGCATCTGTGTGTGTTATTTATTTATTTTTAATACTTTTTATGGGAGTACCATGAGGCCTACTGCTCAAAAAGATAAAAAACTGAACATACAGAAGCAAGATGCAAAGCAACTCTGACAATATTAGTAATAGGGCCCATTTGTTATAGATTAAAATAAAAGTGAATTTGATATAAATAATTTAGAGATTATTGTTAAGAAAAGCATAGGCTATGGTTAAAAAAATTATGCATGTTAAAATAGGTTTTCATTAATATATTTATAAAAGCATAGACACCATAAATTATGTTTTTCTCTCTTCCATTAAAAAATAATTTTCTTCAAAAGCTAATAAAAGTAGCTATTTCATTTCATACATAAAAACCATTTTTAACAAACTCATTTTTTAAAAAGTCTTCACACAAACATAACTAAAACATCAAAAATGATTTTTTAAAAAATCTTAAACAAACAGGCACATAGTAGTAGTCAGTAGAGACAAATCCCTTGGAGGTGAGTCCCAAATTTTTACTCTATACTCTAGAGCCATGGTCGAAGCTCCATTTAGCACACCAATCTGTACAGTTGTTACTTTCAGCATACTTTACCTACAAACCACCTCCAGATCCTTGTTGCCCCAGTCGTGCATCTGTGCGATAATAAGTCTAGTAGCATTTTTAGCTGTGTTTCCTCAAAGGTTGGCCAGCACTTTTTTTTTGGTAAACAGAAGCATTCAATGAACATTTGCATTGCTTAATATAAGGTTTCTGATATTTTTAGGCTATGGAGGCTAACAAGGCTGATTGGGATACTCTTTTTGAGCCCTATCCATTTTTTGAAGCTTATAAGAATTATTTGCGGATAGACATTTCATCAGAGAATGTTGATGATCTTAGAAACTGGAAAGGTTGGGTTAAGTCTCGCTTGCGCCAGTTGACATTGAAGGTATGGTACTTTAAGTTTTACTCTTTGTAGTTTCATTTATTTTATTTGTCTCCTCTTCCTCTTTCTATTTTATTTTCTCCAAAAGAGTTTGGGGGTGCAAATTTTTTCTTTCCTATTCTTTGTTTATATATATATATATAACCTAATTTGGCTGTCCTTTGAACATCTAGCTTGAGAGGAACACTTATGGCATGCTTCAGTGTCATCCACATCCTGGTGATTTTTCAGACAAATCTAGACCTCTACACTGTTCTTACTTCATGGGTCTGCAACGTAAGCAAGGAGTTCCTGCCAATGAAGGCGGACAATTTGATATAAGATTAACTGTTGAAGAATTTAAGCATTCTGTCAATGCGTACGCGCAATGGAAACCTGGAATGAATATATCCATCTCCCATGTGAAACGCCGCAATATACCCGCCTTTGTATTTCCTGGTGGTGTTCGGCCTAACTGCCCATCTAAAGTAACCTGGGTAAGTAAGCAACGATCAGAGCTTAGGGTTTCCGGCCATGGTCAAGCAGAAAAGTCTCAAGAGGGTAAAGAGTTAGGAGCAAACAATGATAGGAAGAGAAAGCAAGCAGAAGATAGTGGGGATGCCTTGAGAAACTCCCGGTCCTTTTCCTCTCTGCCTCCCTTTAGCAGGGATGTTCATGAAGATGGAAATCATGTCAGCATCGCTAGTTCTTGTTCTGTGAAATGTGATGACACAGAACTCAACTGTATGAGTGAACAAAAGAGCGAGAAACCTGATTTGAATTTTTCAGGGGAGCGTCCTTCTGGGGCTAGAGAGACCAGTGGATCAGTGAAAAGCAACTCACAAATGATCCCTTTACTTGCTGCTACTGATAGGTCTAATTTTAAAGAAGCTGAAAAGGTCGTCAACCAGAAGATTGTGTGTGGTCCATGTGAGGTACATCAAGCCTCTCCAGAAGAACCTGATGAGCTTGAAGATGATCTTGAGTATAGAAATAAAGTCAAAGACTTTGGTGAGAACATGGAAAACATCAATTTGGACTCTACAAAGTCTGTAGTTGCAGCAGAACCTGTTTTTTCTCAAAAGGAAAATAGTAGTTCAACTCATATATACTCTAACGAGGGCTTGGAGGAGCTTGAGGTTAACATCTTAATATATATCTTACATTTGGAAATTTTCAATCATTTTGCAACAATAATATTATAATAGATCATAGTACCAACATTTTCTAACTGATTGTGAATATCTGAAGTCTGAACTGTCTGCTAAAGTTCCACACAATTCTGTCAAATCTGGGCGTATGGATGTTCCTAGATTTTTTTAGTTATAATTTAGATTAATATTTATATTAAATTGTATCATAAATAATATTTTGACACACAAATTTGACAATAAAAATTGACAGCAATTTTGATTGTTAACGCCTTTTGAATATGTGGTTAATTACGTTCAGTGGATGGATATAACAAGGTGTCAACTCATTAACCATCGGCAGCTGAACTTAATTAACCACGATTTTAGACGTCATTAACCATGAATTTCAAGTGTTTGAATATGCATGACATCCATTATAACCATCCAAATAATGTTTAAGTGTGTGTGATATCTATTAACCATAACTCACGGTCAAATATACACCTAAAAATCGTAGTTATTGACATTAAAAATCGTGGTTAATTGTGTTATGCATATGATTAATAGTTGTGACACCTTATTATATTCATTGACCATCTAAACTGTTTTCGATTTTTGTGTGAAAATAACACAACTCAGCTTGTATATAGAACTTGTCATTTATTTCATGAAGTTTGCAGGCTTTATATTAGGGTATTGAATTCACATTTCTTTGTCACTTAACAATATGAGCTAACGCAATAAGTAGGACACTGTTTCTCTGCTTTTGTTTTATGTAAAATTCATATATATTCTTAATTTTTTATTTTCTGTAACACAGTGCCTTGGGGGCAAATAAGCTCTTATTTTTATTTGAACCATGGTATATCATTAAGAAATCAAAGTGGTTCTGACTTTTTTCTATCACTTCCTCTGTTTACACTTTTTGTCAAGCCTGCTGAGCTGACAGCTCCATTGTTCGGTGGAAATCCAGCACCAGTGCCACAGCGGAAGCCTCTCATCAGGTAAACTATGATAAACTGTTAAACGATGTCTACTTTTCATGATTTGTTTGATTTCCATTTTCTTGTAATTGGCTTTGGAGTTTGTCATGATTAAGCTGGATCAAATTTAGTTAGTTGATCATTCATTATTCTTCTTATTATTCTCAGGTTGAATTTCACCTCTTTAGGGAGAACGGCTGACAAAAGTTCTTAGATACTTGAAAGCTTTATGTGCTGAAGCTGGGGGAATGTAAATGCCCTTTTCTAGTTTTTTTTCTTCTGTGTTTTTCTGATTTGCAAGAATGTTGATACTGCAAAATAATAAGCGAGGTAGAAGAACATGTAGTCATCAGTTTCACTTATTTGCAGCATGAGAATTGTTGAACATTAAGATTCTGATAACTTAAGAAGTGTAACTTTCCATTGCCTAACATGTCTGCTATGTTTTCCAATTTCAAGTTTAAGCTTTCTATTTATGGTTTGATATTTTTAAGATGGATTTTCGTAATAACTCCTTAAGTGCCGCATAATTCACATCTATAATTTAGGAACCCAACGGTGGAATAGCGATAATATAGATAGTTCACTGTGAAATAATGGAAATGGAATTAGAGACGTATAACTCTCCTCATACGTCCACTCGAGTAATTTAATTTTTTTGTCATTCAGTTAATTTAATACTTTTTTGTATGTTCTAACTTCTAAGTAAAAATTAGAATAACTATAAAAACTAATTATTGTTTGTTTTATAAACATATGAGTACATGGCGAACCAAACATTTGGGTTCAGGTGATTAATGAACTCAGATGACAAATTGTTCAAGAGAACTTGAGTTAGATTATTGAACGAACCAATTTTTTATCAAACTTTACTTACCTTTAGTCAAACTTCAAATTACAAGAGCTTCTTTCTTTGAAAATCGGAGGCTTAGCTTAACAAAAAAAAAGTACAAGTGAGAAACATTTCTTTTTAAATAACATGACAAACATTTGTTTTTTAATATTGCAATATATATAAAATAAGAGCAATTATAATACACAGACTATAATTTTTACAAGTATTTTTGAAAACAAGAAGCCGTTGGAGCGTACAAAAGTGTATGTATGACAAATATTTGTCACTGAAGTTAAAACTAATGTTTTTTTTTTCATCGCTAAAAGAAATATTCGTAATAATTTTTTTACACTTCATTTTGTCATGTTTGTACACTTCAATTTTTTCCAGTGACTATAATTCTTTTAAACTAATGATTTTTACACTTCAATTAGCATATAGTTTATACACAAGCCAAATATTTATCAAAAATTAATTAGCTAAATTAAATTTTATAAGGATGAATCAATAATTTATTTTCTTATCTTATCCTGTTGATTTCTAACCTATGACAATGATTTTATTTAGAGAGATATGATATAACATCAATTATTATTATGAAATCAAATTTACTAATATCACTTACTTTTCTTTATACTTTTCTCTAGCAGCTTTAGCTTTTGTTCCATGGTATGCTTTCTTCATTAGTTTTTTTATTTTTTATTTACTAAACTTTCTTCATTTTTCTTGATGAGTTTTAGTCCATCAAGAAATTATTTTATGAAAACAAATAAAAAACTGTGGCAAGCGTATTTTTTTTGGCAAATTTCTCTTGCTTTTCATTTCGCTGAAACCTTCGTTTAGGGTGTGTTTGGCATAACTTTTATTAACTTATCTTCTCTTTAAATGTAAAAGCTGGGCCAAACACAATTTTTTATCAATACAACTTATTTCTAAAACATTAAGCAACTTATTTCTAATCAATAAAACTAAAGAATAAACCCTTCTCCAAAAGTTAATTTCAGTAGCTTCTGGTCACTTACGCGGAGCTTTAGTATGCTCTCGCCATGACATTCGATCTCTTTTCCCAAGTTATCGTTGTGAATTCGTTAAAAAAAAATCACACCAATAAAATACTTGATGTGTGGAGCACATTAATTAATCAAGCAACCAAAACAACGTGGGTGACAATTATAAATACAAGCAAAATATAAAACAACAAAAGAGAGATAAAGAGAGAACACACGAAAATTTGTTTACCCAGTTTGGGAGAGAGAGCAGTTATCCGTTCCACCATAAGACGTTATAACTTTACAAAAGAGATATGAATCAACGGTGATTCAGTTTCAACCCTAGTGTTTGTTGCCAAAAGAAAACTCTACAAACTCAATTTTGTTGTTGATTTCTAAACCCTTGTTTTTCTACTCTCTCATATTTCATGAGATACAAGATCTTTATAAATAGAGAAATATAATTCATAAATTTGGAACGGATATCACGCTGAAGATACATTTTTTTTTCTTCCTCAAAATATATTTGCATCAAATCTTCCTTCATACGGTACAAAAATATATTTATTGTCCATAAATATATTTTCAGCAACAATCTTCTGAAATCACAAAATATATTTGAAACAAATCATTTATATTTTTAGCAACAATCTTCTCCATCCATCAAATTTTGAGTCAATTTCAACACATGAAAAATGTTATCAACAAACTCCTTAACACACTATTCCTAATTAAGCAAGATATAAAAAAAAAATGATAATATAAGAACCGATAGAACTTTGACCAAAAATTTCATATTTTCTTTTTGTCAAGTAGTCTAGTGGTTAATTGTGGAGAAATGGAGTGTCCGGGGTTCGAACTCCGGCCCCTGCATATAAAATGCAATATCACTACCAACTGAGTTAAGCTCACGAGGATTATTTTATTTAATTTCTATTGGAAGAAATTGTATAAAGTATATGTTAATTTAAAGAGGAGGATTTTATGGTAGTAGACGGTCCACAATGTACTATACTTAAAGGTAAAAGCTCGTGGTCCTTCTTGCAATTACAACTATCATGATTCGATTCAACAAAAAAAAAAAGTCCCAACAATATATATCTTGCATGTACATAAGTCACTCCAAGTGACGATACCCTCAACTTGATGAGGCATACATATTTATTTTTCTTTACCAATAATCTTCTACTTCCAAAAGGAAAAATCTACCATCATTGAAATTAATAACAAACAAGTATAAGTATAGGTCCACAATTGCTTTTTAGTATTGTGTAAGGTAACCATTGGTGAGCTTTCAAATTCATCTTTAACCTCAAAAGGAGTGTTATTATTTACTCTTTTGATTGCTACAACCATCCTTCCATCATCACAGCTTTTAATTTTCTTGAAAATTTATCTAAAACTTTCCTTACAAGCCACTCTGCTTTAACAATAGCACTAGAAGATGGCTGCAACTATGATAGGAGGAGCTTTTCTCTCTGCAACTGTTCAAACCTTAGTTGAGAAACTTGCTTCAACAGAGTTTCTTGATTACATCAAAAACACCAAGATCAATGTCTCCAACCTTGCTGTCAAACAATGGCTTGATGACTTGAAAAATACAATATTTGATACTGAGGATTTGCTCAACCAAATTAGCTATGATTCCCTCCGTTGCAAAGTGGAGAATACACAAGTTGCCAACAAAACTAATCAGGTCTGGAACTTCCTTTCATCTCCTTTTAGAAACTTCTACGGAGAGATCAATTCTCAAATGAAGATTATGTGTGAATCCCTGCAACTATTTGCACATCATAAAGATATAATTGTTTTGCAAACTAAAAGTGCTAGAATTTCTCATAGAACACCTTCAAGTTCAGGGCTTAATGAATCTATTATGGTGGGCAGGAAAGATGATAAAGATAGACTCATAGATATGCTGGTATCAGACAGCACCAGCAGAAATAATAATTTAGGTGTTGTTGCGATTTTAGGTATGGGAGGTGTCGGTAAAACGACTCTCGCACAACTTGTTTACAATGATATAAAAGTTGAACAACATTTCGATCTCAAAGCATGGATATGTGTATCAGAGGATTTCAATGTTGTTAGAAATAACAAAGTCTCTTCTTGACTGTGTTGTTAGAAAAACAACATATGTCAATTCAAATGTGTGGGAAAGCGATATTCTTGATATCCTTCAAGTTGAATTAATGAAACATTTGATGGATAGAAGATTTTTGTTTGTGTTGGACGACATATGGAATGACAATTATATCGATTGGTCTGAGTTAATAAGGCCCTTGACTAACCGAGGAATTGAAAGCAAGGTGATCATAACAACACGTGAACAAAAAGTTGCAGAGGCTGTGCACACACATTTCTGATTCATAAATTAGAACCTCTATCTGATGAAGATTGTTGGTCTTTACTCTCAAAGCATGCATTTGACAGTGAAGACCGTGTTCAAGGTAAATACTCAAACCTAGAAGAGATTGGCAGGAAGATTGCTAAAAATGCGGTGGATTGCCAATAGCTGCCAAAACACTTGGAGGACTTATGCGTTCAAAGATAGTTGAAAAGGAGTGGAATTCAATTCTGAATAGCGACATATGGAACTTACGAAATGATACAATTTTGCCTGCTTTGCATTTGAGTTATCAATATCTTCCTTCTCATTTGAAAAGATGTTTCGCCTATTGTTCTATTTTTCCAAAGGGTCTCCCACTTGATAAGAAAAAAATGGTTTTGTTATGGATGGCAGAAGGCTTCCTAGATATTTCTCAAGGTGAAAAAGTGGCGGAGGAAGTTGGTTATGATTGTTTTGCTGAATTGTTATCTAGATCGTTAATTCAACTATTAAGTAATGATGCTCATGGAGAAAAGTTTGTCATGCATGACCTTGTCAACGATTTAGCAACATTCATATCAGGAAAATGCTGTTCTAGGCTTGAATGTGGTCACATCTCTGAAAATGTTCGCTATTTGTCATATAATCAAGAAGAGTATGACATTTTCATCAAGTTTAAGAATTTCTACAATTTCAAATCCTTGCGAAGCTTCTTACCCATTTACTTTCGACCCACTTACTTATGGAGAGCAGAAAACTACTTATCCCTCAAGGTGGTTGATGATTTGATACCCACACTCAAAAGGTTGCGCATGTTATCACTATCATCTTATAGAAACATCACCAAACCGCCAGATTCAATTGGCAATTTGGTGCATTTGCGGTATCTGGATCTCTCCTTTACAAGAATCAAAAGCTTGCCTGATACCTTATGTAACCTTTACAATCTGGAAACCTTGATTTTAGTTGGTTGTTGCAATCTCACTGAATTTCCGGTGAATATCGGAAATTTAATAAATTTACGTCATCTTGATATAATTGGAACTGATATAAAGGAGTTGCCCATACAAATTGGTGGACTAGAAAACCTTCAAACTCTAACTGTTTTTGTAGTGGGGAAGCGACAAGCAGGGTTAGGTATCAAAGAGCTTAAGAAATTCCCACACCTACAAGGAAAACTCATCATGAAGAACTTGCAAAATGTCATAGATGCCAAGGAGACACACTATGCCAACCTGAAAAGCAAAGAGCAAATTGAAGACTTAGAGCTGCTATGGGAAAAACATAGTGAAGACTCGCTAAAAGGGAAAGTCGTGCTTGATATGTTGCAACCACCAATGAACCTGAAGAGTCTAAAAATTGACTCCTATGGTGGGACAAGCTTTCCAAGTTGGTTGGGAGATTTTTCGTTTTCTAACATGGCGTCCCTTTGCATCAGAAATATATGGTATGAAGAATTTGGAGACAATTGGGCCCCGAGTTCTACTATGTCCAAGCAGGAGAAGGTTCCAATTCCTCCTTCTAACCATTCCCGTCCCTTGAGCATATTAAACTTCACAAAATGCCAAATTGGAAGGAGTGGATTCCCTTTAAAGGAAGCAATATTGCTTTTCCTCGTCTTAGAATTTTGATGTTACATGATTGTCCAAAACATAGGCGACACTTGCCAAGTCATCAATAAAAAAAAACATCAGATTCTCTAGGGTATTCCAAAAAAACCCCACCGACGTTGCTTGAGAATTATTCTCCATGTATTCTACACTTGGAACTATCTGTTATCTTGATGAAATGAAGTCCTTTCAAGGAAATGGGCTTCAACACCTCTCCTCTCTCGAAAATCTCCACTTTCGTAACTAGTTGAACACATGCTTCCTCAAACCAAAGTTGAAATAGAGAAGTTGCTCAAGAGCAGCTCTATCCGAATTACGAGATACATGAAGTGACGCTCTAATTGTGTCATTGTTTTCTTAATTTTATCGAACGATCAATTTAATCTTTAAACTATTTGAATCAACTAAAAGTTCCCTAAATTATGAAATACATGAATGATGAAAAACAATCAATTTTATTAATCGAGGGAGTAGATATTTGGATGATAGAATAGTTTAAAGACATTTAGTTTGGTTTTTTATAGTTTAAAATTAAGGGTGATAATCGGTGGCGGAGCCAGAAAATCTGAATAGTGGGGGCACCAATATGCATATATTATTGAAAACATAAATATACATCACACTAAAGTAAAGAATTTGCAAGAAAATGTAATTGTACTTTTTAATACTTCAGCTATAGAGGGTGCAACACAAATAATCGAAACGAAAAAACACTGGTGCGCAACATTTATTATCAATAGAGAATGATTTTGTCGAATGAAATGAGCATTTAAGTTTTACCATTAACACAAATTTAAGCTCAACAAATTAATAAAGAATGTTCCGTCTCATTACATTAATAAATAAATTAAAAATTATAAATCTATAAGATTGGAAATATAAAATTTAAATTTAGAATAGGGGTTTAACCTTTAAAAGATCAACAATGGAAGAAATTATGAGTGAGGTTTGTTGTTTGTATTGTATGTAGTGTTTGTGTTTCTTTTAATGAAATTTTATTATGAATGTGAGACAACTACAAGTGAGACAAAACAACAAATTTCTGATTGAAATTGTGAAAGTGTGTCTACCATGTTCTATTTGAGTAGAATAGAGAAGCTTCTAACCTTTCAATTGGATGATAGATGACTGTTTGGTCAAAATTTCAACATATAAACACATAGTACTAAATAATTTTACAAAACTTAGTGCAGGCATGTGCACCCACTATGCTCTACTTGCCTCCGCCACCGGTGATAATTATATGGGAACTTCTTAGGTAAATTCGAAAATTGAGGTATACCGATACTCTTATTTTTTAAATTTATAAATTAACGATCAATTTTATGAAATAAATACTTATTTGACGGCATTTATATTTTAGAAAATATAATTTCATAAGAAAAATACATCATTCATTGTTTATAAGAATCATATTAAATTTTTTACATATTATCGTATAAAATAATCAAAGTTCTCTATTATGAGCGATAAAAATTTTAAAAAAAATCAATTTTATTACGTTGACGTTTTTGGTGAATAAGATTTAATCATTATTATTATAAACGATAAAAAATAATATTTTTCTTCAAAAAACAACTCATTTAACTATAAATTTAAGGGTTTGGTGTACCGGTACACTCAAATATGTTGGGTGTACCGTAGAATTTGCCTAATTATATTCACTCACGAAATATTTTTGAATTTTTCTATTCACACCCCATGTATTTTCGGTTACACCTAAATTTACTTAAAATTTTACTATAATACCAAAATTGTCATTTTATATAAATTTTCTTAAAATCTTGATTTCATTCAATGTCGCTCAAAAATTGCACTCTCTTTCACCCACAAACAATCATAGATGTTCAATCAATCTCATAAAAGATTAAAGAGTGAATCAAAACATCTTTCACTCATACTCTATTGCATATAAGTAAGTGAATTTCTTCTTTTTGTTAAATGATGCTAGAGTTTCTATTTTTTTTTCTTGTTGCTCACCGTTGATATGTTATGAACTTTACAACAATGATTATTTGATGGTGCAACACGCATGCGTTAATGTTAATTAACCTACTTAAATTGAGTTTACATGTACAAACTTAAAATAAGATTATGTACGTAGAATCATTAAACAAGGTTGAAGAGTTTAAAGCAAAATTAACTTTTAGTATGTACACTTAAACTCAGTTTACATGACCACTTAAACTGAGTTTAAAATTAAATTATAGTAGAATCAAGTCTTCTCGCAAGTTCTTTTTTTTTTTCTTCTTTTAGGTTTCGTTCCACTCAATTTCAATTATAGTAGAATCAAGTCTTCTCCATTGAAGGGAGAAATTTTGTTTGGAGAAGTATGGTTTTAGAAGAGGAAAAAAGGAAGAGGCGTTTTCTGGGTTTTGGAAGAAGAAAGAAGGAAGAGACATTAGTTTTTTTGGGTGAATTTAAAAATTAAATTTTATTTAAGTGTAATTTTGTCATTTTAAGGTCTAACCATGAATACATGGGGTGTAATTAGAAAAATTCAATATTTTTCCTTATTTTTTTTGGTAAAATTATTTAAAACCATCGTGCTAGATTTGGTTTGAGAATTCCCTCAAAAAAAAGATTTGGTTTAAGAATATATTTTATAACTAAAAGTATATCAATTATATTTTCAAATCAAATAAAACTGGGTTGCTTCCTAAAAACTACCTTTGTTTTTAAAATAAATATAAATCTTATTTGATTCTTTTTTTTTACACTTTCTCTTTCATAACTATAAATATAGAGGTACCCTGAAGGAATTTATAAAGGCAGACGAAGTAACAGTGAGACAAAAAGAAGAGTTTTTTCTCGAAGAGCTTGTTAGGTATGCTCCTTTTACGAATATGTTTTTGTATTTTTATTTTTTTTAAATAGAATAGGTTAATGTTATACTAAATTGGTTTTAGTAGAATTTGTTTTGATGTATATTTTTTTTTCATGTGAGAATTCATAACTTTATCCTAATATTTTTATGCACGTTTTTGTCGTTGATGTTTGGATTAATTGTGAGACGGTTAGAATTATGGCAACCCATTATGATATTGACAAAAACAAAACAAAACTCTAGAGTATTACGGCTATAATTTTGTCAAACTCAATGTTCATCCAAACTTACACTCAAATTGTTTACAAATATGTTTTTTTTAATAGAATATGTTAACGTTATACTAAATTGGTTTTAGGAGAATTTGTTTTCATGTATACTTTTTTGTTTTCATGTGTGAGTTCACAATTTTATTCTAATATTTTCATGCACGTTTTTGTTGTCCATGTTTAGATTGATGGTGAGATGGTCAGAATTATGACAAACCGTTATGATATTGGCAAAAGCAAAATAAAACTCTAGAGTATTACCACAATAATTTTGTCAAACTCACCGTTCATCCAAACATACACTCAAATTGTATACAATGTACTTCTTTGAATTAAAACAATATCTTTGAATTATGGCTGGAACTCTTTTTCTGAAGAAAAAAAGATAGAGGCCGGATTTGATAAGGACCACATTGTTTATTTGTTATTGACTGAAATCTAATTTTTAGTTTGAGCAGCGTAGTATATTAATACTTGTATTGGAAGTATCTCATTATAGAAACCCCACTTTTTATTATTTTTCATGCTTTTGTTAAATATTTCTCTTTCACATTTATATTTGCATGCCTTTCTCAAGAAAAATCGATACCATGCAATATTAGACCTAAAAAAAAGTGCATATTTATATGTTGAAACGTTTGCCTCGGTTTACACTGTCCTTTAATTTTGCTTCTGGAAGTGTAATGTGTTACTTGATGAATGAGTTCGGTCTAAAAGTTTTTCAAAGGAAGCTTGTTGTTTTTTTCCTCTCTTTCAGATTCTATAGTTGAATGATGGATTCTGATAACCCAAAATTTAGTGGTAGTAAATGTGACGCTTCTGTTCAGAAGATGGATAATAGTAATACTATGCTGCCAGTTAAGAGGCTATCTGATAACAACAATTCCTTGAACATTTCTGTTAATAAATTAAAGACGTCACTACATGACAATTCATTTTCCTCCCTGAGGAAAGAACTTGGATTCTTGAAAAATTCATTTGAGGAATGCAACGGGCAAGTAGAAGAGAGGCAATTGCGGTCGATAAAGAGAAATATTGACAAGTGGTGCAACGAGCTTGAAAATAAGGAGACCCAAGTCAAGGAACTCGAGTCTAATAAGAATATACTTGAATTAGAAAATGATGAATTTGAAGGCCGAGTGAAGGACTTCGAATCTGAAAAAACGCATTTTGAGATCCGAAAGAAGGAGTTTGAATCAAGAGAAAATAAATTCAAAGAACAAGAGAAGGAGTTTCAGTCAAAAGAGGAGCAATTTAAATCCAAAAAGCAGCAATTTGAAAGCCAAGTTGAGGACAATCTCAAATTTGTGAAGGACAGACTCAAAGTACTCGAGTTAAAAGAGAATCAGTTTGAAATGAAAATCAAGGATCTTGAGTCAAAGCTGAATTATTTTGATGGACAGCTAAAGGAGCTTGAGTTGAATCAGTTTGAAGTACAAATCAAGAATCTTGAGTCAAAAATCAAGGATCTTGATTCAAAGCTGAATAATTTTGATGGACAACCAAAGGAGTTTAACTTGACAAAGAAACAATATGACAAGGAAAAAGAATTTGGTAAATATTTTTATTCATCTAGTCTATTGAAAAAATTTCATTTCGATGTTTTTAATAGCATGATCTACATTTTAAAAAATATATATATTTTTAATGATGTCAATGTAGTTATCTTAGTTAGTCATGTTGAAAAACTTGTGCAGTTTCTATATCACACACACACTGTCAAACTAATTTGGATTATATTTTGAACATTTTAAGAATCTCTTATATGCAAAAAAACTCTTGCATTTTTATCCATTACTAGGGTTTAATCCTAAAAATCTGGTACTGGTAATGATAGATTAGTATATTAATGTACTAATCAATTTTTCAAGTATATTGCCAATAGTGTAGGTGTAGTATCCTCATAAACATTGAGGTGCACTTAATAGTTCTATTAGTGCAACTATTTGTAGTTTGGGCTATAATTATTAATCAATTAAACACTACTTCAGTGATTTAGTTAAAGTTTTATATTAACTTTGTAACTGTTAGTATAATGCTTTCCTCTCTCACATTGATTCAGTGCCAGTTGCACATCATCATCGCGGAGGCAATATTAATACTAGCGGAAAAGGGCTGAGACTATTTCGGTTCGACATTGAATGCGATTCTTCTTCTCCAGCATCACCACAAGCGACAATGCCTAATCATTCAACAACAACAACTTCTTGGGATCATCCATTATTGGGAAAAACCCAAGTCCCACATTGGATAGACAAGACTCTCGAGAAAAGTTTATAAAGAGGAGACAATCCTCACCTAACAAGTCAGTTTTGTGGGTTTGTGTTAGGCCCAACCACGAATTTCTAAGATCCATCATCATCATCACAGAGGTGGAACTTCACTGGACTATGATTTGGATCCCTCTAATTCCCAGTATCGCCGGTACCACTGATCCATCCATGAAGATGGCTTGGCAGCATTTTGTTTTTGTTTACTTTTTTTGTCTCTCATTTTCGCTAGAAATTAAGGCAAGAGCCCTTGAACTTTATTCTTATTATCTTTTCATCGGTAGATATATACTTATATTATATATTTAGTATTTGAAATTCTTCATAGTACTGTATGTTTTATCTAAACTTCATAGTACATAGTAAAAAGGTGCAGAACTAAACTTCACCTTTCAAATAATTTACTAGCTAGTGTGCTCATTTTTATTTTTCCTGTTCTTAATTCCTTCATTTAAGCTTTATCCATCCATTTGAACAAGTGAGAAAAATGACACTCTAGTTTATTTGCGAGAATCATCAGATATAGCGAAAATTGTTTTGGATATAATACTAGACGACCCCATATTTCCACTGCCTAAGAAGGGAGACAAAGCTGTGATTATTGATGAAAGCCGCATCTATCTTCTAGAACAACTGATGATAATCGTACCAAATATTAAACCTTGTGTAAGAGATGAAGCTTTGAAGGTAGCGCATGAGTTGAAAGCTAACATAAAAGAAAATACTGAAAATTCTTTGGAGGTTCTCGGATTTCTATTGATTATAACGATTTATGGATTGCTTACTTACTTTGATGGAGATGAAGTCTCTGAGCTTTACTCGTAAAAGTGTGGATATCATGGAGCCTTAAAGTTTTGGCCCCAGCCCATATAATAAGGGGCTTGAAAATTCACAAGATTAAAAGGTTCACATTCATGCAAGCCTACAAATAAAAAAAATCAAAAGCCCCTAAATTTCTATAAACATTTTTTTTTAAGTTTGGTTTTTACCGAAAAAAAAATTACGTGAAAAAAAACTTTTTTTACTGAAAAAAACTTTCTTTTTTTACCTAAAAAAACTTTTTTTTTACCGAATTTTTTTTTTAAAATAATTAATATGAGGCTTTTTTAGGCCCACAAATAAGTTGATTTTATAGTGAGTTTGACCCCAAATAATCTTGTTCAATTAGGGGACTTTAATTTAGTGGGTTTGGTGGGAGGCTTTTTTAAATGAGCTTTGAAATTTAGACCTCTATTGACAACTCTATTTATGCATCTCTTGCTGAACACAAGATAGCTGTGAAGGTGTTTAGGACCCTGGATTTTGTAAATATAGTCTCTCGTAAGTTGATTCAGAAATTCTTCAATTAGTCAGTTACTAGTATCTCTCCTTTTGTCTCTATGCTTTGGTTCGTTATATCATATAATTATCAAATTCATATTGCAATTTTGCATCTTATCATGTCTTGTATGTTTTTTTGGCTTTATATTCTTGTTGGAAATCAGTGCATATGAACTTATAGAAATTGATAGAATGTTTATGGGAAATGTTAATGAGGATCTCCAGACGCTCTTTAAGAATTATTAATAGTAAGTTTTTATGAAAAACTGTGTAATCAATGCATTGAAATTTGTAACATTTGATTTTTTAAAGGAATATTTTCTAAATTTGAGATTCTTAAAAAGTGTTCTGGGGGCACTCGTTAACAAGACCCAATGTTTATTTATATAGAAATTGGTGAAATGAATATTTTATGAAATAGGATAGGACATCTCTTGTTTATATAGAATGCTTTTCATTTGTTAAGAGAAAATAGACTTGAAATTTATCTTGGTGTTAACATTGAGGGACGTTTAATTGTCCTATTAGTGCATCTATTTGTAGTTTTGGCTATAATTATTAATCAATTAAACACTATTCCATTCAAGGTCGGAGCTTGAGGTGAGCAAAGAGCTCAATGGAGCTGGGCCTCCCCAAGGTATAAGTCTAATTTTTTTTTTCGAGTTTTACTTTTTCCACCTTGCTGGCTTCTCGCGCGCCCTGCAAAAATTCCAATAATACCCCTGGTCCGGATTTCGTTTTTCGAACCAAATTGTTAGTGTTTCCCGAAAATAAAATCCGAAAACATACGGTATGAAATTTTGTGTCTTTCCTTGATGTCAAAGGTCTCCGTTGACCGTTATACGACCCCCGCATAAGCTGCAATGCAATTGCAGGGGTTGTATGAGCAGTCAACAATGACCATGACACCACAAACACTCCTAAAAGCTACCTAAAAAACTAATTTTTTTTTTTGAAAAAAATGTAAGAAAGGAGGTGAAGAAGAATGAAAGAAAATGTTGAAGACCCAAGCCTTTTTATAGCCTTAAATAAGTCATAGGTCTTAATTAAAGTCAAATAAAACGTGTTCCACATTCAAAACCGTCAAAAAATGCATTCAAACTCCACTAACCGGCCCAACCTTTGGTGAAACGTCACCGACAAAAATATTGCTGAGGGTTTCCAGATTTTATAATCCAGAATGCATGAAGTTATTCTGGATTTTAAAGTCTGAACTGCATCAGACCCTTTATTTGGATCGTTTTCGTTGCGAATGCCTTGAAAAAAAATAGAACAAAGGTACATAACATAAATAAAAGCAACATAAGACAAATAAATAGTTAAAAAAAACCCATAATAACAGAAATGATGAATATTTTGGGAAGGTGTTTTCAAGAGGATTTCTTTGAGTTAGATCCTACTGCCTTGCCAAATGACATATTCATCTGGCAGGCAGCAAGATCAAACTCATAGCAACCTCTTGATATTTTTGAGTTATCTATCTATCAAGGAGGCAGCAAGGAGTAGCTATATATTTTTTGGCACATAGAGAGCAATCTATTTGACACATAGAGAGCTATCTACTTTGCGGCAGCATGACAAAGATCCTCAACACAATGACAAAATTTTTCATGTTTTCCTATGGTGTGTTTGTGTATTTTGCTGGTATTGAAGCTGAAAACCGGATAACACTTATTTATAGAGGTCCTTGGATGTTGTGGACCACATAAACTCTTGGTGCAATGTGGTCCATACAAAAGGATCTTATGCTGAAGTATTCCGGATTTAGTAATCCGGAATACACTTACGCCCTATGTGAATCCGGATTTCATAATCCGGAATGCATATCTTTGGTTATTTTTTCGATTAAATGAACTTCTTTGACGTAAATTAAAACATAATGAAAGTTTAAATAATATATATATAATTCAAAACATAATGCAACAAGTTAATTCAACAACACATAACTAACACACAATTAAAACAACATAAAACACGCGATTAATTAAAATATAGCACATTATCACGGAACATCTAAACTAACTTCACAAATGACGACAACGACGTGAGAACCATGTTCTCTGTCTTTGGTCAGCACAGTGCTAGAGGACCGCCGACCACCCTCCTCGTGTCTCTGTGGTTGAGGTGACGGTTGATTTGATCCAGCTCATCCTTCAGCTCGAAGAGGCTGACATCGTTGCGAATCCTAAACAAGTGGGGTGGTGTTCCGACGTTGTAGTAGACTGCCGCTAGCTTGGTGTTCGGATCAAAGCAAGGGAATTCCATGATTTTTTTTAGATGTAGTTTACTTATACACTTCATCAAATATGTATGTGGTTTAGACGATACTGGAGTAGTAGGCTGCCCATTATCATTGAGACGGTGACATCACATGGAACAAACATATTATAACTTATTTCATTTACTTTTTAATTTGATCTAAAAGAAAAGATTAAAAGTGTTATGAAGACTAAATTGTATTATTATAATCACTTTGAATAACACAAGAGTAGGATGTTTGACCACCATCCAACAAGCACGGGAAAGGAATCAAAGGATACCAACTGGAGTCTGGACAACATGTTGATGCCAGATGGAGAGATGAAATGTATTTCGTCATTCACCGAACCATCGACACAAATGAACTACTAGTACTTTTTTTAACACATTATATAAAATCCAATTTTCCAAATAATAATCATCACAAAATTAAGTAGTTGACTAAAAAGTTAAAATTATTAAATATCACTCCACTAAAAAGTAGACAATGTAAAGTTTTCAAAGTGAACAGTGGATTGGAACAACCCAACTTTAGATTCAATTATTTGCAAGTACAAAAACCAAGGAAAATATAATATGGTAAATGATTTTTAAAATTTATCAAATAAATATGTATCTAATCAATATTATAGATCAGATACATGAGTTATTCGGTAAATCTTATAGATCAAATATATAAATTATTTGATAAATCTAAAATATGGATTTTGTTTCTAAAAACAATGAATTTTTTGTTTATGGTCACTATTATAATAACAAGACGGAATACACTGTTCGGCCATCCAAGTGTCTGAAAGGATACCATCAGGGCAACATGTTGATGTGGGGAAAAAATATATTGTGTCACTCACTGTCACTTAGTCAACAACACAATGAATAAATGAATGAACTAGTACTCCTATAATAACACAACCATTACTCCATTACTTATCAACAAATAAACTACTTAATAAACTTTTTAATTATTATATTTATATAATCCTATCTTAAGTACCTTAGTAATAAATATATATTAATAGAAAATCATTATCTCCCTCCCCTCTTGCTTTTCCACTAGTTAACAATAAAAAAATGACAAGTGTATTTTGGGTAAAGCCACACTATCAACCTGTCAACAAATTGCTACTTGCAACAATATTAATTAATATTATTCCATCCCTAAAATATACTAAAAGAAACAAGTTGTGGCCAATCTTCCATTTCAACTCCTGGTTTCTATATCACTCATGTTTGGTGTTATTGAGGTTGATGACTAGGTACATATGATACATATATACGTACTTGAATTAAAACATTACCATACAATCTTTGTACTATATATAAACCAAACACATATATTCCAATTCCAACCTTAACATGGGCAACAACGAGCATCTGGAGTTTGTGTTTGTACCATTGGGATTATTGGTGTTCTTTTTGTACCATGCTTGGCTTCTATTCACTATTCTTCGTGAACCTCATCGAACTGTCATTGGCTTAAACGCTGAATCTCGTATTCAATGGGTTCATGCCATGATGAGTGTGAGTCACTCAATTCTTTACACCTTTTCTTTGAAATTGATGCTAGAATTACTTATGTTTCCTTGGCAAGTAGTTTATCACTATTGTTATTTCTTTATCCATTGTGATCGATGTTTTCCAGTTTCTAAATCTAACACTGAACTTGTTGAACTGAACCTACCTTTTTAATTTTTGGTTTACTGGACAATTATCAATTTATCCTGGGTGTTTGAGAACATAGCCAACACAAATCTAAAGCACCTAGTTTTTATTGCTCAAGTTTTCAAGTTAAACACTACAATGATATGATACAGTATTCAAAACACGTTCATTAGATTGTGTTGTATGTGCTGCTATTTTCTACTCCTCTAGAGTTTAAGACAGTAGGAAGTGTTTGCTGCAAATGATAGGTGGCGGCCAAGGGGTGCCAATACAGTTGGGATGGGAGGTCTTGGTCCGTAGGAAATCGGTAAATTAGTAATGACTGAGGACAAATTAGTTTTTTTTCTTTCAATATTTAGTTTTTCTTCTGCTGTCTATCTCAAAAGAGGAGATTTAAATATATTTAGTTGTGTTAATTGATTTCCTTAGAACACAGTTATTGTTTGTACTATCAACATATTTGGCCTTTTTAGCTCTAATTTTGTGCAGCATTGTTTGTGTTCATTTTATTCCTTTTTTCCATTAATTCAATTGCTATATTTTCAGGATCCCTCCAAGAATGGTGTTTTGGCGATCCAAACAATCCGCAACAATATCATGGCATCTACTCTTCTTGCTACAACAGCAATCACACTAAGTTCACTTATTGGAATTTTTGCTAGCGGTTCGTGGAGTTCTGATGATACATCTTCAATGCTTCAAAGTACTTCTTCAATCAAACGTATTTCGATTACCGTCTGCTTCCTTGTTGCATTTTTATGCAATGTTCAGTCTATAAGATGCTATTGTCATGTCAGCTTTTTAATCAACGCGCCTACACTCCGAGATAAAAAGGCATATATGGAATATATTGCTAAGACATTGAATCGCGCTAGTCATTCTTGGTCCCTTGGATTGCGAGCATTTTACTTATCATTTCCTCTCTTCCTATGGATTTATGGGCCTATACCAATGTTTGCTTGTTGCTGTTTGACATCATTCAGTTTGTACTTTTTGGATACAACAACTAGAATCACAAGGGATCTTCACAGTGACTCATTCACAAAGGAGAGTGATGATGTAGAATCGGCAGCGGCGACTGATTATTATCCTTTAGCTGGTAACAATTTGGCTCAAAATGCAGCTGTAGATAATGTATAATTGATGTATATTCATAGCAATTACAGTTTTGGCGATCTTTTTGTGTATGATTTTGTTAATAACTATATGAACATGTGCCTTGGATGTTGGAATGATTCAATAAGAGTAGAGTTCTAGGAAGTAAGTTTTAGGTTATTGTTAATAGTTGTAGAATTCATTTAAGGTGCCCTTGCATTTGTTGTAAGTCACCCATTCATGTTGTTGTACCTTTGGAGAGTTGCTGACTTCGATAAAAAATAATTTTGGAGCTTCTAGTAAAAGTGATTTTAAGATTGTGTAAACTGGTAATGCTATTCGTTTTAGAGATTTCTTTAAAATTAGAAGTTATTTTTTTAGTGTTAACTATGAGCATTTTGAAAATTTAAAAAGTAGTGACAATTGTGTGTTTTTTATAATAACAATTGTATTCTATGCCACTTAACTGGATCCCATTTTACTCTATTTCATCAATTCAAAGTTTTCTTTGCTGTGAATTCGAACTTTTTGGTATTTTTCGTTTCTTAGGATGATATGACGGTTCAATCATTTGCTTCATTGGTTTCAACTATGGCAGACGTGGAATCTAAAGCAGTAAACAGAGTGCCTGACCTGTGATTCAAAATACATGCTTGGTATGCTATGAGATATAGCTCATGACTCGGTTACATATGGGCTGTGTTTGGATAAACATCTTAATTAAGCGGCTAGCATATAAATGCTAATGTATAAGATATTTCTATAACAAAAGATAAAATAAAGTGAAACTACTTTGATATAAGGTGTAAGTTGTTTTCCTAAGTTATTTCATACAGTTTTGGAACACATCATAAGTTATCTTTACAAGATGTTTCAAATAGTCTCATAAGTGCTTATTTTAGTAGATTATTTCAAATAAGTCAATCCAAATAAGGTTATTGTTTTAGAGAATATTGAGAAAAACATCATTCAGCAATAGTTTTGAAGATGACACAAAAACAAACATCGTTATTTAACCGAAAGCTTTGTTTGCATATGAAGGTGATGTTTTGAGAACTAATTTTCCAAGATTATCTTTGCCTAAAAAACAAAAGCAATAATAATTTATTTTTTTCAATTTCGACCAACACATTGGAGATGTTAGTGTGAAACAAAATTAGGTCCACCAAACATGTGATGGACACGTGTTTAATATTGATATGCCAATGTCATCACCCATTTGGAATTGTTTAACAAGTGGGCCATCATAATTTGTGAACACAGATAACTGCATCTTATCTGTAATCCAATTTCAAATAGTTTTGTTTGTTACAATCAAATTCAGACACAACTGGACAACGTGGTACACTGCATAGATCCATTTTGCGGACAACTTTACTGCTTTAAAGAACAAGAGAAAAGAGTGTTTATTTAATTAGGAACGTTACATGTTTTGTAGCAGAAGAAAAAAAAAAGACAAGCTTGTACTAGCGGTACAAGTGTGAATGCGTAGTTGTCAAAAGACAAAGAAAGTCACTACGTGTTAATGAGGTGGAACTAATTTTGGAGTGTTGTGGGGTAGCATAGCACTACAGTTACTGAGTGAGTGGTGAAAGATTAAGAAAGGTAAAGTTTGATTTGAAGAAGCAAAGCAAAGATGGAAATAGAGGATTTGGATTATATTGTGGTTCCTGTTGGTATGTTGGTGTTGTTAATTTATCATGTTTGGCTTCTCTACACTATAATCCGACACCCTTCTAGCACTGTTATTGGCTTGAATGCTCAGTCTCGTTACCAGTGGACTCTTTTCATGATGTCTGTCAGTATCTCTCTCTCTTGTTTTTATCTGTTGACACTTGGCAATCCTTAACATTTTGTATTTATCTTTAGTTAAGTATCTATTCATGATAGAATTTTAGTTTACCACACTTTTTGTTAGTTATTGTTCCATACTATTTTTTATCTGTCGATATACAAAGACAAATGATATCATATATGATGTTTACCGCTTCATATTTTTTAACTTTTTTATTTTTGCTAATAGATAATTAAAAAATTCAAGGTCAAAACTGAGAATTGGTGTATGTGAAACAATTAACTAGGTCACTCATTGTGGGACGGAAAAAGTAGTATATATTGTTGTAGTCCCTCACTTGAGCTCTGCCTTTTCACATGCATATTTTAGGGTTTTAAGTGTAAGTGGTTATGTCTCATGCCTCCGAATGGGTAAATGTTAAATGTATAAGAGAGGTGAGGCATCTCCCTCTCTTGTGGTCCTGAAGCATTGACATGCTGTTGTTCCCGGCACTCTCCCGAACTCCCCAATAAGACATATTTATACATATCTGAGTCTATGATTGGACTAATGGTAAGTTTGACAGAATATGTGTATCGTAATTTTGTCAAAGGCATCATTATTTCAAACATGAACCAATAAAGTTGTTTTCATAAGTCTTGCTTGCAGTAGTGCTGCATACTGGAACACTTAGAAAAGTCTATTACAATTAGTTATAATTCTGTTACAAATCTGTCACACACAGTTACTGGCCATAAATGTTGTAACTGGTTATGTTATTTTGTTATAGTTCAAAGCTTGTATTCAACGGTTTATACAAGTAGGTGATATGAGACAATTCATGTAAACTCGTGAAGAAAAAAAATTAAGAGATTGAGATATCAAAGGGAAAAGTGAAAATATAGTATTGAAAGCAATGTTAGCTGCTATAGCGGCGCTTTAGCACTATTGTGTAGCAAAATATTAACAATCTGCAATTGACATCATTGACTGAAAGGGGCTGGAGGATTCTTTTTGTTCCTCAACAATGGGAAGCAAGAGACCAAAGGAACTCTATCATATTGGCTTTGATCTTGTATCTCTTTATAGTAGATTCCTTGTTGCTTCGTCTCTAAGGCTGAACTACGTAAAATCTTGGTGTTCATCTTCTTTTATCTGTATTTTAATCATTGCTACTGTTTTAATTGTTTTTCTGATTTTGTTCAATTTATGTTTTGGTTTGAATTATGTGCATTTTATTTAATAGATTTCTGGCCATTAAACCCACTAACAGTTTTGATAACAAGTTCTCTTGTATTGCATATATTTGTTTTCAGGATCCAATGAAAAATGGGGTATTGGCTGTTCAAACTATACGCAACAATATAATGGCATCTACTCTACTAGCTACAACAGCAATCACACTAAGTTCACTTATTGGAGTTTTTGCAAGCAATGAGACAGAGACCAAATTAGTTTATGGCAACAAAACTTCACTTAATTCTTCAATAAAACGCCTTTCTATCTCATTATGCTTCCTTGTTGCATTTCTATGTAATATGCAGTCTATAAGATACTATGCACATGTGAGTTTCTTAATCAATACACCTGCACTCAAAGGCAAAAAGGATTTTATTGAATATGTTGCAAAAACATTGAACCGTGGAAGTTATTCTTGGTCTCTTGGTTTGAGGGCTTTCTACATGTCAATTCCACTTGTCCTATGGATTTATGGGCCCATACCCATGTTTATTTGTTCTTGTTTCACATCATTTATTTTGTACTTCTTGGATACAACCACTCAAATCACAAGGGATCTTCACATTAAGTCCTTCAGGGAGAGGGAAAGTACTGAGGAAGTGGATGCAGCAGCATAAGTCCATATATATGTAACTGTTATTCAATTTGATAGTAACTATGATACTTTTGATCTGTAGTACTTTTTCTACAAGTTCATATGTAAATTTTCTATAATTATTATCTCTCTAATGATAGTCATCAGTATCGGTTGCATTTATGTTTCACATTGCTAAAAATTCTCAGGTTGTGCAGGGTTTATATGTGCTGGGAAAGTCATAAAAGTTAGCCTTTTGGAGTTAAATCCAAAGCTATTTAACATTAGCATTACCACGGGACTAGAATTGGATTTTACAGGCACACTATATTGAAGTTTTATTCATATATGCTCTGATTCTCCTATTCTTTAAGCTAACTTTTGGAAAAGATCCAAAACAGATATTTGTTGACAAACCTGTTACTGACTTGCTTTTGTAACTTGTGTATGTATGGTTTCATATTTGGGAGTGGATAGAGTGATTTCAGACACCTAAAATTGATCTTGACATGTTTCTATGATCTCAATTGAAATTAATTTTGTCTCTAGAATTGATTCTATTAGGATTTATAGCTTTTGATTCTAAGATATCCACGGTGATATCATCATCTAAAAAATAAGTGCTAACAATAACCTCTAACACTCAATTTCTTCTTATTATGTGAACTTCACTTTATAATAGCTATTTTAAAAGTGTGGATTCTACCAAGCTTGATTGAATCGAACTGTAGAACGCAGCATCCAAACCCAACGAAACCATCTATTTGCATCTGTTGTTGAAGGCGAAATTGAATTCAGGTTCGTATCGCTTTTGTTTTATTAGCTAATCACTATCCTCTCAAAACTGATAAAGTAAATTCATGCTTTTGGATTTAAATCGTTCTTTTTGAAGCCAAAGCCCAAAACAAACGCACCATTAGTTTATCTTCTGTTTGTAGTATGATAGATAATTCTGCATAGTCCAACTTGTGCGGTTCTTAAAGATATTAGGAAAAATAAAATAGTATTCTAGTTAATACTTATGGTACAGTTTTGAAGTAGAAACATACATCAATGGATTCACAGGGCCAGACAACTTCATTGCAACGACTTCAGAATGTCGAAAAGGTAATAATATTTTCAACCTACCCCGCATGAGTGAGTGACACAACTTTCCTTTCATACATTATTTTTTTGGTAGAGAATTGCTTACTATTGGTTTGATTTTTGTGTCTGTATAGAGAATTGTGAAGGTTTTGGAGCTTGCAGGAGGAGTGATGGACGAGCTTGCAAGCCCAGTCGGTCCTAGAAAAGATCTTGTCCAAAATCACTGTCTTGAATTCATGCAATTAATTAAGGTAATCCTTGCTTTGTCTCTCAATAATTCACTTTTTATTACAAGATTGCACTGGTATATAACTATAGATTCAAGTGGTTCCTTTTCAATAATTAGCATCATATAAAGATTAATACCAAAATTATTGTGTAACAACTTTTGGAAATTCTGTCTTCATTGCGGTCCGCCTGCCTATAGTCGCCTAATTGCGGCATTTGGGTTGCTTTCATTGCACCCTCCAACACCTTCATTGTGTTGGGTTTGAAGGGGTGGATTTAGTCTCACATCACTTAGAGATATGACCCGTGTATTTATAAAGCATGTGTAGCCCTCACCTTACAAGCCGGTTTTGTAAGGATGAGTTAGTTAGTCCCACATCACTTAAGAGATATGACCTGTGTGTTTATAAAACATGGGTAGACCCTGCCTTACAAGCCGGTTTTGTAAGGATGAGTTAGGCCCCGATATAAACCGGCTTGTGAGGTGAGGATTGCCCCTACTTGTAAACACTTATTCAGGCCATCTCTCAACCGATGTGAGACTCTTTTAACAATTATTTTTTTTAAAGCAATAATTTCTATTTAACAATAAAACTTAACCAAGGTAAAAAAAAAAAAAACTTAACAAGTCTCGACATAAAATAAAATAGAAAAATAACAATGATCAACGTCATAGAACAGAAAGCAAGGAAAAAAGAAAAAACAAGGAAAGGAAACTATACTAAGCGAACTCAACACGGGCATTTTGGTCCTCTTTGCATGTCATGGTAAGACCTTCTACGACGGTTGGCAAAAGGCAGCGCATCCACTGAAAACTTGTTGAGACAGGCTCTTCCGGCGGAACAATCATGAGTACATCACCCTCTCTACGGATTACTCCCATCACACTTACCGTGTTACCTTCTTTGATTTACCATTCTTCAAGCCGCATTCTCCGTCATTGGTAGAAAGTCCACGGTTTTCAAACTAGTGTAGAAAGGTTTGAGGTAACTCTTTGTTATCATTTGTTGCATCAACTACGGTAGTTGGTTCCACCATAAAAGGAGCAACTTTGGCACCAGACCTAGTTTTCACTAATTCTCTTAACCTGCTCTTGAAATCTGTAATGTAGAAGTCTGTTACGTATTCTCTAGTGTGTGTAGAACCTCAAGTGATTCTACCCCATTCTTTATATTCATATAACTCTGAGGACATATACACACAAGTAGGTACTTTTTGATTAGATAACTCTAGAGAAATATTGTCACAAGTTACATATCTAGTAATCTTAATAAATTGACCATCAAGGATATCTCTAAGTTCAACATCATGGTATCTTTTTAGCAAACCCTAAAAAACCTTTTTTCTTTTTTTTCCTCCAAACATGATTCCAAAAAAGCAAAACCACAACAAGAGAGATTATGATAATCCCAACCCTAATAAGCACCACTTACTCACTCACTTGCACCAAAAACAATTACAAGTTTTTCAGTTTTCAAAACATCACCCTTTCTAAAAAAATAGTGGGTAGATCACTTATTCTGCCAAATGGACTGGTCATGTCTGGTCCTCAACACAAACCAAAACCTAAGGAGTGCCTATCGAAAATGACAAAGTCCTTCATTCCATACGCCGACGACCCCATGAATTCCGGCGAGCTCGGTAGAATGCGTGGTACATCAAAGAAGGTAACACGATAACTGTGATGGGAGTAATCCGTAGACGGGGTGATGTGCTCATGATTATTTCGCCGGGAGAGCTTGTCTCAACATGTTTTCAGTGGGTGCGCTACCTTTTGCGAACCGTCGTTAAGGTCTTATCATGACATGCGAGGAGGACCAAAATGCCCGTGTTGAGTTCGCTTAGTATTTTTTTGGTAGAAGTTCGCTTAGTATAGTTTCCTTTCCTTGTTTTTTCTTTTTTCCCTTGCTTTATGTTCCACGACGTTGATCATTGTTATTTTTCTATTGTATTTTATGTCAGAGACTTGTTAAGTTTTTTTTTGGCGATAACGTCGATGTTGCGCTATGACATCGGATTTTGATGAATCCTCTATAAAACAACAACATTATCCTTGTTTTACTACTTTTCTTGTTTTTGCTAGATGTAGTGGCGATAGCAGAAAAAGAAAAAGTAGAATTTTAGGGTTTTAAAAACAATAAAACTGAAGAGTTTGCATCTGTACCAAACATGACCTATTTTTAAAATAGAAAAATTTATGAGTCGGTGAGTATTACTTTTATGTTCACCGTAATAGGTAGACATTTCAATATGTAAGCTATGCTTGGCCTCCATTCCCCTGTTTTGTGGTGATTCCCGTAACCTTTTCTTTTGTATGCAACATACTTTATTTATTATAATTTAATTTGCTATTTTACATAGCTGATTTTGGCATTGCACTTTCCGCAAGTATTTCTTTTATCACTTGATCTTACTTTGATCACAATTCTATCTGTTGATTTTCAATTACAATTAACGGTTATGTCTCCGCATTATCCTCTTTATCGGTATCAAATCTGAAAAAACTTGTAATGTAACATTCATAGAAATTTCTTATCACAGCATTCCAAATTTGTATAATTGAGTTCATGATCTGACGATTAGCACTTAAATAATGGTTTATCATTAAAATTGTCCTGTTTCCCCGTGGTGTTTATTTTCATGCTTTGTTTTCACAGCAGTGATAAACACACTCCTTTGTAAGTTTAGTATTTGAAACCTGGGAAATCTAATGTTTATTATGTTCAAAATGTTCTTACTCAAATTTAAAATCAAGACTGAAATTACCCAATGAATGTGCCATAGTACTGATGCTATGAAAAGAAAATTGAACATCTAATTCAACAGATCCAAATTAAAGATATGAAATGAAGTCCCATTTCTATCAAAAATAGTTTACCTTGGATCCAAACAACTAAGTACATGTTTGGGTAATTGGTGCAAACTACAGAGGGTCTTCTGAGTGCATTGTATTTGGAATAACTACCTCTAGAAGAATTAGTTGTGTTTGAAAATGCTTGTTATATTTCACAATAATGTGTGTGGTTTTCGATGATATGGTTTCAGTTTCGCCCTAATTGCTAACGGCCAACAGGTTTAGTTATTCAGAGTTAAATAGTGAAAATGATACTGCGAATTTCAGCTAGTCAATAAGGCTGTGAACTTGTGATCAATGTAATCTGTTCTTATTTTGGTTCATCATTATGAATTTGATATTCAAACCCTACTATAATGTTGTATTATTCTTTAACCTTCTTTTTATTTTTAATTTTTTTAGGACATCCAAGTGGCATTGCGTGATGAAATCAAAAGTGCTTGTGAATATCGTCCATTTGAAAAGTGTGATTATGGCCCAAGAATAGCAAATGAGATATGTTTCAAAAAGGTGGAATATGTCATGTCACAATTGGAGGCAATGAA